>Ga0265306_10000160_pt1 | contig 28276 bp, 23 predicted proteins | sample Helome_3_FD_192493 | JGI IMG/M metagenome (GOLD analysis project Ga0265306, IMG submission 192493) | Marine sediment microbial communities from subtidal zone of North Sea - Hel_20160420 (Illumina Assembly) | ecosystem: Environmental > Aquatic > Marine > Subtidal zone > Sediment ... | reverse complement strand
GCGGCCGTAGGCCAGGGTCAGGCTTGCAACATCATCCGCGAGATTCAGGGCGCCGAGCCTCGTCGGCGCAAGCACCTTTACACCGGCACCCTCGAGTGACTTCCAAAGGGCGCGAACGATCACCCGGTTTTCGATGATATGGCCAAGATCCGGCTCCGCGAGATCCGCCGCGTCGAAATGGATCTCACCCAAGCCTGCCCGATCCCACACATGCATGTGCTGGTAGGGCGTCACCCGATCCTCCACCATCGTCTGCCAGACCCCGAGGTTCTGCAGCATCTGTTGCGACGCACGGGTAATGGCAGAGACACGCAGGTCGTGACTCCCGGGTTCCCAGTCCAGTGCTGGCTCACGCGCCTCGAGCAGGACGGTCGAGAAATCGCGCTGCGCCAACGCGCAGGCCAGGGCGGCACCGACCATGCCGCCGCCAACGACCGCCACATCGTAGTCCCGATCAGCCAAGCGGCACCCCTCGCGCCAGACGCGGCTGACGTCCCAGCATGCCCATGGCTGCGCGCGCCAGCGGATGTTTCGCGCCCGGCAGAAGATCCATGGCCAACAGGCCCAGATTGCGGCCCAGGCGCACCGCCACCAGCGGGTTGCTGAACAGCCGGGCCAACGCATCGGTCGCCAGGGCGACATTGCGCTGTTCTGCGCTGCGCCACTTTTCGTACACCGCAAGGTTCCCGGCCGCACCGATGTCCCCACCGGCCTTGCGCACGTCATCGACGACCTCCGCCAGGGCGGCGACGTCGCGGATACCGAGATTGAACCCCTGCCCGGCGATCGGATGCAGCGTATGCGCCGCATTACCGATAACAGCCACGCGGCCGCGTACCGACTCGCGTGCGCGCAGCAGGCTCAGTGGGTAGGCGGCACGTCTTCCAACCCGCAGAAAGCGTCCCAGGCGGTATCCGAAGCGTTTCTGGAAGGCCGACAGGAAGGCATCGTCATCGAGTGCCAGGACAGCCTCCAACTGCTCGTCGCGCACGGTCCATACCACCGCGCAACGCTGCTCGTTCATGGGCAGCAGTGCAACGGGCCCGCTGTCGGTAAAGCGCTCGTAGGCAACGTTTCGGTGCGGCTGTGCGGGGGTGATGTTGGTCACCACCGCCGACTGCCCGTATTCCCAGCGCTGAACCGGCACCTCGAGCTGCTCGCGGATCGAGGAGTTGCCACCGTCGGCAGCGACCAGGAGTCTGCATTCGAGTGCGCTCATCAGGCCATCACGCTCGACCTCGACACGCACCTGGCCACCCTGATCTGCAAAACTGATCACGCGTGCCGGAGCGATCACCTCGAGCGATGCATCCTGGCGCATCTGGCGCAGCAGCACCTGTCCCAGCTCGCGGGCCGTCACCACATGGCCGAGCGCGGGCACGCCCTCGTCCGCCGCACTCAGACGCGTGAAGCCGAAATGTCCCCGGTCCGATACGTGGATATCGTGGATCGGCTCGGCAACCTCAGCGAGCGATGGCCAGACGCCGGTCGCCTCGAATATGCGCCGCGTGCCATAGGCCAGGGCGATGGCACGATCGTCGTAGCTCGGCTGGCTTTCGGCGCCCGGCGCGTAGGCCTCGATCAGGGCCAGCCTCAGGCCACTGTGCGCAAGCGATATCGCCAGGCTGGCGCCGACCATGCCGCCGCCCACGATGATCATGTCGTATTTGGCAGGCGCATTCATCGGGCCATCAAAGCCTCGATCTGTTCGACGCTTTTCGGTGCGTCGCGGCTGAGAACATCGGGCTCCGCACCCGTCACCAGTACATCGTCCTCGATGCGTATGCCGATGCCCTGCCATTTCTTGGCCACACCCTTTGCGCCTCTCGGAATGTAAAGTCCGGGCTCGACGGTGAGCACCATGCCCGGTTCCAGTTCGCGCCAGTGACCGTCGACCTTGTAATCCCCGACGTCGTGCACATCCATACCCAGCCAGTGACCGGTGCGGTGCATGAAGAAACGGGCATACGACTCTGCTTTCAGAGCCTTCGCCAGGGTGCCGCGCAGCAGGCCCAGCTTGAGCAGCCCCCTGGTCAGGACGCGAACCGCTGCGTGATGCGGGTCGTTCCAGTGATTGCCGGCACGCACCTTGTTGATCGCCGCAAACTGCGCTTCCAGCACCAGCTCGTAGAGCGCGCGCTGCGCAGTGCTGAAGCGACCGTTGACCGGAAAGGTCCGGGTGATATCCGATGCATAGCACTCGAGCTCGCAGCCGGCATCGACAAGCACGAGGTCGCCGTCCTGCAGCGGCTGACTGTTCTCGACATAGTGCAGGACGCAGCCGTTGTCCCCACCGCCCACGATCGAGGGATAAGCAAGTTGCTCAGCACCGTTCATCTGACAATGGTGACTGAACACCGAGGCCAACTGATATTCATTCATGCCGGGCTCACAACGCCGCATCAGCTCGGCGTGAGCCTTTGCCGAAAGTTTTGCGGCGCGGCGCATCAACGACGCCTCGGCACGGCTCTTGTAAAGCCGCATGTCGTGCAGGAAGTGATCTAGCGCAAGAAACTCGATCGGGCCATGCACACCGGCACGCGAACGCGAACGTACCTGGCTCACCCAATCCGATACCCGTTTGTCGAAGGCCGGATCCGAACCCATGGCGAAAAACACCCGCTCACGCTCCTCGAGCAGGCCAGGCACAATGTCGTCGAGATCGGTGATGGGAAACGCATCATCTGCACCGAATTCCGCTACCGCCCCCTCGAGACCGGCGCGGTACCCGTCCCACATCTCCTTGGTCGGATCCTTTTCCCGACAGAACAGGATGTACTCACCGTGCGGCCGCCCCGGCACCAGAACCATGACCGCCTCGGGCTCGGAAAACCCGGTCAGATAATAAAAGTCGCTGTCTGGACGAAACGGATGGTGCACATCGCGGTTGCGCACCGCCTCGATGCTGGTCGGCAATATCGCCACACTGCCCGACCCCATCATGCCCATGAGTTGACGCCGGCGACGCTTGAACTCACTCCGATTCATTCTGGTCCTTCGCATTGCTCAGATCGTCGCGCATCAGCATCACGCCCACCCGCAGAAATTCCTCGATCTCGATCAAAGCAGACTGATTCTCGGTACTGTTCTCGACGTCATCGGTATCCAGCCGGGTCATCTCGGCGATATCGTGCAGCAGCTCCCGTGACTGATCCGACAGACGGTCAGCCAGACGCTGACCACCAAGGCCGAATCCAAACAGGAAACCCTGACACCAGTCACGCACGGCGCCGACTCGTGCGCTGTCAACCACAATATCCTGTGGCAGCAGCAGTGTCAGCTGCATATCTGTGGCATTGTCCATCGCGAAGACATTGGCAAACACCTGGTCGAGAACGGCGCGACACTCGCCTGCCAGCACATCGGCCGGATCAAAGTCGGAATACAGTTCTTGCTGCCAGAGCAACAGCGGCTCCGGTACACCGGCAACAAACAGACCGAGCGCCAAGCCCTGCGATTCGGCGGGGCTCTGTGGCATCCCGCAGCGCTGCATAACTGCAGCCACCGCAGGGTAATCCGGCGGGGCGGATTGTCCAGGAGCGTCCATTGGATCGATTCACACTTCGAAAAGTTATTTGCAATCTTACCATGCAGCACCATTGACCCGGCTCGACGACCGAATCTATAGTCAGAACACTGATGAGCAATAATGATAAACAAGGTATACAGGAACAGGACCTGCGCGCACTCGAACTGCGCGTCGAAGAACTGATTCGGGCCTGTACGCACCTCAAAGATGAAAACAAGACACTGCGCGCCCGCGAACAGGAGCTCGTATCCGAGCTCGACCAGGTGGCGGCGAAGAATGATCAGGCGAAGCAGCGTGTCGAAGACATGATCGCCCGGCTCAAACGCCTGGAGGATGACGCGTGAGCAAGGCCAATGACCCGGTGGCGGTCAGTATTCTCGGCAAGGAATACCGCATTGGCTGCGAGCCCGGCGCGGAAGACGAGTTGATCAGCGCCTCGCGCCTTCTGGACAATCGGATGCGCGAGGTGCGCAACAGCGGAAAGGTCATCGGCACCGATCGCATTGCGGTGATGGTGGCACTCAACCTCGCTCACGAGCTGCTAAAGGAAAAATCCGACCAGGATTCGGCCGCCAGCTCCTCCAACAAGCGCATCCGTTCGCTGCGTGAGCGGATCGAGATCGCACTGAATGACAGCACACAGCTGGAACTCTGACGGATTTGGGTTTAGCCTTAAGGCAGACATTCCCTGCGGTGTTCGATAGCTGGCCCGATATTCCCTTGAGCCTATGCTTTATGCACCCCGGGGCCGGGTCACGGTTGCCAGTGTGCATGTCCGCCTCGTAGCGGGAAGCCTTAGGTGCCGTTTCGGCCCCACTTGAACCTCACGGTTCGAGGATGACGGCAAGTACCGGCACAGGCGGGGAATGTCGCTACCCACTCCCAGCATGAACGAGCAATTCGCACTCCGCCAACGACTGAAACGTGCCCGGCTGGCACTTTCCGCGCAGGCACAAAAGGAAGCCGCAGCCGCGGCCACCGCGAGAATCCTGAGACATCCCCGGTTTCGCCGCGCCAGGCGCATCGCCGGGTACTTTGGCAGCAAAGGCGAACTCAACCCGGTGCCATTGATGGAACGGGCGGCAGAACTTAACAAGAAGTGCTATCTGCCGGTCCTGCATCCATTTCGCAAGGGACAGCTGTGGTTCTGCCGTTGGCTGCCGGGTGAAATGCTGACACTCAACCGTTTCGATATCCCTGAGCCGGTCGTGCGCGCCGACAGACTGATCGCTGCGCGCGACCTCGATCTCGTGATCGTTCCGCTGCTCGGCTTCGACGCCCAATGTCATCGACTGGGCATGGGTGGCGGTTACTATGACCGCAGCTTCGCATTCACCCGCCGCCGCAAAAATATCTCGGGGCCCTTCATGCTCGGCTTCGCGCATGAATCACAACGCGTAGACAGGCTGCACACACAACCTTGGGATATCTCGCTGCACGCCATCGTGACCGAACAACGACTGTATTGCAGAGACGGCAACCGATGACTTTGCATGCTGAATGTCGAGGTCACGCGACTACTGTTATGCGCACCGCAACAGCAAATTTTTTGCATCATTCTGCAATTAATTTTTAAACCAACAATCCTTCAACGAATCGTTCGCACAACATCGGACGTTTGCGATTCACACGCTATACATCGTCTGAAACTCAACACACAAAAAAAAACATTCGCAAAGTTTTTCTAAAGCCTTGAATGCAAACGTCGATACAGCCGTTGACAAACTAGTATTTTTGTTTTCCTTGTTTATACTCAAGCCATGATCTATGGCACTTGTTCAACCGGAGGGGGTTTATGGCAGTCAAGAAGAAGGCATCCGCCAAGAAGAAAACCGCAGCTAAAAAAGCTGCGGTTTCGCGAAGGAAAGTAGCTGCAAAGAAGAAGGCAGCTCCGAAGAGAAAAGTCGCTGCGAAGAGGAAGGCAGCCCCGAAGAGAAAAGTCGCTGCGAAGAGGAAGGCAGCCCCGAAGAGAAAGGCCGCTGCGAAGAGGAAGGCAGCTCCGAAGAGAAAGGCCGCTGCGAAGAGGAAGGCAGCTCCGAAGAGAAAGGTCGCTGCGAAGAGGAAGGCAGCTCCGAAGAGAAAGGCCGCTGCCAAGAAGAAGGCAGCCCCGAAGAGAAAGGCCGCTGCCAAGAAGAAGGCAGCTCCGAAGAGAAAGGCCGTTGCCAAGAAGAAGGCAGCTCCGAAGAGAAAGGCCGCTGCCAAGAAGAAGGCAGCTCCGAAGAGAAAGGCCGCTGCCAAGAAGAAGGCAGTAGCAAGGCCACGCAAGGTCACGCCGCGTAAAAAGCGGTGATCTGGCGCTAGTAGCCGCACTGAAAAGCCCGACCGAATGGTCGGGTTTTTTTGCACCCAGGCAAGATCGCCGGATCGCCGATTATCGGGGTGACCGGACCGGCTAGCCGCCTTTTGCAAACAGCTGATAAGCAGGATTATCGGTCTCTTCGCTGTAGGCGTAGCCGCTAGATTCCATGTAGCGGCGGAATTCCTTCGTCGCCTTGCCCTTCAGCTGCACGCCTACCAGGACACGCCCATAGGCCGAACCATGGTTGCGGTAGTGAAACAGGCTGATATTCCAGCCACGGGTGAGTCCTTTAAGAAAATCCAGCAAGGCACCCGGTCTCTCGGGGAACTCGAAGCGGAACAGCTTTTCGTTCAGCGCCTCCGGCGCATGCCCGCCAACCATATAGCGGATATGCAGCTTGGCTGTTTCGTTGTCGGTCAAATCAACCACCTCGAACCCTTTGCCGGTCAACAGCTCAACCAGCTCCGCGCGCTCCGTATTGCCGTTTCTCAATTCGACACCACAGAAGACCTGGGCACTCTGCTGATTGGAAAAGCGGTAGTTGAATTCGGTGATGCTGCGCTTGCCCAGGGCGCGACAGAAGCCCAGGAAGCTCCCCGGCTTTTCCGGTATCTGGACGGCAAACAGGGCTTCGCGCTGCTCACCCACCTCAGCACGCTCGGCGATATGTCGCAGCCGATCGAAGTTGACGTTTGCACCGCTCAATATTGCGATCAGAGTCTGGCCACTGATCTTTTCACGTGCCACGTACTTTTTTATCCCCGCAATGGCCAGCGCGCCTGCGGGTTCTGACACGCTGCGGGTCTCGTCAAACACATCCTTTATCGCTGCGCAGATCTCATCCGTGTTCACCAGGATGACCTCGTCGACCAGCTTGCGCGCGACGCGGAAGGTCTCCTTGCCGATCTGCCTCACTGCGACGCCATCTGCAAACAGACCGACACGTGGCAGCGTGACACGACGTCCCTTGGCCATCGCGCGCTCCAGGGTCGGCGAATCCTCGGGCTCGACACCGATCACCTTGGTTTCGGGCCGGATATGCTTGATGTAAGCGGCGACACCTGCGATCAGGCCGCCACCCCCGACCGGCACAAACACGGCGTCGATCGGGTCGGCGTGCTGACGCAACAATTCCATGCCAATGGTTCCCTGACCTGCAATCACATCCGGGTCGTCGAACGGGTGTATGAAGGTCAGGCCTTTGGCGGTGGCAAGCTTGAGCGCATGCGCATAGGCTTCGTCGTAGGAGTCGCCCTGCAGCACGGCCTTGCCACCAAGCCGACGTACGGTTTCGACCTTGATGGCCGGGGTGGTGACGGGCATCACGATCGTGGTACTCACCCCCAGGCGTTTGCCTGCAAGCGCAACCCCCTGAGCGTGATTTCCGGCAGAGGCGGCCACCACGCCCGCGGCGCGCTCATCCGGGGTCAAATGATAGATCTTGTTATAGGCGCCGCGCAGCTTGAACGAGAATATCTGCTGCTCGTCCTCGCGTTTGAGCAGAATTCTGTTGCCGGTTCTCGTCGAAAGCCGGCTGGCCTTTTCCAGGGGAGATTCGATGGCAACATCGTAGACGCGTGCGCGCAGGATCTTTTCTATGTAGTCGCGTGACATTCTGGTCTCTCGTGGATCACCGCAGCACTGCGCACTTCGACAGAGTGCCAGCGAGGGCCCTAGTTTAAGGCAGTCGCCCACTTTGTGCTGAAGCAGTTGCCTTATCCCTGCCCTGATCATTGGTTGACTTCGGCTCCGCTGGTTTCTCCCGATAGCACCCAAGGCACGGGCCTGGCCGCCGACGATCGATCGGTGATAACGTCTGCGACCGGAACAACGGCCGGGACTGGCCGGAATACAAGAGGGAAGATATGAACGCAGATGATCTGAAACGACAGGCGGCCGAGGCGGCTATCGATTTCCTGCCGGACAGCGGCATTATCGGGGTGGGAACAGGTTCTACGGTGAATCACTTCATCGACGCCTTCGCGGCCGTGAAGGGGCGCTTCGAGGGCGCCGTTTCCAGCTCAGAGGCATCAACCGAGCGGATGAAGAAACTCGGCATCCAGGTACTCGATCTCAACGCGACCGGCGGACTCGAGGTCTATGTCGACGGCGCCGACGAGTCGAACCATCAGCTGCACCTGATCAAAGGCGGTGGCGGCGCGCTCACCCGCGAGAAGATCGTCGCGGCCGCGAGCAAGAAGTTCGTATGCATCGCCGATGAAAGCAAACTGGTGGACGTGCTGGGTAAGTTCCCGTTACCGGTCGAGGTGATCCCGATGGCGCGCAGCTATGTCGCGCGTGAACTGGTGGCGCTTGGCGGCACACCGGTATGGCGCGAGAACTTCGTCACCGACAACGGCAACCTGATCCTGGATGTGCACAACATGGAGATCATGGAACCCATGAAGCTGGAGACGGCGATCAATCAGCTCGCCGGGGTCGTTACCGTAGGCATCTTCGCGCACCGTCCGGCGGATGTACTGATTCTGGGCAGTAAGAGCGGACCCAGGGTGATCGAACCTTAAACCGGTTGTGTAGGCGGGGCCGTGTCCGACGTTTCGGCAGGTACAGCCAACCCAACGACAGGTATTAAAAACGAGGCCCGAAGGCCCCGTTTTCAATCACAAGGTCCTAATCAGACGATTAGAAGTTGTGGATCATGCCCAGCGAGAACATGTCCTGATCCGGGTCTTTGTCTTTACCCGTCTTTTTGTTGTCGACTGAGTTCGCAGCATAGGCTGCATAGACTTTGGTACGCTTGCTGAAGTTGTGCTCAGCCGCAACACCCCAGCCGTCGGTATCGACATCGTCAGCACTGCCGTTCGGATCGAGCTCGGAGTTGGTATAGATCAGGCTGACTGCATTGTTGCCAAAGGCCGCCTTACCGGTTAGGGCCCAGGCGTCGTAGTCGGCATCGATAATAAATTCATTGTTGTCGGTTGTCTCATACTGAGCACCAAGGCTGTAGTTGTTCATGGTGTACGAAGCACCAGCCTGCAGGGTCTTTTGGTTTGCTGCCCTTGAAAGTTCGCCGGAAGTCCGGAACGTGGCGACGGGCTGATCGACGAGATATTCGTAGCCGATAGATGCCTTCAGGCCATTGCCTTTGTACATGGCACCAACAGACCAGTGATCCATACTGTCGAGGCTGTTTTTCTGGAACAGATTGGTTGCAGTTGTGGTCTTGGTGGCCTTGTTGCCGGATTGTTCACCCGGGATGACAGCGCCGGTAACGGTGAAACCACTGAAGTTCGGCGAGACGTAGGCGATCGCGTTGTTGGCGCGGAATTCCTTGAACACACCGATCGGGTTGTTACGACCGGGGTTCAGGTCGATAGCGGAGTCGCCCAGACGCTCGTTACCGGAGGCGTAAAAGGCCATCTTCATCGGGGTGTCGTGACGACCGACGATGACGGTACCCCAGTCACTGGCCAGGCCAATGAAGGTGTTACGCAGGGTGGTGTGGCCGTCACCAGCTTCTTGCTCCTGGCCACCGTCTGAACGGATACCGAACTCGATCTGGTAGATCGCCTTCAGGCCGTTACCCAGATCTTCCGAGCCCTTGAAGCCCAGACGCGAGGAACGGTTGTTGACTTCCCAGTTGTCGCGACCATTGTCGTAATCGCTGTTATCGATAGAGGTGTGCATTTTGCCGTACACGACGCTTTCGGCGAAAGCCGCCGCGGGAACAGCGACCGCCGCGATAACCGCTGAAGCGAGAAGCTTTTTGTTCATTTCAAGACCCCTACGAATTTTCTTATGCACAAGCTTAAATCTGCATAGCAAAAGTAATAGCGGCCAAGGTGCCACAAATCAAACCGGTTTTGTAAGAAATCTACACTTTTCTGTAATTATTGCGAAAACACACACACTGTGGGCAACCGACAGAAGCGGCTGCCAAGGGCATCCCACGTTTCCTGAAACAGGGAAAAGCCCAGACCGGGCTATGGGGGCCTCTAACAGTTCACGATCAGCAGTGCAGCCGCGCACGGAGACGATGTCAGCACCATGCGCCCACCGTCTTCAGGGACTGGACGTCCGGCAGGCACAGCCAACTCATCGACAGGCAATAAAAAACGGGGCCCTAAGGCCCCGTTTTCAATCACAAGATCCTAATCAGACGATTAGAAATTGTGGATCATACCCAGCGAAAATAGGTCCTGATCTGGGTCTTTATCTCCATCCACCCGCCCGTCGACTGAATTCGCAGCGTAGGCCACGTACGCCTTGGTGCGCTTGCTGAAGTTGTGCTCAGCTCCAACACCCCAACCGTCGGTCTTGACGCTGCTGGACGCGTCGGGGTCGAGCTTGGAGTGGGTGTAGATCAGGCTGATGGCGTTGTTGCCAAAGGTCGCCTTACCGGTGAAGGCGTACGCATCGTAGTCGTCATCATTAATAAAGCCCGCGTTATCGGTGGTCTGATAAACGCCGCCGATGCTGTAGTTGTTCATGGTGTACGAAGCACCAGCCTGGAAGGTCTTTTGGTTTACTGCTCTAGACCTTGCGCCGGCCGTCCGGAACGTGGCGGTGGGCTGATCGACGAGATATTCGTAGCCCATAGATGCTTTCAGGCCGTTGCCTTTGTACATGGCACCAACAGACCAGTGGTCGAAATCGTCGCGGTCGTTTTCCTTGACCAAAGTAGTCGTGGTTGAGTCAATCTCTTTGTTGCCCGATTGCTCACCCGGGATGACAGCGCCGGTAACGGTGAAACCACTGAAGTTCGGCGACACGTAGGCGATCGCGTTGTTGGCACGAAATTCCTGGAACACGCCGATCGGGTTGAGCCCACCTTGATCATTGTCGAATCCGCGGTTCAGGTCGATGGCGGAGTCGCCCAGACGCTCGTTACCCGAGGCGTAGAAGGCCATCTTCATCGGGGTGTCGTGACGACCGACGATCAAGGTACCGTAGTCACTGGCCAGGCCGACGAAGGTGTTACGCAGGCTGGTGTGGCCGTCGCCGGTGACTTGCTCCTGGCCGCCGTCTGAACGGATACCGAACTCGATCTGGTAGATCGCCTTCAGGCCGTTACCCAGATCTTCCGAGCCCTTGAAGCCCAGGCGCGAGGAGCGGTTGTTGACTTCCCAGTTGTCGCGACCATTGTCGTAATCGATTGCGTCAACAGAGGTGTGCATTTTGCCGTACACGGTGCTTTCAGCGAAAGCAGCCGGGGAAGCTGCTACAGCTGCGATGACCGCAGAAGCGAGAAGCTTTTTGTTCATTTGAGAACTCCCGTAGAGGTTTTTTGTTGAAAGAAAAGCTGTGCAGAAAGAATACTAGTTGTCGATGTGCGACAAAGCAAGGTCTTTTTTGTAAAAAATCTACACTTTTTTGCACTTGTTGCAAAAAAAGCACACGCAAACGGATCGCAAGCGACTGAATTTAAAATATTATTTATGCGATTTAGGGGCTTGCGCACTTGAGCTAATGTGTATTCGATACAGAATCGCCCCCCCCAAACGCTGCTGCCAGAGTGGTTTGAGGGCGCAGGAGAGAACGAGAAAACACCGAAGAGCCGAATTTGTTGCGGATCTGTTCTATGGCCCGGGCGTAAGACCGCTGTGCGGTCTTTGAAATGGCTGGGGCGGTAGGACTTGAACCTACAACCTACGGAGTCAGAGTCCGTCGCTCTGCCAATTGAGCTACGCCCCAATTAGGAAGGGCCGAGGGACGAGGTCCGAGGGCCGAGGATCACTTGCGGTTTTGATTTTCAAAGTGGCGAATCAGGCCACCGATCATTTTTGAAATCTGCTTCGCTTCATCTGCGAGGAACATGGCTTTTTCACCATCCAGAATGCCCGCCTGGACTCTAATCAGTAATTGGGTCCACGCCTCGCCGCATGATCCTTTTGCGATCTTCAGAAACTGCGCTCGTTCCCTTGGGGCCCTTCGCTCATAGCCTTCGGCGACATTTGAAGGCACAGAAAGCGACGACCGGACAAGCTGATCACGAAACGCATATTCCCGACAATCTGCCAGCAATCTGAAGGTGCCGACCGAAAATCGACAGGCTCGCTGCCATACTTGTAAGTCTTCCAGGGCATCCATGCCCTCGGGCCTCGATCCGCGGCCCTAATTGGCAAAGCGAATTAACGCTTCGAGTACTGCGGACGCTTGCGGGCCTTGCGCAGGCCGACCTTCTTACGCTCGACCATACGCGCGTCGCGGGTCAGGAAACCGGCGCGACGCAGCGGTGAACGCATGCTCTCGTCGTGTTCGACCAGGGCGCGCGCGATGCCGTGGCGGATGGCGCCTGCCTGCCCGGTATTACCGCCGCCGGCGACGGTCACGCTGATGTCGACCTTGTCGGCCATATCGGTGATGACCAGCGGCTGGCGCACGACCATGCGCGCGGTCTCGCGACCGAAAAACTTGTCCAGCGGGCGGCCATTCACGGTGATGTTACCGTTACCGGTATTCAGGAAGACGCGTGCAGTGGAGGTCTTGCGGCGGCCCGTGCCGTAATTCATCTGTTGTGCCATGCTCAGTTCCGTTCTCAGATTTCCAGCGGCTTGGGCTGCTGTGCCTGGTGGTTATGCTCGGGGCCGGCGAAGATGCGCAGCTTTTTCATCATGGCACGGCCCAGCGGGTTGCGCGGCAGCATGCCACGAACGGCCGTCTCGAGGACGCGCTCGGGTGCTTCCTGGAGCTGCTTCTCGAGACTGATCGACTTCAGGTTGCCGATGTAACCGGTGTGGCGATGGTACATCTTGTCTTTCATTTTGTTTCCCGTGACCGCAACCTTCTCGGCGTTGACCACCACGACGTAATCGCCGGTATCGATGTGCGGGGTGAAGATCGGCTTGTGCTTGCCTTTCAGTCTCCGGGCGATCTCGGACGCGAGGCGTCCCAGAGTTTTGCCGTCGGCATCGACCAATAACCATTCCCGGCGGACTTCGGCGGGCTTTGCGCTGACCGTGGTGTTCATCTCATCCTGCCCCAGACAAAGGAGTTTATGCGTGTTTCACGAAAGGGCGCGAATGTTACCCAGTATTCCCTGCCCACGCAAGCCTTTCGGACCCGGCGGATCGGTGCGATAGCCGTAATTTGTCACTGAAACACCGGGCCCCTAACGACCGGGGTCCGATCACGGACGCAAAAAAAAGCGCGACGGGGAGTCGCGCTTGATAAACCACCAAAGGAGGATGGAGGAGAGCTGAATCAATCGGATTCAGCACGTCAGCATATTCTTATATTCATCCCCCCTTGTCAAGCACAAATTGGCAGGAAACTTTTGTCCCCATCAACTCATGCCGCGCTTATCCGCAAACGGTCGACAATTCTTCCGTTTACCAGGTGCTGGTCGATGATCTCGTCCAGGTCCTGCCGGTCGACATAGGTGTACCAGGTACCTTCCGGATAAATCACCAGCACCGGCCCAAGTTCACAACGGTCCAGACAACCGGCTGTATTGATGCGCACCCTGCCGGCCCCCGAGATACCGAGTTTCTTGCATCGCTGCTTTACGTAGTCACGCGCGCCGCTGGCACCGCACTGATTGCAGGATTGGCGTCCGTCGTCACGCTGATTGGTGCAAAAGAACACGTGATGCGAAAAATAACTCATACAAGATCCCGGACAAGGCGATGACTTCGACCTCATTATATAGGGCATGCGAGACCCCGACGCCCCGATAGGTATCAAGGAAGAGCTCGACCGCTGCGTGAAATGCGGCATGTGCCTGGCCGAATGCCCGACCTACCGACTCGAAGCCGATGAGAATGAATCACCACGTGGGCGCCTGGCTCTCATGGAAGGGCTGGTGCAGGGGCATCTTGACGGCGACGAGCCGCTGATCGCGCATCTCGATCATTGCCTGGGCTGCCGGCGCTGCGAGCGCATCTGTCCCTCGCAGGTTCGCTACGGGCACCTGAACGACCAGGTCCGCGAACTGCTGTCCGACAGAAAAGCCTCGCGCTGGGCCGGACTGATTCAGAAACAGTCGCTGCTGCGCCTGGGGACGAAACTCGCGCAGGCCGTGCCAACGGCATTTTCAGCCCCGCTGGGCGGGATGCACCGGTTACACGGAATCGCGCGTGCGCTGGGCAATACCGGGACGGCCCCCTCGCCGGGCGAATACCCCGCACCATCGAGCAAGACACGCGGCCGCGTCGGCCTGTTCCTCGGCTGCGCCAGCGCAGCGCAGCAGGGCGGGGCACTGCAGGCGGCGCTGCAAATGCTGCGACACGCGGGATACAGTGTCAGCATACCCGCCGCGAGCCCCTGCTGCGGCGCGCTGTCGCAGCACGCCGGCGATCCAGAGACGGCGGCAAGGCTGGCCAGCGAAAACCGCGACGCCTTCGACAAAAAACTCGACATGGTGCTCAGTATCGCCAGTGGTTGCGGCACCCATATCGACAGCTATCAACCGGCATTGGCGTCCGGTCACCAGGACATCTGCCGCTTCCTGCTCGAGTGCGGAAGCCTGAGCACGGCAGATTTTGCGCCGCTCCCGAAACGGGTTTTTCTGCATACACCGTGCAGTGTCGAGAATGTCTATCGCGGCGGCGACTGGGCGAGGGGACTGCTGGCGCTGATTCCGGATCTGGAGATCGCAACGGCCGGCGAGGCAGGCCAATGCTGCGGCGCAGCGGGAGACTACATGCTGCGCTACCCCGAGATCGCGGCACGCCTGCGCGAACCTATCCTCGATGAGCTGCGGTCCGACACCGGTCTGATCCTGCTGACCAGCAATGTCGGCTGCGCCATGCACCTCGCCCACGGCCTGCGCGAACAGGGGGCAGCGACTGAGGTCCTGCATCCCGTGGAATTGCTCGCTCGGCAGCTGATTGGCGGGCCTGCATAGATACAAGGGCAGTTCGTAGACCCGGTCATGGACAGCGGCGGCGGATGGAACCAAAGGCCGGCAGGAATTGCTAAGATAAGACTTGCCGTCACATCCTTGCACTGGATCCAAGACGATGGAAAAAAGAGAATTTTCGCCCAGCGACAAGCTGTTGCTGAATTTCGACCAGGCCCTGCGCACCCTGTTCGGCCGCCCCCAGGTCACAGAACGGCCAAATCCGGCGGGCCCGCTGCCGGAGGCCGAGCTGAGTAAATCGGAACGTGATCATATCGGGCGCCTGATGCGGATCAACCACACCGGCGAGGTCTGTGCCCAGGCGCTCTATCAGGGTCAGGCATTGACTGCCCGCGACCCCGCGGTGCGCAAGAGCATGGAGCGCTCCGCAGCCGAGGAGAACGACCACCTGGACTGGTGTGAGCAGCGCGTCGAACAACTGGGCGGGCGACTCAGCCTGCTCAACCCTTTTTGGTACGCAGGCTCGTTCGCGCTCGGGACCGTAGCCGGTATCGCCGGTGACAAATGGAGCCTGGGTTTCGTGGCCGAGACCGAAAAACAGGTCGAGGGGCACCTGGACGAGCACCTCGGGCAGGTGCCGGTGCGGGACCGGCGCACGCGCGCGATCCTGGAACAGATGAAAAAGGACGAGATCGAACACGGACAGAAGGCGGTCGATCATGGCGGGGCAAAACTGCCCGGTCCGGTCCGTGCGCTCATGCAGGCAACCGCAAAGATCATGACCAAATCGGTATACCGGATTTGAGCAAACCCAAGTCGTCCGCGAAACGCGAATGCCGGCCGTGTACCGGCTGCTGCGACGGCTGGGTGCAGATGACCATAAAGGGTCACCCGGTCCATCCCGGGAAACCCTGTCCGCACAGCACCGGTCGCGGGTGCGACGACTACGCCGGTCGCCCCAAAGATCCCTGCATCGATTTCAACTGCGGTTGGGTTATCACGGACAGCCCGCTGCCCGAATGGATGAAGCCGAGCAACGCCAAGGTCATCGTGATCTTCAACAAGACACAGTGGCGCAATCTGCCGGTGGATGTCGCGGTGCCGGTCGGCCGGCGCATTCCACCACGCGCACTGAATTGGTTGAAGGATTTTGCCGCCCGCAACAGGCGTCCGCTGTTGTTCTCCGAACAGCTAAAGAAAGACGGCGTCTTCCAGCGGGAGCAGCTGTTCAGCGCGCATGGGCCACCCGAGTTCCAGCAATACATCGAACAGCTGCAGGCCCGGGGCCAGCCGTTATGGTGAACTGGATTCCGCTGAGACCGGGGGCGCCGAGTCTTCTACCGGACCGAGCGCGTCAAACATCGGCTTCAGATGTCGCTCGTAGGGCTTCCAACGCGCGACCGAACTTGTGTACAGGGGCTGGCGGACCTGCCATTTACTGGCAGTTTGTACCTTGCGCTCGTTGTCGTAGTAACGCAGCATGCACTCATCCCATTCCACTCCGACAAAATCCGCCATCTCGCGCGCCTTTGCCGGTAAGTCCGCAACCAGCTCTTCATACTGCAGCGAATAGACCGGGTTGGGGATTACCTGCAGCCAATGATCCATTAACCTCTGGTACAGCCGGTAGTAGTGACCGAGAGCCTTCAGATCATACGCATAGTCGTGGAAACCGGCGAAATTCTGAAAATAGATCGACAACAGATTGTCTCTCGGGTCGCGCTTTATCTGGATGACCGGGGCCTCAGGGAAAAGCATGCCGAACAGGCCCAAATGCTGGAAATTGTGTGGCAGCTTGTTGGTGACAATACGCTCACCGTGTTCGGCCAACGCCTGCATTTTCGTGAGATAGGACTCTGCGTGCTGCGCCACCGCTTCTTCGGTCAGACTGCCGGCCAGTTCGGGATCGACACAAAAATCGGGTACCGGCAGACCTTTGACATCACTCAGTCCCGCAACAGTGCCGTGTTCACCGGCACCAAAGATGGCCGGGTGTGCACTCAGAATCTGTTCGGTCAGGGTCGTACCCGAGCGCGGCATACCGACAACAAGAACCGGCATTCGTGAACGCGAGCCCCAGGTTGCGCGCTCCTCGAAAAAGTTACGCGTGAATACCTTCTCCATCCGAGCCACCCACCGCATGTAGCCGGCACGGTCAAAACTGTAACCCTTGAGGCGATTGCCCAGGCGGTAGTAACGAAAAGAATCATCGTATTTTTTCGCGTAGCGGTAATAGTTGCCCAGCGCAAAACCAATGCTGGTGCGGGTTTCCGGGTCGACCGCGTTATCGTTGGCCATTTTTCGCAGACGCACCGCTTCAGCCTCTGTCAGCCGGCTGCCTGGTGCAAAAGCAAGCCCTGCGAACGCTGTGACATTATCAGGTTCAATTTCCAGAACCCTGGTCAGACATTTTTCCTGTGCCGGGAAATCTCCGATCAGCGTGTACTCATCGGCGATTCTTGTGAGGTAGGAGATATCATCCCCGGCAGCCTCATAGGCCCCGGCCAAAAGCTCACCGGCCCTCGCTATATCACCGCGACTCGACATCGCGCGCGCCATGCGATGCTTCACGGGACTGGCCGGATAACCCAAAGCCAACGATTTCTCGAGCGCCTCAAGGGCCCGGTCGTGATCCCCGGCTTGAGCCAGGACATCTCCCAGAGCAAACCAGATCTCGGGCGCGTCCGGTTTCTTCTCCAGCGCACGCCGGTAATATTCCTCGGCCACCAGGTGACGGCCCAGTCCGCGGTATATGTTTCCGATCTCATGCAACAAACCAGGCTCAGGCTGCCCCGCGAGTGACTCCACGCGCGTTATGGCCGCGATGACCTCATCCGGCTCGCGCAACTCCATATTGCAGATCGCGAGGTTGAGGTGTGCCTGCAGGTCGTCGGGTTTGAGCTTGGCTGCGGCAGAGAAAGCCGCATTCGCCTCTTGATGCTGCTTTTTTTTCGAGAAAACGATGGCCAGGTTGGTGAACGCATCGGCAAACTTCGGCTCCAGGCGCACGGCCTGGCGAAAGCTGTTCAATGCCCCGTCCAGATCATCCTCTGCATACAGTGCACTGCCCAGATTGTAGTGATATAGCGCAACCTTGGGTGCGAACCTGATCGCTTGACGAATCAGTTCCTTACCCCTGACAGCATCTCCAACGTGCAGCGCGATCTGGCCACCAAGATGCAGCAGATCCGGATGGCTCGGGGCGGCATGCAGGCCCTGCTCGATCGTATTCGCAGCAGCGCGCAGGTCCCCCTGGTTCAATTGAGCCACCGCGGCAGCGGCTGCTCTGGCACCCGACTCTTGTTGGGAGTTGATGCTGGGCGCTGCGGGCGTGCGTCCATTCTTCGCCGCAGGGGGAGCAGTCTTCTTCTTTTTCCTTGCCATCACAATGGATCCCGTGGTGAAGCGCGGTCGCGCTGCCAGTCAGACGTGATAAGGCCGACTCAATTCGTGCACTGCCTCGATCATCGCACCGGCGTGCTCGGGCGGGATTGCAGGATGAATGCCATGCCCGAGATTAAAGACATGCCCGGCCCCCTTTCCATAACTCTCGAGGATCTCGGCGACCGAGCGACGGATCGCGTCGGGCGAGGCATACAGGGTGCAGGGATCGAGATTGCCCTGCAGGGCCACGCGATCGCCGACACGCGCACGCGCATCGCCGATATCCAGGGTCCAGTCCAGGCCGAGGGCATCACAACCGGTATCGGCCATCCACTCGAGCCACTGGCCACCGCCCTTGGTGAACAGGATAACCGGCACCCTGCGCCCATCCGCCTCGCGCGTCAGGCCATCAACGATGCGCTGCATATAGGCAAGCGAAAAGGCCCTGTAGTCACGCGGGGCCAGGGTGCCGCCCCAGGTGTCGAAAATCATTACCGCCTGTGCACCGGCGGCGATCTGGGCATTGAGATAAGAGCTTACGGAATCGGCCAGCTTGGCGAGCAGGGCATGCATCAGCGCAGGCTCGTCGAACATCATGCCCTTGGCACGGGCAAATGTCTTTGTGCTGCCACCCTCGACCATGTAGGTGGCCAGGGTCCAGGGGCTGCCGGAGAAACCGATCAATGGCACGCGGCCGTCGAGTTCATGCCGGATGGTGCGCACGGCATCCATGACATAGCGCAGGTCCTGCTCCGGATCAGGCACGGCAAGGGCATCGATGGCCGCCTTGTCGCGTAACGGGCGCTCAAATTTGGGCCCCTCGCCCTCAGTGAAATATAGGCCCAGCCCCATTGCGTCCGGAATGGTGAGGATGTCCGAAAACAGTATGGCCGCATCCAGGGGGAAGCGCTCCAGCGGCTGCAGCGTGACCTCGCAGGCAAGCTCCGGGTTCGTACACAATTGCATGAAGCTTCCGGCCTTCTCCCGCGTCGCGCGGTATTCCGGCAGGTAACGACCGGCCTGGCGCATCATCCAGACAGGGGTCATGTCGACGGGCTGGCGGAGCAGGGCGCGGAGAAATCGGTCGTTTTTCAATTCTGACATTTTATGCTAACCACAAAGGACACGAAGCACACAAAGCGTTCGGACTGAACCACACGCATCAACAAAGCCCAATCGGGAACGGATTAAAAACAGCCGCACTCTAACAGCCTGTGACCGGCCTTAGTGAACTTCGTGGTCTTCTTGGTAGAAATTCTCTAGCGAGGAAGGGACGTCGTCCCCATCAGGTACTCATCGACCGCATGTGCACACTGACGGCCTTCGCGGATCGCCCACACCACCAGGGACTGGCCGCGACGTATATCGCCGGCGCTGAACACACCATCGATCGAGGTTTTGTACGCATCCGCCCCCTCGGTGCTGCCCCGCACGTTGCCCCGTGCGTCCAGGTCAACCCCAAGGTCGGTCAAAAGACCTTCGTGAACCGGGTGGACGAAGCCCATGGCCAGGGTCACCAGGTCAGCCTTCAATTCAAATTCCGAACCCTCGACCTCGGACATTTTCCAGCGCCCCTGCTCATCCTTGTCCCAGCGCACCAGGGCGCACTTGAGGGCGCGCAGATTCCCGTCACCATCGCCGAGAAACTCCTTGGTGGTGACATTCCACATACGCTCACAGCCTTCTTCCTGGGAGGTGGAAGTACGCAGTTTGTTCGGCCATTCCGGCCAGGTCAGGCCTTTGTCCTCGTGCTCCGGTGGTTTGTCGAGGATTTCGATCTGGGTGACCGAGACGGCACCATGCCGGTTCGAGGTGCCGATACAGTCGGAACCGGTATCACCGCCGCCGATTACCACGACATGTTTGGCGGTGGCGCTGATCAGCTGCTCCTCAGAACCCGGACGGTCCTGGACCACCCGGCTGCTGCCACGCAGGAAATCCATCGCGAAATGGACCCCCTGTAATTCGCGGCCGGGGATAGGCAGGTCACGCGGCTTTTCCGAACCGCCCGCAAGAACGACGGCATCGAAGACGTCGAGCAGTCGCTGGGTAGGAAAACGTTCACTGCCCACGTGCGTGTTGACATGGAACTTGACGCCCTCGGCCTTCATCTGGCCCATGCGCCGCTTGATGACCTGTTTCGCAAGTTTGAAATCCGGGATGCCGTAGCGCAAAAGGCCGCCAACACCGTCCTGCTTTTCGTAAACCGAGATGGAGTGCCCGGCGCGCGCCAGCTGCTGGGCAACCGCCATCCCGGCCGGCCCGGAACCGACCACGGCCACACGCTTGCCGGTCTTGTGCGGGGCGATCTGTGGCTGGATCCAGCCCTCTTCCCAGGCCTTCTCAACGATCGACAGCTCGATATTCTTGATCGTCACCGGTTCATCGTCGAGGTTCAGGGTACAGGCCGCCTCGCAGGGTGCGGGGCAGATGCGACCGGTAAACTCGGGGAAGTTATTGGTCGAGTGCAGGACCTCGATCGCAGCCTGCCAGTCTTTCTGGTAGACGAGATCGTTCCAGTCAGGGATCAGATTGTCGACCGGACATCCCTGGTGGCAAAAAGGTATACCGCAATCCATACAACGCGCGCCCTGCTGGCTGACCTGATCGTCTGTCAGCGGAATCGCAAACTCATTGTAGTGGGTGATGCGATCGGCGACCGGGGCGTACATACGGTCCTGGCGTTCGATCTCTTTGAAACCTGTTGGCTTACCCATATAACTTCTTCTCTTCACAAAGAGGGCGACAAGGCACCCTTCCTGGTCAAATCGAAAATAATCATCGCAGGGCAGGCTGTGCCTGCGAGATACGTCGGGCACAGCCTGCCCTACGATGCTATGCGGCGCTCTTGGCCTTTTGCTGCTGCGCCTGCATCTCGGTCAATGCACGACGGTAGTCAACCGGCATCACCTTCTTGAACTTCGGCATCCAGCTGTCCCAGTCGTCCAGCACGCGCCTGGCAACCGCCGAACCGGTGTGGTCCAGGTGGCTCTGCACGAGCTGACGCAGACGGATCGCATCGAAACGCGTCATGTCATGCGAGACATCGACCCGACCGTGCGATTCGAGATCACCGCCCTGGTGGGCCAGGTGCTCCAGCGCCTCGTCTTCGGCTGCTATGGGTTCGAGTTCCACCATCGCCAGGTTGCAGCGCTGCTCGAAGTTATCGTCTCCATCCAGCACGTACGCAATGCCGCCCGACATACCCGCGGCAAAGTTGCGTCCGGTGGAGCCGAGCACCACGACCACGCCTCCGGTCATGTATTCGCAACCATGGTCGCCGACGCCCTCGACGACCGCCACCGCACCCGAGTTGCGCACGGCGAAGCGCTCGCCGGCCACTCCGCGGAAATAGCATTCGCCCTTGACCGCACCGTAGAGGACGGTGTTGCCGACGATGATGTTGTCTTCGGCCTTCTCGATCTTGCATTCGGGCGGTGGGTAAATGATCAACTTGCCGCCGGACAGACCCTTGCCAACATAGTCATTGGCTTCACCGGCCAGCTCGATGGTCACACCTTGGGCAAGCCAGGCGCCGAACGACTGGCCGGCCGTGCCCTTGGCTTTGATCCTGATCGTGTCTTCAGGCAGTCCGGCAAATCCGTACTTCTGCGCAATACGCCCGGACAGCAGCGTGCCAAAAGTGCGGTTCACGTTCTGGATTTCGATATTAATCTCAACCTTATCACCGTTTTCCAGCGCCGCTTTGGCCAGCTTGATCAACTCGTTGTCGAGCGCCTTGTCAATACCGTGATCCTGGACCTCAGAGCAATACAGGGTATCGCCTTCGGAGGCCGTCGGTCTCTGCAACAGGCGGCTGTAATCGAGGCCGTGCGCCTTCCAGTGGTTAATCGCCTTGCGCATGTCCAGTCGATCCATCTGGCCGATCATTTCGTCGAAAGTGCGGAAACCCAGCCGGGCCATAAGCATGCGCACCTCTTCGGCGACGAAGAAGAAATAGTTGATCACGTGCTCTGGCTTGCCGGTGAAGCGCTTGCGCAGCTCCGGGTCCTGGGTGGCAACGCCTACCGGGCAGGTATTCAGATGGCATTTGCGCATCATGATGCAGCCCTCGGCGATCAGCGGTGCGGTTGCGAAGCCAATCTCGTCCGCACCCAGCAGGGCAGCGACCACGACATCACGTCCGGTACGCATGCCGCCATCGGCCTGTACCGCGATGCGGCTGCGCAAACGGTTGAGCACCAGGGTCTGGTGCGTCTCGGCCAGGCCAATCTCCCAGGGCGATCCTGCATGCTTGGTCGAGGTCAGCGGCGAGGCGCCGGTACCACCGTCGTAGCCTGCGATAGTCACATGGTCGGCATGCGCCTTCGACACACCCGCCGCGACTGTGCCTACACCGACCTCAGACACCAGTTTGACTGAGATACGGGCCTTCGGATTCACATTCTTGAGATCGTGGATCAGCTGGGCCAGGTCCTCGATGGAATAGATATCGTGGTGCGGCGGCGGCGATATCAGGCCGACACCCGGGGTCGAATGACGCACCCGTGCAATCTGCTGGTTGACCTTGTGGCCGGGCAGCTGACCGCCCTCGCCGGGCTTGGCGCCCTGCGCCATCTTGATCTGGATGTCGTCGGCATTGGCCAGGTATTCACTGGTCACACCGAAGCGCCCGGATGCGACCTGCTTGATCGCGGAGCGCTCCGGATTCCTCGATCCGTCAGGCAGCGGATTGAAACGCTCGGGCTCTTCGCCGCCCTCACCGGTATTCGACTTGCCACCGATCGCATTCATCGCCCTGGCCAGGGTCGAGTGCGCCTCATAAGAGATCGATCCAAACGACATGGCACCGGTGGCGAAACGCTTCACGATTCTTTTGGCCGACTCCACCTCGTCCAGGGACAGCGGCTGCTCGGCAAACTTGAACTCGAACAGGCCTCGCAGGGTGAGCAGGTCCTCGTTCTGCTCATTGACCATGCTGGAAAACTGCTCGTAGGTTGAGGCATCGTTGCCACGTACCGCATGCTGCAGCCTGGCGATGGTATCCGGTGTCCACACGTGGCTTTCGCCACGCAGGCGGAATGCATAGTCACCGCCGACGTCGAGATGCTTGCGGTAGATCTGTGCGTTGCCGAAGGCGTCACGATGCTTGCGCACCGCCTCGGCCGCGACCTCGTCCAGACCGATACCCTCGATGGTGGTCGCGGTCCCGGCAAAATAGGCATCGACGAATTCAGTTGACAGACCGACCGCGTCGAAGATCTGCGCCCCGCAGTACGACTGGTAGGTCGAGATCCCCATCTTCGACATCACCTTCAACAGGCCTTTTCCGACGGCCTTCACGTAGCGCGCCCGGCCCTCGTCGAGGGGCGGCGCATCGGGAAGAGAGGGCAGCATGGCCTGAATGGTGTCGAAGGCGACGTAGGGGTTGATCGCCTCCGCGCCATAACCCGCCAGGGTCGCAAAATGATGGACCTCAACGGCGGCGCCGGTCTCGACCACCAGGCCCGAATCGGTGCGCAAACCTTGGCGGATCAAGTGGTGATGAACGGCCGAGGTCGCCAGCAGCGCGGGAATCGCAATGTGGTCCGCGTCCACCGGCCGGTCTGACAGGATCAGGATGTTGAAGCCGTCACGCACGGCCTGCTCGGCCTCTCGGCACAGTTCGTCCAGGGCGCCGGCCATCCCTGCTTCGGCCTCAACTGCCAGGTAGGTGATACCCAGCGTCTTGGTACGGAAGGCGCCGCCGCTGCTGTCCTCTATATCGCGCATACGCTCGAGGTCCTCGTTCGTCAGAACCGGCTGACCGACCTCCAGGCGCATGTGCTCGCCGCCGGACTGCAGGTCCAGCAGATTGGGCCGCGGCCCGATCAGCGACACCAACGACATCACGATCTCTTCACGAATCGGGTCGATCGGCGGATTGGTGACCTGGGCGAACAGCTGTTTGAAATAATTCGACAGATGCTTCGGCTTGTTCGACAGCACGGCAGGCGGATTGTCCGCGCCCATCGAGCCGATCGCCTCCTGGCCGGTCAGGACCATGGGCGTCAGCAGAAACTTGATGTCTTCCTGGGTGTAACCGAACGCCTGCTGCCGATCGAGCAGGGTCTCAGGATCGGGCGACATGGCGCCGACCACGGACGGCATGTCGTGCAGATCTATCTGAGAACCGGTCAGCCACTCCCTGTAAGGCTTGGCGCTTGACAGGTCGGCCTTGATCTCCGCGTCATCGATGATCCGGCCCTGTTCCAGGTCGATCAGGAACATCTTGCCGGGCTGCAGACGCCACTTCTTGATTATCTTCTCTTCCGGGATCTGCAGAACGCCCATCTCGGAACCCATGACCACCAGGTCGTCATCAGTCACCAGATATCGCGCCGGGCGCAGCCCGTTGCGATCCAGCGTTGCACCAATCTGACGGCCATCGGTGAAGGCCACGGCGGCCGGACCGTCCCACGGCTCCATCAGGGCGGCATGGTATTCGTAGAAGGCGCGGCGGTCCTTGTCCATCAGGGGGTTGCCGGCCCACGCCTCCGGGATCAGCATCATCATCGCGTGCGCCAGAGAATAGCCGCCGGCAACCAGCAGTTCGAGCGCATTGTCGAAACAGGCCGAGTCTGACTGGCCCTCAGGAATCAGTGGCCAGAGCTTGTCGAGATCAGAACCGAGGATATCGGACGCCATGGATTCGCGACGGGCGGCCATCCAGTTGACGTTTCCGCGCAGTGTATTGATCTCGCCGTTGTGCGCAATCATGCGGAACGGGTGCGCCAGGTCCCAGGTGGGGAAGGTATTGGTCGAAAAACGCTGGTGCACCAGCGCCAGCGCCGAGACCATGCGCTCATCGTTCAGGTCCTGGTAAAACTCACCGACCTGCCCGGCCAGCAGCATGCCTTTGTAAACGATTGTGCGCGAAGAAAGCGATGTGAAATAGAAAGACCGCGTGGGATCGACCCCCAGGTCGAGAATGCGGTTTTCAATCTGCTTGCGGATCACCAGCAACTTGCGCTCAAAGGCCTGCTGATCGCCACAGCTGTCACCACAACCGATGACGACCTGGCGAATCACCGGTTCAGTCGGCAGCACGCTGTAACCCAGGCCGCTGTTATCGACCGGCACATCGCGCCAGCCGATCAGTCGCTGGCCCTCGAAGGCAACAAATCCCTCGACGATCTGTTGCGCCTCGGCGCGCGCGGCCTCATCACGTGGCAGGAAAACCATGCCGACCCCGTACTCACCCGGACCCGGCAGATCGAAATCTGTCACGGCTCGGAAGAATTCATCAGGCAGCTGCAACAGCAGACCGGCGCCGTCACCGGCACGGGGGTCGGCGCCGACAGCGCCGCGGTGATGCAGGCGTTCGAGAATGGTCAGGCCCTGGCGCACGATCTCGTGACGCTTCTCACCCTTGATATGCGCGACAAAACCCACGCCGCAGGCGTCATGTTCGTTTGCCGGGTCGTACAGTCCCTGTTTTGGCGGTAAGGCACCGTAGTTCATCGCATACCTCTTCTCTATATCTACTGGGCCGGTCATATTCGGCCACAACACAAACACACCGGCGCACGCCCGGAAGCGCGCTCAAACCCGGCAGGAATACTGCAACAAGAGTCGTTCCAAGAACCTGCTGCACGAAAACATTACAAGAACAGCTCTCGCCGTGCGGCCCATCGCCAAAGCTGCTCAGGGTGGACACACGAGGCATCCAGGCGCATTCGGGCACACAGACCGGACTCGCTAGGATAATGGAATCAGAATATACGGACCAGTTTTTTGCCTGCAGGGGCCCGCACCATCTCGGTGCATTGCCCGCAAGTGGCTATTACTACTGAGATTTCCGAATGGACTCGAAGGTCCTTGGCCATACTCCGGATCGCTCCAATCCCTTCGGAAGCTGCCCGCGCGCGGCAATCGCTGCGTCACGGTCAGGGTAGTCGCCTGCGACCAGGGAGTACCAGGGTTTACCCTTGAGGTCCCGCGCGAAGATCGCGAGAGGCTCTTCGATCCCGTGATCACGGACGAATTTTTGCACCGCAGCCCGGTCGCGGGCGCCCACCAGCTGCAGGGTGTAGTGGCCGGGTTCACGACTTTTCAGCCAACTGCTGCCACTGCGACGGGCCGCGTCGGAATCAACCACGGACGGCTCAGCCCTGACCACTGCCGGCTTTTCCGGAGCCTGGCGTGATTCGACCGGCGCCGGGACGACAGGCTGGAGCTGCGGGTTCTGCTCTTTCATTGTCGCCTTCCCGGAATCTGCAGCATCGGAGGCCGCTGCCTCTAACTCTGGCGTCGTTTGCGCCGCCGGGGTAACCACGGACGGCTCAGCCCTGACCACAGGCGCACCTTGCGGCGCTTGGCGAGATTCCACCGGCGCGGGCGCAGCAGTTGCGACCTTCGGCTCCTCCTGCACCGAAACTGGCTTTTGCCCGGAATCTGCAATGGTGGGGGTCGGTGTCTCTGGCGTCTTTTCGACAACCGGCGGAGCAACTTCGGGCGGGGCCGATTCTGTCGGCATTGCCGTATCCGCGGGTACCTTTTTTTCGAGCCCCTGATCCGCCGCCGTCACTGGCTCTATGGCCGGATCGGGAGCCTCGCTGACTTCAGCGGCCGCAAACGCATCGCGCATTACGGCATCCAGCGGATCCTCTTTATCACTGCTTCCCGCGTCCGGCTGCATCGCCCTGGCAGGGAAACCAGTTGCCTGATCGGGGCTGGTCGCCGCCGTAACCGGCTCCGGCGCCACCGCCGGATGTTCCGACGCAGTGACCGATTCGTCGGGCGCGCTGCCCGGTCCGGGCAGCGCGATCTCCGGCACAAGGACCGAGACCGCTCCCACACGCGGCGTCTCGGCGGCAGGCCGGGTTTCCACTACGGGCGGGCGCGTGATCGCGCTTGTTGGCTCAACCGCATCCACCACCACTGCGGCAGGCGGATCGGTAGGGGCCTGGTCTGGTTCGAATAACGAATTGATCTGATCCTCGAACAGCAACGCGGCGGCGAGCAAGAAGATCAGCGCGCCGCCTGCCAGCCAGTACCAGGCCGGTTGTCCGGGCCTTTCCGGTACGTTTGCCGCAACCGGCCGCGCGCCGGACTGTTTTTCTTTGTTTCCCAAAACCCCCTTGAGCGCGTCGAGCAACGGCCCGGGCAGGCCATTGGACGCGCGATGCAGACCGGCGGCCAGATCATCCGTAACCCGCGCAGCCTGGCCACCCGCCATGCTACGCAGGAAGGCGACCGTCTGATCCGCCTCGAACGCGGGCAGATCGACAAACTGAACATCCCAGTTACCGCTCGTCTGCGCCAAACCGCCCTGACCCACCAGAACGAGCCGGCCTCCGCGAGCATGCAAAACCGCGAGACTCTCGACCGCCTCCAGCCCCAGCCTGTCGGCATCGTCCACTATGATCAGCAGGTCCTGCCCGCTCAGGCCGGCCATCACAGCATCCGGCCAGGGGTGAATTTCTTCCGGCGGCAGGCCAAGCTGGTCAACGGCAACCGCAGCCACATCACAATCCTGGCTGGCACGCACCCAGACGATCGCGGTCCGGCCATCCAGAGCGTCGAGCAGGCGCTGGGCGAACCGAGTCTTGCCTGCGCCAGCAGGTGCGCGCAGATAAATGACTTCACCGGCATTACGCACCAGGTGCAGCAGCAGCTGCAGGCGCTCGGCACGCGCGGGCGTATCAAAATAATGACCCGGACTGATCTGTTCAGTTGCCATACAGGGTCTGCTCCAGGGCTTCCGGGTCGAACTCTGCCGTGATCACCGAGTTTCCGATGTCCTTCATAAGCACCATTCGCAACTGGCCATCCGTGACCTTCTTGTCGACCGCCATCAATTCGACGAACCGTTCAGGTGGCAGCCCTTCGGGAGGCCTCACCGGCAAACCGGCCGCTGCCACCACATTATCAACCCGCCTCACCTGGTCCTGATCCAACCAGCCCAGCCGCGCGGACAAGTCCGCCGCCATGCACATTCCGGCACCAACGGCCTCACCGTGCAGCCAACTGCCATAGCCCATGCCGGTCTCGATCGCATGACCGAAAGTATGGCCCAGATTCAACAGCGCACGCTGTCCAGACTCCCGTTCATCCGCCGCGACCACTGCCGCCTTGTCAGCGCAGGAACGCTCGATCGCGTAGGCGAGTGCGTCGGGGTCCCGAGCCATCAGTGCGGGCATATTTTGCTCAAGCCAGAGAAAGAACTCACGATCGTTGATCAGGCCATATTTGATGACCTCGGCCATTCCGGCAGAAAGCTCGCGGTCGGGCAGGGTGCTCAGGGTCGAGATATCGATCACCACGCATTGCGGCTGGTGGAAGGCCCCGATCATGT
>Ga0265306_10000159_pt1 | contig 28417 bp, 30 predicted proteins | sample Helome_3_FD_192493 | JGI IMG/M metagenome (GOLD analysis project Ga0265306, IMG submission 192493) | Marine sediment microbial communities from subtidal zone of North Sea - Hel_20160420 (Illumina Assembly) | ecosystem: Environmental > Aquatic > Marine > Subtidal zone > Sediment ... | reverse complement strand
TATCCAGGTTAATAATGCGGACCACTTCATATCTTTTTCCCTCCGCATTATAGTTGCCAGATTTTTTGTATAAATATTGAAATTGACTTTCTATGGAACCACCATCTAATGACAATTCTTCCTGCTGGGCACCTTCTTGTGCAAAATGTAGGTTACACGTCAGGAAGGCGATTAAAATATAAACTTTGCTAAAACCTTTCATTTAAAATATTCTAAGTATTAATATATGATTCAAGGAAGGAACTAAAGTACTCTAATAATATTAATTAATAAAAAAAATTCGCCCAATCATAAGATTTATATAAGAAGCCGATCACTGAATAACCTTAGCTGAAAATTTGTTAATAATACGTAAACCGTCTTACTTTAGCTATATATTTTGCCAGTCTGATTACCTGATGTGAATATCCAAACTCATTATCGTACCAAACATATAACACAATATTCTTACCATCGGCAGATACTATGGTAGCATTACTGTCATAAATAGAAGGCGCTGCTGTGCCTACAATATCTGTGGATACCAATTCATTGCTTAGTGAATATTTAATTTGTTCAACCAAATCACCTTCCAAAGCATATTTTTTTATTATGGTATTCAAAGCTTCTTCAGAAGTTCTACTTTTAATTTCCAGATTGAGGATGGCCAGAGAACCATTGGGAACAGGTACTCTAATTGCATTTGAAGTAAGTTTACCTTCCAGCGATGGCAGGGCTTTCGCTACAGCACTGCCGGCACCGGTTTCTGTTATTACCATATTTAATGCAGCTGCTCTTCCTCTTCTGTATTTGCCGTGCAAATTATCAACTAAATTTTGATCGTTAGTATAGGCATGAATGGTTTCCAAATGACCTTTTTTTATGCCCAATGAATCATCAACAACCTTTAATATAGGTGTAATGGCATTAGTTGTACAGGAAGCAGCCGAATAAATGTCATTTCCATCCGGATCAAAATCATATTGATTAACACCATGCACAATATTTGGGATATCATTACCCGGGGCAGTCAGAAGAACTTTTCCGACCCCTGGTGCTTTCAAATGCCTTTCTAAGGACTTTTTATCCCTGAAGGCGCCTGAATTATCAATAATCAGCGCATCATTAATTCCAAATTTTGTGTAGTCTATTTCTTCAGGCTTATCCGAATTAATTATGTGGACCGTAGTGCCATTAATAACCAATGCCCTCTTTGATATATCATAATCTACGGTTCCTGTAAACTGACCATGTACGGAATCTGTTTTCAATAATGTTGCTCTTTTCTCCAGAATTTCTTCTGTTAAGTTCCCTCTGGTTACTATTGCCCTAAGTCTTAACTGATTACCTTTACCTGTTTTGGCCATCAACTCCCGTGCTATTAGTCTTCCAATTCTGCCAAAACCGTAGAGTACAACATCCTTTGGCTTAATTTCCTTGGAATTATTAGCATCTTTTAACTTGAAGTGAATAAATGTCTTAACGTCGTGATAATTATTATTATCTGAATGATATTCGTAGGTAAGCTTGCCTATATCTATTTTTGACGGCGGTAAGTTTATGTCATTAATAGCACGTAATAATTCTACAGAATCAAATATGGAAATTGGTTTTTGTACAAATTCACCTGCGTATTCATGTAGGTTTATAATATCACTGACATTTTTATCAATCACCTGGTTCTTAAAAAGGACCACTTCAATGGCTTTATCATACCACAGATCACTAATTATTTTAATGAATTCAGTGGTGGCTTTTCTTCTGTCGGCTTGAAATGCCAGTTCTTTTTCATAAGATTTGATAGGGCTCATCTATGTCAAGTTTTTTTAATTTAGGCAAAATTATTGAATTCCGTTGGCACCGCATAAGAAAACGATAAATAAAAAAGCGCTCCAAAACGGAGCGCTTTTAAAGTTCTAAAAATAACAACTTTATTGGAAAACTATTCGTTCTTTCTCCCCATTTTTATCTATTAAGGTTATGACCGTTTTATCATATCTAGAGATAGCGCCAAATAAGTTTTTTGCCTCATAAATGTCATTTACTTTTTCATTATCAATTTCTAAAATAACTTTTCCATTTAACCCATATCCTCTGTAGGTTTCAGGTACTCCGGTAATCTTAACCCCTGTTTTTGTATTGTAAATTTCCTTATCGTTCTCTGATAAGTTTTTAACCCTAAGTCCCATAACCGGAACAATGATATAATCTTTTTTCTTTAGTTCAACCGGAACTACTATATCTTCTCCATTACGATCAATGGTAACCTGAATTTTGTCTCCTGGACTTTTTGTTGATACATAACCAGTTAAATCTGCAAATTTTCTAACTTTAATATTATCTACCATCTTTATAATATCTCCTGACCTGAGATCGGCATCATCTGCACCTGAATCCTCTTCTATGCCCTCAATATATACGCCATCAATTTCATTTATCCCATTATTCACTGCATAAGGAGTGCTCAGAATTGGAGAAGTTATGCCAAGGATACCTTTCTGAACGTTTCCATATTCCATGATGTCTTCAACAACCTTTTTGGCAATATTACTGGGCACCGCAAAGGAGAAGCCCACATAAGAACCTGTTGGCGAAGTAATCGCAGTGTTGATCCCTATAAGATCGCCATTGGTATTAACTAATGCGCCGCCACTATTGCCGGGGTTAACTGCGGCATCTGTCTGAATAAATGACTGATCTTTGCCTAAAGAGCCTAAATCTCTCGCCTTTGCACTGACTATTCCTGCGGTTACGGTTGATGTTAGGTTAAAGGGATTACCAACAGCTAAAACCCATTGCCCAATTTTGGTTTCATCAGAATCACCAAAAGCAAGATAGGGTAGGTTCTCATCCACATCAATTTTGATTAATGCAATATCAGTATTAGGATCAGAGCCGATAATTTCTGCCTCATAAGTCTTGTTATTGTTCAATGTAATTCTAATCTCATTGGCCTTGGCAATAACATGGTGATTAGTTACTATGTAACCATCCGGTGAAATAATGACCCCTGACCCCGTTCCTATCTGCGGAGTTTGACCACTTTCCGAGCCGTAGAAAAAATCCAACAGACTTCCGGGACTGCTATTTAAGGTAAGGTTTTTAACGTGCACAACTGCATTAACTGTATTTTCTGCGGCAATAGTGAAATCAACCTCATTAATGCCATTTCCTTTAAAAGATGTAGGCTTGTTGCTAGTAGTTATTACTGGCATCTCCGAACTATCCGTAACAATCGAATAATTTGTTTTTTCAAAAAACATCTTATAAGAAGTAAGGGTGATCGCCCCAGCAAATAGGGCCACTATTAATAAGCTTCCAAATCTTTTCATATATAAATGATCTTTAAATTTACAAAGTAAAAGTACTTGATTTTTTAATCTAAATATTTCCATTTAACGACTTTTTAACTGATTAAACTGCATAAATAATATCATATCTTTGTTACCTGAATAAGCTATGACAGTTACATTTTATAAATACCAGGGTACAGGCAACGATTTCATTATGATTGATAATCGGCTTGGAGGATTTCCGAAAGCCGATAGCGAATTAATTTCATTTCTATGTGACAGACGTTTCGGTGTGGGGGCAGATGGATTAATCTTGTTGGAAGAAGATAATTCAGCACATTTTAAGATGATATATTATAATGCTGATGGGAATCCCGGCAGTATGTGTGGCAACGGTGGAAGATGTATAGTAGCATTTGCACAATTCCTTGGAATTATTAATAAAAAGGCAGAATTTAATGCTGTAGATGGGTTACATGTTGCTACTGTTAATAATGGAATTATTAGCTTGAAGATGCAAAATGTGACCGAAATAATGGCAAAACCCAATTGTCTTTTTTTGGATACAGGTTCTCCGCATCATGTTCAGATGGTTTCCAGTTTAGATGCTTATAATGTATTGGAAGAAGGCGCAAAGCTGCGATATGGAATTTATGGAGAAGGTGGGAGCAATATAAACTTTGTTGAACAAACTTCGGAAAAAAATTTTTCTGTACGTACTTATGAGAGAGGGGTGGAAAATGAAACCTTGTCTTGCGGAACGGGCGTTACAGCGGTTGCACTAGGTATGCATTATTTGGGTAAGACCAAAAGTAAGGAGGTAAATATATATACCAAAGGAGGTAATTTATCCATAAAATTTAATAAAGGCTCGGAGGGATATGATAATATATGGCTGGAAGGCCCGGCTAAGCAAGTATTTAAAGGAATTATAGAGATTTGATTTTAAAAGGAAAGCATACCAATTTACGGGCGTTGGAACCCGGAGATCTTGATTTTTTATATGAACTGGAGAATAATCCTAATATCTGGGAAATTAGCGGTACGATTACACCTTATTCCAGACATGTACTGAAACAGTACCTGGATAATGCACACAGAGATATTTACGAAGTAAAACAGTTGCGTCTTGCAATCTGCAACGGAACGGATAAAGTAATAGGGTTTATTGATTTATTTGATTTTGACCCCAAACACAGAAGAGCTGGTATTGGGATTGTTATTCTTGATCAATCTGACCGCAATAATGGTCACGGTTCTGAAGCTGTATCTTTACTTTGTGAATATGCGTTTAAGTTGCTTAATTTAAACCAGGTTTATGCCAATGTAGGCGAAGACAATCTGGTGAGTATTCAACTCTTCAAGAAGATGGGGTTTGAGCACTCAGGAGTTAAAAAGGACTGGGTTCTTGTTGGAGGAAAATTTAAAAATGAACTACTTTTTCAAAAGTTTGGAAAATAATGTATATCAAAAAAATCTTATTGATAATAGTGCTTCTTGGGTTAATTGCAGGAGGAGCCTTTGCATATTTAATCTATAACGCTCTTTTTTCACCAAATACAGCCTTTAATAATAAGGAAGCATACATTTATGTTCCTACTGGCAGTTCCTATGATGAGTTAAAAAATCTTATCGCGCCCCTTTTGTCTGATATGGAGACCTTTGAGGCGGTAGCAAAACAGAAAAAATATATTGACTATATAAAACCTGGAAAATATATTTTAAAGAAAGGAATGAATAATAATGAGATTATTAATACTTTAAGAAGTAAGAATATACCTGTTAATGTCTCCTTTAATAATCAGGAAACGTTCGAAAATTTGGCAGGAAGAATTTCTAGCCAAATTGAAGCAGATAGTATCTCTTTATTAGAAGCTTTCACCGATCCCATATTTCTGGAAGAAAATGGCTTTACGACAGATACGGGTCTTTCACTTTTTATTCCCAACAGTTATGAATTTTTTTGGAATACGTCTGCCACGGATTTTCGCGATAGGATGTTTAAGGAATATCTTCGCTTTTGGAATGACAATAGAATAAAGAAAGCAGAAGTGTTGAATTTGACACAAATTCAAGTAATATCCCTGGCTTCAATTGTTCAAAAGGAAACCGCCAAGGTTAACGAGAGATCAAGGGTTGCGGGATTATATCTTAACAGGCTGAAAAAAAATATGTTACTACAGGCAGACCCCACAGTAATCTATGCCTTAAAAAGAGAACTTGGCAATTTTGATACCATTATCAAAAGAGTTCTTTATAAAGATTTAGAGCTCAATTCACCATATAATACCTATAAATATGCAGGCATACCTCCGGGCCCAATTACAATGCCAGATATCTCCTCTATAGACGCCGTTCTAAATCCGGAAAAACATGATTATTATTATATGGTAGCGGACGTTGAAGACTTTGGCTACCACAAGTTTGCCAAAAATCTCTCGCAACATAACCGGAATAAAACGCAATACATCCGATGGATAAACGAACAAAAAATAAACCGGTAGACTGTTAATCCGGAATTTTAAACAGCTTATCAAATAAAGGTGTTATTCAAAGATTTCTAAGGAATATTCGTACAAATCTGCTATATATTTGGATTAGTAATTTAAGCATATCAGCTTATTTGGTAGTTAGTCTTAAGAAAACACATATATGAAGAAGTGGTCGTTTATTATCTGTCCGCTTATCATGATTTTAGTTTTAGTTAGTTTTGGGTTTACTACGAAGTCTGAAGTTAAAGTCCCCGAAATTCTAAAAGTAAAAGAACCTACGCTAGTTCTGTTCCCCAAAAACAGAACAACTTATTACTCATCCTTTGTAACACCTCCTTTTTTGGGAAGTTGCTATATAGGATTTAAAGAGGCACTTGCATTTAAAGAGTCTCAAGGAAACTACTTTATAATAAATACGCTGGGCTATCTTGGTAAGTATCAATTTGGAATTGGAACTCTTCAATTGATGGGCGTTTATAGTGCTACCAAATTTCTAAATGACCCAAGTTTGCAGGAGAAAGTATTTTATACAAATATTTCAAGGAACAAATGGATATTGCGTAAATACATCAAATATTTTGTGGGCAGAAAGGTTAAGGGGATTGAAATAACAGAATCCGGAATATTGGCAGCTGCTCATTTAGCAGGTCCTGGTAATGTAATGAAGTATTTATACTCTAATGGCAGGAAGGATGTCAAGGATGCCTATGGAACAAGTCTTACGGATTATTTAAAAAAGTTTTCAGGATATGATATATCTGAGATTTCAGCAATTCGGAATCCTAAAGTATAATATAATAATAAAACAAAAATATAAAGGCCGAGGCCTAACTATCAGGGCTTTTTTAGGCCTGAATAATAAAAATTGTAGGCCTTTTATGGAGTTCAATAGATTCTGCTATCCAATTTGCGGCTAATTTTGTTGCAATAAATTCTGTGGGTAAGGTAAGATCAGTTGCTATACATAGCCATGTTTCCTTTGAAAGTGTCTTGACAAACTCTTCAAAAAGACTATTATTTCTATATGGTGTCTCTATAAACAGCTGACTTTGATTATTTTCCCTGGACATTTTTTCGAATCTCTTAATAGCTTTCTTCCGCTCAGCATTTTCAATAGGCAGATAGCCGTTAAATGCAAAATTTTGACCATTGAGACCACTTGCCATTAGAGCCAAAATTATAGAAGAGGGTCCAACCAGAGGTACTACTGCGATTCCTTTGTTATGCGCAATTCTAACTATTTCAGATCCTGGATCAGCAATTCCCGGGCAGCCGGCTTCAGACAAAACTCCTACATTCTTACCTTCAAAACAGGGATTAAGGAATGAAGGAATGATTTCCGGATCAGTGAATTTATTTAGAAGAGAAATGTTTAAATTGGGCTGTGATTTTCTGGGACTGATTTTTTTAATAAACCTTCTTGCTGTTTTTTCATTCTCTACGATATAATGATCTATTTCCTCTATTATTCTCTTAATTGAAATTGGCAGCACTTCTAAAGGTTCATTTTCACCAAGGGTAGTTGGGATCATATATAGCTTACCTTTCGAAGTAATAATATCTCGCATTTTATGAAGTCTCTTTTGAATTTAAATTTTTAGCAATTATTTCACAGGCCTGATTTATAAGTTCAAAAACCTTTTCAAAACCATCAGTTCCATCATAATAGGGGTCAGGGACTTCTCTCACAGATGAACTACCCTCCTCCAATAAAAGTTTAACCTTATCAATTTCACTTTTATTATCAGTTAGAGCTAAGATGTCATAGTAATTACTTAAGTCCATCGCATAAATAATGTCAAATTGAGCAAAATCGGTATAGTTGAATTTTCTGCATCTTTGGTCGGAGATATCAATACCATATTTTTTAGCAACCGCCACAGACCTTTTATCCGGATTATTTCCAATATGGTATCCCGCGGTTCCGGCAGAATCGACTAAAACAGACTGCGAATCGGTTTTTGATTTTAATATACCTTCGGCTAATGGAGACCTGCAGATATTGCCCAGGCATACCATAAGAACCTTTGTTTGCATAATTGGATCAGGAAAATTTCTTTGTTAAATCTTCGATATATTTTCTAAACTGCTTATCCGTTTCAGCCAGATTATCCACTGTTTTGCATGCGTGAAGTACAGTCGCATGATCCCTCTTACCTATCTGAGAGCCTATACTTGCCAGTGAGGCTTTAGTAAATTTTTTCGCAAAAAACATAGCCAGTTGCCGCGCTTGAACGATATGACGTTTTCTTGTTTTGGATTGTAAGGTGGCTACATCCATTTCAAAGTAATCTGAGACAACTTTTTGTATGTAGTCTATGGATACTTCCCTTTTTGTATTTTTTACAAATTTTTCAACTACCTGTTGGGCCAATTCAAGAGTAACTTCTTTCTTATTGAAAGAAGATTGAGCAATTAGGGAAATAATGGCACCTTCTAATTCTCTAATATTTGTCTTAATATGTTTGGCAACATATTCAACTATTTCATCGGGCATTTCAACACCATCCCTGTAAAGCTTGTTTCTTAAAATAGATATACGAGTCTCATAATCAGGATTTTGAAGTTCCGCAGACAATCCCCATTTAAATCGGGAAAGTAAACGTTGTTCAATATCCTGCATGTCTACAGGTGCTTTATCTGAAGTTAGTATAACCTGTTTTCCATTTTGGTGTAAATGGTTGAAAATATGGAAGAAAACATCTTGGGTGCCCGATTTCCCGGATAAGAATTGTACATCATCAATTATAAGTACATCAATTAGCTGATAGAAATGAATAAAATCATTTCTTGTATTCTTCTTAACAGATTCAATGTATTGCTGTGTAAATTTTTCAGCAGATATATAAAGTACCGTGCGTTCCGGATATTTATCCTTAATTTCTACACCTATTGCATGAGCAAGATGCGTTTTACCCAGTCCTACACCCCCAAATATCAATAACGGATTAAAAGAGGTTCCTCCAGGCTTATTAGCAACAGCCATACCCGCTGATCTTGCCAGTCTGTTGGAATCACCTTCCAGGAAATTATCAAAATTGTAATTAGGATTAAGCTGAGACTCTATCTTTATATTTCGAATTCCTGGTATTACAAAAGGATTCTTTAACTCAGGATTTTTAGATTTTATCGGAACATCCATTTCCTGGGGATTAACACTGCCTCTGTTTGAACTTGGAATTTGTTCTGTAAATGGCTCTCTGTTACCATAGGTATTCTCCATCTTAATGATATACACCAGCTTGGCATTTTCTCCAAGTTCTTTGGTGAGCGCAACCTTGAGTAACTTTACATAGTGTTCTTCAAGCCATTCATAAAAGAATTTACTGGGGACCTGAATGCTTAATGCGTTATCAGATAACTTTACTGGTTTAATAGGTTCAAACCATGTTTTGAATGCCTGCGGTTGGATATTATCTTGGATAAAAGCCAAGCAATTGTTCCAAACGGAAATAGCAGTAACACTCATATTAAAAAATATCTTATTTAGTTGGTTAGAGATTAATCTTAATTGGTCAAGGAAAATACCTATTTTGCCATTCTCTAGAGCGAGACAAATATGTGAACAAATATTCTAAAAAAAAAATCATTTTAGGTTGATTTTTTTCTTTTTTTTTTGCATGTTCACCCCCCTCTTTAGGTCACATAATAAATATATTGTTTTTAGCTGATAAATTATGCATTTTTATCGATTTTCTTTTAGGGTTCGTTATGGTGAAACTGATCAGATGGGAGTGGTGTATCATGGGAATTATGCGCAATACCTGGAGATGGGAAGGGTTGAATGGCTTAGGGATTTGGGGATTTCCTACAAAAACATGGAAGAAAACGGAGTTTTATTACCAGTAATTTCCTTAGAACTAAAATTTAAAAAATCTGCGGTTTATGATGATCTTATTACAGTGGTTACCAAACTAAAAAAAACACCCTCTGTCAGAATAGAATTTGACTATGAAATTTACAATGAAGCAGGCGAACTTTTAGTTGAAGCAAATACGGTTTTGGCGTTTATGAATGCTAAGACAAAGAGACCAGTTAAATGCCCTGATTATCTGCTGAATAAACTGTTAAATCTCGACAAAGATTCAAAAGCAGATTAGATTTAGTCCGGATAAAATATCTTAAATATAACTAGGAATCTAATTTTGATATTAAGACTCCGTGAATACCTTTAAATTTGTTTTCAACAAGAATGGCATCATTGAACAACACAGATATTTCAATGGTGCATTCCAGTAACATTTCTTGTTTAGTAATTTCTATTGAATTTTGTTTAATTATTCGCATTACTTTACTAAGTAATGGATAACTAAAGCACAATTCATATTTGATTTTAACCGACTTTTCAATAATTGAGGAAGATTCCAGAACTAGTTGTGCTGCTGTCCGATAAGCCGCGATAAGACCACCAACACCTAATTTAGTACCACCAAAAATACGCGCTACAGCTATCAGAACATTGGTTAATCCAAAAGACTTTATTTGCCCGAATATTGGCATTCCAGCAGAGTTGTTTGGTTCCCCATCGTCATTTGCTCTATGCCTTTGCTTTTCTACACCCATTCTCCATGCATAACAAATATGATTCGCCGTTGGATGTATTTTACGGAGATTTTCTATAATTGGTTTAATATCCTTTTCATCTCTGATTGGAAAAACGTAGGCATAAAACTTACTCTTGCGGTCTTTATAAAGTATACCGTCTGATGCCTTGGATACTGTTTTATATAGGCCAACCTTATTTTCCATCAAAAAATTGCCACTAGAATTATACTTATAACTGCCAGCACTATACCGCCCCAGTTTTTAAAACTGATCTTTTCTTTGAATAATACAATACCAAGTAAGGTGGAAAACATTACGATAGCAACATTATTTATTGTAAAAATCGAGGCACTATTTAGTGTTTCATTTTGTAGCGCTCTTAATAAAAAGAATATAGAGAAGAAATTAGGAATCCCCAGTGCAATACCGCCCAGAACATTTTTGAAGTTGAGTTTTAAGGGCTTGTCAAAAGATCTTAAAAGAACAAACAAGATTCCTGTGCACGCTGCGGTTCCAAATACAGTAGCTGAAAATATGGGAAATTCATTTGTCGAAACATGGTTTTCTTCCATGTATTTTATACTGGCGTCAATAATACCAGAACCTAAAAACACCATCATCGGTAATAAAAGCGATTTTCTTTGAATAGCTATGGGAGTATCTTTTACGGACGCAAAATATACCGCAGCCAGCGCCATAACAATACCGACTGATTTTAAGAAACTGAGTTTTTCGCTGTATAATATTAGTCCTAATATCACAGGGATCACTAAGGACATTTTAGTGGCAACGGAAGCTACTGAAACCCCCAGGCGCTGTGATGTTTTGGCCATAAGGTTAAAGATTAATATAAACAGGACACCTAAAAACAAAGTACCATAAAACCAATCATTTTTTGGAATTTCATAAAGTTGTATGGGTTTATTATAAAATAGAATACCTACGAGACATGCGGTAATATAATTTATAATTATTGCATAAATAGTCTGGACTTTATGCGTGTCAAATAATTTAAAAATTACAAATATCAGACTTGAAAAAAGGATACTTAAAGCGAGGTCTAACATTTTACTATTTGTGAATTTAGATCCAAAATATCCTCCGTGCCAACCTTAAGGTGCCAGCAGCTAATACCTAATTCTGCAGCTGCAGAAGTATGTTCCTTACTGTCGTCTACAAAAAATGTCTTTTCTGCTTTAAGATTATTTGAATTCAGCACAAATTCGAAGATTTCGGGTTCGGGTTTTCTCAAATTAATCTCATGTGATAAATAGAATTTTTCAAAGCAGTTTTTAAAGCGAGTATACCTTTTTTCACCCATTGTCTGTTTTACAAAGTCTATATGCAATGCATTCGTATTGCTTAACAGGAATAGACGATATTCTTTCTCTTTTGCCAATTTTTCAATAAAGTTTAATCTTTCTTCCGGGAAATCGAGTAATATGGAGTTCCAGGCGTGAATTAAATCTAATCTACCCGCTTTGGGAAACAGATGACTCGTTTGATCTAGAAAGTATTCAGTAGTTATAAGACCTTTTTCATAAGCAATAAACAATTCTTCAAGATCTGGAGTAAGATATTTAAAGCCATAATTCTTCATTTCCCTTGCAGTTGCTTGTTTGTCAAGGTTTATGAAGACGTCACCAAAATCAAAGATGATATTCTCAATCATTCAAGAGCTTTTTTATGGTATTATTACCTATGATTTCTATATCTATCAGTTTGCCATCAATACTTGGTGCTTTTGTACCCTTGCCAAAGGCAACATCCCCTGTAATTATTCTGGCTTCATCCCAAAGTCCGGAATTGATGAAGGTAGCTAAGGTTTGCGTACCTCCTTCAATTAGAACACTTGCAATATTTTTCTCAAACAGTTTTCTGCAGGTTTCTTCTGCCAGATTCTTCTCAAAATCAATGATATCGTATTCAAGCCCTGCATGAAACTTAGTTCTGTCTTCCAGCTGAGTTAGAATTATAGTTCGGCTGGATTTATCATAGATATTAAGATCTGTTGGTAGTTTTAACGCTTTGTCGATAATTATTCGAATTGGGGATGTGCCCTCCCAAAAACGAACATCTAATCTTGGGTTATCAGACAAAACGGTTTTTGTCCCAACCAAGATGGCCTGTTCTTCACTCCGCCATTGATGAACACGTTGGCGTGCATAGGAATTGCTTATCCAATAAGGTTCGGGTTTAGCTTTTCTCTTGTCATTATCAGGCGCAATAAAACCATCTTTGGTCTCTGCCCATTTCAAAATAATATAAGGCCTGTGTTTTTCGTGGAAGGTTAAAAATCGTTTGTGATGCTTCCTGCACTCATCTTCGAGTACTCCCATTGATACTTCACAACCAACTTCCTTAAGTTTCTTTATTCCACCACCAGATACCTTTATATTGGGATCCTGAATGCCTATAATCACTTTTTGCAAGTTATTTTTAATTATCAGATCGGTACAAGGGGGAGTTTTGCCATAATGGATACAGGGCTCGAGGGTAACATATAGTGTAGCTTCTTTTAAAAGTGATTTGTCTGCAACAGAATTTATTGCATTTACTTCAGCATGCGGCCCTCCATATCTACTGGTTAATCCTTCGCCGATAATTTTATCTTGATAGGTTATTACACTGCCAACCATAGGATTCGGAGAGGCAGAACCTAAGGCTTTTTTGCCCAATTCAATGCATCGACGCATATATTTTTCGTGTATCTTCACCTGGCAAAAATAGGACATTCCATAAGAAAACAGATACTGCCACTATTAATGTAATACCTGATTTATGTAATGTCTAGTTTGAAAGAAAAAAGTGTCATAAAAAAATGCTATTAAAGGAAATAAAAGAAATTTATCATAGGGAATTGGATGAAAACTATCCGAAGGAGGAAGTAGACAGCATGTTTTATCTTATGATCGAGCATTTTTTGGGATTAGAACGATTTATTCTCGCAATAGATCCGGGAATAGTTATCACAAAGGCGGAAGAACAATATATGTTTGAAGGTTTGTCAAAACTAAAGAAAGAACAGCCTATTCAATATGTTCTGGGAGAAACCACTTTTATGGACCTGAAAATTATGGTAAATGAGTCGGTTCTTATCCCAAGACCGGAAACTGAAGAATTGGTAAACTGGGTGCTTGAAGATTTTGAAAATTTAGATGATAATCTTAGGATTATTGATATTGGAACCGGAAGCGGATGTATCGCCATTTCTCTTTCCAAACTAAAGCCAAATTTTAAGGTTAAAGCTATTGATATCTCGAGATCTGCTTTGGAATTAGCCAAAGAAAACGCCTTGATAAATCATGTGGAGGTCCAATTTAGTCTGATTGATATCTTAAAGGCCACTTCATTAGGTGAAAACTTTGATATTATTATTTCTAATCCACCTTATGTGAGGCAAATGGAGCGAGAGAAAATGCATAATAATGTTCTTCAAAATGAACCTTATTCAGCATTGTTTGTTCTTGATGAGGATCCGCTACTTTTCTATAGAACTATCGCCAAACTGGCAAAAGAAAGCTTAACCGTAAATGGTGCACTGTATTTGGAAATAAATCAATATTTGGGTAAAGATGTAAAATTGCTTTTGGAGGAATTCAATTTTTCTGAAATTGAACTTAGAAAAGATATCTTTGGACAGGACAGAATGATTAAAGCAAAGCTGCCTTAGATAAATTGAAAATGCATTTTATTAGTCTTTTTAATATTTTTAGAATCCCAAAAATTAGGAAATGAATAGTATTGTTGTCTTTTGTGGTAGTAGTGAAGGTAACGATCCCATTGTATTAGATAAAGCTTATTCTTTGGGGAAGGAAATGGCTGAACGTTCAATTAAACTAGTCTATGGAGCAGCGAGAATTGGAGTAATGGGCAAGTTAGCGCAGGGGGCGCTGGACTATTCTGGAAATGTGATTGGAATTATCCCTGATTTTCTTAAACTCAGGGAGGTATTTCATGATGGTTTATCAAAATTGATAGTAACTGAGAATATGCATGAGCGCAAACTGAAAATGCATGAAATGTCTGATGGAGTAATCATGTTACCAGGAGGCTATGGTACTTTGGAGGAATTTTTTGAAATGATAACCTGGGCCCAATTGGGTCTGCATCAAAAACCTATTGGTATTTTGAATATCAACGGATTTTATGATGATTTAATGGGGATGCTTAAGACAATGGTTGACCGGGGGTTTGTCAAACAGGTAAACTATGATATGATACTCATAGACCATTCTATTAATGGTTTATTGGATAAGATGATGTATTATCGACCTCAACACGTGCCTAAATGGATAAATAAAGACCAGCTTTAATGACTATAAAGGATAAAATAGAAGCCTTACGCGAGGAATTAAGGGAACACAATCATAAATACTACGTACTCGCTAGCCCAAGTATATCGGACTATGAGTTTGATATGAAATTAGAGGAGCTAAAGACATTGGAAGAACAGTATCCAGAATTTATGGATGCAAATTCGCCAACAATGCGCGTAGGAGGAGCTGTTACAAAGAATTTTGAGACGGTAGTTCATGAACATAGGATGTATTCTTTGGATAACTCTTATTCCAAAGAAGAGTTATTGGATTGGGAAAAGCGGGTATTACGAATTTTGGGAGATTCCGAAGTTAGTTTTACATGTGAGTTAAAATATGATGGCGCTTCCATTAGTATTACATACGAAAAAGGTGAACTTGTCAGAGGAGTTACAAGAGGTGATGGATTTCAGGGTGATGACGTAACTGCAAACATAAGAACTATAAAATCTGTGCCTCTAAGATTGCAGGGAGATTTTCCATCTAAATTTGATATTCGTGGAGAAATTGTACTGCCCTTGGATGGTTTCGCTAAAATGAATGAAGAACGCATCAATAGTGGGGAGGATCCTTACATGAATCCCCGTAACACCGCTGCTGGCAGCCTTAAACTACAGGACAGTTCTCTTGTTGCAGAAAGACCTTTGGAATGCCTTCTTTACGGTATTACTGGAAGTAGTCTAAATTTTTCTTCTCAGCACGAAATGCTTCTTAAAGCACGTGAATGGGGTTTTAAAGTACCTCCCGCAGCGAAGCTTTGTAATACCACTGAAGAAGTAATGGAGTTTTTAGAATATTGGGATATTGAGCGTCATAGTCTACCCTATGAGACCGATGGTGTAGTTGTAAAGGTTAACAACCTTCAGCAACAGGAAGAACTGGGCTATACGGCAAAGTCACCCAGGTGGGCTCTTGCATATAAATTTAAGTCAGAACAAGCTGTTACAATTCTTAATGAAATTAGTTATCAGGTTGGTAGAACCGGTGCCATTACACCTGTAGCAAATTTACAACCGGTACTTTTGGCAGGAACCACCGTTAAAAGGGCTTCTTTACACAATGCTGATCAAATAGCCAAACTTGACATCCGTGAAGGGGATACAGTACATGTAGAAAAAGGGGGTGAGATTATCCCTAAGATTGTAAGTGTAGATTTGTCTAAACGTCCTGCGAACTCTAAACCCACGAACTATATTACAAACTGTCCTGAATGTGAAACGGAATTAATTAGAAAAGCAGGGGAAGCGCAGCATTTTTGCCCTAATGAAAGCGGTTGTCCACCACAGATAACCGGGAGAATACAACATTTTATTTCCAGGAAAGCTTTGGATATTGAAGGTTTGGGAAGTGAAACAGTAGAATTGCTGTTTAAAGAAGGCTTGATAAATAATTATGCAGATTTGTACACGCTTACTAAAGATCAGTTAATGCCTTTGGAACGAATGGCAGAGAAGTCTGCAGAGAATTTAATTAATGGTGTTGCAGCATCTGTTAACATTCCTTTTGAACGTGTTTTATTTGGGCTTGGCATTCGATATGTAGGAGAAACTGTCGCTAAGAAACTGGCGAAGGCTTATAAAAATATAGATGCATTAATGGCAGCTACAGCAAATGAGTTGGTAATGGTAGATGAAATTGGAGAGAGAATTGCAGAGAGTACAGTAAATTTCTTTAGTGATGAAAAAAACAGGGATATCATAAACCGTCTTAAGGAGTATGGCCTACAGTTTTCACTTACGGAAGAGCAATTAGATGGGCAAACTGAAAAACTTAAGGGTCAGACTTTTGTAGTCTCCGGGGTATTTGAAAAAGTAAGCCGAACAGAATTAAAAAAACATATTGAAGATAATGGAGGTAAAGTTAGTTCTTCAATTTCTTCAAAGACTTCTTATGTTGTGGCAGGAACCAATATGGGTCCAAGTAAAAAAGATAAGGCTGACAATTTGGGCATCCCAATTATTTCGGAGGATGATTTTTTAACAATGATCAAATAAAACCCTCTTTTTCATGAAAAAGAGGGTTCAAATAGTATGTTTCACAATATACTAGTCTCCGCTAAGCTCTTTATTGTATACCCATATTTCATCCCAGCTATTATCCATTACCTGGTCCATGTTACGTACGAAAGCATCCCAGGAGTCATCTCCATGAACTTTTGTAAAGGTTTTCCTAAACGTAGGATCTTCATCAAACTCAGCCCAATTTTTATAAAAACCAACAGTGGCAATATGCCGGCCTATTGATCCTTGTCTGAATTCGTTATAATAAACACCCCATGCATTGTTCCCATCCATAGCTTTTATTGTTTTGCTAATAATTCCTAACATGGCCTCAGCATTATGGGAGTGTTCACGATTAACTTCCCAATATCTGATGAATTGAATGGGATAGAGCGAAGGATCATCGGTTAACATATCCGTATTTGAGAGCTTGACATCACCTTTCCAATATTCTCCATGTTCCATTTTCTTTACATAAGCCATGATGTTATCTCTCCAGTCTTCATCATGTCCTCCTTCAGCTGGTCTGGAATCGAGGTGTGCATATTTTAATGGTCCCATCATCCAAACAATTTTCCCAATATCCGGACCGCTGGAAATATTATAAACAGTAGCCTTATATGCACCTTCCTTGTGGTATTTTAGGTTATGTGCCCTCATATTTTCGCCGAGAACTTTTAATTTAGTGTTATCCGGCGTTAAGACTATTGATTCCCACATGGGTGCTTCGGTATCCTGTGCCTTAACCATTGTAGTTGTACCCAAAAAGAGCAAAACAATTAATAAATAAGAAATTGATGTTTTTTTCATAATCATTGTGTTTAATTTTAAGTGATTTTTTAATCCGGTTCAAGAAAGGATTATTTGTTTTTTAATTCAAATAAAAAAGGACCAAACATGGGAAAATATGTCCGAACTCGTCAATTAACTTATCTAAGCTCAAAATGAACATCCCAATTAGCTTTAAAGAATTTTTAAAAACCTGCCAAAATGAGCATCCACCAGAGATCTGGCCAAAAGGATTACTGGCACTATGGCATGACGCAAAAGGGGATTGGAATGCGTCGCATGACATTGCGCAGGATTTACCTTCAGAACTAGGGTGTTGGATACATGCATATCTGCATCGGAAGGAAGGGGATAAATTCAACGCCAATTATTGGTATACAAGAGCAAATAGGCTGTACCCGAGCCTTACCCTGGATGAGGAATTCAAAGTTTTGGTAGAATATGTTTTAAACAATTAGATTCTGAATCGGTCAAAATGATGGATCTACCCAATGACGAAAGAATACTATAACTCAAAGAATTTCAATTGTTTATCTTCAACTTCAATACAAACACTCATCCCATGAGCAAGTCCGGAAATTCTTGGTAGAATTAACTCAAGGATTGATTGTTCCTGAATATGATCAACCTTGGTCTTTGGGTCTGGCATATAAATTAATCCTTTAAATTCTTTTTCTCTGAAGAAGAGTGTGACATCAAAAAAGTAAAAATTTTCTGGGGGGATATAAATGGACCAGGGGATAGCTTCAAAAAAATATTTCGGGCTTCGTATTTCAAATTGATAAGGGGCAATATGCAGATTTATAGTTCCTAAAAAGTAGGAAGACAGGTCTAAGCCGCTTTCCTTAAAATAGGGCAGTTGCTCATATAAGGTACCCTTCGGATATCTTTGATTATCAGATATGCCAGAAGCCACCCCATGCCCTTTACATATCAGACCATTTATCCTCATGACATTTTGTAAAATAACGGTTTAATCAATATCAGACGGTAATAGAAATCCCCTCTGTCTGAATATTCTTTTTAGAATCAAAATAAAAATCGATTCTACCCAGATTTATACCATAGCAGCCAACCTGATTTACCAAAACGGATTTATCTAAACGGTTTTGCCTTGTAATGGGTTTATCTAAAAATGTGTGCGTATGTCCGCCAATAATAAGATCAATACTATCTGTTTTTGCAGCCAGCTTCAGATCACTTGGTCTTTGAGTATCATTGTAGGAATAACCTAAATGAGATAAACAAATAACCAAATCACATTTTTCCTCAGTTTTTAATATTACACTCATATCCTGGGCAATTTCAATAGGATTAAGATATACGGTTTCCTTAAATAGATCCTTGCCAACAAGGCCAGCAAGTTTTATTCCCAATCCAAATACACCAATTTTGATGCCATTAAGTAAAAATGTTTTATAGGTTTCCACAAAGCCATTCAGTACGGTATTAGTAAAATCATAATTGGCCGAGAGTAAGTTAAACTTGGCAAATGGCAACTGGGCTAAAAGGCCTTCAATTCCATTGTCAAAATCATGGTTGCCAATTGTAGCAGCGTCATATTTAAGCATGCTCATCAACTTAAATTCTAATTCTCCTCCGTAAAAATTAAAATATGGGGTACCCTGGAAAATATCACCAGCATCCAACAATAGGGTATTTGGATTTTCCTCTCTGATTTTTTGAATTAATGCGGCCCTTCTGGCTATACCACCCATGTTAGAAAACGAATTATGTTCTTTGGGAAAAGGATCTATATGACTGTGCACATCATTGGTATGAAGTATAGTAATGCATTTTGAACTCTGTAAACCACAACTATTCAGGCCAAGTCCACCCATACCTATGTAGGCACTTCCGGCAATTGAATTTGTTACAAAGTCTCGTCTCTTCATTTCTATTCAATTTTAATAAAGCGGTCATCCACGATGGCAATAAGAGTATCTACTTTTATAAAATGATCAATCATTGCATTTCTAATCAAATAATTTAAGTCAAAGGTTTTTAAACTATCCTTAAAAAATCCCATATTACTGCCTCCATCCGCTAAATAATTTGATGTAGCTACAAAATAAGTTTTATTTTCATCAAAAGGTAACCCATGAATATTTACGTCTTTTAGAGTATCGTTTGTATTCAAAATAATCTGTAAACCCGCTATAGGATGAGGATTTTTTGCATTAATTAGGCAGGAAATCAGATCCCTAACATCCTTCCCTTTAAGTGCAACTACCACTATTGAATTATCAAATGGCATTACTTCATAAGCCGTTCTAGTGGTTACTTTACCTTCAGATATAATACTTCGAATTCCACCGTGATTTGAAATCACAAAATCTATTTCTTGGCCAGTTCTAGATTTAAAAATAGGGTTAGCTTGACTAAGCATAATATCAGCCATTAAATTTCCTGCTGAGGTATTGTATTTACCGTCATTTTTGGTGATTTGACTGGGGGCATAAGCCAAGGTACTATCTAAAACTTCTTTTATACGCTTTCTATAGGGGGCTATAAATAAATCTATGGAATCTGTTCCGTTTATAGAATCTGTTATAGGGATCTGCTCGCCAGATATTTTACTAAGCTGTGTCGGAGTGTCTTTGCAGGCACAAAGACATGTAATTGTTGCAAAAATAACAAAATGTTGTATTTTTAAAATCATTATCCTTGTTATATTAGCATAATAGTTGCTTGGATATTAATTACATTTGCCTAAACGCAAAAGTACATGTTTTTAAAGGCACTTAAAGATAAATTTAAATATAAATCTGGCTTAAAATATCTAAAGGAGCAAATTGAAAATCCCCGGGAAGCAGTCGTGCGTAAGAACGGTATTACCTCAATTGCCATTATTGCAGATCTGGATAGATTTGATAATGCGGAATTGTTCTATGAATTTTTAGAAGATTTTAAGTTAAGACCCAATGCGGTTAAAATTATTGGTTATAAAAATTATTACGATAAGAATTCACCTTATGCAACCCCTGTTTTTTCAGATAAGGATCTTGGCTGGAATGGGGACATTGAAAATAGTTATGCCCTGGAGTTTTTGAGCAGGGAATACGACATGTTGGTGAATTACTATAATGAAGAGAATTTAATGCTCCAGTTAATGACTGTTAAGACCAGAGCAAGAATAAATGTAGGCTTTGCCGAGATAGACGAACGACATAATGATCTAATATTAGAGACATCACTCGCGGACTTCAATACTTTTAAGAAAGAACTTAAAAAGTATCTTAAAGTGCTGGGTGAGATTGATGTTTGATGTAAATAATTATGAAAAATTTATTAGGAACCGGGGTTGCATTGATTACTCCTTTTAACCCTGATTTATCTGTTGATATTACCGCCTTAAAACGCGTAGTAAATTTTTGCATTGAAGGAAATGTTGATTATCTCGTTGTATTAGGTACCACCGGAGAATCTGTAACACTTACAAGTTCTGAAAAACAGTTAGTTATTGATGTTGTAGTACAGGAAAATGCCGGAAGACTTCCTCTCGTTATTGGCATAGGTGGTAACAATACGCGACTTTTAACTGAGGAATTACAACAGACCAATCTTAAGGATTTTGTCGCGGTCTTATCCGTATCACCTTACTACAATAAACCTACTCAGGAGGGAATATACCGCCATTTTAAGTCTTTGGCACAAGCCTCTGAAAAGCCGCTCATTTTGTATAACGTACCTGGCAGAACAGGAAGTAATATTGAACCAGAAACGGTTCTAAGACTTGCAAATGATTATTCCAATATTGTTGGAATTAAGGAAGCTTCAGGTGATATAACTCAGTTAAGAAAACTAATAAGTATTTTACCCCCAGATTTTTTGGTGATTTCGGGAGATGATTTTACAGCATTGCCAACTGTTATGGCAGGTGGGGTAGGTGTAATTTCTGTTTTGGGTCAAGGTCTGCCTAATGAATTTTCCAGAATGATAAAGCTTGGATTGCAGGGCAAAGAAAAAGAAGCCTATGCCTTGCATAATTCCATGAAAGAGGGGATGAAATTAATTTTCCAGGAAGGAAATCCAGCAGGTATAAAATCGGTTTTGGAAGCTCAAGAACTTTGTGACTCAACAGTCCGTTTACCACTGGTAGAAGCCTCTCCAAAACTTAAAGGATTTATAAATGATTTTTTAAGAACCTTTTCAAAGATCAGAGCATAATTTTGGATCAAAATTTTTCTCGAAACGACAATTTGCCAAAATACTTTTGAATTGAAAAAGCCAAAATTGGGTTAAAACTTTGTCTATCTCCCTTTTTATTGACCTTTAAGGTGCTATCTTAGTAGTTAATTAATGTTTTTTATTCCGGCAATTATCCCTAATTTTGCAAAATGTTTTTTAGAACTAAATATATTTTCTTCCTACTCATAGTCATTATTGCCCTAAATTCTTGTGGTGAATATCAGAAGGTATTAAAAAATCCCAATACTAAGGCGAAATATGAACTTGCAGAAAAACTGTACGATGAAGGGGATTTTAAAAAGGCCAATCGTTTGTTAGAACAAATAGCTCCGGGCTATATAGGTAAACCACAGGGAGAGCGAGTAATGTTCTTTTTTGCCAACAGTTATTTTGAAATTGAAGATTATAATTTTGCTGGGTATCAGTTTGAACGTTTTTTAAAGTCATATCCCAAAAGTGATAAGGCATCAGAAGCAGCGTTTCTTGGCGCGAAAAGTTATTATATGCTTTCACCAAGATATTCTGTAGACCAGACTGATACGGACAAGGCCCTAACCAAATTGCAGCTATTTATAAATCTTTACCCAGAATCTGAGTATTTTGCTGAGGCAAATATAATGGCAAAGGAGTTAACAACTAAGAAAGAACGCAAAGCTTTTGAAGTTGCCAAACAATTTACAAAACTAGGTAAGTCTTATATTTTAGATTACAGTATTTCGGCAATAGCGGCCTTAGATAATTTTATTTCAGATCACCCCGGGTCAATTTATCGTGAGGATGCACTTTATCTGAAAATTGAAGCAACTACGAATTTAGCCTTAAACAGTACAGAGAATCGCAAAAAAGAGCGTCTGGAGGAGGCAAAAATGGCATATAACAATTTGTTCAAATACTACCCGGAAACCAAATATGAGGAAGTTGCCAATGATTTGATTGAAAAAGTAGATGAGCAATTAAACAATTATTCCGAACAAGAAAACCTTTCAAAATGAATATGAACGATTTGAAGAATTCCAAAGCCCCGGTTTCAACAGTTACCATCAATAGAAATGAGTTTGATGAGAAGACAGATAATATTTATGAAGCCATATCTGTAACTGCCAAAAGAGCAATCCAGATTAATTCCGAAATTAAAAAGGAACTTCTGGAAAAACTTGAAGAATTTGCCACTTATAGTGATAGCCTGGAGGAAGTATTTGAAAATAAAGAGCAAATTGAAGTTTCAAAATTTTACGAAAAACTTCCCAAACCACATGCTTTAGCTGTAATAGAATGGTTGGAAGATAAAATATACTATCGGAATACAGAGAAAGACCAGCAGTAATATGTTGAGCGGCAAGAAAATCCTTTTAGGTATTACTGGAGGTATCGCTGCTTATAAGACCACTTTTCTGGTTAGATTATTAATTAAAGCAGGCGCCGAAGTTAAGGTTATCTTAACTGATAGCGCTCTTTCTTTTGTTACCCCTCTTACATTGGCCACCTTATCAAAGAATCCTGTTCTTACAGGTTTTATAAAGGAAGAGGAAGGGAGTGTGGACTGGAACAACCACGTTGAACATGGCTTGTGGGCAGATATTATGCTTATTGCCCCGGCTACAGCCAATACGCTGAGTAAAATGGCGAATGGTACTTGCGATAATCTATTACTAGCCACCTATTTCTCAGCAAAATGTCAGGTATTCTTTGCTCCAGCCATGGATCTTGATATGTACAAACATCCAGCGACAAAAGCCAGCCTCAAAAAATTAGAGACTTTTGGTAATACCATGATTCCTGCTGGCGAAGGCGAATTAGCAAGCGGATTATTTGGTGAAGGACGCATGGCAGAACCGGAAGATATTGTTCAGTTTATGCAGGAATTTATTTCCGGCACCTTGCCGTTAAGAGGAAAAAAGATATTGATTACAGCCGGACCCACATATGAAGCAATAGACCCAGTACGCTTCATTGGTAATCATTCATCAGGACTTATGGGATTTGAATTAGCAAAAGCTGCGGCTAAACTTGGGGGAAAAATTGTATTGGTTTCAGGACCTTCTCACTTAACAGCAGAAAATCCATCCATAGAAATAATAAGGGTCGTATCTGCTCGGGATATGTTTAAGTCAGTTCATGAGCATTATGAAGAATGCGACATTGCTATAAGTGCTGCTGCAGTGTCTGATTACAGGCCAAGCAACGTATCTGAACAGAAAATAAAAAAAGACTCAGAAACCCTTCAAATTAATTTTGTTAAAAATAAAGATATCCTATTATCAATGGGGGATAAGAAGAAAAATCAATATTTAGTGGGTTTTGCATTGGAGACAGAAAACGAGCTCGAGAATGCAAAAAATAAATTAAGAAAAAAGAATTTAGATGCCATTGTTCTTAATTCACTTAATGACAAAGATGCAGGGTTTGGAAAATCAACAAACAAAATAACCTTTATAGATAAGAATTTAGAGATAAAAACGTTTGAAGTAAAGAATAAGGCTGAAGTTGCCTTAGACATATTGAACGAAATCATCTACAGGGGCCATGCGTAATTTTTTATTTCTCTTTTTCAGCATTCTTTTTGCCAATTATAGTAATGCCCAGGAACTTAATTGTACCATTACGGTTAATGCAGATCAGGTTAACCAGACCAACAGACAAATATTTTTGACTTTAGAACGTGCTTTGAATGATTTTGTCAATAAAAGCCAATGGACGAATAGGATATACAAGGAAAATGAGAAGGTTAACGCCAGAATGTTTATAACCGTAACGGACTACGCCTCCGACAGATTTAACGCAAATATTCAGATTCAGTCTTCTCGTCCAGTATTTAATACCTCTTATGAAAGTCCCATTTTCAATTATAAAGATAATGAGTTCAATTTTCGTTATATAGAGTTTCAACCTTTGGTTTACAACCCGAATGTTTTTGATTCTAATTTGGTTGGAGTTATCTCCTATTATGTTTACATTATACTCGGATTGGACGCAGATACTTTTGCGCTGGAAGGGGGTACGGAATTCTATAAAGAAGCTCAACAAATTGTGACGCAGGCTCAGGGAAGTAGTTTTACGGGCTGGAGCCAAACCGCTTCAAATAATAGAACAAGATTTGTACTGGTAGATAACCTTTTGTCAAATACTTTTAGAGAATATAGAATTGCCATGTACAATTATCATCGAAAAGGTTTGGATATTTTAGGGGATAATAATAGCACTGGCAAGCAGGTAATAGCAGGTTCTATGAGGTTGTTCGAGACTTTAACTCAAAGAAGACCTAATGCGTTCTTAATACAAACTTTCTTTGATGCCAAATCTGAGGAAATACAAGATATCTTTTCTGATGGGCCTAAAGTAGATATTGTTTCGCTAAAAGCGACATTAAATAAAGTAGCACCATTTTATTCTACTACCTGGGATGAAATAACATATTAACCACATCCTTTTCATTCCAATAATAATTTATCTTTACAGATCATATTATATAATATAGTTGTGCTGATAAATTTGTCTATAAAAAATTATGCATTAATCGATAATCTCAATGTAAACTTCACCAAGGGATTTACAACAATTACCGGTGAAACTGGAGCTGGAAAGTCTATTCTTTTAGGTGGTTTATCATTAGTTTTAGGTAAACGTGCAGACATGTCTTCACTTAAAGATAAAGAAAGTAAATGTGTAATTGAAGCTGTTTTTGATATCAAAAATTATAATTTAAAATCATTTTTTAACAGGCATGATCTCGAGTATGACTCCAATACTATTGTAAGAAGAGAAATCCATCCTAGTGGTAAATCGAGAGCATTTGTAAATGATTCTCCACTTACTCTGGATATTTTGACTCAATTAGGGAAACGACTAGTGGACATTCATTCACAGCACCAGACAATGCAGTTGACTGAGCACGATTTTCAGTTAAAGCTAATTGATGCATTTGCAGATAATACACAGATCCTGAATGCGTACACTAATAAACTGGCAAATTACAAAACTACTTTACAAGAATTAGATGAGCTCATTGAGTTTCAAAAAAATGCCAACAAAGAGTATGATTACAATACTTTTCTGTTAAATGAATTGGATTCAATATATCTTGACGAAGGACTTCAGGAAAAATTAGAGGATCAATTCCAACAATTGAATAATGTTGAGACTGTTCTTGAAAATTTATCCAAAGGGAATCAGATACTGAAGGATGAGCAATTAGGAATTTTAAGTTTGCTTCAGCAACTTAAGTTAATATCGGTAAAACTGTCCGGTATTGGAAGTAAGTTTACACCACTTAAAGAACGAATTGATTCGGTTTTTATTGAATTAAAAGACATCGCTGAGGAAATGCAAATTCTACAGGAATCAATTGAACCGGATCCTGGAAAACTTGAGGAAATTAATACTAAATTACAGGTCATATATGACCTTCAAAGAAAACATGACGTATCCAATATTTCTCAATTAATTGATATAAAGAAAACGCTGGCAAACAAGGTTAGTGCAACACAAAATCTTGAAGAAGAAATTGAAGATAGAAGAAGTTTAATTGAGGTATTGAAAAATGAATTGGATAAAGATGCCAATTTGCTATCTGCTCGGAGAAAAAAAGTAATTCCGGAAATAAAGGAAAAACTTGAAGATTCTTTGCGCTCTCTGGGATTACCCAATGCAACTTTTAAAATTGAGGTTATCCTTTCTGAAGAATATAAAACTAACGGTTCTGATACCCTAATGTTTCTGTTTTCCGCAAATAAAGGGTCGGATTATAATACGTTAAAAAAAGTTGCTTCCGGAGGAGAGCTTTCCCGTATTATGCTCGTAATAAAATCGATACTTGCTCGCTATGAGAATTTACCGACATTAATGTTTGATGAGATAGACAGTGGTGTTTCGGGTGAAATATCAAACCGAATGGGAGATATTATGCATAAAATGAGCCTTAACATGCAGGTTTTTTCAATAACACATCTTCCCCAAATTGCTTCAAAGGGGGATCATCATTTTAAAGTGTTTAAAACAGATAAGGATGATAGTACTCAAACACGAATGAAAGAGTTGCTGGAGGATGAGAGAGTATTTGAATTGGCGGAAATGCTTGGAGGAAAGTCTCTCTCAGATTCTGCACTTGCGCATGCCCGGGAGCTTTTGAATTAGAGAGCTAAAACGGCCATTAGTTTTATTTTTCCTTTTCTTAGTCTGTTTCAAATAACCTATAGGAGCGGTTTTGTTTCTACTTTTTTAGATATCTTTGACTTCAAATTAATCCAAAGCACTTTAACATGGCATATAATTTATTAAAAGGGAAAAAAGGTATCATTTTTGGAGCACTTGATGAAAATTCAATTGCATGGAAAACAGCAGAACGGGTGCATGTAGAGGGTGGTACATTCGTTCTCACAAATGCTCCAATTGCCATGCGGATGGGTCAGATTAATGTCCTTGCAGAGAAAACTGGTTCACAAATAGTTCCTGCAGATGCCACAAATGAAGATGATTTGAATAATTTAATTAGCAAGTCAATTGAAATTTTGGGAGGAAAACTGGATTTCGTATTACATTCAATTGGAATGTCGGTTAATGTCCGTAAAGGGCGTTTATATACGGATGAAAAATATGACTTTACGACTAAAGGATGGGATGTTTCTGCACTTTCGTTCCATAAGGTTATGCAAACTTTATACAAAGCAGATGCAATGAATTCGTGGGGAAGTATAGTGGCATTGACTTATATGGCTGCACAACGTACTTTTCCTGATTATAATGATATGGCGGACAACAAGGCTTATCTTGAATCTGTAGCCAGGAGTTTTGGTTACTTTTTTGGAAAAGAGAAAAAGGTAAGAGTTAATACTATATCCCAATCTCCCACACCAACTACTGCTGGGCAGGGAGTAAAAGGCTTTGATAGCTTTATTAATTATGCAGATAAGATGTCTCCATTGGGAAATGCAACGGCTCAGGACTGCGCAGACTATACCGTATCTCTCTTTTCAGATCTGACTAGAAAAGTTACGATGCAGAATTTGTTTCATGATGGTGGTTTTTCAAGTACAGGTGTAAGTCAGGAGGTAATTGAGCATTTTGCTGAATAACAGCATCTAAAAAATTAGAGAGCCATCCCGGTAGAGGATGGCTTTTATGTATACCCTTATTGTGATATGAAACTTTCTTTTTCTCTAATAATTCCTGTTTTCAACAGACCTGATGAAATTCGTGAACTGCTGGAGAGTCTCTTGCATCAGTCCTATGATAAACCATATGAAATAGTTATCGTTGAAGATGGCTCTGTTACAACCTCCAAAACTGTTATTGAAGATTATAAAGAAAAGTTGAATATTACCTATCTTTTTAAAAATAATACTGGGCCGGGAGATTCCAGAAATTATGGTATGCAGCGTGCTAATGGGAATTATTTTATAGTATTAGATTCAGATTGTGTAATTCCTGTCAATTATCTCAAAAAGGTAGCGGCTTCCTTAAATAGTAATTATGTAGATTGTTTTGGTGGACCTGATGCAGCACACCGCACATTCTCGAACGTTCAGAAGGCCATAAATTATGCTATGACATCTATTTTTACTACTGGAGGTATCAGGGGAAATAAAAAAACTGTAGATAAATTTCAGCCAAGAAGTTTTAATATGGGGATTTCCAAAAAGGCTTTTAAAGAGTCTGGAGGCTTTGGAAATATACATCCGGGAGAGGATCCTGATTTAAGTATGCGCTTATGGAATAAAGGGTATAAAACTAAATTAATTAGCGAGGCTTTTGTTTACCATAAGCGAAGAATAAGTTTCAATAAATTCTTTTTACAGGTTAAAAAGTTTGGTATG
>Ga0265306_10000157_pt1 | contig 28633 bp, 24 predicted proteins | sample Helome_3_FD_192493 | JGI IMG/M metagenome (GOLD analysis project Ga0265306, IMG submission 192493) | Marine sediment microbial communities from subtidal zone of North Sea - Hel_20160420 (Illumina Assembly) | ecosystem: Environmental > Aquatic > Marine > Subtidal zone > Sediment ... | reverse complement strand
CTCCCACCAAATAATACGGAGCGCTCGCCGACTCCCTTGTGGGAGTGGCTTTTTGGACAGGAGTCCTTATGCCGTGAAGCACATGGATGTGCGGGAACGGCCAGCCGCGATCCGGACAATTGCCTTCGTTCCCGCAGCCGCTTTCGCCGAATTTATTCCTTCGGTCGGAAAAACTCCCTCAGGAACAAATCGTCTGCGCGTCTGCTCCCACCAAATAAATCGGGGGTGCTCGCCGAGTCCCTTGTGGGAGCGGCTTTTTGGACAGGAGTCCTTATGCCGTGAAGCACATGGATGTGCGGGAACGGCCAGCCGCGATCGCCATTGGATGAGGCGCCACTCGATAGGCAGTGAGTCGCGGCGGTCGGTCTCGCACGTCCTGTGCTCCCCCGACATAAGGTTGTCCTGACCAAAAAGCCGCTCCTACCGGGGAGTATCCGGCGCGCCTTGCGGCGCGGCGGAAGCGGTCATGAATACGGTCAATTTTTCCAGCGGGGCGAGATGCGACACGGGCAGATCCTCGCCCGCCTGCCATCTCGCAATCGCGTCGCGTTTCCCTTCACCATCGGCAAGCACGATGATCCACCGCGCTGCATTCAGCGCGGCCAGGCTCAGCGTTACACGCTCGGCGGGGGGTTTTGGCGCGTCGTAGACCGGCAGCGCCAGCGGGGCTGTCGGCGCATCGCCGAGATTCATCCCCGGGAACAGGCTGGCGGTGTGGCCGTCTTCACCCACACCGAGCAATGCCAGGTCCAGGCGTCCGGCCCGCTGCAGTTCGTCGGCGTAAGCGCGGGCGCCCGCTCGTGGGCCGAGTTCGGCCGGCACAGGGTGGCGCTGAGAATCAGGTATCGGCACGTGATCGAGCCAGGCTGCATGCGCCATCCGGTCGTTGCGCTCGGGCTCGCCGACGGGCACGGAGCGCTCGTCACCAAAATACACGTGCCAGGCAGCCCAGTCGGTCGGCAGCGATTGCAGCTCGCGATAAAGGGCCTGCGGTGTCCTGCCGCCGGCTAGTGCAATTCGGAAGATGCCGCGCTGCTGAATCGAGCGTTCTGCAAGTTCGGCGACGGCGGCTGCGGCTTCGGCCACCAGCGTTTTCGCATCCGCGCAGAGTCGCCAGTCCGGGATGGCAGGCTTGTCAGCCGACATTGCGCCAGGCTTGCCCCGGGTGTTCGAAGATCGAATCGGCGCCGGCAGGGCCCCAGGTCCCGGCCGGGTAACTCTCCGGAGCGCCTCGGTCGGCGTTCCAGCCGTCGAGAATCGGCGTGACTACCTGCCACGCCCTTTCCACTTCATCGAAGCGGATGAACTGGCTGCGGTCACCGTCGATGGCGTCCAGCAGCAGCGTCTCGTAGGCGTCCAGCCGGGCCTCGCCCTCCTTGCGCACTGCGGTGTCCAGCCGCAATACGCGGGTGGCCATCTTCAAGCCCGGCTGTTTCGCCTCGATTTCCATCGCGATATTTTCATCCGGCTGCACGGTCAGAACGATCCAGTTGGCCTGCAGGTGCTCCGCCGGCGTGTCATGGAACAGCAGTTGGGGCGGATGGCGAAAGCGAATTGCGACCACGGACAGCTGCTTCGGGAGCCGCTTGCCGGTGCGCAGGTAAAACGGCACGTCGCGCCAGCGCCAGTTGTCGATGTGGAATCGCGCCGCGACGAAGGTTTCGGTGGTGGAGTCCGGATCGACGTCGGGCTCGCTGGTATAGGCGGGCACGGCCTCGCCGCCGACGACACCGGATCCGTACTGTCCCCGCACCACTGCCGTGCGCACGCTGGCCTCGCTCAAGGGCCGCATCGAGCGCAGCACCTTGACCTTCTCGTCGCGCAGCGCATCGGCGTCAAGCGACGCCGGCGGCTCCATCGCGACCACCGTCAGCATCTGCATCAGGTGATTCTGCAGCATGTCGCGCAGTGTGCCGGTGCGATCGAAATAGCCGGCACGGCTGCCGATGCCGAGTTCCTCGGCCACGGTGATCTGCACGTGCTCGATATAGTTGCGATTCCAGATCGGCTCGATCAGCGTGTTGGCGAAGCGAAACACCGTGAGGTTTTGCACGGGCTGTTTACCGAGGAAGTGATCGATACGAAAAACCTGGTCCTCGGCGAACCGCGCGTGGAGTTCAATGTTCAGGCGCCGGGCGCTATCAAGGTCCGTGCCGAAGGGCTTCTCGACCACGATTCGGTGACTGCCATGGTCGCGGGCAAAGCCACCCTTGGCGAGACCTTCGATGGCCGTCAGGAACTGCGCCGGCGGAATCGCCAGATAGAAGACGGTTTCGCCGCAGTTGGTCCCGAGGGTTTCTTGCAGCCGTTGGTACATGCCGGCGTCATCCAGGTTACCGCCGACAAAATCGAAGCGAGCCGTGAAGCGTTCGGCGGCTCGCCGGTCTTCGCCGTAGGCACTGACCCGCGCGAGTTCTTCTTCCATGTAGGAAAGCCACTGGTCGCGGTCCCACTCGCGCCGGGCTACCGCGATGATCCGCAGCGGCCCGGGCAGGCGGGAGACAAGGTCCAGGCGGTAGAGCGCCGGTAACAGTTTCGTCGCGACCAGGTCGCCCGTGGCGCCAAAGATGACGAAGCTGCAGGGTGGGGCCTGGTCATTCATGATCAGTCGTCACCCCGGCGCGTCACTGCATGGCCGCCGAAGGCGTTACGCATGTTCGCCAGAATGCGTGCCGCGTAGTCGTTGCTGCCCTGGCTGGCAAATCGCATGGCCAGTGAGGTCGTGATGATGGGGGCCGGGATACCCTGTTCGATCGCTTCGAGCGCGGTCCAGCGACCTTCCCCGGAGTCGGCGACCACCGGGGCCAGCTCCGCCATGGACTGATCCTCGGCGAGAAACCCAGCCGTCAGGTCCAGCAGCCAGCTGCGTACCACGCTGCCGTGACGCCAGCTTTCGGCAATCGCAGCGAGGTCCAGTTCGAATTCTTCACGGCCGCGGAGCAGGGCAAAGCCTTCTGCGTAGGCCTGCATCATTCCGTACTCGATGCCGTTGTGGATCATTTTCACGAAGTGTCCGGAGCCGGCAGGCCCACAGTGCACCCAGCCGCGGTCGGGCGCGGGGGCGAGGGCTTTGATGACGGCGTCCAGGCGATCGACGGCGGCATCCGTTCCGCCCACCATTAGCGCGTAACCTTCTTTCAGGCCCCAGATACCGCCAGACACACCCGCATCGACGAATTCGAGCCCTCGCGCGCGCAGCGTCTCGTTGCGGCGCACGGAGTCCTTGAACCAGGAATTCGCGCCGTCCACGATCAGGTCGCCCGGCTCAAGGAGCTCGGCGAGTCGCATGACGTACTGTTCAGTGACATCGCCGGCCGGCAGCATCAGCCAGACGGTGCGCGGTTGGGGCAGGGCGGCCACTAGTGTGTCGACGTCGCCGACAGCTACGAGGCCCGTCTCTGCAGCCAGTTCGTCGGTGACTTTCCGGTCACGGTTCCAGGCGGTGACATCGATACCTGCCTGGCGCAAGCGGCGCGCCATGTTGCCGCCCATTCGCCCGAGGCCCAGCAATCCAAGGTTCATAGCTTGTTCTTCCTAGCTGCCTTTTGGCAGCAGATTACCACCCTGCAGGAACGGGGACAGTCTGCGGACAGAGGGATCCCATGACATGATCCCGGGCAGGCCGGAGTCGCGGCTAAAGCCGCTCCCACCGGGGACTCGGCGACGGCTCCGCATTTTCTGCCTGGAACGGCCTGCCTGGTGGGGACGACCGGATTTCGCCAGGCAGGGACTCGACGACGGACCCGCAGTCTTCCGGTGGGAGCGGCTTTAGCCGCGACTTTCTTAGTGTCGGTTGTTGGCGCCTCGTCGAATGGGGATCGCGGCTGGTCGCTCTCGGCCATCCCTGGCCGCCGCGACATCAGGTCGTCCTGACCAAGCAAGCCGCTCCCACAGGAAGAACAGGGTCTTGCGGTTAGCGATCGAGAGACCAGGTGAAGGACAGTGTGATCAGGTTGACGTCGTAGCCTTGCCAGCGTGCGCCAGTGGCCAGCAGGGTACCGACCGTGTCGGGTGCCACACCGTCCAGGGTCCAGTCATCGACATCGTAGTCTTCGTAGAGGTAGGCGAAGCCGATGTCGATGTTGTCGCGCAGCGCGTAGGTCAGGTCGACTTCGACGCGGTGGCGATCAGTCTCCAGGTCCGGGAACGACGATTCGAGGCCGTTGGTGTTGTTGTCGATTTCGCCTGTCGTATCGATGTAGGTGTAACTGATGCGCGCCTGCAGGCGCTCGATGAGTCGCGGCAGGTCCAGGCTCAGCCCGGAAATCCAGCTCTCGTCTTCCTGGTCGGCCTGCCAGTCGGCAAAGCTGAAGGACTGGCTGCCGAACTGCGTGGTTTCGAACTTGTCGTAACCGAGCTGGCCCGTCAGCATCGCGTCACCGGGCAAACGGAGGCCTGTATCCACCGTGAAGTTGCGGTACTCGGCTTCCTCCAGGCCCAGGATAGTGTCGTCGTATTCATCTTCGGCAACGAGCGCGGTCAACGTGAAGTCCAGCTGCTCGAAGGGTTGCACCGAGAGGCTCAACTCTAGGCTTTCCCGGTCCCGGTCAGCCTGGCTGTACTTACGCAGCAGGGCATTCTGCGGCGGCTGGGTGGCCGGCACCGGGTTGTAGTCGTCACCGTCACGGGTTGCCCAGCTGTACTTCAGCCTCAGGTCCGCCACATCCAGCGGGCTGATGCGCAGTTCGGTCCAGACTTCGTGTTGCTCGGTTTCTTCGATCTGGGTGTAGTCGCGGTCGTTGTTATCGTACTCGTAACCCAGCTGGCCGTTGGTGCCGAATGGGAAGCGATAACTGCCGGACAACGCGACGCGATAGCGCTCATAGCCGTAAGGGAGGTTGTCGCGGGGCGTTCCGGCCGCGAACGTGTCGGTCACGACGTAGTTCCACGTGTCTCGCGGCGTATCGTTGTCGCGCTCGTCATAGACAAACTCGCCGCGCAGGCGAAGATTTTTCCACGGCCGCGAGGACACACGCAGGTCCGCATGAAGTGTGTCGACCTCGCCGTCAAAGCTGCTCCTGGGCAACGCACCGCCGGCCAGGTTCGGGTTCAGTGTGTACGGCAGCACCCCTTCGTCCTGCTCCATCCGGCCCACGGCCAGGCGGCCGGACACCCGGGTGCGCTCCCAGCCGTAGTAATGGCCCGACAGGCTGATCTGCTGGAACTCGTTGTCAGGTGCAAGCGCGATCTGGCCCGCGTCGGCTCCCGGGGTTATTGCGGTGAACGCGTTCTGCCACGTCAGGGTGTCGTTGTCGTTGTTATAGAAAGACCCGTAGTAGGCGACGCGGGCGCTCCAGTTGTCGGCCTCGTAATTCAGCCCGGCTTCCAGCGTGTCGGTTTCGTCATCGACCGGGCTGGGCAGGGTCGCCGCGAGGGTCAGGAAACTGCCACCCCGCAGTTGTTTCCCGTCGCGCTCCAGGTGCCGGTAGTCCACGTCGTAGCTGAAACGTTTCGATTGCACGAAGGTAAACCCGGTGTTCCAGCTTTCCCGGTCCCACTCGACGTCCATCCCCCGGAGCGAAGAAGACAGCTCCGTCATGCCCGCGGTGCTGGGTGCCCGAACCCACCCTGCAGGCAGCTGCAGATTGCTCGAACCCGGGGTGGGGTAGATGGTCGAGGCCGTCTCGAACAGGTGGCGCGGCAGTTCCTCGTAACCGAAGCGCACCTGCAGCAGGCCTTGCCGGCCACCTTCCAGGCTAAACCGCCGAGAGTCCAGGCCGAGGTCCTTGCCCTCGGCACTCCAGCGCCAGGCTTTGTCGCCAAAGTAGTCTGCGGTGAAGTCGGCGATTAGAAATGCACCGTCCTCGTCGAGCCCGGTGTAGTCGCCGAACTTGAAGCTGTCGTCCGACTGGTACCCGCCACCGGCGGTGGTTTGCAGCTTTGCGCCTTCCGGAAACGGGCATTTCGCGCATTGCCAGTTCGCGGGTCGCTCGGCCGCCCAGGTGGTGCCACCGACGAGCAGCGCCACGCCGGCGAGTTGAACGGACATTGTCGCGCGTGCAGCCATACCTAACGCATCCGCGTGATGCCCGACGGATGATTGGACCCGTGCACCTGTGCGTGGCAGTTCTGGCAGCTGCCGCCCAGCAGGAAGCCGGACGGCGAACCGCTGGGCAGGCCGGACGAGTTCAGGCTACGGCTCGGATGCCCGGCCTGGGAATGACACTGCTGGCACAGCAACGGCGGGCGGCGGGTCAGCATCGCCGGGTGATTGGACCCGTGCGGCGAATGGCACAGGGTGCAGTCCTCGGTTACGGGTTGATGTTCGAAGGCGAAGGGACCGCGTTTTTCCGCGTGGCACTCGTAGCAGGTCTCGTTCAGGGTCGGCCGGCGGAGTGACGCTTCGGTGGCCGAACCGTGGGGGGTATGGCAGCTGCTGCAGTCCATGCGGCCAAAGCGCACGGGATGCGCGTAGGGCTTTTGCACCTGGCCGCGCTGGCGCTGGTGACAGTTGAAGCAAACCTCCGCCTGGGAGCCGCTCACCAGCATCGGGTCCTTTGCTGCCATCGGCTCGTGGCAAGATGCGCAACTGATGTCTTGGGCGGCGTGCTCGCCGGCGTGCCAGTCGTTACCCATGCGCCCTTCGTGGCAGCCGAGGCAAACCGCGTTCTGCTCCGCCACGGGCGTCAGGGCGCCATCCCCGAAAGTGATAATCGACGCCCGGCCGTCGATTGGGTGGCGACCCCGGGGGCCGTGACAGCTTTCGCATTCCAGCTGGGCGAAGGGTGTGCGGGCGTCGTTCCGCTCACCGTGTGCACTGGAAAAGACGCTCAGCACCTTGGGAATGCGGTGGCAGCCGATGCAGAGGTCGGCGCCGGGCTCACTCAATTGCGGCTCGGCGCTGTCATCCTGCGGCCAGCCGACGCGGGCCGTGAAGACCGTGGCCAGAACCAGCAGAATGACCGACGCGCGTGTCACTGCAGGCCGTGCAGCTCACCTACGTCGGAACTTCGTCCCGGGCCGTGGCAAACGTCACAGGTCTCGATCACCGTCCCCATGGACTGGGATATTAACGTACCTTCTGGCGTCTGCACGGCGTCGAAGGCGCCACCGAACTGTGTCATGTGCGCAACCGCCTCGGGCCGGTCGTGACAACCCCAGCAGGCCGCGGTATTCGGCGTGATGTTCAGATCGTCGAAGGGACTGTCAATGTCCATACCGGTATCGATGGTCGCGGCCAGTGCCGACGCCCCCACCGGGTAGTAGGTGCCCGGCCTGTGGCAGCCCTCGCAGTTCGCCAGGTTGCCGGGGTATACCACCTCACTGAAGTCCGCCGGATTGCCACCGAAGGCATAGGCGACGTAACCGTTGGTTCGTATTCCCGATGGCTCCTCGCCGGCGTGGAGGGCGTGGATCATGGTCTTGAACTCGACCGTCTCTTCGTCCTTGCCGTCCAGCGAGTTGGAACTGTCTGCGCCTCCTTCCACGCGGCGCCGGATGTCGGTGGTGTCCGACGTGTGGCAGACCAGGCACAGCTCAATGTTGTCCGTGCGGTTGTTGCCGTGCAGGCTCAGGGGCACGTGGCAGGCGTTGCACTTTTCAATGGTCACGATTTCTGCCTTGTCCCGCGGCACGCCATCCGTGATGCCGAAGGTGTCCGACGCGCCGGTCGCCGGTATCCGCTCATCAAATCCGACGTTACCGTCTTCATCCAAGTCGACACCGGGATGGCCCTCCATCGCGACAATGCCTGACCCTTCCGTTCCCAGCGGTATCGCATCGGCGGCCGTGGCCTCGAACACAAGGTCATCGTCCGGGTCAGCGGAGCCGCCAAACAGGACGTCGATCCGGATCGGCTGCGCCGGCGCGCCGGTGGCGCTGCCAGAGTCGCTGCCGAGGTTGTTCAGCGCCAGCGTGTCCCAGGAAATGTCGAGATTCAGGCTGCTTTGACCGTTGGTGAAGGGATCGTCGTTCTGGATGTCGTACAGCGCGTCGCCGTTGGTCGGATCGGTGACCGAGAACAGCACAGTGGGCGTGTCGCCCGGTGCCGTGTTCTGGATGTCGATGATGTTGTACTGGAAGGCTTTTGCGGCTTCCCGTGCTAGGTTCACGTGCGCGCGGTCGGCCCGCAGCGGGCTGTCACCGCCGTGGCAGGTGGAGCAAAGATCGTTGCTCGCACTGATATCATTGTGGTTTTCGCCAGTTTCAAAATTCACATCGTCGTGGCAGGAACCGCAGGCTTCCGCCGTCGGCACGTTGAACCAGTTCGCTGCGTCCGGCGTCTCCTGGTCGTTCTCATCATGACAGCCGCGGCAGTCCAGGATATCGCCCGGGTAGATCACGCCGGAGTAGTCGTGCTTGGTATTCCCGCGGCCCCAGATCGCATACTCGCCACCGGCCTGCACGCTGGGCAGCTCCGAACCGTAGTGGATCTTGTGGATCATCTGCGTCATGTCCACGGTGTTAGTGCTCTGGGCATCTGTGGAGCCGGGGTTGTGACAGGTCACGCAGTTGTCGACCGGGAAGCGGCCGTTGCCATGCAGCGCCAGCTGGTCGTGGCACACGTTACAGGTATCGTCCTTCACCATCTTGCGGGTGAACAGTCCCGTCGTGTTGCCGGTAGACGGCTGGAAATCGTAAGTCGGGTTCACCACCGGCACCAGGCCGCGAATCTCGAAACTGACGCGGTGACTGAGGTCCGGGTTGTAGGGAATGCCGGGCACGTTGGCGATATCCGTCGCGAAGGTGTACTGGTAGCTGCCGTCGCCGTTGTCGTCGAGCATGCCGTTCGAGCCGTTCTCCGACGTGGCCTGCACCTGGTCTTCGGTGCCCGGCCACGGCCCGGCGCCCGCGCTCTCGACGCGATTAATGTAACTCTGCCAGAAGCTGGCGTTGCCGTTGGTGCCTGGTGTCAGCCTGGCGATGTAGAAGCTGATTGAACCGGGCTCGAGACCGACCACGGGGGCGCCGCTGCCGTCGGCCAGGCTGAAGTTCACGACTGGCGGGCTGGCAATCGTCACGCCGTCGATGGTCGCTTCGATATCGGTGGCGTCGCCTGCATCGACGGGTGTCGCCGGCCCCGGCGGACCCTGCGGTCCCGGTGCACCATCGTTGCCATCGTCGCCGTCGCTGCAGGCGCCGAGTGCAAGGGCAGCGATGGCAAGCAGCATGGCGCGCCGCAGACCTGTCGAAAACGCAGTCATGGAATCCCCTCGATCCGCAGATTCTTTCTTTTTAATCGTGCGGGATTCTGTCAGCTTATCGAGATGCTGAGCACTGCGGCAAGTACGTATACTGATGTCGGGGCCCTGACGGTCCTGGCGACATATGTGAACTAACTATGACGGTGGCTGCCCGACTGATCGGCGCCGCGATGCGCCGCACCAATGCACGGGCGTTGCGTTTTGACTCGCGACCCGGCGGGCCGCCGAGTCCGGAGCAGGGCCGGCGTTACCTGCTGTACCTGCATGTGCCGTTCTGCGAGTCATTATGTCCGTTCTGTTCGTTTCACCGCGTCCAGTTCAAGGCGAGCCGCGCCCGACCCTATTTCGAAGCGCTGCGGACCGAGATCCGGCGCTATGCTGATCTGGGTTTCGAGTTCGACGAGGTCTATGTCGGCGGCGGCACGCCGACCGTGCTGCCTGACGAACTGGCTGCAACGTTGCGGATGGTGCGCGAACGCTTCCCGGTCCGCGATATTTCCGTGGAGACCAACCCGAACCACCTGACAGACGAAGTGGTGGATTTGCTGCAGGAAAAGGGGGTCACCCGTCTGTCGGTGGGTGTGCAGAGCTTCGAAGATGCGCTGCTGAAAAGAATGGGCCGCTACCAGGCTTATGGCTCGGGTGAGCAAACCGTAGCCAGCCTGGTCCGAGTCCGGGACGCATTTCAGACCCTGAACGTAGACCTGATCTTCAATCTGCCGGACCAGGGCGCCGATAGTTTTGCGCGAGACCTGCAGATACTGCGCGACGACGTGCGGGCCACACAGATATCTTTCTATCCCCTGATGGCGACCGAAGTTACCCGCGAGCGTATGCGCCGGGAGATGGGGGTGGCCGGGCGCGATCACGAGTTCGAGTTCTACAACCTGATCCCGGACGGCCTGGGGCCTGAGTACCGGGCGGACTCGGCCTGGTGCTTTTCCCGCGGTGCCGGCATGGTCGACGAGTACGTTGTCGACCGGGACGATTATGTCGGCGCCGGCAGCGGTGCTTTCGGTTATCTCGACGGCCGGCTGACCGCCAACACCTTTTCCTTACGTGAGTACCAGGCACGCGTTGCGGCCGGTCAACTGGGCATTACCAGCAGTCGCCAACTGGATCGTCGCGAGCAGCTGCGATACCACCTGCTGATGCGCCTGTTCGGGCTGCGGCTGGACAAGGCGGTTACGCGCCAGCGCTTCGGTGAGGGTGCGTGTAGATCGCTGTGGCCAGAGATCACGGCCCTGAAGCTGGCGGGCGCAGTCCGGGAGACGGGCGACGAATTGCGCCTGACCCGTCGCGGGATGTATTACTGGGTCGTGATGATGCGAGAATTCTTCACGGAGGTGAACCGCTTCCGTGAAACGATGCGGGAACAATGGCGCACCAGATCGCGACCGCTGCCTGGGCGGGAAGCTGAACTCAAGGGAATAACGGAATGAGTGACAATCGAGATGACGGAGCGCTGTGGCGGCGGCCGAAGGCGTGGTGGGCGTTTGGTATTCCGCTGGGTGCCGTGGTCGCATTCTTCGTCGGCGCGGCGGCGCTCGGCACCTTCAACTGGGTGATTCACCAGACGAGTACGAACGAGTTCTGTTTCGTTTGCCACTCGCACCAGGCCTTCATCCGCCCGGAGTACGAGGCGTCTAGTCATTTCAGCAACGCATCAGGCGTGCGCACGGATTGCGCCGACTGTCACCTGCCCCATGACTGGTGGTCCCTGGTCTACACGAAAATCGTAGTGTCGGCCGACATCATCCCGGAATTGATGGGCAAGCTGGACACGGCAGAGAAGTATGAGGCGCACCGTGCCGAGATGGCCGAAGCGGTATGGGCGCAGTTCAGAGCCAACGATTCACAGTTCTGTCGCAGCTGTCACGATCCGGCGGCGATGGATCCGGAACAACAGAGACCGATGATCGCGCGAATCCATGCCGGTCTGAAGCCGGGCGGGAAAACCTGTGTCGATTGCCACCGCGGGCTGGTGCACGCGCTACCCCGGCAGGCGGCAGCAGAACAATGAATGTCGTCATTACGGGCAGCACCAAGGGCATTGGCCTGGGCATGGCCCGGGAGTTTTTGCAGCGGGGCCACAATGTCGTGATATCGAGCCGGCGCGCTGACGCGGTGGAGACGGTAGTCAACGAACTGCGCCAGGCCTACCCGGACCGCAGCATCGTGGGCCAGGCCTGCGACGTGGGGGAGTACGCCGAGGTAGAAGCCCTTTGGGCGTGCGCTGCCCGGGAACTGGGCCAGGTGGACATCTGGGTGAACAATGCCGGTCGCGACGGGGTCAAGGCACCCTTTTTCGCGGTTCCCCCGGAAGACTACGCACTGACCCTCAGAACCAACCTGCTCGGCGTGATGAACTGCTGCCGGGTTGCAATCCCCGGCATGTATGCCCAGGGCAGCGGCCGGATATTCAACATGGAAGGCTTCGGCAGCAACGGCCAGGTCCGGCCGGCTGTCGCGCCTTACGGGACCACCAAGTATGGCCTTGTCTACCTGACGAAGGCCCTGGCCCTCGAACTGAAAGGGACACCCGTGAAGATGTGCTACCTGAGCCCGGGCATCGTCGTTACGGATCTGCTGGTCCCGCCCCCGGAACAACGCGGCGAGCGCTGGGAGCAGAGCAAAAAAATACTGAACATCCTTGCCGACACCGTCGAGACGGTGACGCCCTACCTGGTCGACGGCATGCTGAACACGGACAAGAATGGTGGTGCGGTGCGCTGGCTGACACGGAGCAAGGTAAGGCGCCGGTTTTTCATGAGCCTCTTTCGCAAGCGCGACGTGTTTGGCCCGCTGGGGTACTAACGTTGACGGTTAGCGTTGCGGCTCGAAGCGCAACCGCACAATGCTGGTCACTGCCACAGGTTCGCCGTCAACGACTTGCGGTTTGAAACGCCACCTGGAAACCGCGTCCAATGCAGCTTCGTCGAAAACCTCGGGTGGTGACGAGCCCAGGATCTTTACGTCGCTGGTTTCCCCATCTGGGTTCACCTGGAATTCCACCTCCACCCAGCCGCGGGTCTTGCGCGCCGCACGCGAGCGCGGATAGCGTGGTTCCACGAAGCGCTCGAAGTCGAGTTCCGACATCGCAACTTCGGGTGGAGTTGGCGGCCCCGGCGCAGGCAACGGGCCGTAGTCATCCGGCGACGGGCTGGCGCGTTCCGGGACCGGGGGACCGATGGACGCGTTCAGCTTTGGCAGTTCGCCTGTATTGTCGACATCGCGTTTTGCTGGTGGCGGCGCCTCGCGGGTCCGCTGTGGTGTTGCCGGGGCAGGGTCCGCGGCCCGCGTTTCGGCGGCTGAACCGGCGGCTTCACGAGTTGCAGGGGCAGGTGCCGCAACTTCCCTTTTTGTCACCGGCGCGGGTTTGGACTGCGCCTTGGCCTTAGGTTGGGGTTTCGGCCTGGCACGGGCCGGGGGCGCTTCGTCGGGTACGGCAATCTGAAGCGTCTCGCCTGCCTCGCGCGCGGGCGGCGATACGACCGGCGCTGCGGCGACCGAGGCAAGCTGGGCATCGGGCTGCGGATCAGCCGTCAGCCCAGACTCGACTGCCGCCAGCGCTACAGATTCCCCCATCGCGATAGCTTCCGCCGCACCGGAATCATCTTCCGGCTCCTCGCCGAGTTCGATGAGCACAAACGAGAGCGAGTCTTCCATTCGTTCTGCCGGCACTGCAACGGTGGCGGTTTCTTCCAGCCGTGGCATCGGCGCCGCGCGTGTGTCGGGCGCAACGGCCCGCGGAGATGCGGCCACCGGCATGGGGTCCGGTCCGCTGGCCCAGAACCAAAAGGCTGCGCCCGCGCAGACCAGAATCGACGCTGCGATCAAGGCAGGTCGGCCCCAGCCGGAACCCGTGTCTTCGAGCTCCAAGGATCCCGTCGCCAAAATGTTGCTGTCCGGCGCAGCCACCGGCTGCGCGTCGGGCGCCAGGGCCTCGACGGTCTGGCTGTTCGCGATTTCAGCTGTCGGCTCGAGGGTGGCCTCATCCGTTACTTCGCCTGCGGCGGCGGAAGCTTGATTCGCAACGGCTGCAGCGTGGTCAGCGTCAGGCGCCGGTGCGGTCTGGCTGGTTGCCGGAGGCGGCGCGGTAAAGGCTTCCAGGAAGCTGGTGACATCGGCCGGGCGGTCGGCACGCCGGAAGGCCAGGCCTTGCATCAGGGCCTGCCAGGCCTGGTCAGCAAGGCTGGGCACGAGTTGCGGGACAAGCCCGGAGGCTTCCGCGTCCAGCGCATTGCTCTGATCGAAGGCGCGGTGCCCGGCGAGCAGGCGGTACACCACCAGTGCGAAGGAGAAGACGTCATCGCTGGGCGAGGGGGTGTTGCCTTCCAGGACTTCGCAGCTGGAGTAAGCGGGTGTTCTGGCTTCGAGGCCCGCGGCGTTTTCGCCCCCTGCCTCATGGGCCGCGCCGAAATCCAGGAGCTTCACCTCACCATTATGGGTAACGAAGACGTTGCCCGGTTTGACGTCGGCGTGAGTAATGCCCTTGGCGTGGGCGTGGGCGAGTGCGGCGCCGAGGCCGAGAATGATGCGCTTCAACTGGTTCACGTTCGGCGTCTTTTGCCGCGCGCGTTCGAGGAACTGAACCAGGGATTCACCCTCCAGCCATTCCATGGTGATGAAGCAGCTGTCGCCGTCTCGTTCGAAATCGAAAACCCGAACGATGTTGTCGTGCGACAGTGAACGGCAGTTCCTGGCTTCGCGCTCTAATACCTCCAGAGCCTGGGGGTGCCTGGCGAATTCCTGGCCGATGACCTTGACGGCCACCCACGGATCCGGATCGTCTGCCTCTTTCCTGGTGCGATCCAGTGCTTTGTAGACGTCGCCCATGCCGCCGGTATGCGCCCGGGACACGATGACGTATCGGTCGCCGAGCAGCGTGCCGGGCTGCATGTCTGCACCGTTTGCTTGCCCGGTCGCGGTGGCCGGGGCAACGCGATCTTCCAGGACCGGCGGGCCGGACGCTGGACCTTGGGGCGCAACGAAAACCCCGGTGTCAGTCACAGAGTCTGCGGGTTGCGGTGCCGCACCAGGGTCGTCGGACCAATCCGTCGGCGCGTTTTCAGACAGCGCGTGATCGAGTTCAGCGCTAATGCGTTCCCATACCGATTCCACGAGTTCGTCGGCGCGCAGGGCCCGGTCGATTCGTTCCTGCACTGCGTGGGCCGCTGTGACATCGTGCGCAAGGATCTCCGCCACCGATGCCAGCAGAAAGTCCATATGGACGCGACCCGCAAGGAATTGCTCCAGCACCTGGAGCACGTCCTCCAGGCTGGGTGCAGTGCTTTGCATGTCGTGTCCAGCGGCCATAGCATTTCCTGCCGCGCGCGCGTCGCGGCAGTCCTCAGGGACAAAAAGTGTAACCGTCGCAAGGCCTTGAAAACGCTTGACTGCTTCACGTTATCGATCTGCCGTTGCGGCCACGTGGAGGTGGTTGACATAACTGCGGCAAAGGCGCGCGGAAAGAGACATTCGTCACACCGCGGGGCCTATGCTGGCAGAGTGTTAGGCTCGCAAAAAGCTTCGATGCCCGGATGACGGACGCTAGTAATTTGGCCGACTCGACCGATCTGTGGAATTTTGCCGTGCAGCTATACGGCCGCCCGGGTGTTGCCGAGGCTTGCGTCGATTTGCAGGACCGGTGCGGGCTCGATGTCGACCTGCTGCTGTTTGCGGTCTGGTGCGCCGTGGTCGGGCCGGGACAACTGGATGTGAGCGCGTTCCGCGAGTGCATCGCTGTCACTGACGCGTGGCGCGAAGGCTTGCTGAAACCCCTGCGGGCGCTCCGCCGCCACAGCAGCAGCGCGTTCGACCCGATTCCTGAAGCCTCGACTCAAGCCATCGCCGGGCAGCTGCAGGCGGTGGAGCTTGCCGCCGAGCGCGTGGAGCTGGAGCTGCTGGAAAGCTGGGCGGCCAGCCGCGGATCCTCCGGGCCCGCGCCGGAGCCGCAGGCCGCCGCGGCGAGCAACCTGGTTGCCTACCTGGCGGCGGCCGGCGTGGAAACCGGGGCCGCCGCCGCGGCCATGCGCCTGTTGCTGGCCGCGGCCTTTACCAGATCTAAACCGGCTTGATGGCGAGCACGCCGGCGTTTTCCCGGCCATCCATGCGGCCGAGGCCGGCAAAGTCGCTGCGGTCGATGAAGTTAGCACGCTCGATGCTGAAGCCGGCTTCTGTGCAGGTGCGCATCAACAGTTCCGTGTCCAGCAGGTTCATGAACGGCGGGCCCTTGATCGGCCGGTCGGCCGGGACGTTGGGCAAGTAGTTCTCTAACGCGATCATCAGCCCCGGCCAGCGATCGCCGCGCTCCCGACGCGCTTCGAACACCGGGATGAACTTGCGCCAGATACCGTAGGGCGTGTCCGCAACCAGGTATAGCCGGCCACCGGGTTTCAGCCAGCGGTGCATGTTGCGCACCGATGCATCGACGGCGCTGCCGTCGAGAAAATGCAGCACGCGTGAGCACAGGATGGCGCCGAAAGCTTCGGCTGCGAAATCGACCCCTGGCAACTGCCCTTGCACGCACTCCAGCCGGTTGCGCTGCTCGGTGGGCGCGGAGTCATGAAGAATGTCCAGGTGCCCCTGTTCCATGTCACAGGCCACGACCCGGGCGCCCGCTGCCAGGGCCGGCAGTGACGCGACGCCGTAGGCGCAGCCAACCTCGAGCACCGGGTCCGCGGCCATGCTCGCGAACTGGATGAAGTCGTCGGCGAATTCGTCCAGGACCTCGAACATGAAGCCGGTGCCGTTCAACGTCGGCCGCATGTGAGACTGGCCCCAGGCAGCGCTCGCCTGTGATGTCTCAGCTGCCGGGCCTTGCGACTTTTTGTCCGCCATCAATTCATGCTACCGCCCGCCGGCGTGGTGCCACAAGCGCGGAAGTGGCTGCCGGCACTGTCGCGGCTGTCACGCGGTCGCCGGCCTACTTCCTGCTTTTTGGTCACCGACCAGCTCCTATACTTGCGTCCGCTGGCGGGCAACGCGCGCGCCGCAATAACAACCGGGAGCCCAGGGGGTAAACACATGCCGGAGCACGATATGTCCGGACCGGAATTCATCGCCGTCGCGCTGCAGGTGTCCGTCACCGGGGTCAATCGTTGCCCGGACAGTGCCAGTGCCCGCGTCCGGATCGCCGAGAACATTGCCAGGATCCAGGGCTACGCGACGACCGCGTCGAATTTCTGCGAGTGGTTCTATGGCGCGCCGGTTCGCCTGGTGGCGCTGCCCGAATATGCGGTCACCGGGTTTCCGCTGAAGGAGACCCCGGCGGAGTGGCGCGAAAAGGCGTGCCTGGCTTACGACGGTCCCGAGTACGAGGCGCTCGGTAAGGTCGCCCAGGACAATGACATCTACCTGGCCGGCAACGTCTACGAGGTAGACCCGAATTTTCCGGAGCTGTATTTCCAGGTCTGCTTCATCATCGCCCCGTCGGGCGACGTCATTTTGCGCTACCGCCGCCTGACCTCCAGCTTCGAACCCACTCCCCACGATGTCTGGGACAAGTATCTGGACATCTACGGTCTCGATGGCGTGTTCCCGGTGGCGAGGACCGATATCGGCAACCTGGCCATGATTGCGTCGGAAGAAATCCTGTACCCGGAATTCACCCGGATGCACGTGATGCGCGGGGCAGAAGTGATTATCCACCCGACCAGCGAGCCGGGCAGCCCGCAGCTCACTATTAAAGAGATCGCGCGTCGCGCCCGGGCCGTGGAGAACATGGCCTACGTGGTATCGCCCAACTCGGCAAGCATCGAAGACATCCCGATCCCTCCCTACACCTGCAGTGCGATGTCCAAGATCGTAGGCCCCCACGGCGAGGTCATGGTCGAGGCCGGCGCGGGCGGCGAGAGCATGTCGGCCAACGCGGTGCTGGACATCGGGGCGTTGCGCCGGGAACGCCGGCGCATCGGCATGGCGAATATCCTGTCGCGCCAGGCTTACGGGCTGTTTGCCGAGAGCTACGCCCAGGCGGACTTCCATCGCAGCAATTTCCTGCTGCAGGACGGTGAGGTGGTAGAGCCGCCGGACCGTCTGGTGTTCCGCAAGCGCCAGGAAGAAAACATCGAGCGGTTGATCAAGGCCGGGTTGCTATAGGGCCTGCTGCGTTTGCGTGCCTCGACCCGGGTGGCCTAGCATCGACGCTCTGACATTTTTCCAGCTGCCTTGGAGAAGGGCCTGATGTCCTCCATGACTGCCAGCAGGCGGGAGTTTCTGCGCGGTAGCGGCGCCGTTGCCGCTGCACTGTCTCTTAAATACGGGGCGCCGGCCTCGGCCCAGGGCGCCGCCGACGGTCCTTACGGGCGGTGGGAAGACCTGATGCGGCAGAAGTGGACGTGGGATCGCGTGGTGCGCGGCAGCCGCGGCCTGAACTGCACCGGCCACTGCGCGATGAACGTGTACGTGAAAAACGGCATCGTCTGGCGCGAGGAGCAGCAGGGCGAGTACGGCAGTTCCGGGGACGATACGCCAGACTACGGCCCGCGCGGTTGCCAGAAAGGGCTGCGGCACGCCAAGTACATGTACGGCAAGCAGCGCGTGCTGTACCCGATGAAGCGCCTTGGCGAACGGGGCGAAGGCCGCTGGGAGCGCATCAGCTGGGACCAGGCGGCCAACGAAATCGCCGAACGGTTCATCGACCACGCGGTTGCCGATGGCCCGGAATCCATCACCATGGCCATGGGTACGCAGATGACGTTAAAAAGAGCGTCGTTCGCCTCCCTGTTTCGCTTCGCCAACATCACCGGGATCATGGTGCCGGAGACCTTTGCCGGCGTTGGCGATCTGCCGGTGGGCGCCTACATGACGCTGGGTTTCGAGTTGCCGGGCGACAACATGGCCGCAATCTTCAAGTCGAAGGTCTGCCTGGTGTGGTTCTGTAATCCGGCGGCTACACGCATTCCGGACGCCCATTTCTTCTGGGAAGCCAAGTACAACGGCACCGAGGTGGTGGCGATATCGCCAGACTTCAACGCCACCGCGATGCATGCATCCAGCTGGCTGAACCCGAAGCCGGGCACTGACGCGGCGCTGGCGCTGGCGATGGCCCAGGTGATCATCGCCGACGGCACCATCGATTGGGAGTACGTGCGCGAGCAGACGGACCTGCCGTTCCTGGTGCGCACCGATAATCGCAAGTTCCTGCGCCTGGCAGACATCGATCCGGAGGCTGCAGGTGGCGACACGGGCTTTTACGTCTGGGACGAGAATGCGGGCCAGCTGACCCGCGCGCAGGCGACCGGCTTCGGCGCGACCGCCGGGCGCGGCGGCCAGATGGATACCAACGCAACGCTACGCCTCGGCGATCTCAAACCCGCACTGGAGGGTCGCTGGACCGTCGACACTGTGGCGGGACCGGCGGAAGTAACCACGGTCTTCGAACTGACTCGCGAGATGCTGCAGGGCTATACGCCCGAGCGTGCCCAGGAGATGACCGGCGTGCACGCGGACAACGTTCGCAAGGTCGCGCGGCAGTTCGCGGCCTCAGAAGCCAGCATGATTTTTGCCGGTTACCGGTCCTGCAAGTTTGTGCACGGCGACAAGTTGCACCGCGCGTGGCTGTTGATGTGTGCGCTGACGGGCAACACCGGGCGCGAAGGTGGCGGCATGCAGACCACCCAGCTGCCGCGCGGCGACGGCCTGATGAAGTACGCGTTCAACGGAGTCGGGCCGCGATTGAAAGTCGCAGCAATTTCCATCTGGGACTATGCACACGCCGGATACGAGAAGACCAATCGCAAGATTTACGGCGATCAGCTGGCCGACCGCGTCGACGGTGCCTACCGCGAAGCGGTTACCAATCGGTGGATCCCGGACTACGGCCGGATTCCGTGGAAGATGGGCATCATGGCCGGCCACAACCCGGGCAACTGGCGTGCCAACGGCGAAGGCTGGCAGAAAAACGCGATGCTGCAGCTCGAAACCATCGTGGCCATGACGCCGAACATGAGCGTCACGGCGATGTACTCGGACTACGTGTTGCCCATTGCCGATCACTACGAGCGCCAGGACTTCGTGATGGAAGGCCGGACACCCTACGTGCAGGTCATCGACCAGGCCGTGCCGCCGCTGGGCGAATCGGTGGACGACTACACTGCGCTGAGTCGCCTGATTAATGCCATCAGCGATCGGGCCGCAGGGCGCGGCATCGCGCCCATCGACCACACGGTGTTTGGCCAGACGGTGAGTTCCGACTACAGCAAGGCCGCCGACGAGTTTCACACACTGTATACCGACGACGGCAAGCCCTTCCGCACGAAGACCAGCGCCGACGGCGCGCAGTACATCATTGAGAATTCACCGGGCATGTCCAAGGTGTCTTTCGGCAAGCTGCAGGAGCAGGGCATGATCCGCACCGATGATGCCGACGGCGTGCAGTTCGGGCCCAATTCGTCTTTCAGTTACTACGTGCTGGCCAGGACACGAGACAAGAAGCCCTACGACACGCTGACCGGACGTCAACAGTTTTACTTCGATCACGATGTGTTCCTGCAGGAAGGCGAAGCGTTGCCTGAATACCGCGCGCCGCTGGCGATCAAGGATTTCGGGCTGCGCCTGACTATGGGCCACGCGCGCCACGGTGTGCACAGCATGTACCGTGACGACGCGCTGCTGGTCAGCCTGCAGCGTGGCGAGCCTGACGTGTTCGTCAACCCCGACGATGCGGCGGCACGGGGTGTCGCCGACGGTGACCTGGTGCGCGTCTACAATAGCTTCGGTTCATTCGTCGCCCAGGCCCGGGTCACGTCGAGCAATCAGCCGGGCACGCTATTTATGTACCACGGCTGGGACCCGATGATGTTTCGTAACCGCGAGAACTTCAGTTCTGCGATTCCCACCGGCGGATTACTGAAGCGGACGTCGCTGGTCGGTGGCTATGGGCACCTGAGTTACAAGCCGCCGGTGTATGTGCCCAACCAGACTTACCACGATGCCACCTGCGAATTTGAGAAATATGCCGCCTGATTTCGGCAAAACATCACGGAGCAAGATGAATGGGTAAACAGGTCGCGATGGTCATTGACCTGAACAAGTGCATCGGTTGCCAGGCCTGCACCGCAGCGTGCAAGTCGCTGTGGACCGATGAAGAAGGCCAGGAGTCCATGCTCTGGAATAACGTGGAGACCAAGCCGGGGCCGGGCTATCCACGCGGCTGGGAAGAGCAGGGCGGTGGCTGGAAGGACGGTGAGCTGCAGCTGGGCGAACTGCCACCGGACGAGAACTTCGGCGGTGAGGTACCGCTGAACCACGCGGCCGTGTACTTCGAGGGCACCGCAGACCGGTTGAAACAGGAAAAGCCAATGGGTTATGGCGCGAACTGGGACGAAGACACCAGTTCCGGCGAATACCCGAATAATTATCACTTCTACCTGCCGCGGCTGTGCAATCACTGCACCAAGCCCGCGTGCCTGGAAGCGTGCCCGGTGCGCGCTATCTACAAGCGTGAGCAGGACGGCATCGTGCTGGTGGACGAAGACAAGTGCCAGGGCTTCCGCCTGTGCAACCGCGCCTGTCCTTACGACAAGGTCTACTTCAATTACGTCAAGAACAAGTCAGAAAAGTGCATATTCTGTTTCCCGCGCGTGGAGCAGGGGGTCGCCCCTGCGTGTGCAAGGCAGTGCCCGGGCCGCTTGCGTTTCGTGGGCTACCTCGAAGATGCGGGCCCGATCGCGAAGCTCGTCTACGAGTGGAAAGTGGCGCTGCCACTGCACCCGGAGTTTGGTACCGAACCCAACGTGTACTACGTGCCGCCGATCCTGCCGGCGTCCTTCGACGAGGAAGGCCGCTTTTCAGACGAGCCGAGGGTGCCCATGGACTACCTGCGGTATCTCTTCGGGCCTGAAGTTGACCAGGCGCTGATTACCATCATGGAAGAAATGGACCGCAAGAAGGCGGGCAAGGAATCCGAGTTGATGGACTTGCTGATCGCGCGCGACTGGAAGTCGCTGTTCAACATTCCGGACGTCAGAGTTGCCTCAACCGCTGGCGTCAGTCTGCCGCCAGGCGTCTGACGGTCCTCACCAGGGATTCTGCGACGCCGCGCAGCCGCCCGCGGTCTGCGTCGTTAGCCAGTTCGCCTTGCGCATCAAAGGCATCGTGTGCCTGCCCACTTAATCCTGCTGCGTGAATTCCAGCAGCTCAACCACGTTGCCGTCCGGATCCCTGCCGTAGGTCACAAAGCCGGTGTCCTGGGCCTGGGGCGGGCAGTGGAACCGCATGCCAGCCTGCTGCAGTCGGTCATATTCCCTGTGAATGTCCTGCACCTGCAGGCACACGTGTGTAATCCCGTACTCGTTCACCGGTCGATCGATTGTTTGCGGAGCGGCAGCCGGTGACGAAAATTCGAAAACTTCGAGAAAGCTGTCGCCGAGCTTCAGCATGGCGGCGCGTGCGGCGGAGTTTTTCAGTCCGGTTACGGCGTCGGCCTCGTCACTGCCGGTGTCCCATTCAAAGGTCCACGCGACCTCGCAGCCCAGCGCTCCGCAGTAGAACTCGACAAAGCGGTCCAGGTCCGGCGTGGAGATCGCCGCATGATGAAAGCCGACTAGCATGGGCCCAACCCCCTGGGCTGTTCAGCGCAAAGCGGGAATTATTACACGGTGCATTGCGAGTGATGCCGTCCGCCAGGACGACGGTTAAGAATTTCCGACACAGGCTGCTAGAATGTCCCCAGCCAGCCTGTCGCCCGGAGGCGCTTCGCCCAGCCGACAGGGAAAGATAATAAGGTGGCGGCCAGCACAGCGTGCGTCGCCCAATGGTGGGGAAAACCATGGATCTGTTGAAAGTCCTGATGGATAGCGCAGGCGGGAGCGGTGCGAGCCAGCTGGGGAGCCAGTTTGGGCTCGATTCGTCGGCAACGTCGAAGGTGCTGGGGCAGTTGCTGCCGGCGCTGGGCCAGGGATTGCAGAACAACTCGCGATCTGCGGGTGGGCTGGACAGCCTGATGAAAGGTCTGCAGAACGGTAATCACCAGCGATACCTTGGTGACCCGCGTGCGCTGCAGGATCCTGCCACGGTGGCCGACGGCAACGGGATTCTGGGGCATATTCTCGGCAGCAAGGACGCAAGCCGGAACGTGGCCGCGCATGCCGCGCAGGAAAGTGGCGTCGACGCGTCGGTGATCAAGAAAATGTTACCGATGGTGGCTGCAATGGCCATGGGGGCGCTGAGCAAGCAAACTGATGGCGGCCGGCGTCTCCAGGACGATGGCGGTGGTCTGCTGGGCTCACTGCTGGACAGTAACCAGGACGGCCAAGTCCTCGACGACGTGATCAACCTCGCCCGCAAGCTTTTCTAAAAGCGCCCGGACGAAGTACTAACCTGATAGGAGGCAACCATGAGTATTCTGGATTTCGCGCGTGATCTCGGCCGCCAGGTATTTGATCGTGACGATGTCGCTGCCGACAAGATCAAGCAGCAGCTCGAGATTTCGCTGTCTGGTATCAAGAATCTGGACGTACAGTATGACGATGGTGTCGTAACCCTATGCGGTGACTGTGTGGTCAAGGGCGACCGGGCCCAGGCGATCACGATTGCCGGCAACATTAAAGGTGTGGAACGGGTGGTGGCCGAGCAGCTGAATCCGGCGCCCACTGCCCCGGAAGAGCCCGAGGAAAAAGACGAGTTCTACGAGATTCAGAGCGGCGATACGCTGGGCGCGATTGCCAAGCGCTATTACGGCAAGGCATCGGCCTACATGCAGATTTTTGAAGCGAATCGCGGCGTGATAGAGGACCCGAACAAGATCTATCCGGGGCAAAAGATTCGGATCCCGCTGGACTGAGTTGCGGCCGCGCGGGCCGCGGGCACGTCGCCGTTGAACAGGGCAGTGGCTAAGGCTGGCGGCGACCAGCCCGTCGTGCAATCGCCGCCGCTGACCCTCTACGTGCACTTGCCCTGGTGCATTCGCAAGTGTCCGTACTGCGATTTCAATTCGCACGAGCTGCGCGTCCCGATACCGGAACAGCCCTACGCCGACGCGTTGCTTGCCGATCTCGAGCAGGCGTTGCCGCCACTGGGCGGCAGACCATTCGCCACAGTCTTCCTGGGTGGCGGGACACCCAGCCTGTTCTCACCCGCCAGCATTGACAGGCTGCTGGGGTACTTGCGGCGGGGCGGGCATCTGCAGGCTGATGCCGAGATCACGCTGGAGGCGAATCCGGGCACAGCAGATGAAGACCACTTTCGTGGTTATCGAGATGCCGGCGTCAATCGCTTGTCGCTGGGCGTCCAGAGCTTTGACGACACTTGTTTGCAGGCCCTCGGCCGTATTCACGATGCTGGCGATGCATTTCGGGCTGCGCAGTTAACGGCCGACATTTTCGATAACTTCAATCTCGACCTGATGTATGGGCTGCCCGGCCAGACGCCGGAGGGTGCGGCGCGCGACGTGACTGCGGCGCTGACCTTCGGCCCGGCTCATTTGTCTTGCTACCAGCTCACCCTGGAGCCAAACACTGTGTTTGCCAAGTACCCGCCCGCACTACCCGACGAGGGCGCGCAGGCGGCCATCGAACAGCAGGTGGAAGACACGCTGGAGGCAGCCGGTTACTCGCACTACGAAGTGTCCGCCCACGCGGTGCCCGGCCGCGAGTGTCGGCACAATCGCCACTACTGGGAATTTGCCGACTACCTGGGTATTGGCGCCGGCGCTCACTCCAAGCTGACGGTGGATGGAGGCGTGTATCGCGAAGCGCGCGTTCGCGTTCCCGAGAGCTACATGCATCGTGTTGGTGACGGTCGACAGGTGGCGCAATGCCGGACCCTCGACGCAACTGATCTGATGGCCGAATTTATGATGAACGCCCTGCGGCTCAGGAACGGGTTCCCGCTGGCGCTGTTGCCGGAGCGTACGGGTTTAAACGCGGCAAGCTGGCGACAGCGCGTTGACCAAGCCGCAGCACGGGGCCTGTTGCGGCTGACCAGCTCGCACGTTGCGCCGACCCGGTTGGGCCGGCGTTATCTCAATCAGCTGGCAGCCCGGTTTTTGCCAGAGTAATCACGGAGTCACCCTGGGGCACCGTGCGTTGCCGCCCAGCTAGAGCCCGCTGTAGTGGCTGGCAATATCGTTTGACACTCGATAGCGGGGGGCTGGAATCAAACGCCGCCAGATCGCATCGGGCTCGTCGCTGAAAATCAGTTCTGCGCTGGCCGCGGCCACATGCCAGCTGCCCCGGGCCAGCTCGGCATCGAGCTGGCCGGGAGCCCAGCCGGCATAGCCCACATACATGCGCAGCCGCGAGGGGTTGATTGCCCCTGACGCCAGCAGTTCATTGTTGAGCGGGGCGAAATACACGCCGGGACAAATCATGGCGGCTGTTGCCGGCCGTTGTTCCGAGCGCACCAGGGCCAGGACGCGCCGCTGCTCTACCGGCCCGCCCAGGTACAGCGGCCCGCGGTAGTCAGCCAGGCCGGGCAACCGGGGTAAAGCACTCGACGGCGTCAGGGAGGAGGGCCGGTTGACAATGAGCCCCATCGCGCCGGTTTCGTCGTAATGGATCAGCAGAACTACGGTCTCGGCGAAAGCCGGACCCTGCAGCTGGCGTGACGCCACGAGCAGCTTGCCCGCGCCGGGGATTTCTGCGGCGCTGAGATCAACGGCCAGGAGACCGCCGACCAGCGCCAGAAATAAAAAGCGGCGGCCCATGGGGTGAGACTACACGCAACTTCGCGGCACTGTTAAGTGCCGGCGTGCCCGCAACGCTGCAGGCCCGGGCTAGCCCGCAGCTGACCGTGTGGGGGTCTGCACATGAGAAATGCCCGTACCGGGGTGTTGCATGCAACAGGATACGGATAGTCATGGAGCCAGGCACATGAGCGGCAGCGATCAGGCAGTGGAACTCCCGGCGGGCAGTTCGCCGTTCGGGCCCAAGCGCCTGAACCTTTGGATTGCGCCGGGAGTGTCCCGGCTGAACATGTACACGCTGCTCTTCGGTTCGTTTTTCGGCATCGCGATGATGGGGTTCATCAATGCGAGCCAGCCTTACCTGTTCACCGAAGTGCTAAATATTCCGCCTGCTGGTGCTGGCGCTGCTGGTCCTGGCGCTCACGAGGGATACCGTCGCACGACCGGCGCGCGCCTGACCTGAGCGCATTGTGCTGCGCGCCGCCTCGCTGGCTGGTCGTTGCAGGAAAATCTGACGCGCAACCCGCTTTGGCGATTGCTGCAGAAAATTCCGCCACTTGCAGAGCGTTCCTCAACCCTGATGAAGCTCAATTAAACGCGGGATCCCCATTGTCATGATTTGGTCAACAAAAATTGGTAGCTTTGTTTTCTCGGGGCCCAACAAGAAGAAGCAATGTACCGGCGAGCTTTGTCCTCCAGGATCCTGATGGATGTGTCTGAGATGCGCATTGACTATGTGCGCTGGGCGGGCTCCGACGACGAACGACAGATTGTAAACCGGCTGTTCGAGACGCCCGCCAGCTATCGTTACTGGGAGAGCTACCACTCGGGACTGATGCGCACCGTGGGTGACGACGACTCACGCGGCAACCAGTTGCGGAAGATGCGCCGGACTCGCTTCCAGCTTATACACCGTCAGGCCCTGTTCGAGTTTCTGAAGACATCGTCGGTGACTGGCAAGCAGCGTGAAGCGCTGGTTGGCGTCCTGCACGGTACCCAGGACTATGCGAAGGCCGTTGTGGCTGAGCATAGCTGTTACCTGCTGTCCAACTCGAGCCTCTACTGTGCTGACCACCTGTCTTTCTCCGTCATGCGCGACACGCGTTTCAGCGGCAGACTGGAGCACTACCGGCGCTGTTACCTGGAGTACTTCGGTCACTACTGCAACTGGATACTCGCCGAGTCCCGGGGTCAGGATTTCCCATTGAACTGCCTGGTTCCACTCCTGAAGCAGGAGCTGCAGACCCTGCAACGGGAGCTTCTGACCTTGCCTGCACCGATCCGCCCGACACCGAACTGAAGCGGGACCGGTCCGGCGCCAGGGGTTATCTCGTGGGCGGTCGCTCGTTCAGCAACCCGAAGAGCTGCCAGTCATTGTTTCACCAAATAGTCTGGGCGTCGGCACTCACGAACGCGGAGCCGCCCCTGGCAGCGAGTCGGCAATTTCGCGGCGATGGTCGGAGAGTTTCTCGGCCTCGATGAACACCCGACGAATGCTCGGGTCGATGGCCTTGATCTTGCGAGTCATTCCGGCGACGCAGCTTTCTACGTCGTCGGAGTTCATGTTTGACTCAAAATCGACACTAATGGTTACCAGGATAAAGCTCGGCCCCATGTGCAGGGTCGCGACTTCGTTCACTGTCACAATTCCGGTGGAATTTTCGAGCGCAGCGTCAACGGCCTCTCTGATCCATTCAGCAGCGCTTTCACCGATCAACAGGCTCTGCGTTTCGTAAGCAAGCCAGACGGCAGTGGCGGCGAGGATCAGCCCGATCAGCATTGATGCAGCTCCGTCGTAGACGAGGTTGCCGGTCTGGTCCGCCAGGTAAATGCCGGCCAGGGCCACCAGCAGCCCCAGCATGGCGGCGCCATCTTCGAACAGTACGACGAACAGGCTTGGATCTTTACCCCTGCTCACGGCTTCGAGCACGCTGAGTTCGCCGCGCGCCGCGTTGAATTCGCGAAGGGCGATCGTGAAGGCGGCGGCCTCGAAAACGATAGCCAGCGCCAGCACGATATAGTTGACCACGACATTTTCCAGCGCCACCGGGTTCTTGATGTGGGAGTAGCCCTGGTAGAGGGAGATGCCGGCGCCGAGGGCGAAGATCAGGATCGCGACGGCAAAAGACCAAAAATAGACTTCTTTCCCATGGCCGAAGGGAAAGCCCCGGCTCGGTGGGCGCTGCGCGCGATTCAGGCCCATCAGCAGCAGCCCCTGGTTGCCGGTATCCACCAGGGAGTGAATGCCTTCCGACAGCATGGCCGAGCTGCCGGTGAAAGCGGCTGCGCCAAACTTCGTGATCGCAATCAGGCTGTTACCAATCAGTGCGGCAAAAATCGCCTTTCTAGATGATCCCGCCATCGCGTGGTTCCATGACCGCCCCTGGGTTCGGGCTGGCGAGCAGTGTCGGCAAAGCCCGGCGACGATGCAATGGCCACCAGCGATCGGGATCATGGTGCTATCGTGCGGATGGAGTTCGTGCGCCAGCTGCGTGCGATATCTCAGGGTCACCACCGGGCGGATTGGCCGCTGAGCAAGCCGTCGGAGCGCAAATGAACCAGCTAAGCTCCCATGCTTGAGTACCGCCCACCGGCGCCGCGGCCCGATGTGCCGTGGTAAATACGGATGGCATGCAGCCCGCTGGAAACAAATACTCTTTATGCGGGTATGTTGGCCGGTGGTTGTGCGCACCGGTAACTGACGGATAGCAACAAGTGGTCGAAGTTTATCTCGGCATAAAATGGCTGCATATCATTTGCGCCGCCATTGGCTTCGGCTCCAATGTCACGCACCTGTTCTGGATTCTGGCGGCGAACCATGACCCGGTGAACCGCGCCAACATTCTGCGACTGGTCAAGAAGATCGACGATCTGATGGCCGTGCCGGCCTATATTGTCGCGGTGACCTGCGGCTCCATCATGTGGTTCTGGCAGTGGCCCGGAAATTCTTCCTGGCTGATCGCCAGCGTGATACTCACAGCCGTTCTCGCCACGACGGGGATCATCTACGGTCCGTTCATGAAGAAGTGGATTCGCATGGCCAGCGACGGGCCGGCAGATGACGGGTCATTGTCCGTTCTGGCGCGGCGTCTGACGTGGCTCTGGGGCGGCATCACGATCAGCGCCTTCATCATCCTGTTTCTGATGGTCCGCAAGCCGATGCTTTGGTAGCCGGAGCCCCTTCCCGAATACGCCGTGCCGGGTTTGCTAGCCGATATGCTCGGCAAAGAACTGATTCAGCAGCCGGTCCTGCGGGTCCATCTGCTGCCTGAGGTTCCGGAACTTGGCCAGCCGGTCGCCATAGGCCTTCGTCGCCTGTTCGGGTGTAAAGCCACGGGTTTGATTGAACAGGGGAATGCCGCCGAAATGTCCGGCGATGGCGGCGAAATCGATCAGGAAGTCATCCCAGCCAGTGGTTACGGTGGTCCGGAGACTCAGCGCGAAGGTCGGCCCATCGAAACTGGGTGACAGCAGCGCATTCTGGTCCTTCGGCAACCGGTGGACGATGGCCGGCAGGTTGCAGCGAAAGCCCACGGTCTTGTAATGCCGCTGGCAGTATTCTCGGTAGGAGTACAAGGCGGCGCCAAACTCCCGGGCCGGAAAGGCCCATGTGCTCTGCTGGATTCTTGCCTTGGGGCCAATACGCCGGAACTTGCCGGTTTGCTCCATGGCGTTGCTGCCGGCATCAACCAGTCGGGTATTGACCAGCGCCTGGGTGGCTGCACCAAAACCGTCGATCAGCGGGTCGCGCAGGCGCCGGCCGGGAATGCGCCGCAAGTGGTGCACGAGGTCGGGTAGCATTTTGTTGGTCAACCAGTCGCCCAGCTTCCAGATCGATGTGCGTGGTTGGCGGGCGGCC
>Ga0265306_10000155_pt1 | contig 28807 bp, 28 predicted proteins | sample Helome_3_FD_192493 | JGI IMG/M metagenome (GOLD analysis project Ga0265306, IMG submission 192493) | Marine sediment microbial communities from subtidal zone of North Sea - Hel_20160420 (Illumina Assembly) | ecosystem: Environmental > Aquatic > Marine > Subtidal zone > Sediment ... | reverse complement strand
ATCGTTGACATGCTGAAGATCGTGCTCGACACGAAAATTGCAAATCCCTTGATAAGTTTATTTGTAAACATGGTAACCATCCTAAAAAGTAATGTTACGGCTTGTCTTTGCCAAGATAGGCTTGTATGTATCGGAAAGAATTACCGGTCAAGCCGGCTCCACGCGAGGTAGAGCGATAAATTGATACAGTGTCACCGGTTTGCTGTGTGCCATAACCGCCGATATTGATGGCGGCGAGCGGGTTTTGTGACCGGTCTCCCAGGTATTCGATCATGTAGCGCGGCTGTTCGTACGCATCGAGCGAGGTTCCAGCCGTAGTGGATTCATTTTCCCAGGTTGTCTGGTCGAAATAATCCGGGCTGAAGTAAGTGATGTCCGTGGCCATCACGGTATACAGCCCGAGTGCCTTGTTAGCAGCGCTATTTCCGAAATCCGCGTTGGTATTCGAAGCCCCGATAAAATTCTCGGCGTTAATCAGTCCAACTTCTGCCGCCTGAAACATCAGGCCGGTTTCACGTTGATTACCTGCCATAGCCAGGTCACTGGTAGTGCGTTGAATCGATGTCAGACCTAGCATGGTAAGACTGACCAGTATGATCAGGCTGACCACCAGGGCGACGCCTTGCTGTGAGCGTATGCGTGAAATATTCATCTATTGACCTATGCGGTTACGTAATGCAACGGTCGCGGTGAAAACCTGTCGTAGCCTGCGGTCGCCGGCAGTAGTTTGCGCGCCGTTAAATGAGTAAATCTGCGGAGTTTCGGTAATAAAATCGTTGAACGAGCGCACCAGCAGCATGATTCTGACAGCAACAACTTCTTCAAAATCGGCGACGTTATTTGAGCTGACGTATTGATTCGGGTAGCCGTCGCTATCGTTATCGATACCATACAGGAGCTGCATGTCCTGGACGCCTTCGACCAACTCCACGGCGTTGCCGAATTCGGTGCGAAACAGTGCCGGTTCACCACTGGCGCCATTGGCAATGGAGTAGGTAACCGTCTGCAACTCGATCACCGAGGCATCGTTTTGAAATAGCTGGCTCTTGTTGCCGGCAAAGGTAAGGTCGGTCTGGGTATCGCCGTTGATGGACGTCGAAGAGGTGACTCTCAAAATGTCGGCCTCGGCAGGGATCAACAGGTCGTTCGCGCCGCAACGGGTAACCAGGACAATGTCATCGGCGCCGATTCTACCGCCATTGCTGGTCGTGAGGCGGGCCGTGGCAGCCGCGTAAAACGGGCTTTCGACATTGGCCTGGCCAGGTTTGCCACCACGCACCGTGATGGTGTCGGAGCCGTTGAGACCGGCGTTGTTGGTACCTTCGATCGCTTCTTCGTCGAGAAAGTCGTGCAGGCTACTGGTGTAACCCGGGACCGTCGCGCCACTAAGCGTATCGTTGATATTGTCGGTATCGGCTGGGTTAAACGGTACACAACCCCATTCGTTCGCAAGACGCAGGTCCTGACCCATTGTATCGAGTGCGAAACGTCCGTTTTCCTGGATTTCGGCCAACGCGTTAGTAAATTTGAAAGTGGTCTGATTGCCGGTGTAAACCTGTACGATACCACCCAGCAGGAACACGCTGATGACCAGTGCTACCAGGACCTCGACCAGCGAGATACCCATTTGTTGGCTTAAGCTTTTCATTGTGCCACCGCCAGTGTGTAACAGGTTAAATCGACATTTGGATCAGCGCCGCAGTTGGTACCGGTCGCGCCGGTACCCTCATCGTCCCACATTACTGTCACCAGTAACCCGTCGGCTGTGTTTACGATCAATCCGCGTCCGCCGGGAAGATTGCCAATCATGGTGGCCCAGTCCGCGGCATCTGCCTGCAGCATCTGCGCGTTGGAACAGGCTGAGCCCAGGCAATCCTGTGAATAACCGGTAGAGGTATCGATACCGTCGTAGTTGCTGAACTGGTTCATATTGGCACGAATCCGGTCGGACATGTTATAGGCGTACCAGACTGCCTGGCTATGATTAAGCGAGCTGGCATTCTGACTCATCGCGGTAATTTGCAACGATGCAATGCCGAGTAATCCGATCGAGATTACGAGCAGGGCGATCATTGACTCGACCAGGGTGACTCCTTGCTGGAGGTGTTTCTTGGCTAGCATGTTGAACCATCCTCGTGTCTGACTCGGCCGGTAGTGGAAATTCTGATAGTTTTGCCGTGCGGGCCGCTGCGGCCGTCGCAAAGCAGAAAGCTGCCGACTGAAGCGGCACTGACAAAACCACGATAGTCGTAGGTTACCTGCGTGCCGATTGCGGTAGTCAGCGTGTTAGCGCCTTCCAGTGCCTGCTTCGCGCGCAGGACTTCTTCGCCCGCGGTAAAGCTGTTATCTCCATCGGCGTCGATGTAAACTATCCAGCCGTCCTGCCAGTTACCACCGGTGCAGGTTGCGGCGTCGTTACTGGAACAGATGGATACTTGCTGACTGCGTTTGACCGCTTCACTGCGAGCGTATGCGAGGTGACCGATTAACGTATTGATGTTCGTCGTAAGTCGGTCATTCTGCGTGAAGGTAGTCATTGACGGTACCGCGATTGCCATGACGATGGAAATGAGCGCTACCGTTATTAATAACTCCAGCAATGTAAAACCTGAATTCTTTTTCATGCCTGTAATCCTAATAGAATCGGGAAAAAAGTCCGCTTAAAGAAGATGGGATATAAAAAAGCACCGATAAACGGTACTCAGCGCTGAAAACCGCTGAAATCAACAATCTATATGATGAGAGACGCGTCACAATATGCCTGCCAACGAGAAAGTTACCCGCTCTATAAAAAGTTTTGTGCGTCGCAGCGGGCGTATGACTCAAGCGCAGAAAAATGCGCTCGAGGCTTACTGGCCTGCCTACGGTATTGAGTTTAGTCAAAAAACAGTAAATATCCCGACTGGTTTCAATGCCTTGAAGCTTGAAATCGGGATCGGTAACGGTGATGCATTAATACATATGGCTGCCGCGGATCCGGCCAGCCTGTATTTTGGCGTCGAGGTACATGAGCCCGGTATCGGTCGTTGTCTGAATAACATAGCAAAACTGGAATTGACCAACGTCCGGCTGATCATGCATGACGCGGTTGAGGTACTGGAGCATATGATCGCAACGGCATCACTCGACCTTTTATTGCTGTTCTTTCCCGATCCCTGGCACAAGAAACGTCATCATAAACGTCGCATCGTTAATCAAGGTTTCCGTGACCTGGTTTTTAAGCGACTCAAGCCGGGCGGGTCGATTCATATCGCCACCGATTGGCAGGATTACGCCGAATCCATTGCGGCACAGTTCCTCGATGATGAGCGTTTCTCCAACCAGGGTGATACCAGCGGTTATGTCGAGCGTCCTGCATACCGGCCGCCGACTCGCTTCGAGCAACGTGGCCGCAAGCTGGGGCACGGGGTCTGGGATATGGTGTTTACTAAAATATAAGATTCATCATTATCAGCATGACGACGATGAATAACAAACTCATAAATATGCCGGCACGCATGAAGTCCGGCACCCGGTAGCCACCCGGGCCCTTGATCAGGGCGTTTACCTGGTGAGTGGGTATGAGAAAGGAATTTGAAGTCGCCAATGCCACTGTCAATGCGAATACGGCAGGGCTGGCGCCGGCGCCGATCGCGATGTTGATCGCCAATGGCACCAGTAACACCGTGGCCCCGACATTTGACATTACCAGCGTAAAAAAAGTCGCGAGCAAGGCCACCGCTGACTGGATTACCCAGATCGGCATGTCACCTACTACCAGCAGGGTCTGTTCGGCGATCCACTTCGCCGTGCCGCTGGTTTCCACCGCCAGGCCAAGCGGGATCAGGCTGGCGAGCAGGAACACGGTACTCCAGGATACCGATTCATAGGCTTCTTCCATCTTGAGCACTCCGGATATGACCATGCCGATGGCGCCGGTCATGAGCGCTACCGACAGCCGCAAATCGGTAAATAGCACCATGAACAAGGCCAGCGAAAAGAAAAACGTCGCCCAGCCGACTTTATTGGGGCGGGTTTCTTCGCGCGGGTACTCCGAAGTCACGATAACGAAATTGCGATCCCGTTCAAGGTGCGCCAGTGATCTCCAGGTGGTATGCGCCAGGATCGTGTCGCCGGCTTCCAGCGGCATGTCGCGAATATTTTCCCCCTCCACCAGGGTTTCGCCATCACGATGCAGGGCTACCATCGCCAGCCCGTATGTTTTGCGCATCCACAGATCGAGCGCTGATTTGCCGATCACGGCCGAGCCCGGCGGAATTACTATTTCAGCGATACCGGCTTGTGCCGATGACAGTGCCTCTGAAAATACGCGCAAACCTTTCTGAATGCTCAGGCCATAGGCATCGACGAAATCCTTCAGATGCGCGGGTGAACACAGCACGCCGAGCGCGGAATTAGGCGGAATTTCGAGATCGCGGGATAGATCGCCGCGACTCGCTCGCATACTGCTGCCGACTCCCTTGATCGCGATAATGCGAATCTTGTTGATCGACTCGATGTCATTCAACAACTGTCCGACCAGTGGGCTGTCTTCGGGCACCGTTACTTCGAACAACAGGTAGTCGACGCCGTATACTTCTTCCAGGTATTTGCCGCTACCGGCAATCGCCGTCGAAGATTCGTGGGAGATGGTTGGCAGAACATACTTACCGGCGAGGACGAAGTAAAGAACGCCGGTTGTCACCAGTGCCAGGCCTATCGGAGTAACCGAGAACAGGCCCCAGGGCTGCATGCGCTGGTCCACTGGCAGGGCAATATTCGAAGCCAGCATTAAATCGTTGAGCAGGATTAATGGTGACGATCCCACCATAGTCACGGTGCCGCCAAGAATTGCGGTAAAACCCATCGGCATCAACAGGCGTGACATGGGCAGACCCGAACGCGCGGAAATTCGACTGACGACCGGCAGGAACAGTGCAGCGGCACCGACGTTTTGCATGAAAGAAGAAATAATACCAACCGTACCCGATATGATTGGAATGATACGACCTTCGGAGTTACCACCCACCTTTAAAATAAATGCGGCGACCTTGCTCATCATCCCGGTTTTATCGAGTCCGGCGCCGATAATCATAACTGCGATAATCGATATTACCGCGTTGCTGGCAAAGCCGTCGAACAGGTGTTGAGTATCCACCAGTCCCTGTTCCAGGCCCATCGACGGGGCCAATAGTGAAGACACGCCGAGTAGCACCATAATTGTAATCGCAGCTTCATCCACGTTGACGATTTCGAAAACGAAAAGGTAAATGGTGAAGATCAGTAACCCGGTAACCCAGGCGATTTCAGTGCTGGGCGCATGATCGACGATATACCAGCAGAACGTCACAAAGATTACGCCGGCCAACCATTTTATGCTGCGCAGCTTTCTGAGTTTGACTTTTTTAAGCCGGCCTCTGAGTAATCTTGATAATTTGCTCAAGTGTTGGTCGATTCCTCAATAAATCACTACCAGCCAGGATTGATCCTTTCGGCCGGGTCCTAAATCTGTGCTGCAAATCTGCTTGGATCAAGTAGTGCCAAAGAATTTTAACGCTGACGAGACGAGACAGGAATACCCCCAACAGTGTACACAATATTACCATTCGCTAAAAGTGGAAGCCTGATAGATATGTCTTATGCGGGCATCGCGAACCTGTATAAAAGAAGATAGAATTCCGCTTCTGCAAGCGTACCCGAAGATGGATTCTGCCGATGTCGAAAAAACACCCAGTGGTTGTAGTAACAGGTTCTTCCGGCGCCGGCACGTCGACGGTAAAGAAAGCGCTGGAGTCAATTTTTCATCGCCACAAGATAAACCCCGTGGTAATCGAAGGCGACAGTTTCCATCGTTATGATCGTGCCGCAATGCGACAAAAAATGGCGCAGGCCAGCCAGGCCGGAGTTAACTTCAGTCATTTCGGCGAACCGGCCAACCAGTTTGAAAAACTGGAGCAGCTGTTTCGCGATTACGGCGAAACCGGTCGAGGTCAGAAAAGATTCTACCTGCACAACAGCGAAGAGGCGCAGTCGCATAGCGAACGCCTTGGTGTCGAGCTCAGCGCCGGGCAGTTTTCTCCCTGGGAAGATATAGAGCCCGATACCGATTTGTTATTTTACGAGGGCTTGCATGGCCTCGTAAAAACCGAATCGGTAGACATGACGCGCCATGTCGATCTGAAGCTGGGTGTTGTTCCTGTCGTCAACCTGGAGTGGATCCAGAAAATTCATCGTGATAGTGAGGAGCGTGGCTATAGTCAGGAAGAAGTGGTGGATAGCATATTGCGCCGCATGCCCGATTACGTGAAACACATTACGCCGCAGTTTTCCGAAACCGATATTAACTTTCAGCGAGTCGCGACGGTAGATACATCGAATCCGTTTATCGCTCGTGATATCCCGACCCTCGACGAAAGTTTTGTCGTGATTCGTTTCAGGAAACCCGATATCCGCAATACCGACTTTACCAATTTGCTGTCGATGATTAGCGGTGCCTTTATGTCCAGGCGTAATACCATCGTCGTTCCCGGCGGAAAAATGGGTATGGCGGTTGAGATTATTCTTACCCCGATCATCAGGGATCTGGTTCAGCGTCGCAACGAAGCATGAAACTGGCTCCTCTTTTTGCAGGCCTCTTGTTGTCGAGCGCGCAACTGCAGGCGGAGGATTTTCAAAACGCCGCGCTGCAGCAGTTGCTGCAGGCACGGCAGGCGCCGGACGGAGTGGTGTTCGAGATAATGGCCTGGGAGGACAACAGCTGGGATTGGGCGGCCCCGCTATTGCGTCGCTACGTGGATCAACTGCGTGAGAAATATCCCGGTCTTGATATCGTGTTGATATCCCAGGGTGCCGAACTGTTTGACCTGGCGCGCGGCGCCGCGTTGCAGGAAACGCCTGCACTGCGACAACTTGCCGCACTTAGCGCAGAGGGTGTCAATATCTATATTAGTGGCGACTATGCCAGATGGAAGCGGCTCGGAGAGAAAGATTTTGTCGATTTTGTCGACCTTGCCGAAAGTGGCAGCGCCCTGCTCGATGACTATATCGAACTCGGTTTCGTACCCATTAAGCTAGAGCCGCCAGATGGAATTGATTGACAGCCATTGCCATCTGGACGACGACCGTTTCGATGACTGTCGTGAACAAGTGTTGGCCCAGGCTGCCCTGGCGGGGGTGACGCGCCTGGTTATTCCGGCGACTACCGCCAATCGCTGGGAGAAAGTAAAGCAGGTTTGTGCGGATCATGACGGACTGTATCCTGCCTACGGTTTACACCCGATGTTTGTCGAACAGCACCAGGTCGCTCATTTGCGGGAGCTCGATGAATGGCTGGAACGGGAACATCCGATCGCCGTCGGTGAATGCGGAATCGATTTTTTCCACTCAAGGGTCGATGAAAAATGGCAGCGGCAACTATTTCTCGAACAACTGCAACTTGCCAATACCCATCGCCTGCCGCTCATCGTGCACGTGCGCAAGGCGATGGACGAAGTCATCAGCCTGCTGCGCAAGCATGCCCGGTATGGAGGAGTGGTGCATAGTTTTGCCGGCAGTCAGCAGCAGGCGCTGCAATTGCATGATCTCGGCTTCAAGCTCGGGATCGCCGCGACCGTGGGTTTCGAGCGCGCAAAAAAACTACGTTCCGTGGTGGCCGCAATGCCGGCTGAAGCGTTGTTACTCGAGTCGGATGCCCCCGACCAGCCTGGCACCGCACATCGCGGGCAACTCAACCAGCCGGCCTACATTCTTGAGCATTTGCAAACCATGGCCGAATTACGCCAATGTTCAGCCGAAAACCTCGCCTCCACCCTCAACCAAAACGCCGAATCCCTCTTCAAGCTTTAGAGCTTCAAAAGCCACCCCGGGAGATTGCCCGCAAAAGGCGCTCCCAACCGGCTGCGCCGGTTGGTCCATCCATGGAATCGCTTGGAACTCGGCGTCCTGCCTCGTTACACTTTTGCGGGCAATCTCCCGAGGTGGCCCTTAGCTATATTTTCAGTCCTGATGACATCCTTTCCTGGACGAGTTGATATTCTAGCTGTTTTCCAATATCTCAATATCGATGTCCCAGTAATTCTGAGGCAACCGAAGGACCTCCTTGCGCCGTAAAGGCTGGGTGCCGAAAAAGCATTAATTTTAAAGGGTCAGGCCGCAGGGATGCGGCCTGAGGCGAGTCGAGGCAGGGATGCCGAGTCTCGCCGTGCCGTTTAAAATTAATGCTTTTTCGGGAAGCCGCAGGCCACCCAGTCAGGCGCAAGGAGGTCCTTCGGTTGCCGGTGGGTAACATCTTTTACAGGCTTATTCACAATTTTATGGATTGTTAAGGGCTGATCCAGCCGCCGCAGACGTCGAGGATGGCGCCGGTGGCGTAGGAGGATTTGTCGGACAGCAGAAACATCGCGCCGTTGGCGATTTCAGCGACCTCGGCGGGGCGACCGAGCGGCACCTGTGGCAACACCCAGTCGAGCCAATCGGGATGCTGTTTGGCGTAGTCGACACTGATTTCGGTCATCGTGACTCCGGGTCGCAGGCAGTTGACGCGAATCCCCTGGTCGGCCTGCTCCCTGGCGAGACCGATGGTAAAGGTGTCTATTGCCGCCTTGGACGCGGCATAGTCTATGTAGGTGAATGGACCGCCATGGCGTGACGCGGCCGAGGAAACGTTTACTATTGTGCCGCCGTTACCACCATGACGTTTGGCCATGCGCCTGATGGCATGCTTGGCGCAAATGAAGGCACCCAGCACGTTAACCTCGAACACATGCTGCGAAACCACGACATCCATTTCATCGACCCGGGTACCGCCACCGTTGATACCGGCGTTGTTAACCAGCCCGGTCAGCGGCCCCAGTTCAAGGTCAATGCGTTCGAACATGGTAATGACTTCGGCTTCGTTGGCGACGTTTGCCGATAACGCGATCGCGATACCGCCGGCTTGCCGAATCTGCGCAACCACGCGGTCGGCTTCATCGGCGGAGTTCGCATAGTTGATACAGACCTTCCAGCCCTCAGCCGCCGCCTGGCGACAGATTTCGGCACCGATGCCCCGACTGCTGCCGGTTACGAGCAATACTTTCATAAGCTTCTCACTTCTCTAGTGTGCCCGGCATGTCATTCCGCTCAGGGGATGAGCCATAGGCGCCTTTCAGTAACGGGTTGGCGTCACGCTGCAGGCCAAGTCGGTCGGCTATGATGCGCAGGCTCGAATGAAAGTCGCCACGCTCCATCTGAATCCATTGTAACCAGCGTTGGCCTTCGACTGTCAGATCAGTGCGTCCGTGCAGCACGCGGTGATTGTCGAAAACCGCGATATCCCCGGGTTGCAGGGTTAGATTCAAAGCCAGCGTTTCGTCTTCGGACTGTTGCAGCAGATAACGCAGGCCTCGATAGTAAACCTCCATTTGCCAGGGCGGAATCGATAACGGCGCTGCGACCCGGTCATTGATGCGGATACCACAGAGGTTACCGAATTCATCGACACTCAGGATTGGAAATTCGGCGATCAGGTCGACATCATCCGCGAAATGGCGGCGAAATGGTTGCGAATACTTGCATAGCGCAGAAAATCCTTCCGCGTCGTGAGCGCGCAGTCGTTGCGCAATTTCGAAGCCATCCATGAAAGTCGAAGACCCCGCCCCGGTCTGGTCGTTGGCAATACAGTGGAACAGCATGATGCCGGGGGGCGAGGCGCGATAGGGTTCGTCAGTATGCAGCTTGAGCGCTTTGATATCGTTGCCGATGCTGCGCTTTCCCGGATCGAATACCAGATCCAGTACACGTCCAAAGTTGGATTCCTGGGGAATACCGAAACGTAGCGCCAGTGCTTCAGCGATTCCTGGTTCAGCTGGCGCATTGCGAATGAAACAGAGTCCATAATCGCGTACCTTTTGTAGCATGTCGAGAAGCCGGGCCTCGCTGGCATTTATATCGACATAATCGTAAGTCGCTGGAGTACGACGAAAATTATCGTCCCACAGTGTCGGTTTAAAGGCCCTGGACTGGCGTTTCTGATTGTCGTAGTCGTGCTCGCGCAGCCACGCTGCAGGGAAACAGGAATCGTGACCGTCCTGCCAGGTGATCAAAACGTTTGCTGAGTCGATGCGCAGTGAGTCTGGTTTGCAATCGAGGTCGAGCCCGCTCAGGCGTAGATTTCGATAGCCGACCACCGGATCTCCGCACTCTGTGCAACGGCAGTTGTCGCGCAGCCAGAGCGAATGAAACTCACTACTGTTGCCGTCATCCCAGCCCAGTCGCACCAGGCTATTGTCGAAGTTCGCGCTAGTTAGCTGGGGTTCGTAGTCGTTCATGCCGGGGTTATATCAAAAGTCTCTTGTATCAGTACACCGGGATGTTCGGCGTCGGTGAAATTCTGCTCGCTGAACCTGACCTGGTTACTGGCGTCTATTGTAACCACGCTGCAGGCGCGGGTGCCATACCCGGGTGAGCGGATGAAACGGCTCGATAACATGCGTTCGATGTCGAGTGGTACCCCGGTATCTGGTAATTCGTGGTCATGAGCAACCCGGTGATCGGTGAGAATTTCCATCAACTCCCCGGCGTCTATCTCGCTACTCAACATCGCTTCGAGTTCGAGCTTTCCCGAACTCAGCTTGGGCCAGGGCTCGTCGAAGCCGCCGTTACTGATGCCGTAGATGCCGGCTTCGATGTGCCTGATTCCGTGATCCCGGTTCGAGTAGAACCATAGCCCCTGTCGATCCCCCAGGAGCAGGTTGAAGCCCGCGTAATCCTGGTCATGCGGGGTGAGTTGTTGCAGGTACGTTTCGGCTGTTTGCGTCGTCGACAGGTAGTTGCGCGTCAGTTCGCCGCGGGATATTTTGCCGGCTTTCATGCCGCCGGGTTCGCGCACGTTGGTCACCGCGGCGAAATGTCCCTGGCGGTTGATGCCGAGCCAGGTTCCATTGGCTTCGAGATCGCGTCCGGCAAAAATATCGGCGTCATTCCACCAGTGCGCATTTTGCGTCGGTCGCGCATAGTATTCGTCACGGTTAGCGATTACGATTAACGGGTAATCGGCATGTTGCTGAAAGGCGAACAGGATCAGGCACATGGCTGCCAAGTATAAAGGAATCGCATAACAATTCGCTGCTATAATCTCGCGCTTCCAGGTTTTTAACCGACAGTTTTGCAACTCATGGGCCATCTCGTTGTCTGCCCCATAACATTAATAAAGAGGAATACCATGTTTCGCTCATTTTTTATGAACAAGAGCTGGCTGCACTGGTCGCTGGCAGGGTCGATCGCGATCCTGTGGTCAATCTGGTATCAGGTTGATCTTTCGGTACAGATTAACGACTGGTACGGTGAATTTTACAATTTGATACAGAAGGCCCTGTCCGGACCGAACGAGATTACCCTCAGCGAATTCTTCAGCGTCATGACAGGTTTTCTGAAGCTGGCAACTTTCTGGATCCTGATCCAGGTCGGAACTTCCTTCTTTACCAGCCATTACGTTTTTCGCTGGCGCACTGCGATGAATGCTTTCTATACACAGCACTGGCCTCGCTTAAGAAAGGTAGAAGGCGCTGCCCAACGGGTGCAGGAAGACACGATGCGTTTTGCCAGTATCGTCGAAAGTCTGGGGGTCCACTTTTTTCGTTCCATATTAACATTGATTGCATTTCTACCGATCCTGTTTGAGCTGAGCAAAAACATTACCGAGTTACCCTGGATAGGCGCAGTCGAGCATTCGTTAATCTATATTGCGATCCTTTCGGCGATTTTAGGTACCGTGATAGTGGCGTTAGTGGGTATCAAGTTGCCCGGGCTCGAATTCAATAACCAGTTAGTGGAAGCCGCCTATCGCAAGGAACTGGTTTATGGTGAGGATCATGAGGACCGGGCGGAACCGCTCGCACTGTCGGAACTGTTCGCTCATGTCAGGAAAAACTATTATCGACTTTACCTGCACTATGGGTATTTCAATTTCGCGCGTTTTGCCTATATCCAGTACAGCGTGTTGTTGCCGCTAATTGCGATGGGCCCGACTATTGTCGCCGGCGCGATTACTTTTGGCGTGTTTCGCCAGATCACGAATGCATTCGAACAGGTGGAGAGTTCATTCCAGTACCTGGTTAATTCCTGGTCAACGATCGTCGAGTTGATTTCGATCTACAAACGTCTGCAGGCCTTCGAAGCGAACATCAAGGGCGCACCCCTGGCCGAGGCACCGGCTTAGTCGAAGTAGGGCTCAACCAACTTTTGCATCATTTCGATGTGCGCGTTGCGGTCGTTGAGCGCGGGGATGTAGCTGAACTGCTCGCCGCCCAGTTGCAGGAATTCGTTGCGGTACTCGACCTCGATCTCGTCCAGGGTTTCGAGGCAATCGGCGGAGAATCCCGGGCACACGACATCGACCGCCTTGACGCCGCGCTCGACCAACTGGTGTAGCACGTCGGAGGTATAAGGCTGAATCCAGGCCTGTTTGCCGAAGCGCGACTGGTAACCGATCGACCAGTCTGTGGCGTCCAGTTCGAGCTTTGCCGCCAGCAGTTGCGCGGTCTTTTCACATTGCTGCTGGTAGGGGTCGCCGCGGTCGACATTCGCCTGCGGCAGGCCATGGAATGACATCAATAGATGTCGCTGTCCCTGCTGCCAGTGTTCGCGAATCGATTCGGCGAGGGCGTCGATATATGCCGGGTGGTCCGGGTAGTAACCGATGAATTCGACCGCCGGTGAGTAGTTCAGGTCTCTCAGTGTATTCTTCAAGTGCTTGTAACTGGTCGCGGTGGTAGTCACCGAGTACTGCGGATAAAGCGGCAGCACTACCAGCTTGTCGACCCCTGCATCGCGCAGCAGGCGCAGTACCGACGGGTAGGAGGGATTGCCATAGCGCATTGCCAGCTCCACATGCGCCTGTTCGAAGAGTTTTTCCTGTAAAGCGTTTCTTTGCCTGCTGGCATAGGCCAGTAACGGGGAACCCTCCTCGCCCCAGACCCGGCTGTAAGCCTGCAGTGTCTTGCCACTGCGCAACGGCAGAATAATGCCGTACAGCAATGGTAGCCAGAGCACTCTTGGTAGCCGAACCACCAGCGGGTCAGACAGGAATTCGCGCAGAAATCGTTTGATTGAAGCGCGCTCCAGGCGATCAGGTGTGCCCAGGTTAGTCAACAGTACCGCGGTATTGGCGGGCATCGTACATGGCTCTAGTTGGAAAACGCGGCCAGTTTAATCGGCGCACAGGGTAAAGTCACTGGGAATCCGGCGCCTAAAATTTTTGCGCATCGAGATTGTAGTTAAAATCAATTAATAAATAGTATTCAATACCTAGAATTATATAAAAAACAATCACTTTAGCCTTGACAGGGCCAAGATATACACATGAACAGGGGGCGCTTTAACGCTGACCCTATTTTTATGCGGAGCTATCGATCAAATTTTGATCAGTCTCTATAAGTTATTGAAATATAAAAGAAAATAAAACCGGTGCAAAAATGAACAATCTAATAAATTATCAGCAGGAATGCGGCTTGCAGCGGCTTATATTCATTTCATGCACAGACTTATCCACAGAAAATGTGGATAAAACGATTTGTTGCCATTTCTTAACAATTTAGCTTTTACTTGCTAGAAATGACATTAACTTTCGGCGCTAAGTGGAATCTGCTTTTTGTCTGTTTATCAGGCTGAGGGAGACGCGTAATTCGAGTATGATTCAACTTTCCGTTTGAGTAATTTGCGTGTCGCCACCCCGCTTCGCCTGCTTCGCAATCGCACTCCCGTTATACCGCGTTTTCGAATACACCATCGATGATAAGGAACCCGCTGTTGTGGGAGCCCGCTACCGTTTGCCCTTCGCCAACGGAATCAAGACCGGTGTCCTGCTCAACGCGAGCGAGCATAGCGAGTTTGATCCGGCGCGCATCAAGCCGGTGCAGGAACGGCTCGACGAGCATTCGATCCTCGGCGAGCATATGCTCGCACTGGCCCGCTGGATGTCGGACTATTACCTGCAGCCACTGGGGGAAGTCGTGTTTCAGTGCATCCCGGGCTACCTGCGTGGTGCCCGCGCGCACCATCCACTGCGGGTCAAACGTTGGCGCCTGGCGGAAGCCGACGCGGCTCTTATAGACGGTCTCGAACAGCGCTCACCCCGCCAGTTCGAAATCTGCCAGGCGTTGCGCAAACAGCCGGGCGGATTGAGCGCGGTCGAGTTAAAGGAGATCAATCCGCACTGGCACCCGGTGGTGAAGGCACTACAGGCAAAGCAGATATTGCGCTGGGAGTGGATCGAAAAGCCGGTTCAGAGTGCACCTGCCGCGGAGCTGCCTGTGCTCAGTGACGAGCAACACGGGGCCCTGGCTGGTATTGAATCAAGGCCGGATCGTTTCGCGGTACACCTGCTCGATGGCATCACCGGTAGCGGCAAGACTGAAATTTACCTGCGCCTGATCGCGGGGCGCCTGGCGGCGGCAATGCAGGTTATTTACCTGGTGCCGGAAATCGGTTTGACCAATCAGTTAATCGAACGCGTCAGGTTACGTTTCGGCGACTGCTTCGCGCTTTCGCACTCGGGCCTGACCGAGTTACAGCGCTACCAGGCCTGGGACCGATTCCGCCGCGGCGAAGTCGATATCATGCTGGGTACGCGCTCGAGCCTGTTCTCGCAATGCGATCGGCTGGGCCTGATTATCATCGATGAAGAGCATGATCACTCCTATCGCCAGGAGGATGGAGTTCGTTACCATGCCCGCGACGTCGCCATCAAGCGTGCACAGATGCTTGATATTCCAATTGTGCTCGGATCAGCTACGCCGTCGCTGGAAAGCATCGCCAATTGTACGCGCGAGACTTATTTTCGTTATCGGCTTGACCAGCGTCCTACCAGTTATCCACCGCCGCCGATCCAGTTAATCGATGTGCGTAACAGCCGCTTCGACTTTGGTTGCTCGGCACAGACTTTCGCCCGTGTTGAAAAACACCTGCAGCAGGATGGCCAGGTTTTAATCTATTTGAATCGTCGCGGTTTTGCGCCGATAGTCATGTGCCACGAATGCGGTTGGCAGGCGTTGTGCCAGAACTGTGACTCGCGTATGACTTTGCATCAATCGGTGCAAACCCTGTTGTGTCATCATTGTGGTTCCAGGCAGGCGATCCCTGAAACCTGCGCGGAATGCGGTCACCAGGAGATCAAGCACTATGGTATTGGTACCGAGCAGCTCGAACAGGGACTACAGCAGCGTTACCAGGACATCCCGATATTACGTATCGATCGCGACTCGATCAGTTCACGCGAGGCGCTGAAATCACGATTGCAACAACTACAAAGCGGCGAACCCTGCATCCTCATCGGTACCCAGATGATTGCCAAGGGGCATGACTACCCGGCGATCACGTTAAGCGTGATTCTCGATGCCGACCAGGCCTTGTTCAGTGCTTCCTATCGTTCCAGCGAACGTCTCGCGCAAACCCTGTTCCAGGTTTCCGGGCGCTCGGGACGGGGTGATCGCCAGGGCGAGGCGATCCTGCAAACGCGGTTTCCCGAGCACCCGCTGATGCAGGCGCTGGCCAGGCAGGATTATCGGGCTATTGCGGACGAACTGTTACAGGAGCGTCGGCTGCTCGGTTTTCCGCCTTACGCGCGGGTAGTTATATTTCGTGCCGATGCGCTTGAGCTCAAGGCGGCGCAGGCCAAACTCGACGAAATCAAAGCCCTGCTGCAACCGGCGCGAGGCTTCGAGGCGCTATCCTGCGTTGGACCGATGCCGGCATTGATGACGCGCCGCATCGGTCGCTACCGCGCACAATTGTGCCTGCTGGCGCAGGACTACCAGCTACTGCGCTCAGTGCTGGCCCAGACCATGCCCGCGATCCAGCAGATACCCGGCAGTTCCCGCGTCAGCTGGAGCATCGACGTCGACGCTTACGACCTCTAACAGCTAAAGTATTAGCCACCTCGAACGGCGCGGTCAACACTTGTGATCAGTTCCCCCGATGCAACCGGTGAAGTCCCATGCGCCTGACTGGGTCGGTCCGACGCTTCGGGCCTGCGGCTACCCGAAAACACGTCTTTTTTGAAGGGCAAGGCGAAACTCGAAGTCCATTTCTCGGTTCGCCACAGCCGATGTGTCGGACCACCGCGTCCCTGCTGCCTGACCCTTCAAAAAAGACGTATTTTCGGCACCCAGCCTTTATGTCGCAAGGGACTTCACCGGTTGCATCTGCAGGTTCCTGGAATTTACAGGGATAATTATCGAGGCGTGGACCCTGGGATGTTGTTTCAGAACGTGAGCAACAGGGATGTTGCGACCGAGCCCACATGGATGTGTTTACGGCGTTTCTGAAACAACATCCCAGGGTCCAGGCCGCCGGTAGGCTCTTTGTTGAAGTTACACAAGAGAGAGGTGGAAAGTGAAATGATGGGTGGCCCAGTCTGACCAGCTCGGGTAAAATTCCCGATCATTTTTCCCAGCCGGGTGCAGGTTTTAGCTCTTGAAGCAAATCATTAACGATCTGATCGCGCAGGCTCTGCTCGAGCTTGCGCAGGCGTCGCAGATTCCAGCAGAACTCAGTGTCAATATCCAGGTAACTCCGGCTCGCGATGCCAGTCAGGGTGACTATGCCTCGAATATCGCGTTGATGCTGGCCAAACCGGCCGGTATGGCGCCGCGCGCACTGGCGGAACTGATTGTCGGCAAGTTCCCCAACGTCGATGCGATCGAAAAAATCGAGGTGGCCGGCCCGGGATTCATCAACTTCTTTGTCGCCAGCAGCACCAGCCATTCGGTGATTCACAGGATACTCGAGCAGGGTGAAGACTTCGGGCGCAGTGAGCTGGGACGAGGCAGCAAAATTCAGGTCGAGTTTGTTTCCGCCAATCCAACCGGACCGTTGCATGTCGGGCATGGCCGAGGTGCCGCCTTTGGCGCGACGCTCGCCAACCTGTTGAGCTACGTCGGTTACGAGGTACAAAAAGAATACTACGTCAACGATGCCGGGCGGCAGATGCACATTCTCGCTACTTCGGTCTGGCTGCGCTATCTCGAGCTTTGCGGCGAAACCATCGTCTTCCCCAGCAATGCTTACCAGGGTGACTATGTGTGGGACATCGCGGCCACCCTGCACCGCGAAAATGCAGATCGCTTTCACCGGCCTGTCGCGCAAGTGATGGCCGATGTGAGCGCCGATGCGCCCGCGGGTGACAAGGAAAAGCACATCGATGAATTGATCGCGAACGCGCACGGACTGCTGGGCGAGGATGAATATCGTATCGTTTTCGATCTCGCCCTGGTGACGTTAACCGATGTGATTCGAGTCGATCTGCAAAACTTCGGGGTCGAGTTTGATCGCTGGTTTTCCGAGCGCTCGTTGAGCGACGAGGGTTTGATCGAGCGGGCTATAACGCGCTTGCAAGACAATGGCCATGTCTATGAGCAGGACGGCGCGCTGTGGTTTCGCTCCACTGATTTTGGCGACGAAAAAGATCGCGTGGTACGACGCGATAATGGGCAGACCACGTATTTTGCCTCCGATATTGCTTACCATATGAATAAATTCGACCGTGGATTCGACAAGGTTATCAACATCTGGGGCGCCGATCATCACGGCTATATTCCGCGCGTCAAAGCCTCGCTAAGCGCGTTGGGCTATATTGCAGACAATCTCGAAGTTCAATTAGTACAGTTTGCCAACCTGTTCGAAAATGGCGTCAAGATAGCGATGTCGACTCGCTCCGGGGAATTCGTCACGCTGCGACAACTGCGTGAAGACGTTGGACTGGATGCGGCGCGCTTTTTCTACGTCATGCGCAAGGCCGAGCAGCATATGGATTTCGACCTCGACCTGGCGCGTGAGCAATCCAACGACAATCCGGTTTATTACCTGCAGTACGCACATGCCCGTATTTGCAGCGTCAGGCGTCAGTGTATCGACAAAGGAATCGATGTTTCAGCCGGGGATGCCAACCTGGCGCGTCTCGATAATACGCACGAGCAGGCACTGGTGAAACAGCTTGGCCTGTTTTCGGAGCGAGTGGAAGCGGCCGCCAGTCGTCGCGAACCTCACCTGGTAGTCAATTACATGCGTGAGCTCGCGAACCAGTTCCACTCCTGGTATAACGCGCACCACTTTATAGTGGATGACACCGAACTGCGCGATGCACGCCTCGCCCTGGCCTCGGCGATCGGCCAGGTGCTGCGCAATGGGCTCAAGCTGATGGGTGTATCCGCACCCGAGAAAATGTAGCGCGGCTTATGGCACAGAAAAAAAAATCAACCTCGCCGTGGGTCTGGCTATTCCTGATACTGATACTGGGCTCCTTCGTGGCCTTCGTGCTGTTTCTTGATCAAAAGATAATTGAAAGTGGGACTGGGAACAGTCAGCAACAGGAATCGAGCGCTGGCGAGAATAAGCCGACCATTGATTTCTACTCGGTGCTGCCGCAACGTAAAGTCGAAATTCCGATGGATGAGGAAGATCGGGAGGGCATCGAAAACCCAAGCATTAATAAACAGGTAGTCGATAAATCCATTTTACAGGTCGGCTCGTTCCACAGTAGCGGTGAAGCCGACAGTCTGAAAGCCCAGCTGGCATTCCTGGGGCTGCAAGCCACCGTCAAATCCGCCGTTGTTGGCGATAAAACATGGCACCGCGTGCAGCTGGGACCATTCTCGAGTCAGACAAAGTTATCGCGTGCCAAGAACCTGTTAATCGAGAACGACATCAGGTTCATGCAACGCAGCGCTCCCTGATCCGGGCCTGCATCAGGCGTAGAGATCGAACAGAAACCAGTCGGGCACCAGGTTGCGTGAATCACTGAGCAGTTTTTCGTGGCTGCGGTAATCGGCACAGTGATGTTCCACCAGCGTCCAGAAAGCTTTTGAATGGTTGAGATGACGGGTATGGCAAAGCTCGTGAATCATCAGGTAGCGCACGGTTGTCGCCGGCATAAACAATAACTGATCATTGAGGCTGATGTTGCCGCGAATCGAGCAACTGCCCCAACGTGTCTTCTGGCTGCGGATGCTCAACCGATTGAACCCGAGCCCGGTCTGGGTCGATATCTCCTTGAGCAGTGCGGGGAATGATTCCCTGGCCCGGCGTCGCACCCAGTTGCGTAATTCGCTGATGCGTTCACGCTGGCTGTCAGCGGCGATCACTATTTTTTCGGCAGACTGTTCCGCGAACAAATCGAAGTTCATCTGCAACGGGTCTGCCGTGTAAATCACCTGGGTCGAACTGTTGTCGAAGGCCAACGTAATATGCGATGGCAGCTGCACGGACTGCCGCAGCTGGGCCTGTCTGTTGAGTTGGCGTCGAGCCCAGACGGCATGCTTCGCCACCAGGTCGGGAACCTGGTGGCGGGGGAAGCGTGGCGGAATAACGACTTCGAGTCCACCGAAGGGTTTGATTTGCAGGCGGGCATAGCGAACCCGGCGCGATACCCTCAGTTCCCATTGCAGTTCTGCACTAAAGTCGTCTGCTTCAATTGCCACATAGATACCCTGCAGCCCTACCATGAATTCCTCTAGCATGTGAAGGCTGGTTTAATATTATTCGGGCCTGTATAACACACAAAGGCAGTTAGGAATAAGATAACTTCGAATCCATACCCGGACATTTTATAGTTGAAGCATTTACCTGGCTTTGTGCGTTTATTAATCCTGTCAATATGGTGGCATTTGCCCGAAAATGCCTGCCATGGAAGTATCTGTCATCGAAAATTTTGTCCTGCAACGCGAAGCCATGGTTCGCCTGGGAATTTTCGCTTTTGTATTTATCATTATGCTGGCCTGGGAGCTATTGGCGCCTAGACGCAAATTAAGTGTTTCCAAATCACTGCGCTGGCTTAACAATCTCGGGCTTTTTGCGCTTAACAGCTTGTTATTAAGGCTGTTGTTTCCGGCCGCCGCGGTGGGCATCGCGCTTGCGGTTGCAGATAAGGGCTGGGGACTCTTCAATCTACTGGCTTTACCTTTCTGGTTAGAGGTCGTTGCAGCGGTGCTGCTACTCGATCTGGCGATCTATCTGCAACATTTGCTCATGCACCGGGTGCCTTTGCTGTGGCGGCTGCACCGTGTCCACCACGCCGATCTGGATATCGACCTGACGACCGGATCCCGCTTCCATACGATCGAGATCATTGTTTCAATGCTGATCAAGGGGGTGGTGATTTTATTTCTGGGTCCGGCGTTGATCGCGGTGCTTGTCTTTGAAGTACTACTAAATGGCATGGCAATCTTTAATCATGCCAATATCAGTTTACCGCCGGCTGTGGAGCGGGTAGTGCGTTATCTGTTCGTCACCCCGGATATGCACCGGGTGCATCATTCGGTTATAAAACGTGAGACCAATAGCAACTACGGATTTAACCTCTCGATCTGGGATCGAATGTTCAGGACTTACATCGATCAGCCTGAAAAGGGTCACGACAAAATGACTATAGGGATTGCCGAATTTCGTGATGCCAAACAGGTAGATCAGCTGCCGGGCATGCTGGCTTTGCCGTTTGTTGGTAAACCATGAACAAGCCGCTGCCGCTCGTTAGCCGCAAGATGCTGTTAGTGCCCCAGGGTGAGTTCGAGCTGGCCTGTAATCCACCCGATGATAACCTGCAAGCCTGGGATTCGGCCGATGAGTTCCTGCTCAGTCACATCGATGAACTGCAGGTTTTATCCGCACATAGCAAGCTATTGATTTTAAACGATGCCTGCGGTGCGCTGGCAGTGGCGCTGGCTACCTGTCCGGCCTATTCCTGGAATGATTCATTCCTGGCACAACAGGCCTTGCGCAACAACCTGGTCGCAAACGGCTACCCGGCAGAGCAGGTCAAAACTAATTCCGGTATTGATTTCCCCGCAGTGGCGGTAGATTGCGTTTTACTCAAAATTCCTAAAACGCTGGCCCTGCTCGAATACCAGCTTTACGCTTTACGACCAGTCTTGCATCATGACACGCATATTGTTGCGGCCGGGATGTCACGCCATATTCATAATTCGACGCTGGAGTTGTTTGAAAGCATTCTCGGACCAACCACCACAACCCGGGCACGTAAAAAAAGCCGACTTATTCTGGTGGAACGAGATCATTCTATTAATGAGGGCCAGAGTCGATTTCCTGATAGCTATGAACTGGAGGTCGATCGTGCTTATCGAATTGTCAACCATGCCAGCCTGTTTAGCCGGGATCGGCTCGACCGGGGTAGCCAGTTACTCATCGAACATATGCCTGTCGGTGAACAGTATCGACGTATCGTTGACCTGGGTTGTGGCAATGGGGTGCTCGGTATTATCGCAGCTTCGCTAAACCCTGCAGCAAGCCTGCTGTTTTGTGACGAATCACATATGGCGATCGCGAGCGCCAGTGAAAACTTTCATCATGCTTTTGCACAGACGCGTAACGTCGAATTCAAGGTCGACGACTGTTTGCACACGGTGGCATCCGCTAGCCGGGACCTGGTGCTGATAAACCCACCCTTCCACCAGCAGCACAGTATCGGTGATGCAATCGCCTGGAAGATGTTCAAGGACGCGCGGCGAGTGCTGGTAACTGGCGGTGAATTGCGCCTGGTGGGTAATCGTCATCTTGGCTATCACGCCAAACTGATGAAACTGTTCGGCAACTGTGAAACCATCGCTGCCGACAGCAAGTTCGTAATCCTGAGTTCAATCAAACGCGTGTGACAAAAGATGAAAAAGAAGCATCAGCCTCTTTTCCATCTTTTGTCATCCCCGCGCAGCTCTCCGTCATCCCCTCGAAAGCGGGGATCTCATCACACGAAGTCTCTAGATTCCCGCTTGCGCGGGAATGACAAAGGTTAGGGTCATCCCCGCGAAAGCGGGGATCTCGCAATGCAGGCTAATTTTCGACGATGTTGCTGTCGGGTACCGGGAAAGTTCGCTCACCCTCGTAAACAATCTGCCAGTCGACTCCAACCTTGCGCCAGTAGAGTTCCTTGGGTGACTCAAGGTTCAAATTATTGCTGCGATAGTTTTGCTCAAACTGCATCAGCATCAGGTTTTCTTCGCCGGGATAATTGAAGATATTCAGCTTGCTGTATTCGACTTCGATCCAGGTTTTTTTACGATTTACCCAGCGCTTGTGCCCGTCCCAGCTCTTGAAGTCACGTCCATAAGCATCCAGCTCGGAACGCGAGTAGTGCCGACGATACTTTTCGTGATCGAGACTTTCCCAGTCGATAAGCCAGCTTGATAGCAACTGCATTACCTGCTGACGTTTTGCCAGCCATTGCTCGCGGCTGATCCAGTTGACCTGTTCCGCAACGATCACCGGTGTATGCAGGTTGGGCTGGATGTAGTTGTCAATCTGTAGAAAATCGGGATTGCTGACAACGATGCAGCCATTACTCGCCCAGGGTGAACGATTATAGGTATAAGACGGGGTGCCATGAATCCAGATTCCGGCACCGGTGCGTTGCTGGCGCAGGTCCCAGGAGTTCGGATAGTTGATCGGGAACGCACCTTCACCGTACAAATCGGGCAATTCCATGCCATCGATGTAGCGGGTCACATGGTAAACCCCTATCGGCGTCTTTTGATCGCCCCGTTTTTGCTTGCCGTAGCCCTTCAGGCCGATGGTGATGAAATAATCCGTTTCGAGCAGCAGGTTGCCCCCGTCATTGCGATAAACGTAAACACGCGAGCTTTGCTGATCGACCAGGATCACATAGGGCTGATTCTCGGCGAGGAACAAAATGTTTTCCGGGTACAGGTCCTGGTGTGCCTGACTGTTATCGTTTTGCCAGCGTTGCTGAATTTCGTATCTGAAATCCTGCATTGCGCGATCGACCTCGATACCGGAACCGATTTCCGTGAGCGGCTCGGCCTTGGCCAGTAACAGGTCTGCATAAAGCATATGCCCGAGGCGGCTATGTGGATATTGTTTGATCAGATCACGGGTGCTGTTCAAGGCCTGTTCATGATTGAGGCTTTGAATTTCCCTGATCGTGTCGAGCAGAGTTTGTTCGTAACTATCGACCGCAGGATCAGCCGCATAGAGGCTGCCGTGCAAACCGAGCATTAGCAAAAGGATCAAAATTCGATTCATAGAACAGATAATACCCGCTCCTCAGTAATTTTCCATTCTGAGCCGGTAAAGTTAAAACCCAGCCGTTTCTTCACGCGATCGCTGTAACGGGGCGAATCGAAGGCTTGTTCAAAGTCTATAATTGCCCGGTTTTCGCTGCGCCACTTGATTTGAATTTCACTGACTTCGACACTGATCGTGCCCGGGCGCGTGATTCGCTTACGCCGCTGTTCAAGCCATTGCTGGTGAGATTCGAACTTTGCCCGGTACTGAGGCGTATAAAAACCGGTATAGGCGGCGAAGTCCTTGTCGCTCCAGGCCTGTGCCCATAATTTGACTCTTTCAATCAACAGGGTCTTCTGGTTGGCGAAATTAACCAGGGTTGGTGCTGCCGCGCTTTCAGTCTCAGGCAATTGCGCCGGCGCCGTTTCCAGGGCGGTGATCGCGGTCAGCTCTATTTTATGGGTATATTTGGATGGTTCGCTTGATTCGCTGACCGCTCGCCGATAGGCTTCACTGGCGATGCCCTTGTACACCTGGCTCAGGTTGTCATAGGCAATTGCATAGCTCGAATGGGTGTTGAGCGCCTCGACCAAAAGCTGGCTGGCTCGATCATAATCGCCCTGTGCCAGGTAAATCATGGCCAGATTATTACGCGGTTCGGGTAGTTGCGGATTGTCCTTGATTAAACCCTGGTACAGGCGGACGGCCTGGTCTGTTTGCGCGCTCATCTGGTAAGCGTAGGCGGTTAAGAATCTGGCCTGGCTGTGCCGGGGATTCTGGTCTAGTAATTGCTCACCGGTGCTGGCCGCGTCAACAAACCGTTTTTGGGTAATCAATTGCTGCATTTGCGGCACTGAAGCGGCAGCCAGGGCTGTGCCGGTCACCAGCGAACAAAGAATAATTACGACAAAACGTTGCATCATTAATATATAGTAGAAATTTTGCGCGAGATTATAGCAAACCCCGTTGTAAAATCTTCATTCCTTAAATTGCGCTGAATTTTTTTGCAAATGCGTCTGTTCCTGGTCGATTCCAGCATATTTGTTTTCCGGGCATGGTTCGGCCCGGAGCGAGACCGTGTAAACCTGCAGCAGCAGCCCAACCAGGCATTCGTCGGTTTCAGCGATTTCGTGTACCGGTTGCTGACCGAACAGGCGCCGCAACGGCTTGTATTCGCGTTTGACGAAAGCCTGGCGAAATCGTCACGCAAGGAGATTTATCCCGCGTACAAGGCAAATCGCAGTCCGGCGCCGCCGGAACTGAAGCGCCAGTTTGCCTGGTGTCGGCAATGGCTTGAAGCGCTTGGCATCAGCTGCGTTAGCAGCAAGCAGTGGGAAGCGGATGACCTGATCGGTTCGCTGGCAAACTATCATGGTTCGGAGCAACTTCCGGTTGCGATTCTGACCGCGGACAAAGATCTTGCGCAGTTGATTACTGAAGCGGATATCTGGTGGTCTTATCTCGACAATAAAAAACTCGACTATCGTGCGATTTGCAGGAAGTTTGGTGTCCGCCCGGAGCAGATTGCCGATCAACTGGCTCTAACCGGGGACAAGGTAGACAATATTCCGGGGATACCGGAAGTGGGGCTGAAGACAGCCGCGCGCTTACTCAAGAAATACGATTCAGTTGATAACCTGCGGCGACATTTGCACCAGATCGGGGAAATGAAATTTCGCTATGCCGCGCGCGTGCAGCGCTCGTTAATCGAACATGAGTCGCAATTGGAGATCAGCCTGCAATTAACCCGGATTAACCGTGAGATCAGCGAAATGCGGCAGGTCGATATATCGCGCCACGAGGCCAATGCAAAACAGCTTGAGTGCATGATGCGTGAGCAGGCGCTCGGTCCTGAGCGTAGCGCGCGTTGGCTGGCTTATCTGCAAACGCCATTGGCTGGAGCGGGATAATATGGCGCGCGTGTTGTTGTTCAACAAACCCTTTCAGGTACTGAGTCAGTTTTCACCGGTGGAGGGTAAACAGACGCTTGCCGATTACATTGATGTTGCCGGGGTCTACGCCGCCGGCCGGCTGGATTTCGATAGCGAGGGTTTAATGCTGCTGACTGACGATGGCAAGCTGCAGGCACGCGTTTCGAACCCACGCTACCGACAATCGAAAATCTACCTGGCCCAGGTCGAGGGCATCCCCGAACCCCGGGCTGTGCAGGCCTTATCGGCAGGGGTTGAGCTGAAGGATGGTCCGACCCGGCCGGCAAAAGTAGAGCAAATCGATGCGCCCGACTGGTTGTGGCCGCGCGATCCACCGATTCGCGAGCGTAAGAATATCCCCACGCAGTGGCTGCGGCTGGAAATTAGTGAAGGGCGCAATCGACAGGTACGGCGCATGACCGCTGCTGTCGGGCACCCGACCTTGCGCCTGGTCAGGATTGGCATCGGTGACTGGACCTTAAACGGGTTGTCGCCGGGCGAGTATCGACTACTGTGATCGACTGGCAATCGATCGCTGCCTCACTGGCTGAGCAGTTGCAATTGCCGCTGGGTGAAGTCCGTGCGACACCGGTATACGGGGGTGATATTAACCAGGCCTGGCGGCTCGAACTCGGTAGCTCCCGATTTTTTGTTAAACTGAATCGAGCCGATCTACTGCCGATGTTCGACGCTGAAAGAGCCGGGCTGGATGCGATCCGGCATAGCGCTGCGCTGCGTGTGCCCGAGGTGTTCATGACTGGTCAGATGAGTGGTCACGCATTCATTGCAATGGAGTTCATCGAACTGGGAGGACAACCCGACGCTACTCGTTTCGCGGTAGCGCTTGCCGCGATGCATCACTGTTTCAATGAGCAGTTCGGCTTCGCTGGTGACAATACCATCGGCAGCACTGCGCAATTGAATACCTTCAATCACGACTGGGTCGATTTCTGGCGGCGTCATCGACTGGGATTCCAACTTGAGCTGGCAGCGCAAAACGGCTTCGATGCCAGCCTGATTGATGGCGGCCATCGCCTGGCCGGGCAGCTGGATAAATTTTTTGCAACCTACCAGCCGCGCCCATCGCTGTTACATGGCGACCTGTGGGGTGGCAACCAGGCCGCCGATACACAGGGCAACCCGGTAGTATATGATCCGGCCTGTTATTACGGCGATCATGAAGCCGATCTCGCCATGATGGAATTGTTCGGCCACCCGGGTGAACGTTTCTTTGCCAGCTACGCTGAACATTTCCCGCTGGATACCGGTTATACCCAGCGCCGTGAGTTATACAATCTCTACCATATCCTCAATCATGCCAACCTGTTTGGTGGTGGCTATGGCGCGCAGGCGCGGCGGATGATCGAAATGTTGCTGGTGCAGTAGACCCGATTTAAAGCGTAGTAATGTGATAGTGCTGCGATCTGTAAAAAAATGTTACCATGCGCGCATAATTATAAAATATCGTTATAGCGATAACCTCGGGAGGGGTAAACCGAATGAGCGAAACAGCGGGCGATCAGCCGGCACTTGAGGTCGTAGACCTTCATAAAAGCTTTGCTGACGTCGAAGTAATCCGTGGCGTGTCCCTGCAGGCGCATAAAGGCGATGTCATCTCGATACTGGGCGCTTCCGGGTCCGGCAAGAGTACCTTCCTGCGCTGTATTAACCTGCTCGAAATCCCCACTGCCGGCGAAGTGTTTATCAGCGGTGAAAAGATTCGCATGCGCAATGGCAAATCCGGTAACTATGAGCCTGAAGATATCCACCAGGTCGAGCGCCTGCGCGCGCGCCTGGGAATGGTATTTCAGAGTTTCAACCTGTGGTCACACATGACCGTTATCGAAAATGTTGTCGAAGCGCCAATCCATGTGCTCAAAATCCCCAAAGCCGAAGCGATTGAACAGGGCGAGGCCCTGCTCAAAAAAGTGGGCATTTATGATCGCAAGGATTATTACCCGGCACAGCTCTCCGGCGGTCAGCAGCAGCGAGTCGCGATTGCCCGCGGACTGGCCATGCGTCCCGAGGTGATGCTGTTCGACGAACCCACCTCCGCGCTCGATCCCGAACTGGTGGGCGAGGTGCTGAAGGTTATGCGCGATCTCGCCGAGGAAGGGCGTACCATGCTGGTAGTGACCCATGAAATGAGCTTTGCGCGCGACGTCTCGTCAAACGTCGTATTCCTGCACGAGGGCCAGATCGAGGAACAGGGCCAGCCACAGCAGATGTTCAGTAACCCGAATTCTGATCGTTTTCGACAGTTTCTGTCGAGGACCATGCAGTAACCGCCCACAGGGCACAATAAAAATTTTTAACATGCAACACAATCGAAGAGAGGAAAGAAAATGAAACTCAATAAAATATTCACCACCCTGAGCCTGATGGTGCTGGTTCTCGGAATGGGAGCTGTACAGGCTGCCGATCTGCGTATCGGTGTCGAAGGCGCTTATCCGCCGTTTTCCTGGAAAGAGTCCGACGGCACGCTGAAGGGTTTCGATATCGAAGTCGCCGAAGCCCTGTGCGCGCAAATGAAACGCAAATGCACCCTGGTCGAGCAGGACTGGGACGGCATGATCCCGGCCCTGATGGCGAAAAAATATGATGCCATCGTCGCTTCGATGTCGATCACCGAAGAGCGCAAGAAGCGGGTCAACTTCACCGGGAAATACTACAACACCCCGGCCAAGTTCGTCGCCAAAGACGGTTCTGGACTTGAAGTCAGCAAGGCCGGCCTGAAAGGCAAGCGTATCGGCCTGCAGCGCGGCACCACGCACCAGTGTTTCATGGAAAAAATGTACCCGGATGCCGAACTGGTACTTTATGCATCACAGGAAGAAGTCTTTCAGGATCTCGCGATCGGACGTATCGATGCACAGTTCTCGGATTCGATTGCTGCCGATGACGGTTTTCTGAAAACCGATGCCGGCAAAGGCTTTAGCTTCGTTGGTGGCGATATGCATGATATGGAATGTCATGGCGAAGGTGCCGGCATCGCTGTACGCAAGGGTGACGACAAGCTGCGCATGGAATTCAACGCTGCAATCAAGGCTATCCGCGACAATGGCGTATACCAGAAAATCAATGCCAAGTATTTCGAGTTCGATATTTTTGGTGGCTAGGATTACGCATAAAACGGATCACCCGGCCTGCGGGCCGGGTAACTCCCGGCGGTAATTATTTTGGACGTAATTCTCGAATATCAGGGTCAGCTGTTACAGGGCACCTGGGTTACTATTCAGCTGGCGATATTTTCGCTGATGTTTTCAGTGCTCTTCGGCCTGCTCGGTGCCTGGGCAAAATTATCGAAGAACATTGTCGCGCAAAAAACCGCTGCAGGTTACACCACCATCGTGCGCGGCGTGCCTGACCTGGTGTTGATTCTGCTGGTGTTTTTCGGCGGCCAGGAACTCGCCAATTCGATCGGTGCCATCACCGGCCTGTGGGAGTACGCGGAAATCAGCCAGTTTGCTGCCGGGGTTTGCACGATTGGTGTGGTCTTCGGTGGTTACATGACCGAAACCTTTCGCGGTGCAATTCTCTCCATTCCAAAGGGTCAGATCGAAGCCGGCGTTGCCTGCGGTATGAACCGGGTGTTGATTTTTCGACGCATCATCGGTCCGCAAATGGTGCGCTACGCATTGCCGGGATTTTCCAATAACTGGCTGGTACAAATCAAATCGACCGCGCTGGTCTCGGTAATCGGCCTGCAGGATGTCGTTTACAACGGGTTTGTCGCCGGGCGTTCGACGCGGTTACTGTTCACCTTCATGTTTGCGGTGCTGATGATTTACCTGCTGTTGACCGCAATTTCCGATCTCGCCCTGCGCTGGCTCGATCGCAAGTACAGCAAGGGAATTGTGGTGAGGCCAGACGATGGGTGAATCCATCGTCCA
>Ga0265306_10000154_pt1 | contig 28960 bp, 27 predicted proteins | sample Helome_3_FD_192493 | JGI IMG/M metagenome (GOLD analysis project Ga0265306, IMG submission 192493) | Marine sediment microbial communities from subtidal zone of North Sea - Hel_20160420 (Illumina Assembly) | ecosystem: Environmental > Aquatic > Marine > Subtidal zone > Sediment ... | reverse complement strand
GGCGGAATGTTACCCTTTTGCATCCAGTGGCACAGTACCCCGCACCCATCACAGGGCATGGCTGATTTCGATTGCCTGCTGCAGAATCTGACCATTCATCATAACCGCCCACGGTGGGTAACCGCGCGCCTCGACGCAATTGGAGCCGGCCACCTGGTCGACGTCGAAGCGCTCGCCGATAGCGAGACTCCTTACCTGTCGGCAAGCATCGACACACCGACCGGCAACTTCATTCTCACCTGATATCGGGACAGACCACGTTTTTCGCCACAGCCTTCAATCCTGCCTCCACAAGCAACGAAAAACGTGGTCTGTCCCCCTTTAATCACGGGTTATTAAGCCATTCGTAAGGCCCGAACGGGTCGGGGCGAAAATAACAGATCATGCGCCCATCGGCGCCGGCAAGCGCATGATCGCGCCAGGCTGCCATGCCGTGCAGCACCAGCCGATGCGCGAGAAATGCCTCGCCGGGCCGGGCATGGATTTCGCTGCGCGCGCAGGTGGCGAATACCTGTTCGCGGGCTGCGTGGTAAACCTCGGTCACATCCTGTTCCCCCCATTGTTCGGATGGAATGCCCGCAAACCGCTGCGCGAAAGCGTCGCGCATAATTTCCTGCGAACCCTCCCATACCACGAAAGGAGACGCGTTGGCGTCAAACTCGACCATCGGGATACCGAGAATAAAACCGTGGTGCTCGCGCAAATGGCGGCGCCGGTCGGGACCTTCAGGCAACAAACCGTCGACGTGCGCGGCGTCGCGCTCGCGCCGATAACGCGCCTTCCCGGGGGATTCGCCCGCCATCGGTTGCGGGTAACCGGGATAACAAACCGAAACCTGGGCCCGATCCCAGGCAAAATTTTCAAGCTTTAAATGGCCTGCGATGAAATCTATCGCCTTGCCGCGCAAGGGTCCGCTATCGGCAATAGCGCCCTGTGGGTCGTTGGGCAACGCGTTGACGCCGGCAAACCAGGTTTTCTGATAGCGTAGCCACTTTGCCAGTCGCGGATCCTGCACAGTCGAGCGTGCCGACGCCAGGCTGGCATTTACCCAGCCGAACAATATCGGGTCGTAGTCAAATCGACACCAGCCCCGGGTAAAGAAATGCTTCGCCTGATTGCGCATAGTGATGTCGATGCTATCATGCCGTGATCGATACTCGGAATACCCCTTTCCATGAACGAAACTGTCGCAGACCGCATCACCGCCCTGTCCTGCTGGAAATCAAATATCGACATCGAACCGTTAAGCGGTGGTATGACCAATCTCAATTTCAAGGTTACCGATGGCGACGATCAGTTCGTGGTGCGCTTCGGTGAAGACGACCCGATTCACCTGATTTCCCGCACGAATGAAGTGGCGAGTAGTCAGGCTGCTTTCAAGATTGGCGTTAGTCCAGAACTGGTACATCACGAAGCAGGTATCCTGGTAACCCGGTTTATCGAAGGCAGGGTATTTGCCGAAGCCGACGTGCGCATCGACACCAATCTGCAGCGTATCCTCGAATTATTGCGGCGCTTCCATCACCAGGTGCCGCAACAGTTCAATGGCATAGCGGTAATGTTCTGGGTATTCCAGGTGTTACGCCACTACCAAAATCTGCTCACGCAGGGGGGCAGCGCTCATGCGGAACGCCTGCCCGAACTGGCAAAAATATCTCTCGAGCTCGAGGCCGCGGTAGGTCCGGTCGAAATCGTGTTTGGTCATAACGATCTGCTGCCCGCTAATTTCATCGATGACGGTGACAGGATCTGGCTCATCGATTTTGACTACGCCGGTTTCAATAGCCCGTTGTTCGATCTATCAAATCTGGCATCAAATAATGAACTTGACGCTGCGCAGGAACTGCTTATGCTGCAACGGTATTTCGGCACGGACCCCGACCCGGCAAAACTTGCGAGCTATCATGCGATGAAATGCGCATCACTACTACGCGAAACCATGTGGTCGATGGTGTCGGAACTTTATTCGAAGATCGATATGGATTTCGCCGCTTACACGGACAAAAACCTGGCGCGTTTTGAATCGATTTATACCGAGTATAGAAACCACTACCTTTAAAAGAATTCCAACGGAACACTATTATGAAACTCGACATTGACTTTGTCAGATCGCAATTCGGTCAACTCAACGACGACCCCGAATTCGTGTTTGCCTGTAACGCCGGAGGCAGCTATGTCTGCAACCAGGTCAACCAGGTACTCGAGCACTACAATCATCATACGCGGGTGCAGCCCTACTCGCGTTTTACGCCGTCGGCCGAAGCAGGCGTAGCGATGGATCGTGCGTATAACGGCTGGGCAGAAGCATTGAATATCAGCCGTTCCGAGCTGACCATCGGGCCGTCCACATCGACAAATACCTATGTCATGGCGCAGGCCATCGGCGAGCTGTGGAAACCCGGCGATGAAATCATCGTTACCAACCAGGATCATGAAGCCAACAGCGGCGTCTGGCGTCGTAAAGCGCACGAGAAGGGCGTCACCATCCGGCAATGGGAAGTGGACGTCGAAACCGGCCTGTTAGATATCGAGGGCCTGCTGCCGCTGCTGCGCGACAATACCCGCTGGGTATTCTTCACGCATTGCTCGAACATCATCGGCACGGTTAATCCGGTTGCCGAAATCGTTAAAACCATCAAACTCGGCAGCAACGCACGCGTGTTCATCGATGCAGTCGCCTATGCCCCGCATCATATATTCGATCTGAAATCGCTGGGCGTCGATGCCTATACGTTCAGCCTTTACAAGGTTTTCGGTCCCCATCAAAGCCCGCTCTATATCAGTACGGACGTCCATGCAGATATGACATCGCAGGCCCATTATTTTAATGCCGGCAATCCAGCCAAGGATTTCAATCCTGCGGGACCGCAGCATGCGCAGGTCGCCGGTTGTGCCGGTGTGCTGGACTATTTCGATGACCTGCATCGGCATCATTTTGGCGATACCGACAAATCCCGTAACCATCGGCTCGATGATATCCACCAGCTAATACTGCAGCATGAAAATGAACTGGCGGCGCCATTACTGGAATTTCTGCATCACCGCAAAGACCTGCAGCTGCTCGGCAAAACCAACACCAATGACAACGATCGCGCACCGACCATCGCCTTCAAACCCCTTCGGCAAAGCTCGGCATCATTGACCCACAAGCTGCAGGATGCGGGAATCGGCAGTGAGCATGGCAACTTTTACGCGCACCGACTGATCAGCGACCTAGGTATCGATCCGGAGGACGGCGTGGTACGTCTATCACTGGTGCATTACGGCAACCTGGATGAGGTGCAACGGATTTTACAGGCGCTCGAAGCGGCGCTCGATTAAAGCGGTGATGACGACTCGGCGGCCAGCATCTTGCGCTGGCGTGCGACCACCGCTTCGCGGTGCGTGAGGTAACTAATCGCGACCACTATGATCATCGCGCCGACGATAACCCAGCGATCCGGAACTTCATCGAACAGCCAGTAACCAAAAATTATCGCCCACACCAGCTGCAAAAATGAAAGCGGCTGGGTAACCGTCAGTGGTGCATAGGCGATCGCGCGGGTAATCGCATAGTGCCCGGCAGTGGCAAAAACCGCGACCAGGGCCAACCAGCTAACTTCCAGCAGCGTTGGTTCACGCCAGTAGTAGATGGCACCAGGCAACAGAGTAAGCGTGCAGAAAATAGTCAACATCACCAGGATATCGCCCGAGCTCGCGCTCTTTGTCATATGCTTGGCAAACAGAAAAGAACCCGCGAAACAAAATGCCGCAATCAACTGCGCCAGCGAACCGGCCTCGATAGTATGAAAGCCGGGGCGCAGGATGATCAGGGTACCGACAAACCCGGCCAGAATCGCCATCATGCGACGCGTCCTGACCTGTTCATGAAATATCAGAATCGCACCCAGTGCAGTGAACACCGGCGTCGAGAAACTGATCGCGGTAACTTCCGACAATGGAATTCGCGCCATCGCGAAAAACCACAGCATGACCGCGACACCGTGCAGCATTCCACGCAAAAAGTAGAGCCTGAACCTGTCCGGCCTGATACCCCGCCAGTGCAGCCGCCAAATCATGGGCAGCAACAGGAACACTCCGATCAGGTAGCGAATAAAAGCCGCCTCCACCGCCGGCATATCGGAACCGAGGTGGCGTACCAGTACAGTCACGGCGACAAATAGCAGCCCCCCGGCTACCATCCATAGACAGCCCAGTAAATTTGATTGTTGCTGCATGCACCCGATTGGAACATCATCGCCTGGCAGAATGCAACCGTGACAACCGATTTAGACGTTGCCGGCAACCCTGGTGCTAAGCGGGTTTCCCAAGCCTGAAAATTCCGGCACAGAATGCTGACAATATTGCGATCACGGCGGCAAATAGCATAGCCAGTTCGTAGCCCCCGCGCAGATCGTAAATTAATCCAGCGCTCCAGGGTGCGACCAGTCCGGCAAAACCCCATGCGATAAATACCCGACCGTAAGCTTGCGGGCCTCGCGACGAGAAGTAATTTGATATAGCAACCGGGTAGATGGCAATTATCGATCCATAAGAAAATCCGACCAGGGATAGCAGTATTACCGCGACCAATGCGCTTGCTGTGGCACCGATGCCGAGCAGCGCAAACGCCGACAGCAAAGGTAACCCGATCAGGAAACGACTCGCCGGCCAGCGATCGACCAGCCATCCGGCGAGAAATCCTCCAAGCGCACTGCCGATTCCGATTGCTATCGCCGCCAGGGTGGCGAGCTCGGGACTGGCAGCCTTGGACAATGCAATGCCGGCCGCATGCCCAATCGCCATCAGCCCCGCAAACACACTGGTCATGTATGCGATCCAGAAATGAATGATCTTGCGCTGAGCTTTGCCTGGCTGCTCCTGGTTATCGTCAAAATGCGCCTCACCATAGCTGGCACGGGCCAAACGCAGCATGATTGCGGCGACCGTTCCACAGCAGACAATAGCAATGGCAATCGAAAGCAATGCCGACTCTACCGATACCAGCGCAATGCGCCAGGCAAATATCTTGGCGAAAACAATCGAGCCCACGGCATAGGCCGCGGTGACAGCGCCCATCGCGAATCCCTTGTTTTCAGGCATCACCCGTCCAACCAGTTGCAGACTGAAGCCGTAGCCGACACCATTACAAAAACCGAACGCCAGGCTATAGCCGGCAAAAAGTGTCCACCAACTCGTCGCGTTCGCTGCCAGCAAAAGTCCCGCGGCGGCGATAAAACAGGTAATAAAGATTAACCACCAGGCCGCCAGCAAACTATAAAATCGATACCCCAGTAGCACCGCCAGCGTAATCGCAACCAGGGCAAAGGAATAGATTAAGCTGATCTCGGAGCGGGGCAGCTCGAGCAAGGCTTCAAAAGATACGATAAATACCGAAAACGCATGCACCGAACCAAGCACGAAAGTGACCAGCGTCGAGGCCAGCAGCGTCAGCGTTTTATTACTCAATGGCGACCACTTCGACCGGCCTGGTGGATGGATTGCGCTTTTGTCGCCGCATGAAGATAAACAGGCCACTCGCGGCGATAATTGCACCCCCGATCCAGGTCGTCACTACCGGCACCTCACCCCAGAAAACAAAACCCACGATAGCCGCAAAAACCATCGCCAGATATTCTAGCGGCGCTAGTAGACTCGCCTCCGCATAGCGAAACGAGACCGTTAACAACCATTGTTGCATTCCACAACCAATTCCAAATCCGATGAAAAGCCACAGATCGGCGCCGCGCGGAGTCAACCATCCCGACAGTAACACCCAGGCCAGGCAAACCAGACTACCGAGATTATTGTAGTAAATTCCGATGCTGACCGACTTCTCGCTACTACTGAGCTTGCGCAGCCAGATTGCCACCAACGCGCCGGATAAAGCCGATCCCGCCGCGGCAAGCACCCCGATATCCCAGCCATCGACCTCGGGTCTGGCGATCAGTAGTACCCCGATGAAACCGGCGATGACCGCGAGCCAGCGCTGCAGGCCGATGACTTCACCAAGCAGGAAAATGGATAACACGGTAATAAAAATGGGTGCCGCGTAGGCGAGTGCCGTGGCATCGGCGATCGGGATGCGGGTGATTGCGAAGTACAACAGGCCGAGACTGACAATGCCGCTAATACTGCGAATGGCATGATCTAACGGTCTGCGCGTGGCAAGACCCGCCAACCCGGCAGTCGATAAAAGAATAATCCAGAAAAAACCACTCGCGGACAAATAGCGAAATAACAGCACCTCGCTTAGCGGATAGTCACGGTTAACCAGTTCACGCACCGCCGCACTGAGCAATGCCATCAGCAACAGATTGCCGATGAAGGTCCAGATCCCGAGCGCGGGATGATCGCGATGCTCGTTTACTAAACTCGATGACATGGCCATGCGTCGCTTCGACCCACTGAGATAACCTGACTATCCAGTTATGTTCAGGATAGGATTTTTGCGTAGCCCTGTTGTTGCATCTACATATAGAAATGGCTGGATCGAAGCAGTCAGTTTCATTTTCTGTCTCCTCACTTGGTTATGCGGCAACGTCGAGAGCCCGCTAATCCCTTCGCCGGACATGTCTAGGCGCGATGCCGCAACGTTTCACGGTGGATGACATAGAGTCCACAGCTAATGATAATCATCGCTCCGATCCAGACTTCGGTGGATGGGATATCGAGCCAGATGACATAACCAATCAGGGCCGCCCATAGCAGCGCAGTATACTCAAACGGCGCCAGCGCCGATACGTCCGCTCGGGCAAACGCAGCCGCAAAAACATAATGCGCGAGCAGCGCGATCACGGCCATCAGGAATAACTCGCCCAGCACCGTAATACTGATTGGCACCCACACCCAGGGTAATGCAATCGTGGCGGAAATCCCCATACCGAGCTGCAATGAGAACACCAGTGAAATCACCGAGTCCTGTTTCGACAGCTGCTTGCCGGTGATGAAAATCATCGAGTATATAACCGCCGCGCAAAGCACCAGCAGGTAAGAGCCGACGGGACCACCTCCCTGCGGATTTATCGCGATGACCACGCCGACAAACCCAATCACCACGGCACTCCAGCGATGAATCCCGACCTTTTCTTTTAAAAACAGGGCGGAAGCCGCGGTCAGCACAAAACCGGAACTGAAAAAAACCACGGTCGCATCAGCCAGCGGCAATGCTTTTAGTGACGTAAAAAACGTAAACGGAGCAAAAAAACCCAAAATGCCACGTAGCGCATGATGCAGGGGTCGTTTGGGAACAAGCTCGCTTAACTCACCCCTGATAACGAGAATCAGCAGAATCATCGCGATAATCATCCAGCTGCGCACAGCGATCACCTGTATTGCCGACATATCTGCGCTAACCAACCACTTGGCGACTGCGTCCATTACTTCGAACAGCAACATTGCCAGCAGCATCAGTCCGATACCGAGCAGGTTATTGGTTTGATAGCGAGCCATGCAGGCGCAACTCCGAGACGATTCAAAATGCCGAGCTTATAGGCTGATAACATTCACTACGAGTTATTTAATGGGTCAGTCCGGTTGTTAAACACCAGGATCGAGGGCGTCGCTGAAGCCAAAGTCATTTTTCCCCTGGCGCTTGACCCGGTACATCGCCTTGTCGGCCGAACGAATCAAAGCTTCGGCAGTGGTGCCATTTTGCGGATATAACGAAATACCGATGCTCGCACTGATCAGGACTTCGATATTTTTTACGTCGAACGGACGCGCAATCTGTTCGATTACACTGGCGGCAATTCGATTGGCAATTTCCGTTTCCGGCAGGCTCGAGAGAATGATAACGAACTCATCACCGCCGATGCGCGCAACAGTGTCAGTCTCGCGAATTTCAGCCTTGATACGATCCGCGGTAGCCTTCAATACCAGGTCACCAAATTCATGGCCATGCTGATCGTTAATTCTCTTGAAGCCGTCGAGATCCAGAAACATTACGGCTGAACTCTGACGATTACGCCGCGCTTCCGCCAGCGACTGATCGAGCCGATCTTTGCATAGCCGCAGACTCGGCAAACCCGTGAGCGCATCGTGGTTGGCCAGAAAATCGAGTTCGGCGGCAATTTTTTCACGCCCCTCGATTTCGTCCTGCAGTTGCTGCACGGTATGCGCAAGCTCCCTGGTACGTGCGACCACTTGCTGCTCCAGGGTATCCCTGGCCTTGATGATTTCCTGCTCCGCGTTTTTCTGCTCGGTAATATCCTGCATGACGCCAATAGATTGTTGCGGAATTCCATGCGTCATTAAATGGGCCTTGCCCATTTCCCGAACCCAGCGAACTTCGCCGTCATCGCGCAGCAAGCGATACTCAACCTGCCAACCACCACCTTCGGCCATAAATTTGTCATAGGTGCGTTGCAAGCGGTCACGATCATCGCTGTGGATCGTTTTCGTATCTCCGGTTCTTGACACCACATTGATAATCAAGTCGTTTACATTCACGCCAAAAATGTTCGCCAGACCCGGGCTTACGAACAGATACCTGCGCCTGATTTCATCATAAATAAAATGCCCGATATCGGTAATCGCTTCGGCCTGGTTGGCGAGCGCATCCTTATACAGCAATTCCTGCTCGGTTTTTTTCAGTTCGGTCACATCCTGCAGCACACCGATGGTTTGCTCGACCCGGTCGTTATTTCTTTTATGCGCCTTGCCTACCTCGCGAACCCAACGCAAATCGCCGTCTGGTCGTCGAATGCGATACTCGATCTCCCAACCATCCTGATCCTCCAGCACAGTCTGGTAAACCTGCCTGACCTGTTCCCGGTCTTCTTCGTAGATCAGGTTATAGTAATCTTCGTTGGTTTGAATCTTGCTCATGAATTCGTCGACACTCATACCCACGATTCGAGCCTGGCCAGGACTTACAAACAGATGCTTATCCTCGAGTTCGTCAAACAGGAAATAGCCGATATCGGTGATCGACTCGGCCTGGCTAGCCATCGCATCCTTGAACATCAGTTCCTGTTCGCGCTCAACTCGCTCGGTGATATCCTGCACCACTCCGAGCGTCTGGGTGACTCGGCCATTTTTTATGTGCTTCGCCGTGGTTAGTTCGCGCACCCATCGAATGGCTCCGTTGGCGCGCTTTATCCGGTATTCCAGTGCGCAGTCCTGCCCGGTCTCGATATAATGCCGGTATTCTTCTTTCACCCGGTGACGGTCTTCCGACAGAATATCCGCCAGATCGTCTTCGACACTGGCCATCTTCTCCAGATATTCCGCGACAGTGGAATCGTAAATTCGAGCACAACCCTCGCTCATATAGAGGTAACGTTCATTTTCCTCGTCATAAATAAAATGTCCGACGTCGGTAATCTCTTCGGTCTGGCTCGCCAGCTCATCGCGATACTCCAGGTCACGCTCATATTTCACCTGCTCGGAGATATCCTGCACCAGCCCAAAACTGCCGCTCACCCTGCCCTGGTCATTTGACACGACAATACCGAACTCGCGCACATGTCTCACCGAACTATCGGCAAACAGAATGCGGTAATCGACACTGAGCGACTTGTTATCACGCAGCTCCTGTGCGGCCTGTCGATAACGCTCGTGATCATCCGGATGAATGTACTGCAGGGTTTTTTGCCAGCTATCCTGTGACGCCATCACCTCGTCGACTGTCATTTCGAACAGGTTTGCGTATTCTTCGGAACATGCTTCGAGGCGGTCGAGTTCGTAATTCCACTCATAATGACCGATTTTTGCGGCCTGCTCGGTCGCATGAAAAAGAGCCTCACGACGGCGCAGCTTTTCCAGCTCGGCCTCGAGTTCATCCCGGGTAAGGCTGGAAAATTCAGTTTCTGAGGTTTGCTGCGCCCGCGCTATAACACGCGACTCAATTGTCGGCATTTAATCAGTTGGCTTTTAGGTAATATCGACAATGAGTATAGGTGTCAAAATCAAATTTTCCATGCGCTCCCCACATCGGGAACAAGCCGGGAGTGGCAAAAATTACACGCTGTAGCATAATTGGTGCCGATCCCGATAACTCGAGCACAGCCGATGAACCATCCCGCAGCAAAGCTTTTCGATCGAGCAACTCTGATCGAACGCTTGCGTTCGATTTTCGGCGCCCGGCTTTCCACCAGCAACTCGGTGCTGGAACAGCACGGGCATGGCGAATCCTGGCATCCGGTGCAGGCCCCGGATGCCGTGTGTTTTCCGCAAACTAACGATGAAGTGGCTACCATCGTAAAACTCTGCGCAGAAAGCTCGACTCCGGTAATCGCCTTCGGTAGCGGCACTTCGCTGGAAGGACAGGTGCAGGCCGTAAATGGGGGAATTTGTATCGATATGAGCCAGATGAATCAAATTCTCGAGGTCAACAGCGAGGACCTGGATTGTCGAGTAGAGGCGGGGGTAACGCGACGTGAACTGAATCAGTATTTGCGCGATACCGGGTTGTTCTTTCCTGTCGATCCCGGCGCCGACACCTCGATCGGTGGTATGACCGCTACCCGCGCTTCGGGCACCAACGCGGTGCGCTACGGCACCATGCGTGAAAATGTCCTGGGACTGACCGTGGTGGCGGCCAACGGTGAAATCATAAAAACCGGCACCCGGGCACGAAAGTCCTCCGCCGGGTATGATTTGACGCGATTATTTGTGGGTTCCGAGGGTACGCTGGGAATTATTACCGAGATCAGCCTGCGGCTCTACGGCCTGAGCGAGGCAATTTCAGCCGCAGTCGTCAATTTCCCCGATGTGCGATCGGCCGCCGAGGCGACAATACTTACCATTCAGATGGGTATTCCGATGGCACGTATTGAAATTGTCGATCGCGCCTACATGCAGGCGATCAACGCCTATAGCAAGACCGATTATGTTGAACTCGACACCCTGTTCCTCGAATTTCACGGTACCCGGGCGAGTGTCGCCGAGCAGGTACAAATGTTCGATGAAATTTCGCAGGATTTCGGCGCCAGTGGATTTCAATGGGCAGACAGGGAAGAAGATCGCCATCAACTCTGGCGGGCGCGCCATGATGCCTACTATGCAGGTCTCGCGGTATACCCGGGCTATCGTGGTTACGTCACCGATGTCTGTGTACCCATTTCCCGGCTCGCTGACTGCATCGCCGAAACCCAGGTGGACATTGCGGCTTCCGGTTTGTTTGCACCAATCATCGGCCACGTCGGCGACGGCAATTTCCACGCCACCATGTTTATCGACCCCGATGACGAAGAAATGTTTGCCAGGGCCCTCGAAGTAGACAAGCGTATGGTGCAGCGCGCACAGGAAATGGGCGGCACCTGCACCGGGGAACACGGTATCGGCATCGGCAAGCTGAAGCACATGCGTAACGAACATGGTGACGGTGCAGTGGAAGCCATGAAGGCGATCAAGGCGGCGCTCGACCCGCAAAACCTCATGAACCCCGGCAAGATCGTCGATTGCTAGGCAGTCTCGATCGCGAGTTCGATGATGTGCTGTCGTAACTGCGGATAGAACTCGAAGAATCCATCGCGAATCATTTCGTGATTGCGTTGCAAATCCTCGATCGCATTGTCGAAGCGGTTGCTAAAACGAATCCGCCCGGCAACACGATCCAGCGATTCGGCGATAGCGTCAAGTTCCTGGTAAGAACCAAACCAGTCGTATTCGATCATGCGCCTGGTCACTCGACGCATATTATCCCCGGGCATCATTTCCTGACCCTCGCCCATGCGTTGATAAAATTCGACAATAACATCTGCAACACTGCGCTTATCAAAACTATCCCAGTGGCTGATCAGAAGATGATCAAAATAGATGTCCAGGGCGATGCCCGCGAAACGCCGTCGCTGTGAACTGAAGCCAAGTTTCATATCCTGTACCAGCGGATGGTTGTCGGTAAAACGATCGACCGCGCGATGATTCTGCAAACCGGCCATGACCGCGGGTGTCAACTGTTGTTGGTCCAGACCACGTGCAAAATCCCCGAGCAGGTTACCCACCGTCGATTCGACCGTCGCCTGTGCTAACACCAGATGGGCAAAGTGATTCATTCAGGAGATGCCGCCATGTTGCAGTAGCCAGTCACAGAACCTGTTTTCGTTGTCCGTCAGGCGAGTGCGGTCTGCCTTCAGGTAATAGGTATCAGGGATATCGAGTTCGACATCGAACAGGCGCACCAGATCGCCTTTTGCCATCAGCGAATCCGAAATAAACGATAATCCCAGCATGACGCCGAGCTTACATCGAGCCATCTCGACCGCCAACATGTAACCATGAGTACTGAGCTCCGATTGCTGCAAATCATCCGGTAACACAATACCGAGTAGCTGGTACATTTTCTCCCAGGGTGTCGCCGAACCCAGCGAATTGATCCTGCCAAATTCAAGCAGATCCCCGGCGCTACCTATCTGCTCCGCAAGCTGTGGAGAGCACAACGGAAAACATGACATCTTGTCGCTTAATAAAAATTCATTGTCCTGCCCCGAAGTGGCGCCGAATCGAATTTCGATATCATCAGATTTGTTGCCGTAATCAGTCTCCCAGATGGCGGGCACAATGTTGAGCGATATGCCGGGACAGGCTTTCAGAAATGATTCAATTCTCGGGGTCAACCAGAGTACGCTGAACGACCAGTTACTGCGTATCGTGATTCTGTCGACATCGGAGTGAACGAAATTTGAACGCGTGCTCTGGCGCAGGACCTGCAACGCAGTTTGAATATCCGGCAGATAGGTACTACCCGCGTTGGTCAGCTGCAAGGATCTCGGTCCGCGTATAAACAGGGGTTCACCGAGAAAATTTTCCAGTAGCTTGATCTGCTGACTAACGGCCGACTGGGTTACGCTCAACTCGTCGGCGGCCCGCGTGAAACTCAGATGCCGGGCCGATGACTCGAATACTCGTAACCATTGCAGTGGTGGTAAATCTTTCATGAAAAAGAATGCATAAGTTATACATAAGCAAAACTAATACTATGAGCCAGAATATATTGATTGTCCAGACATCCGCGCTGCGCTTTAATTTGCTGTTACAACATTCGACAGGAGTCCGACATGGCTATTTCGGCAATTGACACCAGCTCGGTGACACCCGGCAACGACCCGTACTACGAGGACAGGATCGATCTCGCCGCAATATTTCGCATGACTGCGCGTCTTAACATGGATGAGGCTGTCGGCAACCATTTCAGTTATGCGGTTGCAGACGATGGCAGCAAATTCCTGGTGAATCCATTCGGGCGTCATTTTTCAAACATCCGTGCCAGCGAGTTACTGCTGCTCGACGCGCACGATGAAGCTACCATGGACCAACCCAACAGGCCGGATCCTACCGCCTGGGCGATTCACGGCGCGATGCATCGCAATGTTCCACATGCGCGTTGCGTGCTGCACGTGCATTCAAGGTACGCCACCGTACTGGCATCGATAAAGCAGGATTGCCTGCCGCCGATCGACCAGAACACGATGCGTTACTTCAATCGAGTGACGGTCGACGACGGCTTTGATGGTATGGGCCTCGGTGACGAGGCGGAGCGACTGTCAGCCGGTGTTGGCGGCAATCGGGTTATCCTCATGGGCAATCACGGTGTGATGGCGATCGGTGAGTCCATCGCACGTGCTTTCGATGAGTTGTTTTTCTTCGAGCGCGCCTGCCAGAATTACATCACGGCTTTAATGACCCAGAAGCCACTGCGCATCGTCAGCGATGAGATCGCCGAGAAAACAGCAAAGCAGTGGGAAAATTACATGGACAATGTCGGCTTCTGTAATGCCCACCTCAAAGAAATTCGCGAAATCCTCGATCGTGAAGAACCTGACTACAAACTTTAACTGAAAATGGGCGCGACATCAGGCAGGACAGTGCCGACCAACGCCGCGTCATCCGGCGTATTTCTCGACAGGACACTGAGCAAACAGTTGATGAAGCGCTCCGATCGTCCCGGCATGATCTGGCTCGCCCAATGGATTGTTTTATTGCTGGCGACCGGCTATTTAATGCATCTCGCGCAGGGCACTGCCTGGTACCTTCCGATGCTGGTTATCTATGGCAGCGCAATCGCCGTCCCGGCTTACGCTTTATCGCACGAGTGTGCCCACGGCACTGCGTTTCGCACGCGCTGGATCAATGAAGCCCTGTTCTGGATTTCATCGATCATTTACTACGAGGAACCCTGCTACCGGCGCTATGCCCACGCCAGTCACCATACCTGTACCTGGCAAAACGGCAGCGACGCGCAGATGCCCTTCGAGACCCCGATGACCTTCAAAGGCTGGTTACTGGAAACTTCCGGAATCGGTTATTTCATCTGGATTACCCGTATCATGATCGCCAATGCCGGTGGAAATTTCAGTGACAGGGTGAAAAGCTTTACGCCCGCCAGCGAACTGCCAAAGCTGAAGTGGGGCGCGCGGGTTATGCTCGTGGTTTACCTGTTGCTCGTTATCGCGATTATGGCCGGGGCCGATTTTCTGTTCTGGTACCTGGTGCTACCACGTATCCTGGGCAATCCGGTGCTGTTCCTTTATACGTTAATCCAGCATGTCGACATGGAAGAAGACCAGCCTGATCTGCGTAAATCGACGCGCTCGTTTGAAACCAACGCATTCAGCCAATTTTTATACATGAACATGAATTACCACGTCGAACACCATATGTACCCGACCGTGCCCTTCCATGCGCTGCCCGCGCTTAACGACGCGGTTAAAGATCAGCTGCCGCAACCCGACCCTGGCTTTATACGCACCAATTACCGTGTGCTGAAGGCAATCATTGCGCGCAGTCGCGGCAAACTGCCGATGAGCAACCTCGGAAAATCCATCACTGTCGGTTAGTAATCCACGGAGATTGAACATGAACGAACCCGGTCCTGGCTGGCAACGCGTCGGCCCCGCTGACGAGCTTGACGTTGAAGACGTAATGCCATTCGATTTCAATGGTCGTGAATACGCGATCTATCACACTATCGACGGCTACTTCGCCAGCGATGGCATGTGTACCCACGAAGAAGAGCCACTCGCCGACGGCATTGTGATCGACAATGTCATCGAATGCCCGCTGCACCAGGGACGCTTCGATGTGCGCAACGGCAGGGCACTAAGCGCCCCGGTTTGCGTCTATCTGAAAACCTTTCCGGTAGAAATCCACGCTGGCGATATTTACGTTCAGATATCGGGGAAAACTTAGCCGAACATCTGTGCCAGCATTTCCCCGCTCTGAATCCATGAGTTTGAGGGCAGGGTTGATGTGCCTGCCGTCAGTCGTAAAGCATTGCGATTTCTTTTAAACTGACGAAAATTACACGAGTAAAATGCGGCATGGCTCTTTCAATTGCGCTATTGATGTTTAGTGCGCTAAGTATTTACCTCTGCTATTCGGTTGCAAAAAGTAAAAAAGCGAATGTCACATTCTGGGTAACCATGGGATTGCTATTTGGACCACTGGCACTGCCATTTGTGTTTTTCGCGAAACCTCGCGATTGAACTCTTCGGATGGAAACCAACAAAAGCGAAGCTATCGATGTCGACGGAATTTCGCCAGGATTTTAGCGCATGCCGTTAATTCAAATAAGTTTAAAAAATGGAATGGGGAGAGCGCATAATGCCACAAGTAAAATTTAACCTGACCGCAGCATTAGCACTGATACTGTTTATTGCAGCCTGCGAGTCAACCCCTCCAAAGATTTTGAGCGAACCCGGTGTCACCCGCCTGAACGAAGTTCAAACCAGGGCCCACATAAGCGGGAATACCGAAACATGGATAGAGGGTACCGGATACTATAACCCGGATGGCGAGATGGAAATGGTCTGGCGCAAAGTCAGAACCAAAGGGACCTGGGAAGTAGCCGATGACGGCAACGTATGCATCAAAGTTGAAAACTGGAAACCGATGTGCCACTACTACGTGGATGACAACGGTGCGATTACGATGATTGGGGAAGGCGAAAACAAGCTGTTTTCGCGCGGTAGAAACCGTGGTGTCAATGCAATAGTGAAAGGGAAAAAGCTACCACCCCGATAACCCGTAGTGCTACCAGTTTACAATCTCGTTGTAACTGTGCCTGAAATTCTGATTGTCCGGTTCAAGTTCGAGCGCGCGGTCGATAGCGTCCATGGATGATTCGTGCCGGCCAAGCTGGGCCAGCACGTAGGCGAGATTGTTCCAGACTTCGGCCTTTTGCGGATCGATCATCAGCGCAGCACGGTAAGCCGTTTCGGCAGCGACAAACTCACCCATCGCGTAGTAAGAATTGCCGAGCCCCGTGTGCGCCAGCAGATTTTCGGGCCAGCGTCGCAACGCAGTCGCGTAGGCATGATTCGCGCTTTCAATCCTGCCCACCTGCTCCATACCAACTACTGCTTCGAGATAAGCATCGGCATTCGCCGTGGCGGGAATAGAGTCGACCGACACCACCGCCAGCGCCCAATGATCGGCGCGTTGCCAGGTTTTCTCGAACAGGGTGAATGCGCGTAACACCCGCGCATTTACTCCCGAGCGCAATACGACAACGCGTTCGCTAAGGTCGTAACCGACAACCACTTCGTAATGCCAGACCGGAACTGAGTCCAGCCCCAGGTTCTGTAACACAAAAATCGGATTACCGGCAGCAATTTCACGCAACAGCGATTCCAGTTTGCCATCGAGCTGCACCGGTAACATTTCAAACTGGCGCGCCGCCGCTATCACTTCTATTTGCAGGCTGCCCTTTAACCCGGGCACATAAATCATTTGCGCAATCTGATCGGGCTCCACCAGGGTGCCGCGATAGTTGATGATACTGGCCAGTGAGGACGGGCCACAGTGATATTCCTGTTGCGGGAAAAACGGGACATCGGTCAATTCCACCCGGGGTGGAATATCGGGTGGATTATCAAGCAGCAACCGGGTTTGTGGGGAGGTCGCACAGCCACCGAGGTAAGCGAGTAAACATAGCGCGCAGGCAATCAGGCGAGTACGCTTGATCACGAAATTCAACTAGTTGGCAGGCCAGTTGGGAATGATATCGGTAACTCCCGTCAATTCAGTGATCACCAGAATCAGGAAAATAATCAACAATGTAGCATTACCCCCGGCGGGCTCTTTATCGATGCGTTGATGAATTTTCAATACCTGGACATCGGTCAATGCCGCGACCCGCAGCGAAGCATCCGCAGCGTCAACACCGCCTTTCACCAACTGCTCTTTTATCCAGTCCCGTTTAGCCGCAACACTGTTGAAGTCTATGCTCACCTGGCTGGCCTGCGGCTGCGCGGTATCAACCATCGCGGCCTGGCTCGGCAGGCTAACCGCCGTGACTACAGCTGCGAGAAACAGGCATTGTAATAATTTTTTAAATAGCATGTTCATTTCCTCAAATTACGGATTCATAATCCGGCTAGTATAGTCGAGTTTGGCTCAGGCGAGTTTTGCGCCGTTGGGTACTTCGCTGTCGGGTCGTGCCAACACTACCGCACCGTCTTCACGATGAAAACCGGTCACCAGGCACTGCGAACGCATCGGGCCTATTTGTTTGTCGGGAAAATTCACCACAGCGATAATCTGACGCCCGACCAGATCTTCCATGGCGTAGATATCGGTTATCTGCGCACTCGATTTGCGCATTCCGATTTCATCTCCAAAATCTATCTTGAGCTTGTATGCGGGCTTGCGCGCCTCGGGAAAATCCTCGGCCTCGACGATGGTACCAACGCGCAATTCTACTTTTTCGAAATCGTTCCAGTCTATGGTTTCCACTTTAATTCGTCCTCACGAAAATTCGTCGCGAATCGCTGCACTGTGCTCACCAATAGATGGTACCTTGCGCGATGTTTCAGCCCGGCCGGCGCGAATCGCCGCAACTGCGACCACCTGTGCGTCTCCAGCCGGTGTCTCGACCTTCACGCGGCGTAATTGCGGATGCTGCGACAGGCCTGCCATATCGTTAAGGCGACCATAGGCGATGCCAGCCTGGCGTAAAAGCTCGGCGGCCTCAGCCTGATCGAGCTGCGCCAGTTTCCCGCTGATGAGCTCATCGACAAATACCCGGTTTTCAACGCGCGCCTGATTGGAACTGAGCCTGGCATCGCTGGCCAGGGTCACGTTACCGAGTACCTGTTCGCAAAAATTGACCCATTCCCGCTCGTTTTGAATCGCGAGTACGATATCGAGATCGTCGCCACAGCGGTAAGCACCATATGGAGAGATCGTCGCATGATTGATTCCCACGCGCGGTTGGGTTTTGCCCGCATAGTCGTAATGCAACAGCGGCACCGCGAGCCACTCGGCCATACCATCGAACAATGACACCTTGATGACACATCCGCGGCTGCTGTTTTCGCGTTCGATCAAAGCCTCGAGGATTGCCGCGTAAGCCTGTTGCCCGCAATTGATATCGCAGGCTGAAACCCCGATACGACCCGGTGCTTCCTGCGTTCCGGTGATCGATGCCATTCCCGACTCGCACTGCACCAGTAAATCATAAGCCTTCATCTCGCTGTATTCACCCTGGTCGCCGTAACCCGATATATCGCAACAGATGAGCCGCGGATAACGATCGCATAGTTCCTCGCTACCGAAGCCGGCACGCCGTGCGGCCTTCGGCGCGAGATTCTGGATAAACACATCCGCCTGCGCCAGAATCCGACGCAGCAGTTCGGCATCGTCTTTCTGCTTGATGTTTAACTGCAGTGATTCCTTGCCCTGGTTCAACCAGATAAAGTAAGCCGATTCACCATCAACCACGCTATCGTATGTGCGCGCAAAATCACCCTCCGCGCGTTCGATTTTGATCACGCGCGCACCCGCATGCGCGAGTCGGTTGGAACAAAACGGTGCGGCCACCGCCTGTTCCAGCGAAACCACAAGAATGTCGTCGAGCTTCAGCATTTAGAAAGACTTCGGTAGCCCAAGTACATGCGTTGCAATATTCGACAGGATAAGGTTGGTTGAAATCGGGGCGACCTGGTAGAGCCGGGTTTCACGAAACTTACGCTCGATATCGTATTCAACGGTAAAACCATAACCACCGTGAGTCTGCAGACACATATCCGCCGCCGCCCAGGATGCGTCGGCAGCCAACAATTTCGCCATGTTAGCCTCCGAGCCACAGGCCTCGCCCGCGTCAAACAGGCGACAGGCCTTATCGACCATTAATGCGGCGGCTTCGGTTTGCACATGCGCCCGTGCAATTGGAAACTGAATACCCTGGTTTTTGCCGATCGGCGCGCCAAACACTTCGCGATCGCGTGCGTAGTTGCTGGCGCGATCAATAAACCAGCGCGCGTCACCGATACACTCTGCCGCAATCAAAATGCGTTCGGCATTCATACCGTCGAGAATGTAGCCGAAGCCCTTACCTTCTTCGCCAATCAGATTCTCCGCTGGAACGCGCAACTGGTCAAAGAAAAGTTCGGTGGTAGCGTGATTCAACATGGTTTCAAGGGGACGCACGGTCAGTCCATTACCCACGGCCGCACGCAAATCAACCAGCAATACCGACATCCCCTGGGTAGGTTTATCGACTTCGTCGCGTGGCGTGGTGCGTAACAGTAACAACAGTAAGTCGGAATATTCGACCCTGGAAATAAACACCTTCTGGCCGCTGACAACATACTGCTCGCCATCTCGCCGTGCCCGCGTTTTTATACGCGTGGTATCGGTGCCACTCGATGGCTCGGTGACTCCGAAGGCCTGCAGTCTCAAAGTGCCAGCAGCAATATCGGGCAGGTATTTTTGCTTTTGTGCGGCGCTACCATGACGCAGCAGGGTTCCCATAATATACATTTGCGCGTGGCAGGCGGCGCCATTGGCGCCGCTACGCTGAATTTCTTCGAGTACCGCACAGGCAGCCGCCAGGTCCATGCCGGCGCCTTCGTATTCCTCGGGAATCAGTACCGACAGGTAACCGGCATCGGTAAGTGCCTGTACAAATTCACCGGGGTAAGCCTTGTCGCGATCTTTGTCACGCCAGTATTGATCCGGGTAATCAAGGCACAGGCGACTGACTGCATCTCGTACTTCTGGGTGGCTGCGTTCTTCCGACATATGACCTCGGTCTAAATCAATAACATTCCCGCTCTGATTGCATATCGGCGAACAGAAGTACCCACCGAGTAAACGGCTATCCATAAAATACTACATGACTGGCTTGCGAGATCCCCGCTTGCGCGGGGATGACTGGCCAGCCACACAGGATCAGGCTGCAATAATATTGTGCTCGGGCCCATAGGGGAAGCCGGTAATGTTTTCGACGCTGTCTTCACCGATCACCAGGATATCATGCTCACGGTAGCCGCCCGCTCCCGGCAGCCCCTGTGGCAATGTCAGCATTGGCTCCATCGACACCACCATTCCCGGTTCGAGCACAGTATCAATATCTTCACGCAACTCCAGTCCAGCCTCACGCCCATAGTAGTGTGACAACACACCAAAGGAATGCCCGTAACCAAAGGTGCGGTACTGCAACAGGTCCAGATCAGCAAAGTAGCGATTGATTTCGGCACAGATGCCTGAACAGGTTGCCCCCGGTTTGATCAGTGACAGACCCAGTTCATGCGCACCGACATTGGCCTGCCAGACTTTGAGTGAGGCGGGGTCGGGCTCACCGATGAACAGGGTACGCTCAAGCGCTGTGTAATAACCCGAAATCATCGGAAAGGTGTTCAGGCTCAGAATATCGCCTGCTGCCAGCGCGCGTGTCGTCACCGGGTTATGCGCCCCGTCAGTATTCAGCCCGGACTGAAACCAGACCCAGGAATCACGAATTTCGCTATCGGGGTAGGCGCGCGAGATTTCAAGCTCCATTGCATCGCGACCGGCCATCGCTACATCGATTTCACGGGTACCGACCCTGATCGCAGCGCGGATCGCTTCGCCACCGATGTCGGCGGTACGCGCACCACCCTTGATCAATTCTATTTCTTCGTCCGACTTGATCATGCGCAAACCCATAACCTCGCCGTTCAGATCGCAGGTTTCGACGCCACTTAAAAACTCATCCATCAACTGCCTGGTCGCCAGCGTCATGTGATCGCCTTCGATACCGATTCGACGCACATTTGGTAACAGCGACTTCACCGCCCGCCAGTAGTTGTTACGCTGCCAGTCGGTGTAAATCACATTCTCCCCGTAACATCGCCGCCAGGGCTGGCCCAAATCGATGTTCGCGGACACCGTCACGCAACGTTCGGCAGTTACCACGCAGGCATAAGGGCGGCCGAACGAGCAGTAGAGGAAACCGGAATAGTAGGCGATGTTATGCATCGAGGTCAGCAGCATCGCATCGACCCCGTAACTGTCCATTAGCTGGCGCAGCCCGCTGAGGCGGTTTTCATACTCGGCATCGGAAAAAGGCAGGTTTGCCTGGGCACCGTTTTGCAGTGCGAAGAACTCGGGACGTTGGCTTTGAGACATGATAATCACTCCGAAAATATCCGGGCGTACAGGATCAAAGTATCCGCTTGAAGGGCAGCGACGCCATCGTTGCCAGCGGGCAGCGATTTTATCCAGCAGATCGATGTCAGGCAAGATATAATTGGCCGTCTGTCAGTTATCCTCAAGCACGAATCATATGTCCTCTGCTCAATTCGAGATACGCTCGGCCACTCCATCAGACCGCGCACAATGGAATCCTCTATGGCAGGGTTATCTTGCATTTTACGAATCGGAACTTGCGGATGAGGTCACCGATTTACTGTGGCAGCGGATTATGGATCCGGCGCATCAAATTCAGTGCCGGGTCGCCGCAACCGGTGACGGTAATCTGCTTGGACTGGTCCACTTCTTCCCGCATGCCCATACCTGGTATGCAAATCCGGTCTGTTACCTCAATGACCTGTTCGTATTACCGGGTATTCGCGGCGCCGGCATCGGCAAGTTGCTGATTGATGCAGTGGTCGCCGAAGCGAAGCTGCAGGGCTGGAGTGAAGTTTACTGGCACACCCAGAATCATAATTCGGTTGCGCGCGGTTTATACGACAAGATTACCGGCGGTACCGATGGTTTCGTCAATTACAGCATCGACGTTGCAAGATTGGATAGCTGAAAATCTTGCATTATCACTGCTTATCGTCATGGCGATTCGTTCGTATCGACAGCCGCCGGCAGCTCGAAATGGAAAGCGCTGCCGTGACCTTCACCCGCGGACTCGACCCAGGTTCGACCACCGTGTGCTTCGATGATACGTTTGACTAACGCCAGGCCAATACCGGTGCCAGGAATCTTTGTATCGAGCCGATCAAACAAATCGAACACCTGCTCATGGAACGTCGGCGCAATTCCAATACCATTGTCACGCACCCAGCAGTGAACCCAACCATTTTCACACTCGGCCCCGATTTCAACGCGTGGTTTCTCCTGGTCGCCCATGAACTTTATCGAATTATCGATAAGGTTTTGAAACACCTCGTGCAACCTGCCCGGATCGCAGTAAACCTGTGGCATGTCAGCCGCAATCTGCAGCTCTACGCCCCGTGCTTCTATTTGCATTGTCATCCGTTCCACGGCTTCATGCACCAGCAAACCCAGATCTCGATTCTCCGGGGCATTCATCTGGCGGCCAATCCTGCTCAGTTCGAGTAATTCATCCAGCAGCTGCGTCATTTTATCGGCAGCAGCACTGATTTGATCGATATCCCTGGTCATCGCTTCCGGGTTATCAGTGTCTATATCTTTTTCCAGAAAACCGAGAAAACCCTTGATCGTAACCAGCGGCGCTTTCAAATCATGAGAAACCGTGTAGTTAAAACGCTCGAGTTCAGAATTTTGAGTTTGCAGCTCGATATTCTTGGCCTCAATTTCATCGGCCCGCTGCTCTAATTCGTGGTTTTTGGCCTCGATCTGCAATAGAAATTGGCGCTGCCGGAAAAAAAACAGCGATGTAATCGCAATCAACAAGGTCGCCATCAAGGCGATTGAATAGTGATTTAACCTGGATAACGCGATGGAATGCTGAAAATCCTCAACCGATAATCCGATGGCGACGATAAGCGGAAAATTCGGGACCTTCCGATAGGCGTAGTAACGGGTTACATCATCGACCACGCTGGTTTGTAGGTACAGGCCTTGCGGATTCTCCTCGAGCCGCTCCCAGATTTGTGATCCACTGATATTCTGCCCCGGACCTTTGGGCCCATAGGAAGATCTGGAACGAACAAACTTGTCGACACCCACCAGCGTTGCTGAACTCTTCGGCCCGATCTGCATGGTATTGAAAAATTCGGTGATGTGCCTGACCTCGAGCGCGAGGAAAATGACCCCCCCGAATTCCCCATCAGGTTTGTTGAAGCGACGCACCAGTCTGATGATCAGCTTACCGCTGTTGCGTCCCTTGTGTAACTTCGAAACGAGTAATTCATCACCTGTCGAATTCTGTTGGAATTTAAAGTAATCGCGGTCTTTGGCGGTCACGCCAGGCTTGATCTCGTGGCCGGAGACAATCAACGGTATACCATTTTCGTCCATGATGGTGATGTGGGATGCGATCGATTTGTCGAGCGGAACCTCGGCCATCAATTGCTCGACCTGGGCCAGGTCGTAATTCCTCTGATACTCACGCCGTACCAGCTTCAGATATGCATCTCCGTAGTCAAAAATACCAACCACGTGACGTTCGAAAAATACCGAGATCTGATGCGCCTGGTCGGCAGCGTCCTTAAACCGCATCGCTTCTCCCCGGACGACGAAGTTATACGAGACAATCCAGACAAGCAACGAAAGGACTGCGCCGGTGATCAGATAATGTTTGCCAGATGATTTAATCGGTATGTCCCGAAAACCCTGCCCATGGGTTTACCTGTTAATATAGCTCAGGTTTACGCCTGAAACGACTACAACAGGAAAATTCACGATTGATTATTTCTATTTCGATCGCGTTTACGAATGTCGTTTATGTGCTCTGCCGGGTCGTTTATCGGTTGACTGCGATATTCGCAATCTGTTTAAACTTGTCGTTCGCAGAGAACACCTCCCCAACCTGGCTCTAACTGCGGGTTAAGGGTACCCGACACCGGGCGTTCCGGTAGCAGACTCAACCAAAACGGCGCTTATGCATTATTCAGCTTTTAACCTGGTAAAACAGGCATTAACCGGCAACCGTGGCTGGACCAGGGCCTGGCGTAATCCGGAACCCAGGAAGCAATACGACGTCATAATTATCGGTGGCGGCGGGCATGGTCTCGCGACCGCCTACTACCTGGCAAAACTGCATGGCGTGACCAAAGTTGCGGTATTGGAAAAAGGTTATATCGGTGGTGGCAACACCGGTCGCAACACCACTATCGTGCGCTCGAACTACATGCTGAACCCCAACTCGCAGTTCTATGAACACTCGATGAAACTGTGGGAAGGTCTAAGCCAGGATTTGAACTACAACGTCATGTTCAGCCAGCGTGGAGTATTGAACCTGATTCATAATGACGCCCAGCGGGATGCCTTCGCACGTCGCGGTAACGCGATGCACCTGAACGGTGTCGACGCCGTCATGCATGATCTGGAAGGCGTGAAGAAATTAATGCCGCATCTCGATTTTTCCAAAAACACACGCTTCCCGATTCAAGGAGGGCTGGCACAGCCGCGTGGCGGCACCGCACGTCACGATGCGGTCGCCTGGGGTTACGCGCGCGGCGCCGATCGGCTCGGCGTCGACATCATCCAGAAATGCGAAGTCACCGGCATCAAACGCGATGGCGACAAGGTGCTAGGCGTGGAAACCTCCCGCGGTTTTATCGGTGCGGGCAAGATCGGTGTCGCGGTGGCGGGTAACTCGAGTCGCGTATTCGATATGGTCGGGATGAAACTGCCGATCGAATCGCATGTGTTACAGGCCTTCGTAACCGAGGGCATCAAGCCGCTGGTGGATACCGTCTGCACCTTTGGCGCGGGTCACTTCTACATTAGCCAGTCGGACAAGGGCGGCCTCGTTTTCGGCGGTGACATCGATGGCTGGAATACTTATGCGCAACGCGGCAATCTGCCAACCTTTAACCATGTCGTTGCCGGCGGTGTCACGATGATGCCCTGCCTGGCGCGGTTGCGCGTATTACGCCAATGGGGTGGTGTCATGGACATGTCGATGGATGGAACGCCGATTATCAGTAAAACCCCGCTTGATAATCTCTATATGAATGGTGGCTGGTGTTATGGCGGCTTCAAGGCAACACCGGCCTCGGGCTGGGTGTTTGCGCATACTATCGCGCATGACAAGGCGCATCCCTTGAATGCCGAGTTTACGCTGGAACGTTTTCGCGAGGGTAAAATGCTTGACGAAAAAGGCGTTGGCGCGTCACCCAGGGCACACTAGGAGGTCATGACATGCTAAGAATCAAATGCCCCTGGTGTGGGCTGCGCAACGAAGACGAATTCTCTTACGGTGGCGATGCTACCGTCGAACGGCCCGCCGATGACGCCTCACAGGACGCCTGGTACGACTATGTATACACCCGTGACAATCCCGCCGGTCGGCACCGCGAGTACTGGCATCATGTCAATGGCTGCCGCGCCTGGCTGGTGCTGGAACGCAATACGCTAACCCATGAAATTTTCAGCGTTGCGCCCGCTTCGCCTAACCTGCCGATCAGCAGGCAGGAGGAAGGCTTGAAATGACTCAGCAATTTCGCACCACCAGCGGTGGACAAATCGATCGCGGACGTTCGATCGGTTTTATCTTTGATGGCAAACACTACCGCGGGCATGAGGGTGATACCCTGGCCTCCGCGCTGCTCGCCAACGGCGTACACCTGGTAGGACGCAGCTTCAAGTACCATCGTCCTCGTGGTATCCAGACCGCCGGTTCGGAAGAACCCAATGCGATTGTCGAACTGCGTACCGGCCCGCGCAAAGAGCCCAATACGCGCGCGACTACGATCGAACTGTTCGAAGGCCTGGTCGCAAACAGCCAAAACCGCTGGCCCTCATTGGCCTTCGATATCATGTCGGTGAATAACCTGTTTTCACCACTGCTATCGGCGGGCTTTTATTACAAGACCTTCATGTGGCCGGCTTCCTTCTGGACCAACGTCTACGAGCATGTTATCCGGCGCGCGGCCGGTCTCGGCAGCGCCGCCACCGAAGCCGATCCTGATTTCTACGAGCAATGTCATCAGCACTGCGACGTATTGGTGGTCGGTGCCGGCCCCGCCGGTTTGTCCGCCGCGCTGGCTGCAGCCGAGTCTGACGCGCGCGTCATTCTTATTGATGAACACCGTTTGCCGGGTGGATCTTTGAACCGCGAGAATTTTGTCATCGAGGGTAAACCCGGCAGCGACTGGGCGGCCGAGGCAGTCGCAAAGCTCGGGGCCATGGATAATGTGCATATATTTAATCGCACCACCTTATTCGGTTATTACGATCACAATGTGGTCGCAGCCGTCGAAAAGGTAAGCGACCATCTACCGGTACCGCCAAAGGGTCATCCCCGCCAGCGTATGTGGACTTTCTATCCGCAGCGAGTTGTTATTGCTACCGGTGCAACCGAGCGCCCACTGGTTTTCGGCAACAACGACAAACCAGGTGTAATGCTTGCTTCTGCCGCACGCACCTATGTCAATCAATACGGGGTTAAACCCGGCAGGCGGGCCGTGGTTGCGACTAACAATAATGATGCTTATCGAACCGCGATCGACCTGCATCGCGCCGGTGTCGCCGTCACCGCGGTAGTCGATTCTCGTGCGCATCCACAGGCACCCCTGGCAGCCGAACTCGAACAACTTTCGATTCGCCTGATCACCGGTGGCACCGTTGGTGCCGCCGAAGGTGGTCGACACGTCAACTACGCCCAGATCGTTACCACCCAGGGCGATACCCTGGATCCGGAACGGATCAAATGCGATCTGATCGCCTGCTCCGGTGGCTGGAACCCTAATGTGCACCTGCATAGCCAGTCGGGTGCTAAACCGGTTTACGACGCGTCGATCTCGAGCTTTGTCCCGGGTGAATCGCGCCAGGCAGAGACTTCGGTGGGTGCCGCAAAGGGTAGCTTTGGATTGCAGCAATGCCTCGATCAGGGCGTCGCCGCAGGCATCGAAGCCGCCCGCCTTGCCGGCTTCGAAGGCGACGGTTTCAGCGCCGCCAAAGCCGAGGATGAAACCGCGTACGCGATCGAGGCATTGTGGATTTCACCGACCCCTTACAACAAAACCTATAAGCAATTTGTCGATCAACAAAACGATGTCAAGGCGAGCGATGTCGCACTGGCCTCGCAGGAAGGATTTGACTCGGTCGAATTGCTGAAGCGCTACACTACCCAGGGTATGGCCACCGACCAGGGCAAAACCAGCAATGTGAATGCGCTGGCAATTCTCGCCTGCCAGCGTGGTGAGCCGGTGCCCGATGTCGGCACTACGACCTTTCGTCCACCCTACGTACCGGTGGCGATGGGCGTGTTTGCCGGGCATACCGTCGGGCAGGATTTCATGCCGCTGCGCCGTACCGCGATCCATGACTGGAACGTGAAACAGGGGGCCGTGCTTATCGAAGCCGGCCTGTGGTTGCGGGCGCGCTATTACCCGCAAAGACCGGGCGACACGATGAACGACTGCTATATCCGTGAAACCAACGCGACACGCAATAATGTCGCGCTGGTCGACGTGACCTCGCTCGGCAAGATAGATATCCAGGGGCCGGACGCACCCGAATTTCTAAACCGCCTGTATGTCAACAACTGGCTCAAACTGCCGGTTGGTAAGGCGCGTTATGGCGCCATGCTGCGCGAGGATGGCATGGTTTTCGACGATGGCACTACCTCACGCCTCGGTGAGAATCATTTCTACATGACCACCACCACCGCCAACGCAGCCTCGGTGCTCGCGCATATGGAACAGTATCACCAGACCGAATGGCCCGAGCTAGACGTGGTATTTTGTTCGGTCACCGAACAATGGACCGGCATCGCGGTCGCCGGACCCAATAGCCGTAAGCTACTGGAAAATGTCATCGATATCGATATCAGCAACGCAGCCTTCCCCTTCATGGGCGCCGGCGAGTGCATGATGAACAATATTCCGGGACGCCTGTTCCGCATTTCATTCTCCGGCGAACTCGCCTATGAAATCAACGTACCCGCCGACTATGGCGAACAGGCCTGGCTGGAACTGCTCGAAGCCGGCAAGGAAATGGGGGTCTCGGTCTACGGCACCGAGGCACTCGGCACCATGCGTATCGAAAAAGGCCATGTCGCCGGCTCCGAACTCGATGGTCGCACTACCGCGCAAGACCTGGGTCTCGAGGGCATGGCCAACCGCAGCAAGCATTTCATCGGCAAGCACAACTCCGCGCGCCCGGCGCTGCTGGCCGAGGGCCGCTTGCAGGTAGTCGGACTGAAGTCCCTGGAACCGGGTAGAAACCTGCGTATCGGTGCCCACCTGGTCGATCCAAAAGTTACCCTGGAGACCGTAAGCCAGTCACAGGGGCATGTGACGACCACGACCTATAGCCCACAACTCGATTGTGGCATCGCGCTAGGCCTGTTGGTCGACGGAGCTGCGCGACATGGCGAGCAGATCGACGCGGTGTTCCCGCTCGACGACGAAACGCTTAAAGTTCAGGTCTGTCATCCTGTATTTATCGACCCCGAGGGAGAACTCGTCCGTGCCTGATAAACAAGACTTACCGCTACGCCAGTCGCCATTTTTACCGACTGCAGGCGATAGCATCGTCGATTACGCTAATCTTCGTCTGGCGGAACGCAAGGCGCTGACGGCAATCCAGGTACTGACCTTCAACGGTAAACACCTGGCCGCCGCAGCGGCGATCGGCCAGGCGCTGGGAGTGGAATGCTCGACCGAGCCCGGGGTATGTAGTTCCGACGGAAAAACGCAGGTTTGCTGGAATGGCCCCAATAGCTGGATGATTATCGCCAGTGATGAAGAAACAGGTCGCGGAGCCGGTGAGTTGCTGCAGGCACTGCAGGTCGCCGCGGGGGATCTCGGCGCAGTTGTCGACCAGAGTCACGGTCGTTGCAGCTTACGTTTAAGCGGTACACGCGCCCGCCAGGTGATGGCGAAAAATACCGCTATCGATCTGCATCCGCGCGCATTCGGGCCGGGCCGGTGTGCAATGACTT
>Ga0265306_10000153_pt1 | contig 28962 bp, 20 predicted proteins | sample Helome_3_FD_192493 | JGI IMG/M metagenome (GOLD analysis project Ga0265306, IMG submission 192493) | Marine sediment microbial communities from subtidal zone of North Sea - Hel_20160420 (Illumina Assembly) | ecosystem: Environmental > Aquatic > Marine > Subtidal zone > Sediment ... | reverse complement strand
TAGATCTGACGTTAAACCAATTGGTGAAAAGTTGAATATGGCCAAACTTTAACCTGTTCTACATGACCATAATCAACGGGATTAAAATGGAGATGATCCATACGAGCGATATAGTCAGACATCATCTCGGATGCCATGTTCCCAGATGCGTTTTTGCCAAATCCTTCTTTCCCGGCGGTTTGTTTTACTATTGAGCGTTGTTTCGTTTTGGGAATTTTCTTAAAGACTTAACCGGACAAAATAAGTCAACGGCCGCAGTGTGCCGAATTTAGCCGACCAGGTTAAGAATTTTGAAGGCCCGCTTTTACCCACTCGCAGTTAAACCCAAGCAATGTACCCCTGCCACATAACAAGCAAATGCAGTCGGACGCGGCAGAGCTGGAACGCTGAGGGTCCGTTGTGGGTCGATTCCTGCCCCCTATTGCCATATCCTGAGCGTCCGCTTTTTGAGAACATGGCGAGAACAATGTTATAGTCGCATAGATTTAAATTGAATCAAATTCGATGAAAGGTGGCGCAAGACCAGGTGCGGGAAGGCCCAAGGATTCGGGTCAAACGCACACACCTTTTGTCGGTTTCACCGGTTCCACTTATTGGGGGATTTTATACTTTCTCGAAAATGATGCCTCTACCCTAAAATTACGTATTTTTTGAAACATTCCGTACACTATTGCGTACACCAAATATTTTTTAGAAATAAAAAAGCCCCTATTATCAAGTAAATAGGGGCTATATTTGGCGGAGAGAGAGGGATTCGAACCCTCGATACGTTGCCGTATACACACTTTCCAGGCGTGCTCCTTCAGCCACTCGGACACCTCTCCAGGTACTATATCGCAGGGATATTTCGATCTTGTTCGGACATCTCTGCGCAACTGGGCGCGAAGACTACATGATCAGGTTAATTCGATCAATATTTTGCCTTAATTGGCGTATTCATGCGTGTAAATCCAGTTGCCCAAAGTGTCACTATTTATTGATAAGTGATAGTATTTGCACCTTGAGGAGACATAAGCAGGGAAATACAGCATAGCTGATGAGGCGCCTCCTTCGAACGAGCGTTGCACTCATCTAACGGAACAGGCTGTTTTACTCATCCCCGCTATAATTTATGTCGTAAATACAAAGATTTGGGAGGAATTAGACCCATTACCGGCCCAGGTAACCCAGCCGCAGTTAGCCGGAATTAAAGTGTTGTAACCAGGCCCTTACACAACCTGATGAGGGCGAAGTAAAGTTCAAGCTGCGTGAAGTTTGAGCGGTACGCAGGAGATTGGTTAAGGCTATCCAATAGCCTTAAAACTTAAGGAGAGAGTTGATGATTGTTCAACCCGGGTTGAGGATCATTAGGGGAGTCGATTCAAAATGGGCTACATCTCAGCCCGCACGATCAGACCATATGAATCATGATCTGACCCGGGGAAATACGCCTGTTTTCGGCGAAGTTCCGCCAGTCGCTCCAATCTCCGCATCCATCCAGCACCACACCCCCCATTACTTTCATTACAAAGAAATCATCGCGCCCTGTGCCGTGCCGCCAGTTCACCACGGGCTTGTTTAAGGAGGAATCATGGTTAAGTTAAATATCAAGTTAACGGCTTTTTTCATTTTTGTTCTGTTCAGCCAGAGTTCGGTTGGCATCGATGCGGATGCGGTCGAGGCCTGCAAAGCAATGGTCAAGGGCGGCCTGAGACCGTTACCCGATGAGCGCTCGCAACGCTACCAGGGTAAGGTCAGGGATGAATCAACGGCTTACTGCAGGGGGGGAGAAAAAGCGGTCATGTATCGACAAACCCCGTGGGTGGACTGGGCCAATTACCATGCCACCGGCGACGCTTCGAGCAAAGCCACCGGCGGCTACGAAGCCAAAACGTCACTTGGCGAACACCTCGAGGCGAATGGGCGTGGCATTGACGGTGCACTGATGGATCTTGAGTACCAGCGCATCGAACTGATCAAGTTCAACCTGTTCGATAACTATACCTACGAAACCTATATCAAGGGCAAGGACGATAAGGTCGGCCCGGTGGTCAAGGTCTGGGACGAGATGCGCCTGCCCAAAGATCATCCGTCTTATACGGCTGTTGGCGGCGATAGCGAGCAGATTTGTAGTGACGAACTGATTCGCCATCGCACCCTGACCGGTATCTGCAACGATATATTTAACCCCAAAATGGGTTCGACCGGCACCGAATTCGCGCGTAATGTCCAGTTCGAAGCCGCCTACCCGAGGCTGGCAAAAACCGAACTGACCAGCAACCGTCACAGCGATGCGGTAAATGGTAATCGCCTCGATTTGTTAAAGCCGGATCCACAGCTAATCAGCCGTAAACTGTTTACCCGTGACAAATCGAAAAGTAATCATCAATGCATTTCGAAGGATGGTAAAGACTTACCCGTGTCCGCGGATTGCGACTATCTGAAAGCACCTTTTTTCAACGTGCTGGCCGCGTTCTGGATACAGTTCATGACCCACGACTGGTTCTCGCACACCACCGAAGGCAACAATGAACGCCGACTGGTATCGGTAGGTTGCAGCAGCGCGGAGGCCCGTCAGCTTGGCTGCCGCGAAACCGACCGTATGCAACCCTCATTGTTCGCTCAGTCGTCGGCACCGGGAGAATTTTCGCACGCGGGCAAAAGTTATCTGCGGCGGGCGCCAAAGACTACCAGCAACCAGGTAACCGCCTGGTGGGATGCATCGCAGATTTATGGCTTCGATAAACTGTCGCTGAAACGCGTCAGGCGGGACAGCAAAGATCCGGCCAGGCTCAGCCTGCCGAATAATTACCTGCCGCTGTTAAACCCCTGCGCGGACCCGAACGCAGCGGACTGCACAACCAAAATGCAGTGGCAGGGCCAGGAGTCGGTGGCGTTTCCATCGAACTGGAGTATCGGTATGAGCTTTTATCATAACCTGTTTGCCCGCGAGCATAACTATTTCGTCGACTATTTCCGTAAACAGCAGGCGGCGACGCCAAACCAGGATTCGGGGCTGCGTAATCCGCAAGATCCACAGCGGGTAATCGCTTATAAAGATGTTACCGACGACGAATTGTTTCAAATCGCACGGCTGGTCGTGTCGGCAGAAATCGCTAAGATCCACACCATAGAATGGACCACGCAACTGTTGTATGACGAACCCTTGTTCCGGGGCATGAACTCAAACTGGTATGGACTGTTCAACCTCGAGGAAAGCAAGGTCAGTGCAGTGCTGCGCGGCATCGTCAACCAGGATAAAAACGTATTTAGCCGGGTATCCGAACGCGTGGCGAACGCCTTCAGCGATGCCGACGACGCCGACAGGAACGCTACTCTCTATTCGATTGCCGCGTCGGGCGCCGGTATCTTCGGGCTGGGCAACCGGCGCATGGAAGGTTTGCCGTTCCTGAAGTCGGACCGATGGAGTCTGAGCAATAACGCGGATATTAACGGTGGCATTAACCACTTTGGCTCACCGTTTAATTTCCCGGAAGAATTCCCGTCGGTATACCGTCTGCATCCGCTGTTACCCGATTTGATCGAGTACCGCAACATGGAAGACCCCAACGCGATTGTTTCAAAGGTGCCGATTATGAATACGGTTCGTGGCAAGGCAACCGGACAGATGCATTCGAGGGGGCTGGGAAACTGGGCGCTGAGCATGGGCCGGCAGCGGCTGGGCCTGTTGCACTTGCGCAACCACCCGCACTTTTTACAAAACCTGCCGATGCCGCACCTCAATTCACCGTCCGGAAAAATCGACGTCGTGGCGCTGGATATTATCCGCGATCGTGAACGCGGCGTACCGCGCTTCAATGAATTCCGTCGCCAGATCGGTTTAGGTACGCTGACCAGTTACGATGATTTTATCGATCAGCGCCTGCCCGCCGACAGCCCATGGAGAAAACACCAGCAGGAAACCGTCCAACGTTTGCGCGAGGTCTATGGCACGCATGTCTGCGACGCCAGCAAAATAATTTCGGGGGTGCAAACCACGGCCGACGGCGAACCGATTAACGACTGTCACGGATTCCCCGACAAGAGCGTGGTTGACAATATCGAGGACGTCGACAATGTCGTCGGCTGGCTGGCCGAATACACGCGTCCCCACGGCTTCGCCATTTCCGAGACGCAGTTCCACGTGTTTATCATCAACGCGTCGCGGCGGCTGTTCAGCGACCGCTTTTTCACATCAAGCTTCAGGCCCGAGTTTTACTCGACCATCGGCTATGACTGGTTGATCCATAACGGGCCACTGGAGGAATGTCCCTACCCACTGGAGAAACTGGGTGACGGCTCGATGGCCTGTAACGAACCGGCGAAGTCAAATGGTCACAAGGTCCAGGTTTCTCCATTGAAACGGGTACTGATGCGCAACACCCCGGAACTGCGGGATGAATTGTTGCTGGTGATCAATGCTTTTGATCCCTGGGCGCGTGACCGCGGCCAATACTACAGCGTCGAGTGGCAACCCCGCGGCGATGCGATCAACGACCCGGCTTTTGGCAATTAAACATCATGGAGGGCAGGCAATGAATTCACAAAAACGAATCCTGGGCATGATATGTATTGCCTTAACCGGCCTTGTTTCTGGGCCAGCGCCAGCCGACGATCTCGATCAGCTGGCCAATGGCATGATCCAGTTAATCAATCAAATTCAGAAAGACAAGAATCCTACGGGAAATATTACCCGTTTCAACCAGGGTAAATCACTGGGTTGTTTCAATGCCGAATTCGACGTCGCGGAAGGACTCCCGGCGGAACTGGGGAAAGGCTTGTTTCAAAAGCCGGGACGCTATAAATCGCAGGTCAGGTTTGCCAGCGCCAGCACCTTTGACGATAGTGAAAAGGATTTACGTGGCATGTCGATTAAGGTGTTCGGTGTCGCAGGTGAATCTCTCAGCGGCGTCAATGGCGAGCAACATTTCCTGCTCAACAGCTACCCCGCCCTGTTCGTCGATACCCCGGAAACGTTTTATAAATTTATCCAGGCCACTTACCAGGATAAACGCTGGAAATTTTTTCTTAACCCACTGGATTCGCATTTGAATTCCCTGTGGATCGTATTCAAGGCGCGCGACAATCACAGCAGCCCTTTTGATATTCGTTACTGGAGCACTACCCCCTATGCACTCGGTGACGGCAAGCCGGTCAAATATTCGGTTGAGCCCTGCTCCACGATTAGCAGCGAATTACCGTCCAGCCTCACGGAAAATTATTTACGGGACTCGATGCAAAAACATCTTGCACAAAGCGGCGTTTGTTTCGATTTCATGGTGCAACCTCAGACCAACGATAGCGATATGCCCATCGAGGATAGTTCGGTCATCTGGGATGAAGACGATTCTCCATTTCAAAAAGTTGCGCGTATCAATATCGAAGCACAGGATTTCAGCAACCCGGCGGCTCTGGCCAGCTGCGAAAAAGTTACCTTTAATCCATGGCAAAGCCTGCCGGAGCACGAGCCCCTGGGTCGCATGAACCAGGTGCGTAACAAGGTTTACACGTTTACGTCCCGCTTTCGGCTCGGTGAAAACAGCAGACGCCAATCTCGATAAACCTGCCGAACGAGGAATAAATCATGATAAGCGTCGACCCAAAAGTTAAGAAATGGCTTTCTCTATCCCGTGAAGAACTCGACCAGGTGTACCGGGAAGCCGAAGCGGGAACCATTCCCAGCGGTGATACGCGCGGTACCGCAATCGTCGCCGGATCGCTGCTGGCGAAGGCCTACGCGGCCTTCGCACGCCTGTTCGGCTGGCAGGGCAAGGTGTTCGATCTGTTCGCCGCCGACTGTGACAAGGGGCTGTTGATTAACAAGATCACGCCTCTCAGCCTGTCCTTTATCGTCGCCAAGGTTTATCGCGACAAGAGCTGGATGGACGGCAAGGAGACGATCGTCATCGATTATTCGACGACGTCGTTTTTCGCCGGGCGCATCAGGGATGAAATTCGCGAGGTCGAACCCGGCATTTACCTGGGCAAGGTCTGGTTTGGAAAAAAGCGCATCCTCGATTTCGCGCTGAAGAAAAAGGAGTAAATGCCTTCATCCCGAAACGACTAATTCGGGGCAAACTCTTCGTCGCCGTCAGGTTCGACATGTGTGGTATCGTTCATCTTCATTCTGAACCTGGATAGCTCATCGTACATTCTGCGCCGCGCGCGGCTCTGGTTACCGAGCGGGCGATGCTCATGCAGGCAGTGCCACGGATTTATCGTCATACGCCGCGTGAATTCGAACTGCGCGGGATAATCGAAAGTCTGCCTGGGTATTCGAATCGTCGCCGCCGGAATGAATGGCGACAGTTCTTCCGGCCAGCGCACCGCGGCATTTTCGATCGGCATAAGATGCGGGTCGGTTTGTACTTGCACCAGCAGATCGAATTCGACGTCCTTGCGATCGAGTGTTTTAACCATGTTATCGCGTAGATAATTATCGGGCACACTACCGAAGGGCACGCCCGGTATTCGGGTATCAACCTCGGACCTGGGCTTAAACGAGTACATCATCGCCTGCCCTTCACCAAGCAGATAGGGGACACAGCTCCAGTAACGCTGACCGAGCGGATTGTATTGCGTTTCGTTCCACAACGATTGCATCAGAAAATCCCGAATATGCGAATTGAAGGGATTGATAAAGTAGTACATCGGCATATCACGCAGACTCCAGTCCTGTAAAATCGCATTCGCCCTGGTATCCGGCGTGACAAAAGTCGGCGTGCACACGCAAATCAGGTCCTGCGTGTATTTTTCGTCATCCATGATTTTGGGGCCAGGCACATCCATTAGTTTAATCGCCATGCTGCCGAAACCGACATCCTGAATATCTTTGGGCACATCGGGGCCAGGGCCCGAAAAACGTATATAGGCAGGATAACTGCGTTTGCTGGCGAAGATGCCTTTACACATATGTTCGGGCAAGTCGTCACGCACCGTTACCGTCGCACGTACCAGCCCGTGGGTTTTAGTATTGCCGCCACGTTCAAACTGACCGGGTTTGAAATGCCCGCGCATCTGATCCGCCATCAACTCGATAATCGCATCGAGGCTTTCTTCTTCCCACTCGAAGAATTTTTCTTCGGCGAGGCCGAGACCATCGTTCGGACGGCGAAAATTAATCATCCATTGCAGGACTTTGGCCGACGGTTCGCGCAGCAGGTAGTTGAGAAAACGTCGAAAAAAAGGCTCGAGCCGACGCTCGACCTCAAGCAACTTGATCATCACGCGATGTATTGTTCTCAACAACATATCAAGTCCTCCCCAGGCCCGATATTCCCGATAACCGGTTCGTCCGCCGCGAATGCAGGACTATTTGTCATCCCCGTCCGCATGCGTCGCTATAAATTTCAGGGCATTTAAACCGGGCATGAAAAAATATGCGCCCCCCTTTACCGTAACAAACTGGGGTAACCCGGCATGGCAGCGAGCCGGCGCGCCGGCCCGCGGACGGGTAAAGCGATCGGTGGCTTCACCGCCGAACAACGGCTCGCGGTTGCCCAATAGTGGATCACTCTCGCCGGCAAGCCCGGCAAACTTGGAATTCATCAGCCACGCATTCTGGACAAATTCGAACTGCCGTAAAATATTGGCGCCCAGGCAAATGAAATGCAGCCCGCGTTCGGCCTCGATCGCGTCCTCGCTGATTGCGTCCTCGGGTACAAGCGTTGGGCCATAGGCCCGGCCGCGGCGCAACAGTCGATGAAACCGGGTCGATGAAATCAGATCTTCATTCGGATGTCTGCGCTTAAATCCCAGCGTACGCAATAGCCGGCTGATAATTCCCGAAGTGCCAGGCGGAAGATCACCGGTTCGCGGATTGGCCCGGCGGATATGCGCACCGACCGGGCATTGCTGGCCGTAGGGGTCGAAGTCAAAGCTGAACTGGTTATCGGGCGGTGTATCATTCTCCTTTTCAGCACTCGCCGATGTCGACGCGGCTTCTATCAGCGGGGTGCCGTCGCGCTGACGACCGACCATTGCTGCTGCCAGCTGCTCACGTTCGGCGGCAACACCACCGCTAGCGCTATCGACAAACTGCCAAAACTCCGCAACCTTCTGATCGAGCTGGCGCATCACCAGGTAACTACCGTTACGACCGAGATCGTGCAGCGCCGCATTATCCTCGGCACGCGGCAGGATAGCCGCGGCAGGCAACAGCCTGGGGTCTAACAGCGGCCGATCGGTGTAAAGTCCGTATTCATTGATGTAACCCAGCAAAACTTCGCCAATTTTCATTTTATTGATGTAATCATTACGCTCGTGTAAATCGGTGCTCACCCGATTACTCCAGTCGACCTCGGGTTGACTGATACCGTCGACGAAGCCGAAAGGTTCTTTCGGGCCGAGCGTGGCGGTAACCAGTTTTTGCTGTACCTCGAAGGCGCTGGCGAAGGCCGCGTCTTCAACCGTATCTATCCAGCTTTGTAGCTCGTCCGTTTGCGCGTACAGCATGAGCAAGAGATGCGGTATTACCTCGTTACCCCAATCCCAGTTGGAGGGAGCGTTAGCACCGGTATCGCCGAGCCGTCTGCAACGGTTGACGTCTGCGTTCATGCCCACGATAAATTCAGTGGAGAAATCCTCGATTATGTCTGTGGGAACCTCGAGCGCCTGCAACCCGGCGGCGGTAAACGCGACCTGCAACGCAGCCGGCGGACGCGGGTCAATTTCGGCCGCATTCGTCACCGGTGCATTTTGCAACCAGCCACGCGCTGCCGGCGCATTTTTTACCTGCAAGAGTAAAAAACAGGCTTCCGGCAGATGACCGTTGCCGTAGCGCACCAGGCGTTGCATATCTGCAAATTCGTCACCGGTCTGTGCGCTGTTTTCAGATTGCGTCGTCATAACAAACTCAACCATTTTTGCATGTCACGCAGGCTGGGATTCGATTTTTCAAGCCCTTTACGGATGCGGGTGTTACGCGCCATCTCTATCGCGTTTATTCCCGGACAACCCTTGTACCAGGTTGCCGACGGCAATTGATTGCGTCGCAGAGTCCTCTTGTACTTGCCCTCGAACTTGGCACCCCCCTTGATCAGCCAGCGAGTGCGCGGGTAGCCGACGCCGTTACTGAAAACCAGGTTCAATCCCCAGCCAACCTTGTTGATAAAGTCATCCATGTAGCTGTCCAGGCTGCCATCGTAGTTACTCGCAAAATACACGCGCCGGTTATTGTCGATCAGCACCCAGCGCGCGAAGTTAATGGTCTGGATGCGGGTCAGAAAACCGCGGTTATAAATATGGCGCGCGGTATAGTCGACAATCCACAACAAAAACCGAATCGTATAGTTGCGAAAACGACCCGGCTTGACCTGCCCGAATACATTGAACTGGTTAGTCTCCAGGTAGTCCTCCTGTTGCGCCAGCTCGGCAACATGATCCAGCGTGGGACGCGGAATATTTTCCGGATCCGATTCTTCGAGCCGGCGCAGACGCAACGCATAAAATGGCGCAGCGATTAAAAACAACGGTGACAGCGCAAGCAGTATCAGCGGTACGCCGACGAGATGCACGAAATTGGCGATTAACAATCCCGGGGGGGTCGGCGCTGGCGGCGTCAGGCGCAGGCGCAGCGACGCCACTTCTTCGTCGACAAAGGCTTTTAGCCGACCATACAGGGCCTGTGCATCACCGTCTCCCGCAGAGTCGCTTTCTTTCGCCAGTTGATGGCGCAAGGCTTCGCCAAGCGCCTGCTCTTCGCGGATTTGCACCACCGTACGACCGCGCCAGTTGACATAGTTGGCTTTCGGCTTGACGTCGTGGGTTTTCAACCAGTCGAGCAGGTTATCGGATTCGGCCTCAAAGCCCTGGCAATGCGAAAAAATCCGGCGCAAACCGTCGCCGGCGCGCACCACCAGTTCGGCCAGAAACAAATTCCTGGGTCCATCGACATCCCCGACAAAGCTCAGCGTCGGCGGCCACGCTGACGGTTCGACGCCATAGTCCCGGATATCGTCATTAGTATTGGCTTCGAGAATAACCAAACGTGCAAAATGCAATTGCGTAAATTGAAAGAATGGAATCAACGGGTTATGTGGATCGGCCATTCCCGGTTGCTGGTTCATGCTGGCAATCAACTCGCGCAAGTCGGCCTCCCTGGCGGGGTCGATGGTTGCGGTGATCATAAATCTCGATTGTGCGATCATGATTTTGGGAACCAGACCAATCGTCGCTTATGTTGCTATTTTCACTGGTCTGAGGGACCGAGATAGAACAGGCTCTTCCGGCTTGTGTCGTTCGACGATATGCTGCGATCGTGTCTCCAGGAGCTGGATGATTATCGAATAGAAAACAATACCACTAGCATTCGCTCTCATATAAAAATCTCCCTTTTTATATCTGTCTGGCAGCCTGGGCTACCAATTAACAAGCGACGTCTGGCTTTAATTGCCCGGGGGTCAGGCGTCAGGTTGTAGTGCCTCTGGGCGAACAGTCTATCAATTTCAGTTTAATATTGAAAATGTATTGATAATCCAGTCCGCCAATGCGAAACGGACTGGTGAGTTACTTTCTGCAGATTGATCTCGATAGTAGCAGGGACTTCCGCTAAGCAGCCATAGGTCCTGGCACAGAGGCACCAGGGCTTTCTCGCTGCAACCATGGTAATTAGCTGGTCTGTGTTACCACCGGCCGAAGCATGTCAGCGGCCATCAGATTCTGGATATCATCGGCGGTAAGCGGTTCGCAATAGAAAAATCCCTGCACCATATCGCAGCCCAGTTCTGATAACAGCGCATCTTGCTCAGAGGATTCCACCCCCTCCGCGATGGTTACCAACTCCAGTCCCTGCGCCATGGTGATAATGGCTTCGACTAAACGCCGGTCACTCGTGCTGGTAGCAATATCCTGAATGAATGATTGATCAATTTTCAGGGTATTGACGGGAAACTCCCTTAAATAACTCAATGCCGAATATCCGGTACCGAAATCGTCAACTGCCAGCCTGACACCCATATCCCTGATCTCGGCCAATACATCCTTGATCCTGGAATCCTCGTCCATCAACAGGGATTCGGTAATTTCAAGCAGTAGCCTGTTTGCCGGGAATCCCGTTTCTTCGAGAATCTCGCTGAGTTGCTTTTTGTCGAACCCGCCCTTGAACTGGCGCATCGAAATATTGACTGCCAGATAACAATCCGGATGCGTAGCCAGCTTTAGCCACGGCAGCGCCGCTGCGCATGCATGCCGCAAAACCCAGAGACCAATATCTTCAATCAATCCTGTTTCTTCGGCCACCGCGATGAATTCGCTCGGCAGCACCAGTCCTTTCGTGGGATGCCGCCAGCGCAGTAAAGCCTCGACACCTACCAGGTCATTGCTATCGAGTTCATATATTGGCTGGTAGTGAACCTCAAGCTCCTCCTGGCTCAGCGCCCGGCGTATGTCCTTGTCGACCTCAAGGAACTGTTGTGCTCTTGTGGTCATCTCAGCGGTAAAAAAACGGAAGGTATTGCGCCCCTGATCCTTGGCTTCATACATCGCCATGTCAGCATTCTTCAACAGAGTTTTGGTATCGTCTCCGTCACTTGGACAAATGGTAATACCGATACTGGCGCCGGAGTAAACTTCGTGGCCATGTAGCATGAAAGGTTCAGCTAAACGTGCGAGGATACTTTTCGCGATTATCGATGCATGGATTTCATCTACCATATCACCTAGCAGGACGGTGAACTCATCCCCTCCCAGCCGCGACACAATATCTGTCTCACGAATTGATTCGCCGATTCTGATCGCCACCTGCCTGATCAGTTCGTCACCGAAATCGTGACCCAGGGTATCATTAATGGTCTTGAATCGATCGAGATCGATAAACAACAGGGCAGTGTTTCCTCCGCTACGTCGACTCCGCGAGATCGCCTCACGTAAATGCTCGACAAAATTTGATCGATTCGGCAAATGTGTTAACTCATCAAAGTTTGCCCGGTAACGAATTTTTTCCTCGCTTATCTTCAATGCGAGAATGTTTCTCTGCAACCGAAATCCAAAAATCAGCAGACCTACCGTCACTATCGCAAGAGCGACCAGCATGAGCACCATTATGTTGCGGAATCCCTTGATCCTCTGCGCCTGTGCGGCAAGTACATCTTCGGCAGTGGCACCAACCGCGAGCAGTTGAATTTCCGCCTCCTGAAGTGCCTGCTGCGCACGGAGGTCCACCAGTTTCAGCGTCTGCAACGATCTGGGCGCAAAGTAATACACCCTTTTATTCAGCCAGTTTTTTATATCGAAAATAGCGGGATATAGTGTCGCGTGTATGGCCGATATCCCTAATACTTCATCAAATCGATAGCTCTCCCTTATCACGTCAAGGTAGGTTTCAACCTCAAGGGTTTGCTGGATCACTATCTCGTATCCAGTGGGGGTTTTTATTTCACGAGCAAATCCGATGATTTGCACCAGGCGCTGCATTTCATTTACCAGTACACGAATATCGCGCTCTTCAGTTGCCAGCCTGATCGGCAAGGCTTCCTCTATTTCCGAGAGCGTCTTTTGAACATATATTATGACGCTGGAACTGGCTATCAACAGGATCAGGACCAGTACAATTGAGGTCACCGGACGCAGCAGCAGCTTATCGATAAAGATACTCATTGACCCTGCTAACCAGCGTACTTGATATTATTCATCAACCTGGTCACTCAACCGACATTCCGATTTCGTCATAAAAACGCTTCGCCCCGGGGTGCAATGGCACGGCGAGACCCTCGAGTGCCGATTCAAGTAGAATTTGTTTACCCTTGACGTGCCCACTATCCAGTAAGCGCCGTGAATTCTGGTGCCAGAGTGATTTTGTGATCTCGTATACCATCTCGGGGTCGGTCGACAAAGACACCATCCACTGGGCGCCAACACTGATAGTTTCGATGCGGGGCACAGCTGCATATACACCCTCGGGAATTTCAGTCTGTGAAAAGAAACGATAGCGTGAAATCAGCCGATCAGCCTCAGGACCATCAATAGGAAGTATGTTTACTCCGGAATCGGCAGCCAATTTGGCAACGGCTTTGGTTGGATAACCAGCGACTATAAAAAATGCATCCAGCTTGTCATCTCGAATTCGTTTCATCGCCAGATTTGGCTTTATGAATTCGACTTTAAAATCATCTCTGGAAATACCGTACTCTTTGAGTACGAGTTCCGCATCTATCAAGGTACCCGACCCAGGCTCATCCAGCGAAACACGTTTACCGATTAAATCCCTTACCCGTTTTATACCAGAATCCTTACGCGTCACAATATGAATACTTTCCGGATAAAGATTGGCAATACTGCGCAGTTCCTGAAACGGTGAATCTTTACGGAATGCCCCGCTACCGGTATAAGCCCAATAGGCAATATCAGCTTGCACGAGCCCGGACTCAAGACGCCCGCGCTGAATTCCTTTTACGTTGGCGACAGATCCGTTTGATGATTGGGCAATCACCACCAGGCCCGGCGGACCACAGCTCCCGCCCTGGTTACAGGGACGATCACCGGGTGGATTACTGATGGCGTGGGCTATCATCCCACCAATTGGATAATAGGTACCAGCGACACCGCCTGTGCCGATACGAAAAAACTGCATTTCTTCAGTGCCTTGTGCGCTAGCAACGGAATTGCACAAAGTCAGCACAACTCCAATCGACAATAAAATTTTTCTCATGAGACTCCAGTAACCGAACCTGAAAAATCCTTGCCTGAAAACAGGACATAAATCAGATCCATATTCGTAACTAGTTAATTTGCCCGCATGATGCACGGATCTTTATAATCCAATTTGGCCCGATACCAGGACGACGGTCAAGTTTCTTCGCAGCTAGCATTACTCGCCCGTTATCCCATCGACTTTTATGATTGGCCGTTTAAATTGTTTATTCTAGTAAAACATCATCCATCTTGCGCAATATTCTTGCGTAGTGGGCTATCGTGATCAGGTTAACTTGTTATCACTACTCTTTTGCCGTTCACCCACATGACTTTAGTGGATTTCAGGCACTAACACCTGACTTTCAGCATCTTCGGATCGTAAACAGCCTGATGATGTAACTCGCAAGGCATTCTCTCGCTGGCGACTTCGAGTTCGAAAGTTCCTGCCTGCAGATAATCGCTATCGACACCTGCGTCGTTGCGCACATAACCCAGCCCGATATTAGTGTTGGCCGTATAGCCCCATCCGGCGCTCGACAACCAGCCCACTCTCTCGCCATTTCGATAAATTGTCTCGCGACCCAGCAACACCACATTCCTGTCTGCCAGCGTGAAACAGGTAAGTGATTTCAGCAGCGGTTGCTCTTGCTGTGCCAAAATCGCGTCACGCCCGATAAAGGACTTACCGCTTTTAAGATCAACTGCCCAGCCAAGCCCGGCTTCGAGCGGATTGTAATCGGGGCCAATGTCGCCGCCCCACGCGCGGTAACCTTTTTCGAGCCGTAACGACTCGATCGCGCGGTAACCTGCATTGACGATGCCATGCTCCCTGCCCGCCGACAGCAGCGCCTCGTAAACGCTCTGCGCAAATTCTACCGGCAGGTGCAATTCCCAGCCCAGTTCCCCGACATAGCTGACGCGCAGCGCCCTGACCATGCCGCCGGCAATCGCCAGCTCCTGCATCGTCGCGAACGCAAATGACCTGTGCGACATATCCTGTTGCACCAGAGACTGCAACAGCTCTCGTGAATTCGGCCCCATGACTGAAAGCACGGCCCATGCCGAAGTTACATCTTCGATGCTGGCTTCGCAATCAACAGGAATGTTACGTTTTATCCAATCGAAGTCATGCGTGGCGAATCCAGTGCCGGTAACGAGATAAAACTCGTCTTCGTCGATTCGGGTAACGGTCAGGTCCGACTCGATACCACCGTGCCGGTTCAGCATCTGCGTATACACCACTCCACCGATAGCAACGTCGATATTGTTGGCGCAGACCCACGACAGCGCCGCAACCGCACCGCGTCCGCATACCCGGTACTTGGCAAACGAACTCTGGTCGAAAATGGCGACCTGTTCGCGTACCGCGCGATGCTCGGCGCCTACCGCATCAAACCAGTTCTGGCGTCCGAAACTGTACTCGTCAAAAGCAGAATCGGGATCAGCGGCAAACCAGTTCGGGCGTTCCCAGCCCAGTTTTTCGCCGAAACAGGCGCCCTGAGACCTCAAGCTTTCATATAGCGGGGAGCGCCGGCAGGGGCGACAGCTTTTATGCTCTTCATAAGGCCACGCCATCGTATAGTGCTTCGAATAGGCCTCCAGGGTTCTGCTGCGCACCCAGTTCACATCCGCATGTGGTTTGCCGAAGCGACGAATATCAACCGGCCATAAATCGAATGGCGGTTCGCCGTTTTGCACCCATTCCGCCAACGCCATGCCCGCGCCACCGCCCGAGGCGATGCCGAAGGCGTTGAAGCCGGCGCCGACAAAGACATTGTTGCGCTCGGGCGCGGCGCCGAGAATAAAGTTGCCGTCCGGGGTAAAACTTTCCGGTCCATTGAGCATCTGCTTGATGCCGGCTTCGGCCAGCGCGGGCACACGCGCTATCGCCTGCTCCATCAGCGGTTCGAAATGCTCGAAGTCGTTATCGAGTAAGGTGAAATTAAAGCCTTCAGGAATGCCCTGCTGCGCCCAGGGAAGCGGATTCGGCTCATAGCCACCCATCACCAGACCTCCGACCTCTTCCTTGAAATAGGTCAGCCGGTCCGGGTCGCGCAGGGTCGGCAAATTCGACGGCACCCCGGGTACTTTCTCGGTAATCAGGTACTGATGCTGTACCGATACCAGCGGGATGTTGACGCCGGCGAGTTGTCCGAGCTGGCGTGACCACTGCCCGCCGCAGATAACCAGTCGTTCGCACTTAATGGTTCCGCCGGTAGTGTTTACTGCACGAATCGTATCGCCATCGAAATCAAACCCGGTAACCTGCGTGTCCTCACAAATCTGCACCCCCCCCTTGCGCGCCCCGCTGGCGAGCGACTGCGTGATGTCCGAAGGGTTGGCCTGACCATCGGTCGGCAGAAAAGCCGCGCCGACCAGGTCGTCGATAGCCATTACCGGCCACAGATCCAGTGCTTCCTGCGGGGTCAGCAAATGCATTTCCAGGCCGAATGAATGCGCCATGGTTGCCTGTCGCTTTACCTCGGTCCAGCGTTCCTCGTTGCAGGCCAGGCGCAAACCGCCGTTCATCTTCCAGCCGGTGGCGAGCCCGGTTTCCTGTTCCAGGTGCTTGTAAAGCTCGACCGAATAACCGAGCAACTGGGTGATATTGGCATTGGTGCGCAACTGCCCGACCAGCCCCGCGGCATGAAAGGTCGAGCCAGAAGTGAGCTTGTGCTGTTCCAGCAGGACGACGTCGTTGCAACCCATTTTGGCCAGATGATAAGCGGTGGAACAGCCGATGATACCGCCACCAACGATGACGATGCGTGCCTGTCTGGGGAAATCGGGATTAGCGTTCATATTACTCGAGACCATATTCACGTTTACGTTTCGATGCCCAGGCGCCAATCATGCGATCCGCAATGATCGCAATAAAGGCGACGCAGACGCCGGCGATAATGCCCCGACCGGTATCTGCCTTGGTCAACGCGATGTAGACCTCCTGGCCGAGTTCACGGGTGCCGACCAGGGCCGTAATGACCAGCATCGACAGCGCCATCATGATGGTCTGGTTCACACCGAGCATGATATGCGGTAATGCCAGCGGCAATTGTACCTTGCGCAATACCTGGCCGCGCGTGCAACCTGCCTGCCGCGAAGCTTCGATCAGGTCGCCTGAAACCTGGCGTATACCATGGTCGGTATAGCGAATGATCGGCGTAATCGCATAGGCAATCACCGCCAGCATGGCGGCGAAATCACCAACCCGGAACAGCATCACCACCGGCATCAGGTAAACGAAACTGGGCAAGGTCTGCAGGGTATCGATGACGACGCTGACGACCTTGTGCACGCGATCATTCCTGGCCGCCCAGATCCCGATTGGAACACCGATCAGGCAGGCGATGACAACCGAAAGCCCACACAGGTAAAGGGTTACCATGGCCTTGGTCCATAGACCCACGATCGCGATAAAGCTGGCCAGGCTCGCAGTCAGCAGGCCAAGCCGCAAGCCGCCCAGCTGCCAGCCACCGAGACCCACCATCGCAACTACGGCAACCCAGGGCAAAGACAACAAGAATCGTTTGAACGGCACCATGACGTTCAGCAACAGAAAATTCTTGAAGCTTTCCAGCACGTCAAAGAAATTTACATTGATGTAGCGCACCAGGTCGCCCCAGAAAGCGCCGGTGGTCAACTGCCAGTTCTCCGGATAGGTATTCATCGCGGGTACAAAAACACCGATTAACCAGGTAAGCCCCACCACCGCGGCGAACAGGAGCGCATGCGGGTGCTGTGCCAGGAAACTCTGCTTTTGCATGCTGTGCATAGGGGACGGCCGATTCGCATAGGCCTGGCTGAGTCGATCGAGCGCGATGGCAAGCAGCGTAATCGCTACTCCGGCTTCGACACCCTCGCCGATTTTCAAGCGGCGCAGCGCGGTCAGCACGTCGTAACCGAGACCACCGGCACCAATCATCGAGGCGATAATGACCATGTTCAAAGACAGCATCACGACCTGGTTTACGCCGACCATGAGTGAGTGCTTGGCGGATGGCAAAAACACTTTCCATAGCAATTGCCGGCGCGAACAACCGGACATGGCCCCGGCTTCGACCACTTCCATGCTGACCTGGTCCAGGGCCAGCAAGGTGACGCGGACCATCGGTGGCATCGCGTAGATAATGGTCGCGATCATTGCCGATACCGGGCTGAAGCCAAACAACAACAATACCGGCACCAGGTAGGCGAACACCGGCACGGTTTGCATCAGGTCGAGAATCGGCACCAGGCCCTGTCGAAATCGCGGTGATCGATGCCCTGCGATACCCAGTAACATGCCACCAACCACCCCGATCGGCACCGCAATGATAATCGAGCTGAGGGTTACCATTGCGCTATCCCATTGGCCAAACACCACCAGGTAAGTGAAGCAGGCACCGACCAGCGCGGCCAGTTTCCAGTCGCGTGCGTAGTGTCCCAGCAGCATAACCCCCGCCACCAGCGCAACCCAGGAAATTCGCGGGAAAACCTGCACCGCATCGCTACCGACACCCCGCAGAAACCCGGTCGACAACATACTTTTCACCAGGGTATAAGGTTGTTCGACCAGCCACGCGAGTCCGCGGGTAAATTCCTTGAAGGTGAACAGGCCGAGATCGGCGCTGTTGATCAGCCATTTCATGAAGTCAGTAATCCAGCCCGCCAGTGGTAACTGCCACGTGCGTGGATACTTGAAGGCCCAGGGCAACCATTCCCTGGCCAGCATCATCACAATAGTGGCCGCAATCAACGCGAGCCACAGCAGCAACCATCGATTGAGCATCAAGGTCGCTGGCCTGCCTGCCGAAACTACCGCACTCATCAGGATTTACGCTGCGCCTGGGATAACAGGTCGACGACGACTTCACGCGCCAGGGCACCGATGGTTTCACCCCGTTCGTTGTGCACCGCAAACACGGAACCGCGATCGGCGTTGAGGATACTGTCCAGCTGCGTTTCAATGGCCGCGGCGCCCGGCACCACGCCGACAAAGTCATCCGCGTCGACAGCACGCATCAGCGCCTGTGCACTCAAAACCTTGGCGCGGGGAATACCACGGGTGAATTCTTCGACATAATCGGTGGCAGGATTCAACACCAGCTGTTCCGGGGTACCGATTTGAATGATCGCACCGTCCTTCATGATCGCGATGCGGTCCGCCAGCCGGATCGCTTCTTCAAAATCGTGGGTGATGAACACAATGGTCTTGTGCAATACATTCTGCAGGCGCATGAATTCATCCTGCATTTCGCGACGGATCAGCGGATCCAGCGCCGAGAAGGGCTCATCGAGAAACCAGATATCGGGTTCAGCTGCCAGTGAGCGGGCGATGCCGACACGCTGTTGCTGTCCACCCGACAGTTCCCGCGGATAGTAACGTTCGCGGCCATCCAGCCCAACCAGCTTGATGACTTCGAGCGCACGTTGCTCGCGCGCCACCCTGCCGATACCCTGGACCTCCAGCGGCAGGGCGACGTTATCGAGCACGTTGCGGTTGGGCAACAGCGCAAAATGCTGGAACACCATGCCCATCTTGTGTCGACGTAGCTCGATCAACTCGGACTCGCTGACCCGCATCAAATCCTGCGTTTCGAAAAGAATTTCACCCGCACTGGGCTCGATCAGGCGCGTCATACAGCGTAACAGGGTCGATTTGCCCGAACCGGACAAGCCCATGATGACAAAGATTTCGCCCTCGTAAACATCGAAACTGGCATCACGCACCGCGTTTATGTAGGTGCCGCTATCGAGTGCAGCCTGATCGACACTGCCATCGCTGGCGAACAACGCTGCCACATCATCGCCAAACACTTTCCACACGTGCTTGCAGCTTAGCTTGATCTCGCTTTGACGCGCTTGAGGATCGTCGGCAGCTGGTGCCTGCGTATCTGACATTTGCCACTGTCCTGGAATTGGCAAGAAGCTTGCCATTAGATAACAAGAGCGGGCCGGAATCAGCCCCGGCCCGTCCTTTCAGTTACAACTACTACTTGATCCAGGACTGCCAGGTAGCCTCATTCTCGCTCATCCACCTGGCGACAGTATCATCAACCGACTTACCTTCAAGGTCGACCTCGACAATCATCTGGCTCATCGCCGCATTGTCGATCTGGAAGTTACGCACTGCCTGGTAGGCACCCGGCCATTTCTTTTCACCCGCCTTCCAGCCAACCTTCTTGATCCAGCCAAAGGGTTTGCCACAGTCATAGGCCATATCCTTGTTCATACCCCAGCTCGGATCTTCGTAACAGGCGTCGGTATACTCGGGAAACTCGACCCATTCACCTTCGTACTTGGCGACCGCCCAGTGTGGTGCATAGATCCACAGGAGTATCGGCGCCTTGCGTTGCACCGCCGATTCCAGTTCCGAGAACAGCGCTGCATCGGTGCCCGCATGAACTACTTCATAGTCCAGCCCCAAAGCCTCGACCCGTTCATCGTCGAATCCAGCCCAGGTCACCGGGCCGCCCAGGTAACGCCCTTTGGGTGCGGTTTCGGCGGTCGAAAATGCGGCGGCGCATTCATTTAAAGCTTTCCAGTCAGGTAATCCGGGGCAGCGTTCCTTCATATACAATGGATACCACCACTCCTCCTTGGCATCCATCCCGGTTTCACCGAGGTCAACCGTTTTACCGGTCGCCAGGGACGCATCCATCGCCTGCTTACCGGTAGTTTCCCACATCTCCATCGCGATATGCAGATCGCCGGACTCAAGCCCGGCAAACTGGGCGATGTAATCAGCCTGCACATATTCGATGTTGTAACCGGCTTTCTTCAGAACTTCTCCCATGATATGCGTCGTGAGGTATTGTCCAGTCCAGTCGTGAATAGTCAGTTTTATCGGGTCTTTTGACTCCACCGCACTCGCCGGTAATGCCAGGGACATGAAAAAACCGATCAACAGAGATTTGACCAGCATGCAGTTATATTTCTTGTTCATCATTATTGTCGCTCCTCTTGGTTGTGTACGTACCTGGAACTGCTCAGGGTACGTGCAAATCTTTGTCGCAAATTTACCTCACCATGTCAACGGGAATAAATGTTTTACCCTGTCGTCAAGCGCGGCCTGCACGGGCCATAAAATCGTGCTCATTTTATTATCACACTGACGCAAGGTCTGCAGCCGACAGGTTACTCAACATCGATAGCGCGAACATGCTGCCCGAAGCCCGCTGACGTCATCAGTGCTTTGCAACGTTCAAAGCGGCCGATTGCATAGACCCAGAAATCTTCAGCCGGATTATCATCGCTGTGCTGAATCAGCCCCCACAAAGTCCATAACAAATCACACAGCGCCTTGTAAATTACCATACGCCCGAACTCGGCCAACCCCGGTTCACGGCCACAGTAGGCGCGCATTAATTCCATGTCCTGCTCCGCGCTGAAACCGGCTTCTACCGACAGGTCTCCCAGGTCCCAGAGCGGGTCATTCATACCGGAATACTCCCAGTCGACGATCCACATCCGCTCCCCGGAATCGAGGAAGTTTTCACATAACGGATCGCAATGGCAAGGCGCTAGCTGCACCGGATTTCGTTCCAGCGCGGCACGCACCGGCTGTGCCGACTCGACCACGTCGGCATAGCCTGGCGGCAACTCGGCTTTGCGATCCTCCAGAATGGCCAGGTATTCATCGATCATCGAGAACAGCTCGAAGCGAAATTCGAAGGCCTCGGGCCAAGCGTGCATCTGCTTCAGTGCCCTGCCCGCACGTGCGGCTGCTCCTTCGCGCCGGGCGAACTCTTCCGGCGTCATGGTTACGATGCCGTCGATGTGCCGGCACAACATGACGCCGCTTGCGCTATCAGCGTAAATGACTTCGGCCGACACACCGGCCCGAGCCGCCACCCTGGCGTTGTGAATTTCGACCTCCCGGTTGATGTACGCCTCGGTTCCCTCGCCCGGAATGCGCAGCACATACCGCTCTTTGCCGGTATCGATACGAAACACCAGATTGGTCAATCCGCCCAGCCGGTCGACATTATAAGCGTCGGCCATAAGCGCCGTAAAACCGGGAATACCGGTCAAAACCCGGTGTACCAATGGTAAATCGTCACTCATCTATTTCTACTCCTCATATCAATCGGCCTGCGGCGCCTCTTTGCGCGCGGTGAACAGGCCCCAGCGTTGGTGCCCCGCCTCGGCTCGCGCCAGTTTCTGCCGCCAGCCTTGCCGAAGTTTGCTGCCGCTGGACTGGTCCAGCCCCAGGCCGTCGATACGCTCGAGGTCCGAGTGTAAAATCTCGATAAACCGGGGCGTAATGTCTTCTCCGCTCACCTGTTCGAAACCCGCGCCGGCAATCAACCCGCAATATTCCTCGATGGTATGCAGGCTGTACCCGCGGTCTTCAACATAACCGCCGAAATCGTCGCTCCAGGGCCGCGGGCCGCAGCAGTAATCGGTGAACAACAGGGTCCCGCCCTGACATAGCGAGGTATTTAACACCGCAAACAGCCGCGGCTTATCGTGGATATGCAAAAACACGTCCCGGCTATAAACCGCGGCATAGTAATCTTTGCGTTCGAGCTCAAGGCAATCGCCCCATTCCAGCCTGATCGAATCCGATAATCCATTCGCGGCCAGCTTCTGGTTCGCCAGCGCCAGCATATTTTTCGACAGATCGATGCCATCCACCAGCAGGCCGAAATCCCGTGCCATGACAAAGGCGCTACCACCAAGCCCGCAGCCGACATCGAGCACACGTGAGCCCGGCGTAAGCGCCATGTGGCCGATCATTTCACGCGCCATCGCCAGGCCCCCCGGGCTGACGAAATCTTCACCATAAACACTCTCGTAGAGCAATATGGATGTCGCCAGGTACTGCGACGAATCCAGGAAGTCCTGGTTTACCTGCTTTGCATCAGTCATGGTCTGGCCGGTTTCTCAATAAATGGCGGTTCCCCCCCCATTGGCGAATTCTGTGACAGATTCCGCTTTAATGCAAAACTGTAGCCATTACCGGTATTTACGATACTTGCAATCAAATTCACTAAATTGAAGTTGTAATTTTGGTAACATACGTTCTTTCGTTTTATAGGTCAGCTTACAAATGCTTACGGTTATCTCCCCTGCCAAAACCCTGGATTTTGATACCCCGACGGTAACCGATGCATATACTCAGCCTGTGCATTTAACTCAGTCGCGCAAGCTGGTAAAGCGAATGCGCCAGTTATCGGGCCTGGAATTGGCGAAATTGATGAATGTGAGCGGCAATATCGCCGATCTCAATCAGCAACGGTTCAAAAAATGGAAAACCCCGTTCAATCCTGAAAACGCCCGCCAGGCGATCTTTGCCTTCAAGGGTGACGTCTATATCGGCCTCGATGCCTACAGCATGACCGCGCAGAATGTTGACTTTGCCCAGCAGCATTTGCGAATTCTGTCAGGCTTGTATGGCATGTTGCGACCCCTAGACCTGATGCAGGCCTACCGGCTTGAAATGGGTACCCGCATCGATACTGATACGGGCAATAATCTCTACCAGTTCTGGGATGGACGTATCACCAAAACGCTGAACCAGGAATTGCGGCAGTCGGGTTCAAACAGCTTGATCAACCTGGCGTCGAACGAGTATTTCAAATCGATTAAAACGAAACTGCTCAAGGCCGACGTGATCACGCCGGTGTTCAAGGATTACAACAAGGGAAGTTACCAGGTGATTGGCTTTTTCGCCAAAAAAGCCCGCGGCCTGATGGCCCGCCACCTGATCGACAACGAGATCGACAACCCGGCTGGGCTGAAGGATTTCAGTGCGGAAGGTTATGCTTTCAACACAACCATGTCGAATTCTCACGAATGGGTATTCACGCGTAGACAGTAGTCTACGTGCGCCTCGCACCCTAGCCGATGGTTGAACTTTCCCCATTCGCCCATCGCGTTCAGTTAATTTCCGGCCTGGTCGCCGCATTAGTAGTATTAGCCATCCTGCTGCTCTCCCCGGGAATCAACGAGCAGACTTTAACCACGCTGGAAAAAATTCAGCACCGTGGTTACATCAAGATTCTGACGCTAAACAGCGCTACCACTTATTACCAGGACATCGACGGCCCGAATGGATTTGAATATCATCTTGCCAACTGGTTTGCCGATTCGATCGGTGTCAAGGCTCGCTTCGTCACCGTACCCGGGTTCTCTGATTTGTACCCCGAACTATTGTTTGGCAGCGGCGACATCGCAGCGGCCGGCTTGTCCGAGAACGAATCAGACTTCAGCCGCTCGGTGATCTACGGTCCGCGTTACTATGAAGTCGCCAACCAGGTCCTGTATCGCAAGTTTCGTTCCGATCGACCGAAGAAAGTGTGGAACCTGGCCGATGGCTCGCTGAAGGTCATCGGCGGTACCGCACAGGTCAAGTTGCTGCGGGAACTGGTGAAAACCTACCCCAGCCTGAGCTGGATCGAAGTCGACGATATCGCCGCCGAGGAATTGATCGAGCAGGTCGATGTCGGCGAAGTCGATTACATCCTCGCCGACTCACATGAAATCGCATTGCAGCGGCGTTACTTTCCGGAACTGCGTATCGCTTTTGAGCTCGGTGAAAAACGTCAATTACGCTGGGCTTACAATTACTCCGATGACGACAGCCTGACCATCGCGATCGACGCATTTTTCAAGCAAATCGAAACCGATGGCCGTCTCGAACAACTGGTACATCGGCACTACAGCCATGTCGAAAAATTTAACTATTCGGATATCCGTACCTTTACCCAGAGGATCGAAAGCCACTTGCCCCGGTACGAGGCGCTGTTCAAACTGGAAGCGGACAAGGTCGACCTTGACTGGCGACTACTCGCCGCCATCGGCTACCAGGAATCTCTCTGGGTCGCGCGCGCCAAATCTCCAACCGGGGTGCGTGGTTTGATGATGTTGACGCTCGACACCGCCAAACAAATGAAAGTCAAGAATCGACTCGATCCCGCCGAGAGTATTCGCGGCGGCGCGAAGTACATCGCCAGGGTATTGAAAAGGGTGCCCGAACAAATCACCGAACCCGATCGCACGTGGTTTGCATTGGCCGCATACAACGTCGGATTCGGTCATGTCGAAGATGCTCGTATCATCACTAAAGAACGGGGCGGTGATCCTGACCGCTGGATCGATGTTAAGCAGAACCTGCCCTTGCTGGCCCGCAAGAAATGGTACAAAAAGACCAAGTATGGCTATGCCAGAGGCTGGGAGCCGGTTAAATACGTGGAGAATATCCGCCAGTACTACGAGTACCTGATCGGGTTTGAAACCAAGGCCATTCGCGAAAAAGGTGAACCAAAACCACTACCCGAAATATCACCTCTGGCGCCAAGCCTGTAACTACCCATCACTGTCATCCTCGCCCTTCTATGATGTCATCCCGGCGAAAGCGGGAATCTTGAAATAGCGGCGTGGTGGCGAGATCCCCGCTTTCGTGGCCCCCAGCGCACGCTGGGTTGACGTTTCGGGATGACAGTAGTGTGGCAAAGGGAATGAATTCAGTGAGCGGAAATGACTTACTACCTTTTGGCGGCCCGTCTTTTTTCAAAAAACCGGGTTAATAACGCCGCACACTCAGCGGCCAGCACACCACCTTCAATCACGGGACGGTGATTAAACTTGCCAGTTTCGAAAAGTTGCCGGGCACTTTCTATCGCGCCGGTTTTCGGCTCGGTGGCTCCATAAACCAGACGCGCCACCCTGGCATGAACCAGTGCACCCACACACATGGTGCAGGGTTCCAGCGTGACATAGAGCGTGGTATCGGGAAGCCGGTAATTAGCGAGTTTTTGCGCCGCCGCACGAAGTGTTACGATTTCGGCGTGGGCGCTTGGATCCTGCGCGCTGATCGGCTGGTTATGCCCGACCGCGACTAACTCACCCTGCGCGTCGACTAGAACGGCACCTACCGGCACTTCTTCAAACTCAGCTGCAATGCGGGCCTGGCCAAGCGCTTGCCGCATCCAGTCCGCGTCGCTTACTCCCACTCGATGGTTCCCGGAGGCTTACCGGATATGTCATATACCACGCGAGAAATGCCCTCGATTTCATTCATGATGCGGCGTGATACGTGGTCGAGGAAATGGTACGGCAGATCCGCCCAACGCGCAGTCATGAAATCGATGGTCTCCACCGCGCGCAGACTCACAACGTGGTTATAGCGGCGCCCGTCGCCGGTAACGCCGACCGACTTGACCGGTAAGAACACGACGAAAGCCTGCGAGACCTTGTCGTATAAATCGTGGCTGCGTAACTCTTCAGTAAATATATGGTCGGCCAGGCGCAAGGTATCGGCAAACTCCTTTTTTACTTCGCCAAGGATACGTACCCCGAGCCCGGGGCCCGGAAACGGATGCCGGTAAACCATTTCGCGCGGGATGCCTAGTTCGACGCCGATCTGGCGCACTTCATCCTTGAACAGTTCGCGCAAGGGTTCCACCAGTTCAAGTTTCATGTCTTCGGGCAGGCCACCGACATTGTGATGCGACTTGATCAGATGCGCCTTACCGGTGGCAGCCCCGGCCGACTCGATGACATCAGGGTAGATGGTGCCCTGCGCGAGCCATTTGGCATTATCCAGCTTTTCGGCTTGTTCTTCGAAAATTTCGATAAACAGGTTACCGATGGCCTTGCGTTTCAGTTCCGGGTCAGTAACGCCTTCCAGTTTCGCCAGAAATCGGTCTTCTGCATCGATGCGAATCACGTGAACGCCCATATGATCGGCAAACTGGGTCATAACCTGGTCGCCTTCGCGGTAACGCAACAAGCCCGTATCGACAAAAATACAGGTGAGCTGGTCGCCGATTGCCTTGTGCAGCAAGGCCGCAACCACCGATGAATCGACGCCGCCGGAAAGGCCGAGCACGACGTCACCCTGGCCAACGCGAGCACGCACCTCGCCTATCGTGGCGTCGATGATGTTGGCTGAGGTCCAGGCCGAACCGCAACCGCAGATCTGATGTAGAAAGCGAGCATAAATCGCGGCACCCTGCAGCGTGTGGGTGACTTCGGGGTGAAACTGCAGGCCATAGATACGGCGTTCCTCGTCCGCCATACCGGCGATCGGTGCGCTGTCGGTGCTGGCCATCAGTTTGAACCCGGGCGGTAATTCAGCGACCCGGTCGCCATGTGACATCCAGACGTCCAGCATGCCATGACCCTCACTGGTCTCGTGGTCCTGGATATCACGCAGCAATTCGGTATGCCCACGGGCGCGCACGCTAGCGTAACCGAACTCGGACTTGCCGACGTTTTCGACCCGGCCACCGAGTTGCTGGGCCATGGCCTGCATGCCGTAACAGATACCGAGTACGGGTACACCGAGCTCAAACAATTCCAGTGGTACTTCGGGTTTGGCACTCTCGAGTGTCGATTCGGGGCCACCCGACAGGATGAACCCGCGCGCACCGAAATCACGGATGTGATCGAAACTCGCGTCCCAGGGAAAAATTTCGCAGTAAACGCCAGCCTCGCGCACACGACGGGCAATTAACTGGGTATATTGCGAGCCAAAGTCCAGGATCAGGACTCTATCGTCGTGCAAATCTGACATGGGTGTCTCTAAACCTGGTAGTTGGGCGCTTCTTTGGTAATCGTCACGTCATGCACATGCGATTCGCGCATGCCCGCGTTGGTGACCTTGACGAACTCGGGACGCGTGCGTAATTCTTCAATGGTGCCACAACCGACATACCCCATACTCGAACGCACCCCGCCCAGCAACTGGTGCACCGTATTCGCCAGTGGACCCTTGAACGGAACCCGGCCTTCGACGCCCTCGGGAACAAGCTTTTCATCGGCATTGTCGGCCTGGAAGTAGCGGTCGCTGGAGCCTTTTTGCATCGCGGCGATGGAGCCCATACCGCGATAGGATTTGTATGAACGCCCCTGGAACAGCTCGACTTCACCAGGCGCTTCCTCGGTACCCGCGAACATGCTGCCGATCATGACCGCATAAGCACCGGCGACCATGGCCTTGGCGACATCTCCCGAGAAACGAATGCCACCATCGGCAATGACCGGCACACCGGTTCCCTCGAGCGCCTCGGCGACATTGCTGATCGCTGTAATCTGCGGTACCCCGACCCCGGCGACAATACGCGTGGTACAGATCGAACCCGGGCCGATACCGACCTTGACGGCATCGGCACCCACATCGACCAGGTCGCGTGCGGCGGCGGCAGTGGCAATGTTGCCACCGATGACCTGGATGTCCGGAAAATTCTGTTTCACCCAGGCCACGCGTTCGATTACGCCACGTGAGTGACCATGCGCGGTATCCACGACGATGACGTCGACCTCGGCCTCGGCCAGGGCACGCACCCGGTCATCGGTTTCCACGCCGGTACCGACAGCGGCACCCACGCGCAAACGATCCCATTCATCGGTGCAGGCCAGCGGGTGGACGATTGACTTGTTGATATCCTTTACCGTAATCATACCTTTCATCTCACCCTTTTCATTGACCACGAGAACGCGCTCGATGCGGTGCCGATGCAGGAGTTCGATGACTTCGGATTTTTCGGCACCCTCGCCAACCGTTACCAGCTTATCGCGCGCGGTCATAATCGATGACACCGGTTGATCGAGGTTTGCCTCGAAACGTAAATCACGCTTGGTCACAATGCCGACCAGTCCATCGCTGCCAATGACCGGCAGCCCGGAAATTTTGCGCTCCTGGGTGAGTTTGATGACATCGCGTACCGGCGTGTCAGGGCTGATCGTAATCGGGTCCTTGATGACCCCGCTTTCATATTTCTTGACCCCGGCCACTTCGGCCGCCTGCTCCTCGATCGACAGGTTTTTATGCACGATACCGATGCCACCTTCCTGAGCTATTGCAATCGCCAGCCCGGACTCGGTGACGGTGTCCATCGCGGCGGAAATTAGCGGGATATTGAGTTCGATTGTCCGCGTCAGGCGGGTCTTCAGCACCGCGTCATTGGGCAGGACTTCGGATTTTGCCGGCACCAGTAATACATCGTCGAAAGTGAGGGCTTCCTGGCTGATACGCATAATGACTCCGGCGGGGCTGTTGCAAAGCGGGATTATAAATTAATGCGCGCAAGAGCGTAAGTGCGATTATTGGAATCGACGCGACTAAGATAGAATAGCCACTGATTTTCTGATCGATGCGAAACCATGCAACCAGCACAACCCGCCAACGAAGCCATCTGGACGGTATCGGCGCTTAATTTCGAAGTAAAGACCATGCTCAGCCAGGGCATCGGTACGCTGTGGATCGAAGGCGAAATATCTAATTTTGCTTGCCCGGCTTCGGGACACTGGTACTTCACCCTCAAGGACGAGAAAGCGCAGTGTCGCGCGGCCATGTTCAAGGGCCGCAACAGCCGCGTCAGCTTCCAGCCACAAAACGGCCAAAAGGTCCTGCTCAGGGCGCAG
>Ga0265306_10000149_pt1 | contig 29228 bp, 21 predicted proteins | sample Helome_3_FD_192493 | JGI IMG/M metagenome (GOLD analysis project Ga0265306, IMG submission 192493) | Marine sediment microbial communities from subtidal zone of North Sea - Hel_20160420 (Illumina Assembly) | ecosystem: Environmental > Aquatic > Marine > Subtidal zone > Sediment ... | reverse complement strand
AACTTCATTCCTGGTCATGGTTTTGCAGCCAGGTCTCGGTAATCAGTGCCGCGGACATACTATCGATTTCCTGCTTGGATTTCATACGCTGCTGCGCCATGGCTATCTGGTAGGCTTCGCGAGTGGTTAGCCTCTCATCGACCATCACCGTCGAGATGCCAAAACGCCCCTCTAACTGGCGGCCAAACCGCTTTGCGCTCGCAGTCATCTCCTGATCTTCTCCCGTCATACTGAGTGGTAAGCCGACGATCAGTTTTTGGGGTTGCCATTCATCCAGCAACCGCTTGATACTCTTCCAGTCGTTTGCTTTTAGCGTGGTCAATGGCGTGGCCTGACGGGTCAGCGTTTGGCCAACGGCGACCCCAATCCAGTGGGAACCAAAATCGAAACCAACGACCGTCTTTAGAGCCTCAGGCATTCCCGCTCACGGGCGAGAGCATATTGATATCGAATCCCAGCGAATCGAAGGCGACCTGCCATTTGTCTTCGGGTTTTTCATGAAACAGCAGATCGGCGTCACAGGTAGATGTCAGCCAGGAGTTTTGCTGTAGCTCCGCTTCGAGTTGACCCGAGGCCCAGCCCGAAAAGCCGAGAATCACGAGATAGTCATCCGGACCCTTGCCGGCGGCGATGGACTGCAGGATATCCAGCGAGCTGGTCAAATTGACTCCGGATGAAACTTCAACACTGTTTTGCCAGTTTCCGGCGCTGGAATGGAGTACGAAACCCTGTTCAAGCTGTACCGGGCCACCAATAAAAACCGGCTGGTTTTTAATGGCATCGTCTTCACACTTGATATCCAGCTGGGTAAAGATATCTTCCAGAACCTGCGATGTCTCATGGTTGACTACCAGTCCCATACTGCCGTTTTCGCTATGTTCACACATGTAGACGAGGCTGGAGGCAAAAATCGGGTCCTTGATCGCAGGAGTCGCGATCAGGCATTTATCGACAAGACTGGCGTTTTGCTGTGTCATGACAGGTCCCTAGCTTACTCCGCTTTTGGTTCTAAATCGATTGCTTTTGAAATCCCAGGTCCTGATGATGACAATTTGATCGGCGCGATCTTTTAACTCTTCGGAAAACGGAGCGAAGGGCTGCGCCATGCGCAGGATTTGCCGGGCAGCTTCATCAAGCACAGTGTTTCCGGAAGAACTGGTTATCTGCATATCGAGTACCTCTCCGTTGGCATTTATGCGCACGCTCATGCGTAAACGACCGGCAAGGTTTTTGAGTCTTGCTTCCTGCGGATAGTTCAAATTACCGGTGTGTTCGATTTTTTGTACCCAGGAAGCCAGGTAGCTCGCTTCGACAGCCTTGCGCGTACTCGCAGTTAAGGTAATGGTTTTGGGGCGCCTGGCATAATCGATCGACATTTTCCTGATTTCAGCCTGCAGACGGGCTATCTTGGTCTGGCGTTGCTCGTGGGCGCTTTCCTGTGGATTGTCCGAGTCCTTGCTGCGCTGTTGCTGTTGCGGGTTTATGGAGTCGTCGGATTCGCTTTGGGTCAGGAAATAAAGTTTGCTGATGGCCAGCTGTTGTTTGCGCAGCTCAGCCCGGTCCTGATCTGACAGGCCTTTTTGATCTATAGGGGTGGGAGCGGAAACCGGCGCACTGGGCCGGGCCTTGGCGTCGGCGTTGCCCCCTCCAGCCTGGTCGATCTGGGCCAGAAAGTCGGGGTTCTCAACGGTGTCGAAATTTTGTGAATTGGCGAGGATAATGTCGAGACTCGGCAAAGGCTGCTCGTTGCGGTGATCTGATTGGGTAAAACCAACACCTAGAACTACTATTGCATGCAGTGTAAGTGCCAGGAAAAGAGTGAACCCGAGGCGATCACTGGCGGAGATCCGGGGCCGGATTGCATTAGCTTGAGCCATATTGGAAGTCTATTGTGCCTAGATTAATTTGCTATCACCAGCAAATACCGCTGCTTTAATCGACAATTGTAGTCGGCCAGGGAACCGTAATTTCAATTTTTTCAGCCAGGGACCGACTCACAATGATTTCGCGTTGTTCACTGATCACCAGATAATCCTGAATTTGCAGTGATAATGCCAGGTCATGGTGGCCATGGAGCCCATCGATCATCAGTGCAGTCGCGGCAACATCGGCAAGTACCGGATCCGTGGTCAGAACTGTCGCCGAGCTTTGTCCGCTAGAAGCTTCCCCGCTGCGGGGATCTATTACATGGTGCGCCAGGCCCTCACCACGCCAGTACTTGCGATGATAGTTCCCCGACGTAAACAGGCTGCGTTTGCCCTCGATTTCAAGACTTGCAACGACCCCGGGTGCGAATGGATTCTGAATTCCAATGCGCCAGGGCCGACCAAATCGATTACCGGAGGTAACCATATCCCCGCCTGCATTGATAATGTAGTGGTCGATGCCATTTTCATCCAGATAGTCGCCAAGCAGGCCTACGGCGTAGCCCTTGGCGATCCCGCCAAGATCGATCTGTAAATGCGGATTGCTGCTCACGGCAGTGTTTGCTTCGACTCTCAAGTCCTGCATGCCGGGAATATCACGTTTGATTTCGGCGATCGTATTCATATCAGGTTCGCGGCCATGAAAACCATGCGCGGCAACCAGTTTTCCGAGCGCGGGGTTGAACAGACCCCCCGTAGCGTCATGGTAATGGTGACTGAGCCGTATTAAATGTGTCAGGCTGGTGGGCAGTTCTGCGCGGGCGCCCTGATGTAACGCCCTGTTGAAGCGAGTCAGGTCGCTATCCTCCCAGGCATGCCACTGGTTGCGCTGGATACGCAGTCGCTGTTCGATTTCGGATAGTAATCGTTCCGCCTGAGTCAGATCGTCGGTGATCATCGTAATTTCGATGATGGTGCCGAATTCGAGCAGATGTTGCTCGACCAGGTGCTGCTGGCGTTCGCAGCCAGCGACAATGAAGGCAGCTAGAAACAGCCAGATTAAGCGGGAAGTCGTTGCTCGATACACTCAAAGAGGTCTGCGCTGATGTTCAGATTAAAATCCCGGTCCAGCTCACGGATACAGGTTGGGCTGGTAACATTGATTTCGGTGATGTAATCGCCGATCACATCGATTCCGACAAACAGCAAACCCCGCGCCCTTAGTTCGGCACCGATCTGTGCGCAAAGCCAATGATCACGTTCACTCAACGGCTGGCCCCGGGTGGTCGCACCGGCCGCGATATTGCCACGATTTTCGCCGGCGGCAGGCAGGCGCGCGAGCGCGTAAGGAACGGCAACACCGTCGATTAACAAAATGCGCTTGTCGCCTTCGCTGATTTCCGGGATATAACGCTGCACCATGGTTTGCGAGCTACCATGCTTGGAAACTGCTTCGATGATCGCGTTGGTATTAAGATCGCCGGCCTGTACCCGAAAAATCGATTGCCCACCCATGCCGTCAAGCGGCTTGATAATGATGTCCTGGTGCTGCTCGATAAAGCCTTTCAAAATTTCCGGATTACGGCTTACCAGGGTTTCGACGCAACACTGCGGAAACACGCGAGTGAATAGTTTTTCGTTGCAGTCGCGCAAGCTCGCGGGTTTGTTTACCACCAATGCACCGCCTTCCTCCGCCTGTTCGAGGATGTAGCTGCAATAAATATACTCGAGATCGAAAGGTGGATCCTTGCGCATCAGTATGGCGTCGAGCCCGTCGAGTCGACAACAACCAGATTCGCCGTAATCAAACCAGTGCTCGTTGTCGTCGTAAAGCTGTAATGTTTTAAAATTCCCCATGGCGATGCCGTTGTCGAGGAAAATATCGTCAAGCAGAAAGTAAAAAATCTGCCAGCCGCGGGACTGTGCTTCGAGCATCATCGCCAGACTTGAGTCCTTCCAGGGTTTGATGGATTCGATGGGATCCATCACGATTCCAAGTTTACGAATTTGAGGCATAAGAGGGGATTTTTATCGAGCCGATAGCGGTCTCACGAATATTACTGAATTAAGCCAGCCAAGCACATCAAAATATATGCTCAATAAAAGTCAATCGGTTTCACTTGGAGCTTGTTAAACCTTGAATATTGAACTACTTTTTAGGGTGGTGAAACTACAAATAGAAGCCCGTGAATACTAACTTGAAACCTTAGAATTCACATCATGTAGTTTAAATAAATCACTGGTTTTGCATGGGAATATCCCTATAATCTTGTCCTAGTAAAGTGGGGGATACCCACTGTAAATCCTCTGGGGGTTACGTGAACACCGAGTCTCAAGTAGCAGATGAAGCACAGCAAACAACCAACCTGAACGTCAAGGTCATGGTAATTGACGATAGTAAAACCATTCGTCGCAGTGCTGAAACCCTGTTGAAAAAGGTTGGTTGCGAGGTAGTGACCGCGATCGATGGTTTCGAGGCATTGGCGAAAATTACCGAGCACAAACCGGATATTATTTTTGTCGATATCATGATGCCGCGCCTGGACGGATACCAGACATGTGCATTGATTAAAAATAATCAGGCCTTTAAAGCGACCCCGGTAATCATGCTCTCCAGCAAGGATAGTATTTTCGATCGTGCTCGTGGACGCATTGTCGGCTCTGAAAAATATTTAACCAAACCATTTTCCAAGGAAGATTTAATCAATGCGATAACGACGCATGTCGGTTAAGCGGACAAGGCCAACGGAGAATGAGGTAAGTACCGAATGACACATATTTTAATTATTGATGATTCTCCGACCGAGGTGCACGTATTCAAGAACATGCTTTTGAACAACGACATCGAGGTATCGGTTGCCAAGAACGGCGAAGAAGGCATAGAAAAAGCGATCGAAATCAAACCTGATTGTATCTTGATGGATGTGGTAATGCCGGGCAAGAATGGTTTCCAGGCAACCCGCGATCTGAGTCGGAATCCGGCCACCTCGACAATACCGGTGATAATCATCACTACCAAGGATCAGGAAACTGACAAGATCTGGGGTATGCGCCAGGGGGCCAAGGATTACATCGTAAAACCGGCTGTAGAAGAGGATTTGATCGAACGAATCAACAAGGTGCTCGGCTTCGATCGCAGCTACGAAGACTGAAAGAGAAGCCGCATCGATGCCTATTACTTCGCCGTTTGAGTTACTGAGCAAGCTTGATACCCGATGGCGCAAAAATTCCAGTGGCCTGCCTGTGGCTACGGCGGTTATTGACGACTGGATAGGTATTGGTTTTGCGATAAATGACATACCTTTACTGGCGAAAATGGATGACGTCAGTGAAATCCTGCCGCCGCCCGAGACAATTCGGGTGCCGGGAGTAACGCACTGGGTGAATGGCCTGGCGAATATTCGCGGCAGTTTGATGCCGATACTTGATATGAACGGGTTTCTATACGGGAAGCCAACCAGTATTCGCAAGGAAAGCAGGATTTTGATAATTAATAAACTAGGCGTGGTTGCGGGATTGCTCGTCGATGAAGTCTATGGCTTGCGACGTTTCAAACCCGAAGAACACCAGCAAGAAGTTAATCAGGACGTGGGTTCGATCGGCGAGTATCTCGCCGGAACATTTGTTGACCAGGTGCGACGCTGGAATGTTTTCAGCGTGGAAAGACTAGCCAGGACCGAACATTTCTTACGAGTTGTTTAAATAGCAGGTAGCACGGCATCGAGGAACCAATGGCAGTTTTAGATAAAATTAAAAATTTGCTTCCGGGGCGAAAACCGGGATCTGCTGTGTCCGCTGGTCTGACAGTTAAATCCTTCAACAATAAGTCGATTGTGGTTGGTGTGCTACTCGTTGTATCGGTGTTGGCGATGGTGGCGCTGTTTAGCTTCGAGAGTCTGCAGGCGAGTAAGAACAAGCATTACACCAGGATAGCCACTGAACAGCAGATCATATCACAGCAAATTGCGGTCAATGCGCTGGAGGCTTCGGCTGGTCAGGACAAGGCGTTCGATCGCCTCGCCGAAAATCAAAATCGTTATCTTGCTACTCTAGACAAGTACAACAATGGCGATGCAGCCCAGAATTTGCCTGCTTTGCCCGATCATTTTTCGATCGAATTTTCGAATTTGAAAGCGTTCTGGAACGACTACGACAAGGATATTGCTACCGTGGTAGCGGCCAAGGTTTCAATCGCTACGGTAAGCGATTATGTCACCCTGATTAATGAATCGCTGCCCGAATTGATGTCGCTATCTGATCGTGTAGTAACCGAGTTGGTTAAAGCTGGCGCTCCACGCAAGAATATCGCACTCGCCGCGCGTCAGGTTATCCTGCTTCGCGGTATCGAGCACAGTCTCAACCAGATATTAACCGATGGTGCAGTGGTTATGGCTGCCGCAGATCGTTTTGCCGCCGACTCTAACCAGGTAGAGGCGCAATTGCTTGCCATGCTCGAGGGTAACGAGTCTTTGGGGGTCGCCAAGTTTACCGGCCCGACTGTGGTCGGCAATCTGTTGCAATTTGCAGATTTGTATTCAGTGGTGAGGAAGAATGTGCGTGAAATCCTCGATAATTCGGCACAAATATTTAAAGTTCACCAGGCCGCGCTGAAAATCGATGAGCTCAGTCCGATGGTGCTGTCTGCTTCCGGCGATTTGATCAAGGCAATCGAGCGCAGCGACAAAACCAACAAAATATTCAGCCTGATTGGCTATGCCTTTGGTTTGTTTGCTTTGCTACTGTTAGTTTTGCTGGTCATGATGATTGCGCGAGGATCACAGTCAAGCCTGCTAGAGTCGCAGGAACAGAATGAACAGAATCAGCGCGCAATCCTGCGTCTGCTCGATGAAATGACCAATCTGGCCGATGGTGATCTATCGACTCATACCACGGTTACCGAAGATATAACCGGCGCGATAGCCGACTCGGTTAACTACTCGATAGACGCGTTACGCGATCTGGTCAGTACAATTAACAACACTGCGAATCAGGTACGTAGTGCGGTACGTAAAACCCAGAATATGACAGGTGAACTTGCCGAGGCCAGTGAAGCGCAAGCACGCCAGATAACCGCGGCCAGTAGTGCTGTAACAGAAATTTCGAAATCCATGTCGCAGGTATCTGAACGTGCTTCAGATTCGGCCGAAGTGGCAAGAAAGTCGGTCAGTATTGCGCATAAAGGCGGTGAAACCGTACGCCAGACTATCGATGGTATGGAGACGATTCGTGAACAAATCCAGGAGACTTCGAAGCGCATCAAGCGACTGGGTGAGTCCTCCCAGGAAATTGGGGACATAGTAAACTTGATCACGGAGATATCCGACCAGACCAACATCCTTGCGCTCAACGCAGCTATTCAGGCCTCGATGGCGGGCGAAGCAGGCCGCGGTTTCGCGGTGGTTGCTGACGAAGTACAAAGACTCGCTGAAAGAACCGGTGATGCGACCAAGCAGATTGAGGCATTGGTGAAAACCATTCAGGCAGATACCAATGAGGCAACGGTATCGATGGAACAAAGTACCGCTAACGTCGTAAAAGGGGCCAAGCTTACCGAGAATGCGGGTAGTGCACTCGATCGCATCGAGCAGGTTTCGATGAATCTGGCGCAGCGTATTCTGGAAATATCGGATTCAACCCGGGATCAGGCGCAGGACAGCGTGCAAATTACCGAGACCATGGACGTGATTCAGGAGATTACCGCGAAAACATCGGAGGGCTCGAACAAGGCATCGGGTTCTATTGGTGAATTATCCGACATGGTAAAGGAAATGCAGAATTCGGTGGCGGGCTTCAAGTTACCGGGTGTCGGGTCGAGCGAAAGCAACATGACGCAAGACGCGGATGATCTCGCCGCGTTGGGTTTAGATCCTGAGGCGGCAGAATAGGTTAACCGATGAGTCTCCAGGAAACTTCGATTAAGCACAGTGCGCTTGGATGGGTTAAAAAATCCATCGATGACAATCTGTCCGAGATCAAGAGAGACCTCAAGCTATATATCGAGGCGGAAGATGAAGCCTTGCTGGAGAGCGTCAAGGAAAGGCTAGGCGTTATCCAGGGCGTGCTGCTGATGATCGAGCAGTACGGTGCTGCGATGTTAACCGAAGAGATGGTGGCGCTGGCGGATTTTATTATCGCTAATAAGCAGGAGCAGGGAGAGCGAGCCCTGGAAGTTATGCTGCGCGCGGTTTTGCAGTTGCCGGACTACCTCGAGCATATCCAGTCGGGGCATCGTGATATACCAATCGCCATTTTACCTCTGTTGAACGATATCCGGGCGGTCATGAACCTGGATTTATTTTCCGAGAAGTTACTGTTTCTCCCGGATTTATCGATGCACCAGGAAGGCGCGGAAGTTCAGCCGATCGATAAGGGCAGTAATCAGGCGTCCAAACTACTGGCCAAAAAACTACGCCCGGTTTATCAGTTGGCGTTGGTCAACGTAATCAGGGAACAATCGGTCGAAGAGAGCCTGAAGCGGCTGGAGAAGGTTTGTGAAACGCTGGAGGAGCGGTCTGCCTCCGAACAGGTTGCGCGTATCTGGTGGATAGTTGGCGCACTGATCGAATCGGTTTCACGTCAGCAACTCGAACTCGGGGCATCGATAAAAAACTTGCTGGGCAAGGTGGATGCGTTGTTTCGCGTTATTCTGATTATTGGCGAAAGCGGTTTGCTGCAGCGCCAGCCCATCGAGTTGATAAAGAATTTTCTGTTTTATATAGCCCAGCCGGAATGTGACGGGCCTAAGGCCCAGGCGATCAAGACCGCTTATCGACTGGAGCAATTCCTGCCCTCGGAATCGGCGCGTAGCGAGGTGCTGGACAATATTGCGGGCCCGAATCAGGCCCTGCTGAAAACAGTCGCGGAGGCGATGAAGGCCGATATCGAGTCGGTTAAATCTACCCTTGAGGTTTATGTCAATGGAGATTTATCCAGGGTGGTCGAATTGAAAGATCTGCCGCAGGAAATGCATGTCATCTCCGATACCCTGGCGATGATTGGCCTGGGTTCCCAGCGGCAGTTAATCGCGGCCCAGATTGATATCGTCAAGGAAATTCTGGCGGGCAGTCGAGTCGCAGATGAAGAGCAGTTGTTGTTAATGGCGGCCGAGTTACTACAGGTCGAGCAGGCGCTTGATCATATGCAAAAACGCTCGCCCGGCAGAGCGGCACAACTCCAACCAGAAAACGATGTTTCACGCGACTACGAGCTCGATAGCGTTTTATCCGCTGTGGTAACCGCTGCGCTTGACGACATCCAGAAGACCAAAAATGCGATCCTGGAATTTATCAAGGATCCCAGTCAAGGCGAAAATATTCAGCTTTGTATAGCCTTGATGGAAGAATCAAGAGGCGCGCTGCAGTTGTTGAACCAGCATCGCGCGGTCGCCGTAGTTGATGGGCTGCTGGCCTATTTGAAGGATTACGATATCGTTGAATTTATGCAGGCGGATCGTTTAGATGCCTTATCGCAGGTTGTGGTGAGTCTGGAGTATTACCTGGAAGCCTTAGGTGAGCATCGCAGTGATGCGGGCAGTATTCTCGATTTTGCTGACACGCAATTGCAGGAATTGCTAGCCAATGTAAAAATCGAAAGCGCGGTCGACAAGAGTCACGATCTGGCTATTGTCGCTGACCCGTCCGAAGTCGATTTGGTCGAGGCAAAGACAGCTGCCGGGAGCAGCGACGAAACACCTCAGGTAGTTCAGCTTAGAAGCGAGGCAGGGCCGGAGCCGGTGGTCGTCGCGGAATCGACTAGCGATGTGCAATCCGATGATCATCAGGCGCCTGATTCCGCGCAATCGCGGGCAGCGAATGAAGAACAGATCGGCGATGATCAGGGTGCAGAAGCAGAACCGATCACTGCGCTGCAGGATGATGGGTATATCGAACCGGCGTCTGCCGCGGACGAGGCGATAACTACCGAAGTCGAAACGATTAGTGTCCCGGTCGAAAAACAGTTTGAAGTCGTTTCCGTAGACGAGGAACTGGAAGTACTCAAATCCGGCAGTGACCCGGAAATACTCGAAATTTATCTCGAGGAAGCCGAGGAAGAGGCGCTCAACATAGCGCGCTTGCAACAGGATTGGCTACTACATCCGGAAGACGAGAATGCGGTCAAAAATATTCGCCGGGCGTTCCATACGATAAAAGGCAGCGGGCGCCTGGTTGGCGCAATGAAGATTGGTGAGTTTGCCTGGGATTTTGAACAATTATTGAACCGAGTGATCGAAAAAACAGTTCCACCAAACCAGCAGGTAATCGATGCCGTTGGTAAAGCGGCGGCGGCACTACCGGAACTGGTTTCGGAACTGAAGACTTCCATGGAACCAGTGGCTGATATCAATTATCTACGTGGCCTGGCGCGAGCACTGGCAGAGTTTAAAGCTGAGCAATTGCTGTACGAACATGCGCAAAGAACACTCACACAGGAAACTTCCTATGACCAGATAACCGATGGTGATGAGACCGAATGGAAGGGTATTGGTGTCGGTGCCACCACGCAGATTATACCGCCGGATAAATTAACCGAGGCGATGCTTGAAGAGATCGAACCGGATACGATGCAGGTTGATCCCGCTGCTTTTGAATTGACCAGGGCCCAGGTCGAGGCGGCGGGCAATGATGCCGGGGATGACTCTGCAGGGCCTGGCTTCGGCGACACTCTGCTTGCACAACCGCCTCAAATTCCCGGTGCGGATAGTTACACCCAGGCGATCGATTACGCTCAAACCGAAGCCGAACCGGCACAGGCAGATGCAAATGAAGCTGCGGATGCAGATACAGATGCCGACAGATTTGAGGCCGCGGAATTTGATGAAATAGGGCCATTAGCCACGGAAACCATAAAAATTGAAACCGTTGGTGAAGATTTCCTTGGGGATGATTTCGATGACGATTTTGGTGACGAAGTTGCGCTTGAAACTGCATTGCCGAAATCAATGGCAGTAGAAGCCATGACTGCAGACGAGCCTGCAGCCGAAGAAATAGTTATGCAATCCCTCGAGCCGGAGCCTGCAGCGGAAGCCCAGACAGATGCGGACGAGCCTGCAGCCGAAGAAATAGTTATGCAAACTCTCGAGCCGGAGCCTGCAGCCGAAGCCCAGCCAGATGCGGACGAGTTTGAGGTCGAAGCTGGCTTAGATGCGGCCGAGCCCGGCGCAGAAGCTCAGCCAGATGCAGACGAGCCTGCAGCCGAAGAAATAGTTATGCAAACCCTCGAGCCGGAGTCTGAAGCCGAGGAAATAGTCATGCAAACCCCCGAGCCGGAGTCTGAAGCCGAGGAAATAGTCATGCAAACCCCCGCGCTTGAGGATGAAGAAGTTTCAACCCAGGCTGCGGAGGCCGAGGAAATTGAACTCGAAGCTCCCGGAACTGAATTTGAAGGGCTGGAAGTCGAGTCTCAATCTCAAGCTGTTGAGACGGCCATCGATACTGCAGAAGCGGTAGAGACCGAGGAAAATGAAGATCGGGAGGATTCTCCTGACCCTTTAGTCGATACGACAGGGAACCAAGTGCCTGGAAACGAGGCAGGGGACAGCGACCCCAGGGTTCAAGAGCCGCCCGTACTAACCGGCCTGTCGTTCGACCCGGAACTGTTGATAATTTACCAACAAGAGGTAGAACAGCACCTAAGCATAATAAGTTCCGCTCTTGATCATGCCGAGCAGATCCAGGAACTAATTCCCTCCGAAGAAGTTTATCGCGCGCTGCACACCATTCACGGTGCCTCACGCACCGCCGACATATCTACTATCGGCGAACTTGCCGGTTTGATGGAAAAGCCTTTGAAATTGGCGATTTCGCAAAAAATGGCGCTTGATCACGAAATCGTAGCCTTGTATCGGGAAGGGCAGCGCACGCTGCAGACCATGACCGATGAGCTGGTTTCGACCCGGCAGTTGCCGCGACTTTCCGCGGACCTCAAGATCAGTCTTAAGGCGCTGGCGGAAGATTTTGAAGAACACACTGTCGAGATTCCGGCTGATGCGGAAGCACCGGCCGGTGAATTCATCGATACGCTGACGATGATGAGTGATGCAGCTGATCCCGAGCAGGATAACGAACTGCTTACCATTTTCGTCGATGAGGCGAATGAGTTGCTCGAAATGAGTGACAATACCCTGCACGAGTGGTCTCGGCAGCAATCTGATGAGGAGCCTGGTTCCCAGGACTACAACTCGGTAATGGAGTTGCAGCGTTATCTGCATACTCTAAAGGGTGGCGCCCGGATGGCCGAACTCAAGGAGATCAGCGATCTATCGCATGAACTGGAATCTATGTTTATCGCAGTAATCGATGGCCGGGTGGATAAAAATGACGATTTGATCGAGCTGTTGAAGGATTGTTTTGACCTGCTGCATCGGCAGGTAGTCGAAGCCCAGGAAGGACAGCAAATGAGCGATTGCACCGACCTGGTGGGAATGCTCAAAAAATTACGCCTCGGGAAAAATGACCAGGCGGATGAGGAGTTCGGCGATGATGACAGTTTTGCCGATATGGACATGGATAGCGAAGATATCGATATTGTCAGTGAGAATCTGCCCGGGGAGTCACTCTCTGGTATGGACCGACCTTCCCAGGACGTCATCAAGGTTCGCTCGGATCTTCTCGATAATCTGGTAAATTCGGCGGGTGAAGTCAGTATCTACCGTGCCCGTATGGAGCAGCAGGTGGCTGGTCTGGGCTCCCATCTGGGCGAGCTTGGGCAAACCATTTCGCGCCTCAAGGGGCAGTTACGTAGCCTCGAAGCGGAGACCGATGCGCAAATCCACTTTAGCCATCGTTCCGAGTCTGGCAAAGTGGGTGAGTTTGACCCCCTGGAGATGGACCGCTACACGATGATCCAGGAATTGTCACGTTCGCTGAGTGAATCGGTTAATGACCTGTCCAGCTTGCAAAACATGTTAGGCGAACAGGTCAAGGATTCCGAAACTCTGTTGTTACAGCAATCGCGGGTAAACACCGACCTTCAGGATGGCTTGATCAAAAGTCGCATGGTTAAGTTCTCCGGATTGCTATCGCGCTTACGTCGCCTGGTCAGGCAAAGCAGCCAGGAACTTGGCAAAAAGGCCGAACTGATTATTTCCGGTGAGGAAAATGAAGTCGATAACAAGGTGCTCGACCGGATGGTTGCGCCGCTCGAGCATATTATTCGAAATGCCCTGTCGCATGGCATCGAAACCCCGGTGGAGCGCGTTAAAAAAGGCAAGTCGGAAAGTGGCAGGATTACGATTGATATTGCCCGCGACGGCTCGGATATCGTGATTCGAGTCGGTGACGACGGCGCCGGCGTCAGTATTGAAAAAGTGCGTAGTCGAGCGATTCAGCTAGGCCTGCTCGAAAAGAGCCACGAGGTGAGCGAGGCGGACCTGGTGCAGTACATACTCGAGCCTGGATTCAGTACCGCTGAACACGTAACCCAGATGTCGGGGCGCGGGATTGGTATGGATGTGGTAGATATCGAGATCAAGCAGCTCGGTGGAACCCTGCAAATAGCAACCAATCCCCAGGGCACCACCTTTACCGCTCGCCTGCCTTTCACGCTGTCGATCAATCAGGCGATCCTGGTGCGTACCGGCGAAGAGATCTATGCGATCCCATTGATCAACATCGAGGGTATCACCCGCCTGGATAACCAGCAGATGCTCGACTATTACCGCCAGGATGAACCTGAGCTGGAGTATGCCGGGCAAGGTTTTGCATTACATAACCTGTCGGAACTCGTCGGTTCGGGGGTTCCATTCAGGCCCGGCGTGGAAAATGAAAAGCAGGCCATAATTTTGAGCCGCGCCGGCGATGTTCGCGTCGCATTGCATGTTGATGAAATAATCGGTAATCGTGAAATCGTGGTTAAAACCCTGGGCAAGCAACTCAGCCAGGTAAAAGCCCTGGCCGGGGCAAGTATTCTTGCCGATGGTAGCGTGGTTCTGATTCTCGATATTAACGGGCTGATTCGCCACAGTGCCTCCAGTGCGGTCAAGATCGTCTATCAGCAGGGAGATGATCGCGCAACAAACCTGCGCAGCACAGTCATGGTGGTGGATGATTCGATTACGATGCGACGGGTTGCAAGTAAATTACTCGAACGCCATAACTACGAAGTTGTTACCGCCAAGGACGGGGTTGATGCACTGGCACAACTGCAGGAACTGCGTCCCGATGTCATGCTACTGGATATAGAAATGCCCCGCATGGACGGCTTTGAGCTGGCAACTCACATGCAAAACGAAGAGACCTTTTCCAAAATCCCGATCATTATGATCACTTCGCGTACCGGGGAAAAGCACCGCGATCGAGCCATTGAAATCGGTGTCACTAATTACATGGGTAAGCCCTACCAGGAAGACGAGTTGATTGAGAATATTCAAAGTGCATTGGGAGCCGGGTGACCCGACCTATGAGTAACAATCCAACTTCGGTACGATGCATGCTATTGCCGCTGACAGCGCTTAACCTGTTAATTCCGAACTCGGCAGTTGCTGAAATTATTGGTTATTCGATACCACGCCGGTTGCCTGATACCAGTGAGTGGTTTCCCGGTGTTGTGCTGTGGCGCGGGGTTTATGTGCCCGTGGTCGAAGTGGAGAAATTGTGTCACCTGGGCGTCGCCGAGGTGGGCCCGCGTACCAGAATCGCTATTATCTACAATCCGGAAAAAGATCCGGAAATGCCATATCTCGGTATCCACATGCAGGATATTCCCCGAGCTTACCTGGCGGAAGCCGAAAGCATGGAGGCAGGTAACGATGATGGCTTGAACCCGTATTTACTGACCCGGGTAGATGATGAGCAGCTCGCGCGGGTAATTCCGGATTTCGACAAAATCATCGATGACCTCAAGCTCGAGTTCAATCAAAATCGCATCGAAGAATTAACCACTTAGCACCATCCCGATACGTCGGACCGCCGCTCCCCCGCACTCCTGTCCGGAATAAACAACAGATCGCAGGTTCACTGGCGTTGCTAATGCTGCCTCGGGGGTAAGTCCGTAAAAGTCGCTCCCAAACGGCAAAAAGCGCCGTTTGGCACATCCCTGTGACCGCTTGGAGCGCGGCGTCCATGCCGCGCTACACTTTTGCGGACTTACCCCCGAGACAGCCACCCACTGCCAGGCGTGAGGAGCTTCTCCGGTTTCCCCGTGCGATGCCACCCAAAATTAATTCTATACGATGCGGAACAAAGACATGGTGATGATTTTTATGATTTACCTCCGAGCCCGGGCATTTTATTCCGAGCAGGAGTGCGTGCAAGCGGGAACCTTGTTAACTTAAATCGCCAAGGCAGGATTGCGCAATTGCAAGCGCTGCGGTTGCTGCAGTTTCGGTGCGCAGTACGCGCGGACCGAGCCTGGCCGCAGCGAAACCGGCTGTCCTGGCGAGTTGAATTTCAGGCGGGCTCAAACCGCCCTCGGGGCCGAGTAGAATCGACACCGCTGTGCAGGGAGGATGCAATACCGAAGCCAGCGCAATGCCATCAATATCAAGCAGTAATTTGATCTCGATGATCGAGGCCGCGATAGCCTGGTCGAGGCTGGCATGAAAATCGACCTGTGGCAGTAGCGCGCGACCGCTCTGTTCGCAGGCGCTGACAGCGACCCCTCGCCAATGGGCAAGTTTCTTTTCCAGCTGCGCTGGTTTTAGCGGCGACTGTGTACGTTCGGCATTGAAGAGCGAGATTTTGTTAACGCCGAGCTCGGTGGTTTTCTGGATCATCCAGTCCATGTGATCGGCGCGCCCCAGTCCCTGTATTATTTCGCTATCGAGCCCGGACTCGTTGTTCAGCGGTGTTGCAGCGTCGATTCTGGCGCTGACTTTTTTACCATCGAAAACAAGTCTGGCCTGGTAGTCGATAGCTTCCCTGCCGTTGAACAAAAACAGTGCTGCGCCTGATTTCAGGCGCAGCACGTGTTTAAGGTAATGACTCTGGAACTTGTCGAGTGAGATTTCCTCGCCAACGACAAGCTCCGCGTCGGTATATACGCGGGAGATCCGCATAAGTGGAGCTTTAACTAGTAACGGTAAGCTTCAGGTTTGTAGGGGCCTTCGACCTTGACACCGATGTAGTCAGCCTGCTCCTGGCTCAGCGTGGTTAACCTGGCACCGATTTTGTCGAGATGCAGACGCGCTACTTCTTCGTCCAGATGTTTGGGTAAAACGTAAACCTCGTTCTGATACTTTCCCGGGTTGCAGAATATTTCCATTTGCGCCAGCACCTGGTTGGTGAACGAATTGGACATTACGAAGCTCGGATGACCAGTGGCGCAACCCAGATTTACCAGGCGTCCTTCGGCGAGCAGGATGATGCGCCGACCGTCCGGGAAGATGATGTGATCAACCTGGGGCTTGATGTTTTCCCATTCGTATCCTTTCATTTCGGCAACCTGGATTTCATTGTCGAAATGGCCGATGTTGCAGACGATGGACTGGTTCTTCATTTGATCCATGTGATCCTTGCGGATGACGTTGAAGTTGCCGGTGCTGGTGACAAAGATATCAGCCTGGCTGCAAACATCATCCATGGTGACAACGCGAAAGCCTTCCATCGCCGCCTGCAGGGCGCAGATCGGATCGATTTCGGTAACCATGACGGTAGCGCCGAGGCCTTTGAGCGATTGTGCACAGCCCTTGCCGACGTCACCGTAGCCGAGCACAACGGCTACCTTGCCGGCGATCATGACATCGGTAGCGCGTTTGATGCCGTCAACCAGTGATTCCCGACAACCATAGAGGTTATCGAACTTCGACTTGGTAACCGAGTCGTTTACATTGAAGGCGGGGAAAGGCAGTTCACCTTTAGCCTGCATCTGGTGGAGGCGATGCACACCGGTGGTGGTTTCTTCGGTAACACCCTTGATGTTTTGCTGGATAGTCGAGTACCAGTTGGGCGACTCGGCCAGTTTCGCGCGAATCGAGGCGAAGGCGATGACTTCTTCTTCGGTACCCGGATTATCCAGCACCGAAATGTCTGTCTCGGCCTTGCTGCCCAGATTGATCAGCATGGTTGCGTCGCCACCATCGTCGAGGATCATGTTGGGCGTTCCACCATCGTGCCATTCCATGATCTTGTGGCTGTACTGCCAGTAATCTTCCAGTGATTCGCCCTTGACGGCGAATACCGGAACGCCGGATTCGGCAATCGCTGCGGCGGCGTGATCCTGGGTGGAAAAAATATTACAGGAAGCCCAGCGAACTTCGGCACCGAGTGCGACCAGGGTTTCGATCAAAACCGCGGTCTGGATGGTCATGTGCAGTGAGCCGGCAATTCTGGCGCCTTTCAAAGGCTGCTCGCTGCCGTATTTGCCGCGTAGCGATACCAGGCCCGGCATCTCGGTTTCGGCAATTGCGATTTCTTTGCGACCCCAGGCAGCAAGCGACATGTCTGCTACTGTGTAATCGTCTTTAATAAGGTCGGTGGCATTGGCACTCATAAATAATCTCCAAAACTATTTATGAGCGTCGTTGAATTGATCGTGTCGGCGAGCCTGGCAGCACAGCTGTCGCAACGCTCCTCGCTTACAAGTCCCCGGATCAGGGAACCGGGTAGTTTAGTCAAAAAGGCGCTGAAGTCAAATCGTAAAAAGGCGCTGTAATGGCGCCTCTTTAAACCTGTTTACAGGCCGGCATCCGCTTTGAGTGCCTCGGCCCGGTCAATTTTTTCCCAGCTCAGATCCAGATCTTCGCGTCCGAAATGCCCGTAAGCAGCAGTCGGCTGATACATTGGCTTCATCAGGTCGAGCATGGCGATCAAACCTTTGGGTCGGAGGTCAAAATGTTCCCGGATCAGCGTGATGATACGACTGTCATCGATAGCCCCGGTGCCGAAGGTATCGACACTGATCGATGTGGGTTCGGCAACTCCGATCGCGTATGAAACCTGTACTTCACAACGTTCAGCAATGCCCGCGGCGACAATATTCTTGGCCACGTAACGTGCGGCATAAGCCGCCGAGCGGTCGACCTTGGAAGGGTCCTTGCCGGAGAAGGCGCCGCCCCCGTGACGTGCCATGCCACCGTAGGTGTCTACTATAATTTTGCGGCCCGTCAGTCCGGCGTCACCCACTGGCCCGCCGATCACGAACCTGCCGGTTGGATTGACGTGGATGTTTTCGTTTTTACATTGGGCAAACCAGTCTTCCGGCAGTATCGGTTTGAGGATGGTTTCGATAACCGCCTCGCGCAAAGTGCCGAGATCTACCTCTTCCTTGTGCTGGGTTGATAAAACTACCGCTTCAATACCGACGGGTTTGTGATCCTCGTAGCGCAGCGTGACCTGGCTCTTTGCGTCGGGCAGTAACCAGTCAAGCTCACCGGATTTCATCAATTCGAACTGTTTGCGCACCAGTCGATGTGCATAGGTAATGGGTGCGGGCATCAGTACGTCGGTTTCATTACAGGCAAAGCCGAACATCAGGCCCTGATCACCGGCGCCCTGTTCTTTCTCACTGGACTCATCGACACCCATTGCGATATCACCCGACTGCTTGCCGAGCCCGGTAAGCACTGCGCAGGTTTTGCCATCGAAGCCACATTCCGGGTTGTCGTAACCAATATCGCTGACGGTTTTGCGTACTAGCGCTTCCAAATCAACTTCAGCGTTAGTGGTGATTTCACCGGCGAGCAGGACCATGCCGGTTTTAACCAGAGTTTCGCAGGCCACGCGGGATCGATTGTCTTGCTCCAGCAAGGCATCGAGTACGGCATCCGATATCTGGTCAGCCATCTTGTCGGGATGTCCGCCGGATACCGATTCGGAAGTGAAAATGTATGAACCTGACATATTGAGCCCCAAAGCTAGTGTCGGAAAAAAAGCATTATATGTAAGACAATTTAAATTAACAGCCTTGATTATAACCTTATAGAAACGCTCAATAGGCTTTAAAGATTTTATAAGTTGCTGTCAATATGCATTTACGAGAGAATATCGCGCCTTATCGTCAGCGCGTACGTAATGGTAGCCCCGAATTGACGGCCGGAGTCGCCATTGAATCATGTGTACCCGCGAAAAAGTTAATACTAATCAAGAAGTTATGTTGAATAAATCGATTTTGAGAACGATCAATGTCATCACGTAAAACACTTGCTAACGCCATCCGGGCGTTGAGTATGGATGCGGTGCAAAAGGCCAATTCCGGGCATCCAGGTGCCCCCATGGGTATGGCTGATATCGCTGAAGTCCTCTATAACGACTTTATGCGGCACAATCCGGCGAACCCTGAATGGAGTAACCGCGATCGCTTTATCATGTCTAACGGGCATGGTTCGATGCTGCCTTATTCGGTGTTACACCTGAGTGGCTATGAAGTCACCATCGAAGATCTAAAGAATTTTCGTCAATTGCACTCGAGAACACCCGGTCACCCCGAGTATGGTTGTGCGCCGGGAATCGAAACCACCACCGGGCCGCTGGGCCAGGGCATCGCCAATGCGGTTGGCATGGCGATTGCGGAACGTGCCCTCGGCGCTGAGTTTAACCGGGACGGGTTCAATATCGTCGATCATTTTACCTATGTCTTCCTCGGCGACGGTTGCATGATGGAAGGTATTTCGCATGAAGCATGCTCGCTCGCGGGCACACTGGGACTGGGCAAGCTGATTGCATTCTGGGACGACAACGGTATTTCGATCGATGGTAAGGTTGAAGGCTGGTTCCTGGACGATACGCCGAAACGTTTCGAAGCCTACGGCTGGCACGTGATTGAAGTCGACGGGCACGACCCGGATGAAATAAAAATCGCCATCGAGGCGGCACGCGCCATCACCGCCAAACCGTCGCTGATCTGTTGTAAGACGATCATCGGTTTCGGCTCGCCCAACAAGGCTGGTGGACATGCCTGTCATGGTGCCCCGCTCGGGGAGGAAGAGGTTGCGCTGGCACGGGTTGAATTGAACTGGGAGCACGCTGCATTCGAGGTTCCCGAAGAAGTCTACCAGGGTTGGGACCATCGTATGAAGGGCCAGGGCCAGGAAGATGCCTGGACGCAGAAATTTGAGGCTTACCAGGAAAAACATGAGGATTTGGCGGCCGAGTTTGAAAGACGCATCAAGCGTGAGTTACCGGCTGACTGGCGGGAAGCCGCCGAGGCGTTTATCGCCGGGCTGGATGAAGCCGCGGCAGACAAGGCAACCCGGCAGGCATCGCTCGCTTCGATCGAAGCCTATGCGCCCTTGTTACCGGAGCTGTTTGGTGGTTCCGCCGACCTGGGATGTTCCAACCTGACCGAATGGTCGGGATTCAAACCAATGCAGCCTGAATCACCGCAGGCAAACTACATCAACTATGGTGTACGCGAGTTCGGCATGTCGGCGATCTTAAACGGTATTGCCCTGCATGGTGGCTATATGCCGTTTGGCGCTACCTTCCTGGTGTTTTCCGATTATGCCCGCAATGCCGTGCGTCTGGCGGCGTTGATGAAAGTGCAGAGTATTTTCGTCTATACCCACGATTCGATCGGTCTCGGTGAAGATGGTCCGACGCACCAGGCTATAGAGCATATTCCGAGTTTGCGTATGATCCCCGGCATGCGCCTGTGGCGTCCCTGCGATACCGTGGAATCCGCGGTCAGCTGGAAAGCCGCGATCGAACATCGTGACGGCCCCAGTTGCCTGGTGTTTTCCCGTCAGAGCCTGAAGCACCAGACGCGCAGCCCTGAGCAAATAGACGCCATCGCCCGTGGTGGATACATCCTGCGCGATTGCGCAGGCAAGCCGGACGTGATCATTATTGCTACCGGTTCCGAGGTGGAACTGGCGATAGCGGCCTATGAGTCTGAAGCACTGGAAGATAAAAATGTACGCGTGGTTTCGATGCCGAGCACGAATGTGTTTGATCGTCAAAGCAAGGATTACCGGGATTCGGTCCTGCCCCCCGGGGTCAATGCGCGAATTGCAATCGAAGCCGCGATCACCGCGGGCTGGTACAAGTATGTCGGTGTGGATGGCATTGTCATCGGCATCGATACTTTTGGTGAGTCGGCTCCAGCGAAAGAATTGTTTGCCTACTTCGGTTTCACTGTCGATAAGGTGGTGGAAGCGGTCAACAGCCTGTTAGGCACAGATTAACTATTAACTCTTAGGAGAAACAAATGACAGTACGTGTCGGCATAAACGGTTTTGGTCGAATTGGACGTATGGTATTCCGTGCAGCGCAGGAATTTGGTGATGTCGAAGTCGTAGGTATCAATGACCTGCTCGACCCGGAGTACCTGGCATACATGCTCAAGCATGATTCGGTACACGGCAAGTTCAAGGGTGATATCGCGATTGACGGTAACACGCTGGTGGTCAATGGTCAGAATATCCGACTCAGCGCCGAACGCGATCCGGCTGAACTGAAGTGGGGCGATATCGACGTTGACGTGGTAATCGAATCAACCGGCTTGTTCCTGACCAGGGAAACAGCGCAAAAGCATATCGATGCCGGCGCTAAAAAAGTCATCATGTCGGCGCCGTCCAAGGATGACACGCCAATGTTCGTATATGGCGTCAACGATGATAGTTACGCTGGCGAAGCGATTATATCGAACGCTTCCTGTACCACCAATTGCCTGGCGCCGATTGCCAAGGTAATCGACGATAATTTTGGTCTCAAGCGTGGCTTGATGACTACCGTGCACGCAGCGACTGCAACCCAGAAAACTGTCGATGGTCCGTCGATGAAAGACTGGCGAGGCGGGCGCGGCATTCTCGAGAATATCATTCCTTCATCTACCGGTGCGGCAAAAGCAGTGGGTAAGGTTTTACCTAAGCTCAATGGCAAGCTGACCGGAATGTCGTTTCGCGTGCCGACGTCTGATGTTTCGGTGGTCGACCTGACCGTTGAACTGGAAAAGAATGCCAGTTACGAAGAAATCTGTGCGGCTATGAAAAACGCCGCCGAAGGTGCGATGAAAGGCGTGCTCGCCTATACCGAAGACAAGGTTGTATCGACCGATTTCCGCGGTGAAGCCTGTACTTCAACCTTTGATGCGGAGGCCGGCATTCAAATGGATGAGACTTTCGTCAAACTGATTTCCTGGTATGACAATGAGTGGGGCTATTCCTGCAAGGTAGTTGAAATGGCGCGAGTCATTTCGGCCTGAAGATGCCGGTACTGGAAATGACCGGCCTCGATCTGGCCGGTAAACGAGTTCTTATCCGCCAGGACCTGAACGTGCCAGTCAGCAATGGCGTTGTCAGCAGCGATCAGCGTATCAAAGCCTCGTTGCCGACGATACGGCACTGTATCGACGCCGGCGCTCGCCTGATGATCATGTCGCACCTGGGTCGACCGGAAGAGGGTAGTCCGGAGGCGCAGTTTTCCCTGCAACCCGTTGCTGATTATCTGGGAGATGCGCTCGGTAAGGACGTGCCGCTAATCAGTAACTATCTTGAGCAGGCCCCGGCGTTGGTCGATGGCGAAGTTGTGCTACTGGAGAATGTACGCTTCAACTCGGGCGAAAAAGCGGATGCTGAAGATCTGTCGAAACAGTATGCGGCGCTATGCGATATTTTCGTCATGGATGCGTTTGGTACCGCCCATCGTGCCCAGTCGTCGACGCATGGTGCAGGCCAGTTTGCCCCGCTGGCCTGTGCGGGTCCTTTACTGGCCGCCGAACTCGATGCCCTCGGCAAGGCACTGAATAAACCGTCCAGTCCAGTCGTCGCAATCGTTGGCGGATCAAAGGTTTCGACCAAGCTGACGGTGCTGGAGTCACTTTCCACAATTGTCGATCAGTTGATTCCCGGTGGCGGTATCGCCAACACTTTTATCGCCGCGGCAGGATTCAATGTCGGCAAATCACTGGTGGAGCTGGATTTGATTCCCGAGGCAAAGCGGTTGATGCAGCAGGCGCAGGCACAGGGCAGGGATATCCCGATTCCAGTCGATGTGGTCTGTGGCAAGGAATTTTCAGCCACTGCCGAGGCCGTGGTAAAACCGGTGGCCGAAGTCGAGGATGATGACATGATCTTTGATATTGGGCCGCAAACCGCAAACCGCTTTGCCGAAATCCTGCAACAGGCTGCAACCATCGTCTGGAATGGCCCGGTCGGTGTTTTCGAGTTCGACCAGTTTGGCGAAGGTACCCGGGTGCTGTCACAGGCGATAGCTGCATCAGCGGCTTTTTCGATTGCCGGTGGCGGTGACACGCTGGCTGCGGTCGACAAGTACGGTATAGCAGATCAGGTTTCATATATTTCCACTGGCGGTGGCGCTTTCCTCGAGTTTCTGGAAGGTAAACAGTTGCCCGCAGTGGCGATGCTGGAAGCGAGGTACGAGGATTATGCACGCGGTAAAGCGTAGAACCAAGATTGTCGCGACCCTGGGTCCCGCAACCGAGTCGGACGAAGCGGTCGATAGCCTGATCAAGGCCGGGGTCGATGTAGTACGGCTCAATTTTTCTCATGGTACTGTCGAGGAACATAAGGCGCGCGCCGAAAAAATAAGGCGTATCGGCCTCGAAAATAATCGCCACCTGGCAATTCTTGCCGATTTACAGGGTCCCAAAATACGACTCGAGAAATTCAGAAATGGCGCGGTTGATCTCGCCATTGGCGAAAAGTTTTGTCTCAATACCGAATGTGCGGATGGCGACGGCGATAATAGCCAGGTCGGCGTGACCTATAAAAAATTGCCGCAAGACGTAACAAGCGGAGATGTCCTGGTGCTCGACGATGGGCGCATCGTGCTACAGGTGGATGCCGTCGACGGTCCCAGGATCAACTGCCGGGTACAGGTTGGTGGTGAGCTTTCCGATAACAAGGGAATTAATCTCAAGGGCGGTGGGCTAACCGCCGAAGTTTTGACCGAAAAGGACAAGGCCGATTTAAAAACCGCAGCACTCATCGATGCCGATTACCTGGCGGTATCTTTCCCCAGAAACGCGGCGGACATGAACCAGGCGCGCAAGCTGCTCGAGGCGGAAGGCTCTAGCGCGGGACTGGTGGCGAAGATCGAGCGTGCCGAGGCACTGGATAATCTCGAGGAAATTATCGCAGCCTCGGAGGCGATCATGATTGCGCGCGGTGATCTTGGCGTGGAGATCGGTGATGCAAAATTACCCGCGATACAAAAAGAAATCATTCGCAAGGCCAGGGAATTGAATTGCGTGACGATTACCGCGACCCAGATGATGGAATCGATGCGCGAAAACCCGATCCCGACCCGCGCCGAGGTATTCGATGTCGCCAACGCGGTACTCGATGGTACCGATGCGGTGATGTTATCGGCGGAAACTGCGACCGGCGCTTTTCCGAGTGAAACCGTGACATCGATGTCGGATATCTGTATCAATGCCGAGCAGCAAAGCCGCGCGATCAAATCCCGGCACCGGCTCGACGATACTTTTAGCCATGTCGATGAAGCCATCGCGATGGCAGCCATGTATACCGCCAATCATTTAAACGTGCGCGCGATTGCAACCCTGACCGAATCCGGGTCGACCTCGTTATGGATGTCACGCATCAGCTCAGGCATTCCGATTTTTGCGCTCTCCCGGCACCAGTCCACTAACCGCAAGGTCAATCTTTATCGTGGTGTTTTCCCGGTATTTTTCCCGACCATACACACCAATCACGCCGAGGCAAATCAGGAGGCGGTTGAATTGATGAAGGCAGATGGCACCATCGAGGATGGTGACCTGGTGATCATCACCAAGGGCGATTTGATGGGAACCGGCGGTGGTACCAATGCGATGAAGATCGTCGAAGTAGGCAATATGCCGGACTTTCTCGCCTAGCAGCTCGTTTAAGTTGTGTTGGTTTGTTTTGATAGCGGGTTGTAATTGAAAATAAGGGTCCGATCCAGATATCGATGAATCCAAACTGTTCGTCGAGGTTGAAAGATTCCCACGGCGGTAGCACTCTGGGTATAAGCTCTAACGAGCGCCGTGCCAGCCGCCAGGTTAGCCCGCTTGATCTGCAGCGAGGCGTTCAATCAAAAGCCACATGCAACACCACGCCGCCAGTTGAGGGATTAAGACGCCAGTTGCGCACGCTGGTTTTTTGGGCGCCGTTAAATTTACTACGGTAGTTGTTCAGGTCGGTCTCGGCACGAGAAGGCTCTGTCCAGATGGCGGCCTCACTGAACGCGATGCCGAGAACAGTCGATTTGCGACCCAATCCCGACTTCCGGTACATACCATTAAACGCTTCATGTAAGCTAAAGGAGTCGGTGACAAATACAATGTTTATCAGTTGTCGGCGCCCCCTTTATTGCCCTAGGATGCTTTTTTCTATGATGTTGCTCTATGTCCATCGCCAAAAAACTTAGTGTCTTTCTTAGTTTGGTATTTTTCTTCCTTCTCCCTGAAGTGAGTTACAGCCAAGAACCCGAAACAATTGAGATTATCTCGGTAGGGATTCGGGCAGGGCATAACTTAGGAGGGATTCCTCCCGAGGAAAAATATGACTTTTATCAATATGATGTCTTCGGGATTTTCGGATTTCCAGGGGGTTGGGAATGGCCGAAGGGATGGGAAGGACGGTACCTATGGTTTGCTTCTGCCGGCGTGTTGCGCGGGGCCGGAGATAACGGATTTATCGCCACTACTGGTCCGGGTGTCACGTTAATGAAGCGGGACTGGAATGTGAGCCTGGAATTTGGGACCGGTGTGGTTTTTGTCAGTAAGCAGCATTATGGCGGACAAGATCTTGGAGGGCACGTTCAGATCCTTGGTCAAGGCGGGATTTTTTATCATTTTCCAGGAAATATCGTGGGCGGGTGGCGGTTTCAACACTTTTCCGATGCCGAAATTTATGGCTCTAATAACCGTGGGGTTGATTTACACTTTTTTGAACTCAGTTACCGATTCTGAACCTGTAAGTCGTCAAACCAATCTGGGCAGATAGCCGCCTGATTTAAGAGATAGTTCAGCTCCTCAGGCTTAGGTTATTGCGTTATCGTAATGCACCTTTCGGCGCATGGCCTTGGTGTTTAATTAATAGATTCCCTCTTCTTCTAACCTCGCCCGTAGTACACATCAACGGGCGACCGCTTCTGGCCGAAAATTGCCTCCTGGCCCTGTGTATTGAGCGTCTCCTTTGGAGAAATCGCCTGGTTATTCAAGAAAAATTTCTCTAATTTTCGAATTTGCCGTAGTCATTCGCAATAAATTTTCCAGAGCAGACCCTCAGAAATCATTGGCCAGCGCGATCTTCTCTCCCGTCTGACACGCGAGATACCTTGCCGAGATCAGTAGTAGACACCACCGAGATCTTTTTGTCATGATGGCCTTTCGGCTATAGTAGTTGCGATTCTCCAAATGAAGACAACGATCTTATCACTGTCGCTCTATACCCGGCTCAACAGGAAACGCACCTGGCTCATGAACAACGATGGATGATCTTCTCTGGATAGCCCCGGCACTGATCGCCGGTATTGCGGCAGCGCGCATTGGTCTGCCGCCCATGGTGGGTTACCTGCTGTGTGGCTTCGTACTCAACTTCTCAGGCGTATATAGCCACGATCGGCTGACCCTGATCGGCAATCTTGGTGTCACGCTGTTGCTGTTCACCATCGGTCTGAAGCTCGACCTGCGCTCGCTGTTGCGCCCGGTCATCTGGGCCGGGACGACATTGCACACCGCGATCGTTGTCGCCGTACTCGGTACTTTGCTGTACTGGATGAGCCTGGCCGGCATCCAGGCGTTCGCCGGCCTCGATATCGGCAAGGCCATGCTGATTGGTTTCGCGCTGAGTTTTTCCAGCACCGTGTTTGCGGTCAAAACCCTGGAAGACAAGGGCGAGTACAAGTCCAGGTACGGTCAGGCAGCGATCGGCGTGCTGATCATGCAGGACATCTTCGCGGTTGTTTTCCTGGCTGCGTCCACCGGCAAGCTGCCATCGGTCTGGGCACTGGGCCTGCTGCTGCTGATCCCGATGCGTTATGTGCTCATGCACCTGTTGCATCGCGCCGGGCATAGCGGCGAGCTGCAGATTCTCTACGGCCTCGCGCTGGCTCTCGGTGGCTATGCCCTGTTCGAGGCCGTCGACGTGAAGGGCGATCTCGGCGCATTAATCATCGGTGCCATGTTGGCATCGCACCCACTGGCGAGCCATGTTTCGAAGCGCCTGCTGGGTTTCAAGGATCTGTTGCTGGTCGGTTTTTTCCTGAGCATCGGCATGTCGGGCAACCTGACTGTCTCGGCCATACTGATCGCTTTGCTACTGGCGGTGCTGGTCATTTTCAAGGTTGTCCTGTTCTTTGTTTTGTTCACCCGCTTCAAGATGCGCGCGCGAACTGCGACGCTGTCAACGCTGACGTTGGCCAACTACAGCGAGTTCGGGCTGATTGTCGGTGCGATCGCGGTGTCCAACGCCTGGCTGACCGAGGACTGGCTGGTAACGATCGCGCTTGCACTGACCATGACCATCATCATTGCCGCCCCAATCAATATGCAGGCAAGTCGCCTGTACAATAACTTGCGACAGACCGCCAGCAGATTCGAAACGAAATCGTTGTTGCCCGAAGACGAGCCCGTTGATTTGGGCGAGGCCAAAATTGTGGTAATCGGTATGGGGCGCCTGGGTACTGGTGTATATGACCACCTGGCGACGGACTACGGCGACCTCCTGATCGGTATCGATATCGATCCCGACCTTGTTGACATACACAAGGCCGCGGGCCGCAATGTCGTTCTCGCCGACGTAACCGATGACGAAGTCTGGGATAATACGCACACGGACAACATAGAGGTCGGCATGCTGGCATTGCAGGATCATCAGAAAAACCTGGGTTTTTTCAATCGCGTCCGTGAACGAAATTCAGGCGCAAAGATTTTTGCCGTTGCCAGGCACGAGGACGAAGTCGCGGAACTTGTCGATGCCGGCGCCGAAGCCGCGTGGAATATGTACTCGGAAGCCGGTGCCGGTCTGGCCTCCGAAGTAGTTGCCTATTACAAAAACAGGAACACCGACAACAGCTAAATGAGTAGCTTAACCCTCTGGGTTTGTTGTACTCACAGACCGTTTTATGTCGATTCTCTTTTTGTCAGCAGGCTGTAGCTGAAAATAGCGAGCCCGATCCAGATGCCGATAAATCCAAGCAGCTTGTCGAAGTTGAAAGATTCCCCCAGCAACAATACACCCGACAGAAATTGCAGCGACGGTGTGACGTAAAACAGGATACCCACCGTGGTCATCGGCAGCAGGCGCGTACCGGCGGTGAAAAAAGCCAGTGGAATTATCGTAATCGGTCCACCCAGAATCAGCAGTAGGTCGGTATTCCAGCTGTGGTGCAGGAATATCGCTTTGCCCTGGAATTGCAGCCATAACAGCAGCGCCAGCGTAAATGGCAGTAACAGTAAGATCTCTACCAGCAGCCCGGGCACCGCATTGGTCTTCATTTGCTTGCGCAGCAGTCCATAAGCCGCGAAGCTTATCCCGACCGCGATACCAACCCAGGGAACCGTGGCGGTGCTAAGCACGTAGTAAGCGACGCCTGCCGCCGCGAACATTATTGCGACGATGTTCAATCGGCCCAGTTTTTCCCGGAACACGATAACCCCGGCGAGCACGTTCAAAAGCGGTGTCAGAAAATAACCCATGCTGGCTTCGACGACGCGATGATTGGCGACGGCCCAGATATATATGCCCCAGTTGGCACAGATGACCAGGCTCGACACGGTCAGCCATTTGAGTTCACGCCAGGAGTGTAATGCCTGCTGGACCTGCCTTCTGCGCCGCTGGCTCAACAATACCAGCAGCAACAGTAGCGGCATCGACCATAGCATGCGGTGCAGCAGGACTTCGGTTGCGGGTACGTGATTCAGCAGGGTCCAGTAAAGCGGGAATAGACCCCAGCCGATGTAACCGGTAAGAATGACCGCATAGCCCTTGTTCATCAGGTTTTAATGTCGCCGCAAATCTCGCGCCAGTACCAGGATAAGACCAACTACCTGGAGAAAAATGGCGATGCTGAACAGGCGCGAATTGTCCTGCTCCAACGGCGTTTTGGCTTCCTGCAGTTCGAGCGTTTCGAAGTAAGTGGCATTGATCGATTCGATAATTGATTTCTGCGCGGCACTGCTGATCGACAACAATAAATCGATATCATTGATCATCGGTTGCTTATTCCGGGAAACAAATTCTTTCAAACCATGGACATTGACCAGGCCGTCGAGATACTCCTGGTAATAGCTTTCGATGATTGCCGGACTGGCGGACTGATTCGACAGTAGCAGGATAAAAAATTCCTGCTTGCGTTCGACCTCGACCCTGGATTGCCACAGGCTGTCGATCAGGACCTGCTTATTCTGGATGTCGCGCTCGAGCACACTAATCTGGTCGTTGTTGAGACCGATGAAGTAATGCGTAATCACCGCTGAAAGAATGTTGAAGATAATTCCGGTGAGCACGAAAACCCAGGGTGCGAGAAAACGATCGAGGCG
>Ga0265306_10000148_pt1 | contig 29346 bp, 24 predicted proteins | sample Helome_3_FD_192493 | JGI IMG/M metagenome (GOLD analysis project Ga0265306, IMG submission 192493) | Marine sediment microbial communities from subtidal zone of North Sea - Hel_20160420 (Illumina Assembly) | ecosystem: Environmental > Aquatic > Marine > Subtidal zone > Sediment ... | reverse complement strand
CGATTTCCACATGCTGACCGGTAGCGCGGCGCTGTTAAACACGTGCAGCACCGCGACGGTGATGATGAACGCGCCGAAGAACCAGTTTGCCACATAGATGTGCGGGATCTTGCGTTTGACAATCGTACCGAAAAAAACCAGCGCGTAACTGACCCACACCAGCGTGATCAAAATATCTATCGGCCATTCCAGTTCGGCGTATTCCTTGCTGCTGGTGATACCTAGCGGCAGGGTTATTGCGGCCAGCAGAATGACTGCCTGCCAGCCCCAGAAAGTAAATGCGGCCAGTGCCGGAAAGGCCAGTTTGGCGTGACAGGTATGCTGCACCACGTAATACGAGCAGGCGAACAGGGCACAGCCACCGAAGGCAAAGATGACCGCGTTGGTATGCAATGGCCGTAAGCGACTAAACGTCAGCCACGGAATATCGAAATTGAGCACCGGCCAGGCCAACTGCGCAGCGATGAGTACGCCAACCGACATGCCCACCAGACCCCATACGATGGTCATGATCGAGAATTGCCTGACTACGGTGTAATTGTAGGTTTCAGTGTTTGTCATCTAGTGCTTCCTCGATGTTTGATTTGCATCAAACGAGTGAATCTTAAAAGTATTGGTGATTAATTCGTGAAAACCGGTTGCAGGCCCATACCCCATAGCAGGGCAGTCATCGCCAGCAGCGCAACCAGTGAAATCAAACCCACCGCGAGAACCGCGGAAGAATATAGAAATCCACGTTCTGCAGAAATTTCCATCATGATCGGCAACCCGGAGTACAGCAGGTAAACGGTGTAGGCAAGCGCCGGCAGACCCAGCAGCATGTTGAGCCAAAGCACAGGGTAAACCTCCATTATGCCGATTAGAAACAGCGGGGTTGCGGCGTAGGCCGCGAGCGCGATACAAAGTGACAAGGGTTTCTCGACTTCGTAGGCCTTGCCCAGCAAGTGGATTACCCAGCCGATTGTGAATACGCCGACGAGCAGGGCCAGGTAGTAGATAATTGCTATCGCAAACGCGGAATCACCGGTGATACGAATGGGTTCGCCAACCCCGATGCGCCAGCCTACCTGCGTGGTGCCGATATAACCGGATATCGCCGGAATTGCGGCCAGCACGAAAATATGCGCCACCGAACCGCCATCCGCACTCTGGTGCTGTTCGCGAATTTTTTCCCACTGATGCATTGGGTCAGTGAACAGTCCAACGATGTGTTGTATAAACATGGTGATGAATCTTGTTATTGGTTAGCGTGGATTATTGATAAAGCGGTCGGTGCGTTATTGATTTAGATCAAGCATGTATCATATTTAAGTTGTATCGTGCGCGCAATTAAACAATCCAGGTGACGTATCAGACAGGCTGGACAAAAAAAATGGAGTTGGCAGCAATCAGATCGAAAACTTACCAGGACTCCAACAAGATCGGCGCAGAGCGCATGCAATCTGGCGTAAGCAGCTGTTTTCATTGTGGTTTGCCGGTGCCGGCCGAGCTCGACCTGGAGGTTCTGATCGATGACGTCAATCAACCCATGTGCTGTCATGGTTGTCAGGCGGTTGCCGAGGCCATCGTTGCTGCCGGACATGAAAATTTCTACCGGGTCAGGACCGAAGTTTCACCAACCGCATCGGATCTGCTGCCGGAGTTTCTGCGTGATAGCGAAATCTATGATGTGCCGGAAATACAGAATCAATTCCTGCGTTCTCCCGGGGGCGACCTGCGCGAAGCCAGCCTGATGCTCGAAGGCATTACCTGTGCCGCATGTATATGGTTGAACGAGCAATATATTGCCGGCCTGCCCGGAGTCGAACAGGTACGCGTGAACTACGCGACGCAACGGGCGCTGGTACGTTGGCATAATTCGCAAATCAGACTCAGTGAAATCCTGCAGGCGGTTCAGAAGATCGGTTATCGCGCACTGCCTTACAACCCCGATCAGCAACAGGAGCTGCATCGTCGGCAGCGCCGCCAGCAGCAACGTCGACTTGCCGTCGCCGGTTTGTTCGGCATGCAAGTGATGATGTTGTCGATCAGTCTCTATGCCGGCGCCTGGTCAGGTATGGAATACAATTTTCAGCAGCTTTTCCGCTGGCTTAACCTGGCCCTGACCTTGCCGGTCCTGTTTTACTCGGCGACACCGTTTTTTATATCCGCGTGGCGTGACCTCAGTCACCGCCGGGTGGGCATGGACGTACCGGTATCACTCGCACTTGGCATTGCCTTTGGCAGTAGTGCCGCAGCCACGGTAAGTGGCCATGGCGAGGTTTATTTCGATTCGGTGGTCATGTTTGTGTTCTTTCTGTCGGCGAGTCGTTATTTCGAGAGCATAGCGCGCCAGCGCTGTGCAGCTTCGATTGAGCAACTGGTGCAATCGATGCCCCTCGTAACTACCCGATTAAGCCCTGCGGGTAGTGCGGAAGAAATGGTGCCTGCTGCGACCCTGGCAATCGGCGAGCGGGTTTTGATCAGACCGGGTGAAACGGTACCCGCAGACGGGGTGATCATCGCTGGATTTTCAGCCTTTGACGAATCGATGTTGAATGGCGAAAGTATCCCGCTCGACAAGCAGCCGGGTGATCGCCTGCTGGGTGGCAGTATCAATGTAACCAACCCGTTACAGATGGAGGTGACAGCGGTTGGAGCTGATACCGTTATGGCTGAAATTCAGCGCACCATCGAACGCGCGCAGGCCGATAAACCACCGCTGGCGCGCCTGGCCGACCGGGTGGCGGCAAGCTTTATCAGCGTGGTGTTATTGATAGTCGCCGTAGTCGCTATTTTCTGGATGATGCACGATGCCGAACGCTGGTTTGAAATAGCGCTGGCGGTGTTGATTGTCAGTTGTCCCTGTGCCTTGTCACTGGCGACGCCGACGGCAATCAGCGCGACGCTTGGCAAAATGCAAGCCGCCGGGTTGTTGGTGAAACAGGGCTCGGCGCTGGAAAAACTGAACCAGGTTACTCACGTGGTGTTCGATAAAACCGGCACTTTGACGCGGGGTAAGCCAAGGCTCGAGCAGATTGTATGTAACACAGAATTTGAACGTGAACATTGCCTACAGCTTGCGGCGAAGCTGGAACAGTACTCCGAGCATCCATTGGCAAAGGCTTTATTGCTGGAGACTGGCGCCGTAAGCGGTGATGCAGTTAGCCAGGTTTCCAGCATCGCCGGGGGCGGTATACGCGCGAGTATAGAGGGCCAGGTTTACATGATCGGAAATGTCGAATTTATCTCCCGCCAGGCTGGTGCCGAGATCCCGTCGTCATGGCTGGAACAGATTGACAGGGATGCGGTGACCGCGGTAATCCTTGCGCGCGGCGATACCGCGATGGCGATGTTTACCTTTATCGACGATCTGCGTGAAGATGCCGGCGTCCTCGTCGAAACATTGCAGCGTATGGGCAAGTCAGTGCTGCTGATGACGGGCGACCGTAAAGCGGCGGCACAGCAGGTGGCTGAGCTCACCGGTATCGACGATTACCGGGCGCAGATGTCGCCGCAGGAAAAGATGGCGGCGGTACAGGTCCTGCAATCTGAAGCTGCATCGGTGTTGATGGTCGGCGACGGCGTAAACGACGCGCCGGTGTTGTCCAGCGCGAATGTATCGATTGCGATGGGTGGCGCCAGCTCACTCGCCAAAACCAGCGCCGACATCGTGTTGATCGCCAATGACCTGCAGGCAGTAGCCCAGGCTTTCGACATGGCCGGGCGCACGCAGCGTGTTATCAAGCAAAATATGATCTGGGCTTTGTTGTATAATTTCGGCGCGATCCCGGCCGCAGCTGCAGGATTGATCGCACCGTGGCTAGCGGCGATCGGTATGTCGTTAAGCTCCCTGTTGGTAGTGCTGAATGCACTGAGGTTGATACGTTAATGGAAATTATTTACCTGTTGATACCCATTTCGCTAATCCTGCTCGGGTTAATCGTATGGATTTTTCTATGGGCGGTGCGTGATGGTCAGTATGAAGATCTCGAAGGCCCCGCGCATCGAATCCTGATGGACGAAGACCGGATTGTCGACAGGCAAAAAAATAGCCGGCGGGGAGGCGCCGGCTAAATACTCTAGTTGTATTTAAGAGTAGGAGTCGAAGTGAATATTATGCTGGCTATGCCCGGATGTAATTGATGTAGATCAACTAGATCGATGTGGTAACTAAAGCGTGGTGGAAAATAAACCGGTTATCTTCTTACTGCGACTGATAGTTGTCGAAGATCATGCAGATATTTCGCAGCAGCAGGCGACCGGTTTTACGAATGACAATTTCGCCGTCGCTCAGCTCGACCAGACCGTCTTCTGCCATGTCGCGTAGACTCAGCAGTTCATTTTCGAAGTGCTGTGCAAAATCGATACCCCATCTTTTCTCCAGCCTGTGCAAATCAAGTCTGAAATGACAGCTCAGGTCGTGGATGATTTCGCGCCGCAGCAGGTCTTCCTGTTGGCTAAGAAAGCCTCTTACCACCGGTAGCTGCAGATTATCGAGAATGTCATGGTATGCAGCGAGGTCGGTGGTGTTCTGACTGAAATTGTCGCTAACGTTACTGATCGCGGAGATACCGAGCCCGATCGAATCGCATTGCGCATGTGCAGAATACCCATGAAAGTATCGCTGCAGATTACCCTTGCGCTGGGCAACCGAGAGCACGTCGTCAGGCCTGGCAAAATGATCCATACCGATATGTTCGTAACCGGCGCTACATAGTTTTTCGATAGCGCTATGCAAAATGGCAAGCTTTTCACTGGAATCAGGCAAGTCGTCAGCCTTGATTTGCCGTTGTGCTGGAAACCTGTGCGGCAGATGCGCGTAGTTATGAATTGCGATGCGATCAGGATCGAGTTTAATTATTGTATCGAGGCTTCTGGAAAAACTCTCCAGGGTTTGTTGCGGTAAACCATATATAAGGTCGACGTTGATCGAGCGAAAGCCAAGACGACGCGCATCGTCAATAATTGTGGAAATTGTATTCAGACTCTGGACGCGATTAACAGTACGTTGTACCTGTTCGTCAAAATCCTGTACGCCGATGCTGATGCGGTTGAAGCCGAGATTACGCAGGTGGGCGACGCCGTCTTTTGCCATTATGCGGGGGTCGACTTCAATTGAATAGTCACTGCCACTGTCATGCCTGAGTTTGAAATGCCGCGCAATCTGTTCCATGAGCTGATGCGATTGTTGATGGCTCAGGAACCCGGGTGTACCCCCGCCCCAATGTAATTCGCGCACTTCACGATCCTTGTCAAACAGGCTCGCCTGAATTTCGATTTCACGATATAGATCCTGCAGGTAAGGTTCGGTGCGCTCCCTGTCCCGGGTAATGACCTTGTTACAGGTGCAGTAGTAGCAAATTGAACTGCAAAAAGGTATATGGAAATAAAGCGATAAAGGTTTGGGAATCGGTTCCTCGTTGCTAAGCCTGGCCCAGTCTCGGTAGTCGGATTCCGAAATTTGATCGTGGAATTCTGTTGCCGCTGGATAAGAGGTGTAACTGGGGCCTGGTTTGTCGTAGCGAGAGATCAGGTCATCTTGAATTAGAGAAATTCTGCGCATTGCATATCAAGCAACATATTATTGCGCCTAGATTACCTTTCCGGTAGCAACTTGCATTGACGTGGGTCAACTCTCGGAAACTGAACTGGTGGCGAACGAATTGGTCATCAAAGAAGCAAAATATTGCAACACGGGATCCCAGTAGGGCGACAATACGCCGCCGTCAAATCCCTCCGATTCGCGACCCTTTTGCATGCGTTCGATAATACCAATGTCCTCGTGATTGAGATCGTTCCAGTTCTGCATTACATGGCTTCGTGCTGCATTGTATTTTTCGGCGCTGGCGCCGTCACCGACGAAATACAGCGCTATGGTTTCACGGCATTTCGCCGGGCCCTGCGGCCAGGCGATAAACACGTCTACCTGGTCGGGAAATATCTCGAAGCCGAAGTTGGGGAATAGTACAAACCAGTCGCCGCGGTTATGTTTTTCACCGGGCAAATTCGGAAACCAGGGTAACTCCCCGCCACGCGCCGGATCGGTTTGTCGAAACTGGTAACCGCAGCTGAGCACTCTATCGTTGAAAGTCGGTGCCTCGCGTTCCTCCATGCCAACAAAACTGTTCAGCCACGGGTGGCAGGAAAATACATGATAGGGTTCGATAAAATTTTCGATCGCCAGCTTCCAGTTGGCATCGATTTCGAATTCCAGTGCCTCATAAAAGCGCAGTGCGCTGAAATCATAAGCATCGATGACTTTGGCGATCGGCTCGATGCAGCTGGTAAATGGTTCGGCCTCACCGCTGATATCGACAAAGATCCAGTCGTGCCAGGTAACGCAACGAATCTCGACCAGGTCGGCGCGATGGCAAGCGGATTGGTTGACATCGTGCTGTTCGCCACCGTGAAAATGGGGCCGCGCGATGAGTTTGCCAGACAGACTGTAACTCCATGAATGGTTCGGACAGATAAATTTTTTGCTGTTACGACACTCGTTTACCAGCATGGCGCCTCGATGACGACAGACGTTGTGAAATCCGCGGATAACGCCGTTTTCTGCCATCACCAGTACGATTGGTTGCCCGGCTATCGTAACCGGTTGCATGTCGCCAGTGTCGACAAACTGGTGACGGAAACCCGCGAACACCCAGTTGTTACGGAAAACGGTTTGTAGCTCCAGCTGGTAAAAGTCGGCGCAGGTGTAGGCCAGATTGGGCAATCCTGATCCCTCAGCGACCGGTTTTTCGAGACGTCCGTCCTGTACCTGTTGCAGAAAATCGACCTGTACCTGTCGCTGAGTTGCGCTGAGTCGGGGCATTTATGTGAAAATAAAAGTCAATGATTTTGCGAAAATGAAAATTTAATGCTATTTTTTCATTTTATCAAGTCATTTCAGCATTCTATAACCTGCTATGTACGAGCAATTGCTGCAACCCTTCGACCTCGGTCCAACCCGGGTGCGTAACCGGATTTTCAATCCGCCGCACGGTACTACCCTCGGTTATCAGGGTGTGGTCAGCGAGGAATTGATCGCCTACCACCTGGCGCGGGCGCGCGGCGGTGTCGGTTTGATCATTATGGAAAGTATGACCGTACACCCCAGCTACGGTTTCGAAGACGCGTTTCTCTATGCTGGTAGCGATCGTATTATTGAGGGCCTGAACCGGCTTGGACAGAGTTGCCGTAGTGAGGGGACTCCGGTATTCGGCCAATTGTTTCATGCCGGTCGGGGGGTCAGGCTGAGCCATGACGGATCACGGCCCCGCAGCTACTCGGCATCCGATGTACCCGATGAACGATATCGTGTGGTGCCGGTACCGATGCCGAATGAGATGGTCTGGGAATTGATCGAAAGCTATGTAGACGCTGCCGGCCGATTGGCCGATGCCGACCTCGATGGGGTCGAGATCCTGGCCAGTATGGGTTATCTGATCGCACAGTTTCTGAATCCCGAAACCAATCGTCGTAACGATGAATTCGGCGGCGACCTGGAAAATCGCATGCGCTTCCTGCGCGAAATAATTACCCGCAGTCGAGCACGAATTGGTGCCGATAAAACTCTGGGCGTGCGCGTAACCCTGGATGAAAAAACTGAAAAAGGGTTTCCGGCAGCCGAGATGATCGAGATTTGCCAGACGCTCGATACCGATGGGCATGTCGATTATTTCAGTGTGATTGCCGGTTCCTCCTCCGCGCCCGATGGCTGGATTCACGTGTTTCCGCCGATGGCGATAGCACCTGGTTTTGTCGCTGACGATGCGGCGCGACTGAAACAGGCAGTCAGTAAACCGGTGCTGGTCGCTGGTCGAATCAATCAACCGCAATTAGCCGACGAAGTTATCAACCAGGGTAAGGCCGATATGGTGGGACTGGCACGGGCGCTGATCGCTGATGCGGAATTTGTTAACAAAATGGCCAGCGGTCGGGCTGACGATATTCGCGCCTGTGTCGGTTGTAACCAGGCTTGTGTCGGGCATCGACTGGCACATTTTCCGGTGTCCTGCATTCAGAACCCGGTGAGCGGTCGCGAACACCGCATAGGCAACATGCAGACCGCCGCACAAGCCAGGAAAATACTCGTTATCGGTGGCGGCCCGGCCGGAATGAAGGCCGCGGTGGTCGCAGCCGAACGCGGTCACCGGGTAGAGCTACATGAGAAAGACTCCCGTCTCGGGGGCCAGGTAAAACTGGCCGGGGCGTTACCCGGGCGCGCCGAGTTCGGCGGTGTCACGACCAACCTGCAACGCGAACTCGAGCAGGCCGGAGTAACGATCCGATACAACTCGCTACTCGATGCTGCCAGCCTGCGCGGCATCGGCCCCGACCATGTGGTGATCGCAACCGGTGCCGATACACGTCTGCCCGAGGTCGAGGTGGAAGGTGTTGAAATCGTCGATGCCTGGTCGGTTATTCGGGGCGCTGTTCAACCGGGTAAGAATGTCGTGATAGCGGACTGGTCCTGCGACTGGGCGGGACTCGGTGTAGCGGAAAAACTGGCCCGTGATGGGCATTACGTACGCCTGTTATCGGGCGGCAGTGTTGCCGGCGAGTCTATCCAGGCCATCGTGCGCGACCAGTGGATCGGCGTGTTACATGGTCTCGGGATCGAGATGACGCCCTATGCGCGTTTTTACGGTGCGCTCGACGGCAACGCTTTTTTTCAGCATATGACCGGCGGTGAGGCAATTGTCTGTGAACAGGTTGATACCGTGGTCAGCTGTTTTGCGCCGCGGGCCAATCGAGACTGTGGCTGGGTTGAGCAAATCGAAGACCTGGGCGTATCCTGGATCGGCGACGCGGTATCGCCACGTACCGTTGAAGAGGCCGTGCTCGAAGGCCTGCAATTAGCCCGGGAATTGTAGATGGGCGACAGCAGGCTCCCATCGCAGCAGCAAGCTTTCGCCGACCTGGGTAGTGAAATCAGACAATTGCGCAAGGTGCGCGGCATTACCTTACAGCAACTGGCGCTGGCTACCGGCAAGTCGGTTGGGTTTCTGAGCCAGGTCGAGCGTAATTTAACCAAACCGTCGGTCGCCGCCCTGCAAGATATCTCGGAAGCATTGTCGGTGCATATAGGCTGGTTTTTCCCGGAAGATTCAACGGGTTTGGCCGCTGAACGGGAATTTATCGTGCGGCGGCAAAATCGGCGACGGCTGACCTATTCGAAACTGAGTGGCACCGAGTACCTCGGTTTGCACGATTACCTGTTATCGGCGAATTTGAATGGCGAGCTTGCGCTCGGCATATCACGCTACGAGCCCGGTGCTTCTACCGGTGATGATGAATACCGGCACGACGGCGAGGAGGCGGGTTTGGTGTTATCGGGTATGCTCGAACTCACCATCGACCAGGTTGTGCATGTACTCGAAGCAGGGGACAGCTTTTCCTTCAAAAGCAGGCTGCAACATCGCTATGCCAATCCTTCCGTTACTGACGAAACTGTCGTGATCTGGGCGAACACACCTATTACGCTGCGCAAGTAGTCCATTTAACGCGCTATTTATTGGCCTGGATGGCTTGCCCGAATTGATTTTAATTTGTCATACCACGGCTTGACCGCGGTATCCAGGATTGTGTGTCGATGTCATGGCGCTGGACCCCGCGGTCAAGCCGCTGGGTAACAGGCGTGAAGGGTTTTTTCGACGGCAGCGGCGATCCGGTAGAGTTTTTCGTCATTGCCGTTGCCGGCAGACAGCATCAATCCAACCGGCGCCTCACCCGGATGGTGGCAGGGCAGGCTTATCGAACAGCCATCGAAGTAATTTACCGTCGCGGTATTGCGCAGGCAGCGCAGATTGACGCGTCGCGCATTGTCCTCTTCCTCGGTTTCGGCAAGCGCCGGTGGAATGCAGGCTACGCTCGGGTAGAGCAATGCATCGGCCTGCATTGACTCGAACTGCTGGTTGAAGCTTGCAACCAGTTCGTTTCTTGCGCGGTACCTGCTTTGTTGTTCGCTAGCGCTTATCTCGGCGCCGGCCGCCATGCGTTGGCCTACAAAAGGGTCGTATTCATCGAGATGCTGTTCGAGCATTTCACGATGGTGTTGCCAGACTTCATGCACGACTACGGGGCGTTCACGGAAAAAATCATCGCAGTGGTCGAGCACCGGCATTGCTTGCTGTCGAATACTGACCCCCGCGGTGCGCAAGGCTGCGACGGCACGCTCGAATGCAACACGCACCTCATCGTCCAGGTCTGCCATCACCCTTGCGTCAGGAATCACCAGTTTCAGCGCCGTGGTATCGGCCGCAACCAGCATTGGTAAACGCTCGCCCGGCTTTACCTGGGCACACATCAATTGATCAAGAATGAAACAACTATCGACATCGACCGCCAGCGGGCCCGGTGCATCGAGTGTCGGCGAAAGCGGGTAAATACCGTTAAGCGACATGCGACCAAAGCTGGGTTTGACTCCGACCACACCGTTAAACGCAGCCGGAATTCGGCAGGAACCGGCGGTGTCTGAACCGAGCGCGGCGGGGACGATGCCCTCGGCGATGGCAACGGCGCTTCCCGATGACGAGCCACCCGGTAGCCGCCGTGTTGCGCGATCCCAGATCGACAGGGGAGTGCCGTAATGTGGATTTTTACCGATTCCCGAGAATGCGAATTCGCTCATGTTGGTGCGACCAAAAAACAGTAACCCGGCCGCACGCAGCGGCGCCACGACATCGGCGTCGGCTGCCTCGGGCTGTGCATAGTGTTTGCGCACCATCGATCCGGCGAGCGTTAGTTCATTGCGGATGTTGAACAGGTCCTTTAGCGCGATCGGGATGCCGGCGAGTGGCGGCAGTGGTTGTGATTTTTTGCGCGCCCGATCGATCGAGCAGGCGAGGCTGATCAGTCCGGGATTTATCGCGGTAAAAACCGATTGCGACCGATGGGCTCGTTCCAGGGCCTGTTCGACCAGTTTTTCTGCGCTGGTTTGTCCACTGTACAACGCCGTGGCGAGTTCACGTAATCCGGGCAGAATCATTTCTGCGGAAAACGGTAGCCCAGGATATCCTGGTATGCCCATTGCGAGTAAATCTTGTCGGCGCGCAGGCAATGCTGTTCCTGTTCATCTACCGGGGTGAAATCCCAGCCGGCGTGCTGGCCTTTCGCCAGTGCCTCGCGCAGGAATAGCCGTCGTCTTTGACTGGCCAGAATCTGCTGGGTCAGGGTTTCTATATCCCATTGCTGTTGCACCAGCTGTGACAGCGCCTGGTACGCACCCTGGTAATCAGGGTTCGCAATCTGGTTGGTCTGTTCGTGCGGATCCTGTTCGAGATCAAACAGTTGCCCGGGATCGACTGCACTGTATACGTATTTCATATGCTTGTGTTTGACCATCAGCAACGGTGTCGTGGCACCCTCGGCAAGATTTTCGGCGAACACGGGATGATCCCGGGATGACGTGGAACCGGTGACTATATCCCACAGGCTATGCCCGGCGACCGGTTCGCACAGACTTTCCTGACGAGCATCGCCGGCGATTTCGAGCAGGGTAGGTAGCAGGTCTACCAATGATACATTTGCACCTATGTGACGCTGATCAATTTGCGGATGGCTCACGATTAATGGTATCCGACAGGCTTCTTCGAAGAAGGACTTCTTGTACCAGAGTCCATGCTCGCCCAGCATTTCACCATGGTCGGTGGTGAGCATAATGATGGTATTGTCATACAGGCCGGTTTCTTGCAGCACCTTGACCAGTTCGCCGACGATATCATCGACATAACTGATCGCTCCATAATAGGCGTGTCGCACCACACGCACCTGTTCCTCGGTGGGAGGATTCCCCTTTAGGGAATATTGAGCCAGCAGACGCAGGCTATACGGGTCCATAGCCTCCTGTGCGGTATTCACTACCGGCATATCGATGTCTTCATGGCGGTAGCGGTCCCAGTGTTCGGGGCGACACTGAAATGGGTCATGCGGGTGCGTCAGTGACGTGAAAAGTAAAAAGGGGCGCTCATCATTGGCGCGTGCGAGATCGTAAATTTTTCGCCGGGCGCGGTGACAGACTTCGTCGTCATACTCCAGTTGTACGTTACGCAGGCAAACCCCGGCGTCGGTGAAAGTAACGGTATCGTTGGCAAAGCAGGGCCGAACTTCGGTCCAGTCTCCGGTCCAGCCGAAGTCTCCCGGGTAAATGTCGGTGGTTAGCCGTTGTTCGAAGCCGTGCAACTGATCCGCGCCGACGAAATGCATTTTACCCACCAGGCAGGTCTGGTAGTCGAGATTGCGCAGATAATGCGCGAAGGTGGGAATCGACGAAGTGAATTCGGCGCCATTGTCGTAGGCGCCTATAGTCGACGCCAGCTGCCCCGACATCATCGAAAACCGGGATGGGGCGCACAGCGGGAAATTGGTGTAGGCGGAGTCGAAAACAGCGCCATTCGCGGCCAGGGAATCGATATGCGGCGTACTCGCGATCGGGTTCCGGTAGGCACCGAGGTATTTGGCTGCCAGTTGATCAGCCTGGATGACGAGAATGTTGGGTCTACTGTTCATGGTTGTCTCAAGCTTAAATTGGATTACTGGAGGAGCGTCGCTTACTCCCTTCTGGGCACATCCATGGTTGGATTTTCGTCGAAGAATCCATCCGGCATCCAGTGAAAGCCTGCATATACCACGGGCTGTACCGGCCAGTCTTCGGGTCGTGGCCAGTGGTGATAGTTAACCGTGTGCCAGACCACGATATCCTCGTTATCGATGGGGCGGTCGGCCCGCGTCCATTGTGGCAGGCCGTCGCCGCCGGCATGCTGATTCGGAAACCAGCCGGCAGGATACAATTCGTCATCGGCGTAACGGGTTACCCAGAGATGCTTGTACATGAATGCAGCGCGTTGCCCCATCGATGAATCCGCTTGTTGTAGCGGGAAGCTGTTCACCCCCGGTAGCAGTTTGTAAGCTACCGGTTCACCAAAACGGTTTTGTACGTTCGGATTCAGCACCCGCCAGTAGCGCGATTTACGCGCATCGGTTTCGCGTTGTGCCTGCTGCTCTTTCGTAAAAAGGGTTTCCTCGGAGAGGATGGCATTTCCGTGCAGATTGTCGGGTCCGACCGGCGCCGCACTGAAGTTCATTTCGCTCACCGAGTTAAGCTCGCCATCGATTGCCATGTCGAAACGAAAACTGAATACGTGCTGATGCACATGAGATTCGATCCCATCGCCAATTTGCCGGCCGTAAGGGCTCGATCTGCCATTTTCGAGCGCCGACGGAAACGGAATGCCGGTCGCCTTGACTTCGACGCCAATCGTGCCGTCGAGGTAAAAGTACCAGAAGAATCCGTAAACATAATTGCCGATGGTCGCGATCGACGACACTACCAGTCGGCGCGAACGGGTGACCGTGGTCTGCTGTGCCGAAGGCACCGAGTACTTCCATAAAATGCCATAATCTTCTTCGTGCATGCAGATCGCGTTTTTGATCAGGCGCGGTTCACCATGCCAGTCGTGGGTCCAGATATCGAAGTAATGTATATGCCCCAGGCAATCGCAGCCCAGCGCCAGTGAGTCCAGCGATACGCCAATGCCATACTCGCCGGTATCAAAGGCATTGCGGCGGAAATTCGCGGCGCGAGGGTCGCCGTATGGAACCACCATCTCGGCCATCGATGCGCGTTTCATCAGCGGACGCAAACGTCCATTGTCATTGATGCTGATATCGTAAAGTACCAGTCCATCGCGCTGGGCATAGCCGACCTGCAGTTCCCAGTCCTGCCATTTGACGTGGAAACCGTCGACTTCGAAACTGGGGCCATCCGGCTGGGTGATCGAAATCTCGGTTAAATCATCGCGTTGCTGCAGACGCCTGATCGGCCCCTGATCGGGCGGTATCGGAACCACACCAAAATCATCTACCCGAATGATTTCTCGGCTGCCAAGATCAAATACCGGATGCAGGTTGGCGATAGGCCGGGCGTAGGGGTCGTCGCCGGCGTCATTCATCAACCAGCAGTGGCCATAGGCAATACGCCTGTCTTGTTCTTCCGGGTTGCCGAAATTACCGGCTGACCAGCTTTCGATCAGCACCCGGGATGCATCCTCGAGACCACGTTTGCTTAACGCCGCCAGGAAACGCTCATCTTTTCGCGCGAGTTCACAGGCCATCAGGAATTCGTCCGGTACGATGCGTGCCTGCATACCTTCGAGGTGGCGCCAGTCATGCAGGTCATCGGTATCGAGCAGAACCAGTCCGGCTAGCGTACGGTTGCTCTCGGGTTCATAACAGCATACGTAAATGCTGCGCCGGTCGGCAAACCGATCGGATTCGTCGAGGCTGATGGTTTCGAACCAGGCGTTTTCATGCAGTCCCGCGTCGCGGTTCACCACGATTACGGCCTGTCTGATTTCTGCTTCGCTTAACGGTGACTTTAACTGGTTCATTTTATTAACTTTCCTGATCAGGTCCTGACATTCATTTTGGCTGGCGTAGCCGTGCGAATATTTATTTCTGATTGTCCTGGCGAAACCTACAAAAACGAATTCAATTATTTCCCGCCAGTAATCAGCGAATGGTTCCGGTCTTCGCTGTTCGATGATCTTCCAGCACGGATTTGAGTGTCGATTTACCGGGAGTGGGTTGGTAAAGCGAATAACACGCGCTGTTGCGGGTCCTGGCGGCCCACAGTCACCTGATTTTAAGTAAATACTTCTACAAATTCAGGTCTGGATGCCGGGCGACCTTGAAACGGGCTCAGGCCGGATTATACTCTGGGTGTACTTATTAAAAAGAGAATAATATTTTGGCTGAGTTGCAGTTACTAGTTGATGATGTAGTCATGAAGAGTTTTCCGCTCAACAAAGACACCATTTATATTGGACGATCCCCAGGAAATAACATTGTTATCGATGAAGAGTCCGTCAGCACCGAGCATGCGCGTGTTGATCTGATTCCAAGCCAGCTCATGGAAGGACTCGTCGATATCTTCATCGAGGACCTGGGAAGCACTAACGGAACTTTTGTTAATCATGTGCCGGTTAGGCGCCAGCAGCTGCAGAATTTTGACTACATCCGTATCGCATTTACGGACTTTAAACTGGTTGCTGACAGCAAAGCCAAACTTGCTAAAACAACTGTCATTCTTCCCGATAAGTAATCATGGCGAGTAGCTTACGCTGAGCGTCGATTGCCCTACTGTGGTTGTTTATCACGCGCCCGGTTAGCCTTGTCCTGCAACCAGCCCACCCGGTATGCGTCAGCGATGCCAAGCAGCCAGCAGATGAGCAGTAAGTAAGTGGCGATATCGACCAGTTGAGTGCCACCACCCGCGACCTGTTTCGATACCTCTTCGGTTATCCTGCTTATATCGAGTGGAATTTCACCACTTTGAATTTTGAGGCTGATCTCCTGAGCCTTTTCCAGGGCGGTGGACAGTAACGCCCAGACACAAAGAATTGAAATGCCTGCCAACAGGCTGCCGTAGACGGGTTTCTTCATTAGAAAGTGGCCGCTCCCGGGAAATATCAAGGCTGAAAACAGCGCTGCTTTCAGTGGTAGATTCATACAGTACACTCAGGTTTTATTTTGCCGATCGAAGCACCAGGGTTCAGTTACAGCCACCAGAGATACGATCTGTCCTGTAAGCCGAAAGCATATCAGTATCTATGATTGGACATGTTAAAATTTGCCGACGAAATAAGCTGAATTTTGTAGTCTTCCGGGTATTGAAATTGTGGGGGAAGCAAATTATGAAGCTGTTAAGCCGCTTAATGAAGTCATGGGTATCGATTTCGCTAGTTATCGCGGTGGCTGGCTGCGCAATCGTCGATCACTCCAGATCTGGTGCGACAACGACCATCATTCTTACCCGTCATGCCGATAGAGATCCTCTCGCCACGGAACTAAATGACAAAGGACGCCTGCGGGCACAGGCTCTTGTCGAAGCCGTAGCCGGCATGAACATTTCCGCGATTTATAGCCCCGATCTGAAGCGTAACCTGGATACGGCAAGGCCTTTGGCAGAAGACCTTGGTCTAGAGGTTCAAATATTGAGCTCAAGTAAGTATGAGGTTACGAAAACCATTCTTACGAAGCATCCTGGTGAAGTCGTGATATGGATAGGGAATGGTGGGAACCTGACAGAAATTTATGGATTCCTGGGCGGCGAGGGGGCTCCGCCCACTGTTTATGGGGACCTCTATATCATGAAAGTAAAGGACAGCGGGAACCCCGAGGTCATCAAGAAACGCTACGGGCCGTCTTGAGTATAACGAGGGCGATACCCTTTAACTCTCATTTTTCTTCGACCCGCACAAGATACAGGTCTAACACCGGGTAGCTACATGGCCACTCGACAGTTAACATTCAGGTCTTACGGAAGATCAGCCAGGCGGATAGCACGAAAAGTTATATAGTATTTACTCTGATCATCTCTTGCCTGGCCGGCAATCTCGTCTCCGTCGACCTCGCCCTCGAAGCTAAGATTCCGCTCCTGTTTATTGTCACCGAATAAGGTGCGAGCGTCGCCATGTGAAATCATAGCCCCTGCCATCTTGATCCTGTTGTCTGAGATATCGTAGCTACCAATCGTGTATTGATCCTGAGATGCGGACCTGAATTCACCATCTTCCAGGAATGCCGTTGCCACAGTTTCCCAGCCATAGGCCCCCAGCATTTCAATTTTCCAAATTCCGTTCACGCTCATCTTAATTATTCTCCGACACTGAAAATTCACGCCAGTATATGTCGAAATAACAACCTTTTCACTAACTGAAACCGAATTGCACTGGTAAACAGGTTTCTTGCCACCTGGACGCTAACCTTCAGGCTTGCGCGGTTCGACATGCACTCGTTAACCCTTGTCTTTTGACAGACTCTATTTTCGTGATCAAAATGCTCCGAGTGTAAAATGAACGCTGCACTTCAGTTTTAACCTCTGATATCGGCAATCGATCTCCGAGGCATAGTTATTTTTGCCGATGATCGCGAACACACGGTATCACGAGATTTTTTTTGTCTACGACAATCAGCGGATGCTAAGCTCCCGTTCAAAACCTGCAGATCCGAATACCGACGACTAATGCGTATTTCCCGAGTGAGCATCGCTATTCTATTGCTGGCGCTAATCCCGATCCAGGCGGGTTCGCGCGACGCGCAAGCCATCTGGGACAGTCGCTGTGAAGAATGCCATGGGGATCCGGCCAGGTTTGCCGGCAAGTACCTCTGGAATATAGAGGGGCAGTTACAGGGGCAGCATCATATTGACAACTTGAACCTGTTCATGCGCAACCACTATATTCCCGACCACGAGATCGAAGCCATTCACAATATGTTGCTGGGTCAGGCCAATTCTCCACTGCGGTTCGAAGCCGAGTGCGGTGGTTGCCACGGTGACGCCGGGGATTTTGTCGAGAAATCGATCTGGGTCAGAGGGAGCGGAATCACCGGCCTGGAGTCCGGCATGGATATCAGCGAGTTTTTACCGACCCACCAGGAATTACGGGCGGAAGATGTAACCTTTTACCAGAAACTGTTTGCCCGTATCGCTGGTAAACCCATTCCCTGAGCGTCAGCACGCATTTACTGGAATCAATTGCAGCTCGAAGTGCACCATCGGCTGCAGGGCGTCGATGAACCCGGGGTTTTTAGTATCCGTTAAAAGGAATTGCCAGCTGAGTAAGCGATACTTCATCAACAAATATATAGTTCTGCATAATAGTCTGCATTGGATTTGTCGCCGGGTATTCAAAACCCGCAGAGTCATGGTAATCTAGCCGCGCCTGGTGGAGCAAACCACCCATAACCAGAGGTTATATCATGAACGAGGAAGCCAGCGGCCTTCCCGAGCGTCCGCGTGTTCTACCTGCGGATCCTCGTTTTTCTTCAGGGCCATGCAAGAAATATCCCGGCTGGGATATCACCCATTTGAACACCGATTTCCTGGGGCGCAGTCATCGCGCCAAACTACCCAAACAACGTCTACGTGACGCGATCGATCTCTCTCACCGTATGCTGGGCCTGCCGGCCGACTGGAAGCTCGGTATTGTTCCCGGTTCCGATACCGGTGCCTTCGAGATGGCGATGTGGTCGCTGCTCGGCTCGAGACCGGTCGATGTGCTGGTCTGGGAAAGTTTTTCCCATGACTGGGCGAAAGATTTACAGGCGCTCGGGATTAGTCAATTGAACCTGTACCAGGCCGAATATGGTGAGCTTCCAGACCTGGACCTGGTAAACCCGGCACATGACCTGGTGATGGTTTATAACGGTACCACCAGTGGCGTCTGCCTGCCCGATCTGGAATGGCTGGATGCGGGGCGTGATGGCCTGGTGCTGTGCGATGCGACTTCTGCAGCCTTCGCCATGCCGATTGATTTCGACAAGCTCGATGTGGTCACCTGGTCCTGGCAGAAGGTTCTCGGCAGCGAGGGTGCCCATGGCATGCTTGCGCTTAGTCCGAGGGCTGTAGCCAGGCTCGAAACCGCCTTGCCGCGTTACCCGCTGCCAAAGTTGTTCCGGCTGACCAGTGGCGGGAAGTTAGTCGAGGGTATTTTCAGCGGGGCCACAATTAATACTCCCAGCATGCTGGCGCTGGAAGATTTACATGCGGCGCTAGCCTGGGCTGAAAGCGAGGGTGGCATCGAGGCCTTATGGCGACGTACCCGTAGCAACTTCGAATGTATCGACACCTGGGTAGGCCAATCGGCCTGGATCGACTGGTTACCCAGTGATCCGGCGACCCGCTCGCCGACTTCGATGTGTTTGCAGGTAATCGACAGTGATTTTGCCACGCTATCGCTGTCGGATCAGCAACAGGCTATCAACTCGATGCTGGCCAGGCTCGAGCAGGAAAATGTTGCACTCGACATTGGTAATTATCGCAACGCGCCACCCGGGTTTCGTATCTGGGGTGGCGCTACAGTTGAAACCAGCGATCTGCGGGCGCTAACCCCCTGGCTGGACTGGGCATTTGCGGATTTCAAACAATCTATACAGGAGAAGCAGCATGACTAAGCCGAGAGTTTTGATTTCCGACTCGATGTCGAGTCAGGCCGTGGCCGTATTCGAGGAACGGGGCGTCGAGGTGGTGCAGTCGAGCAAACTCAGCGAAGCCGAGCTATTAGAAACCATCGGTGATTTTGACGGTCTCGCGATTCGTTCTTCCACCCGGGTGACCGCGGAGTTGCTCGAGCACGCGAAAAATCTGAAGGTGGTCGGGCGGGCCGGTATCGGTGTCGATAACGTCGATGTTCCGGCCTGCACCAGGCGCGGCATAGTGGTCATGAACACCCCACTGGGTAACGCGATCACCACCGCCGAGCATGCAATGGCGATGATGTTGGCGCTGGCGCGGCATATACCGCAGGCGAATAGTTCTACCCACGCCGGCAAATGGGAAAAGTCCCGTTTTATGGGGGTTGAACTGACCGGCAAATTACTGGGGCTTATCGGAGCCGGCAATATAGGTTCCATCGTCGCCAGCAAGGCGATCGGTTACGGCTTGCACGTGCAGGCTTACGATCCCTTTCTTACCGAGGATCGAGCCGCCAGGCTGGGCGTTAAAAAGGTCGATCTTGATACCTTGCTCAGCAGTTCCGACATCGTCTCGTTGCACGTGCCTAAAACACCTGAGACCGCGAACATAATTAGCGCCAGCGCCCTCAATAAAATGAAAAAGGGTAGCATGCTGATCAATTGCGCGCGTGGCGGCCTGGTCGATGAACTGGCTTTGCTGGCCGCACTCAAAAGCGAACATTTGAAAGCTGCGGCACTCGATGTCTACGAAGTTGAGCCGGCACGTGATAACCCGTTGTTCGAGCTCGACAATGTGATCTGTACGCCGCATCTCGGCGCTTCCACGATTGAAGCGCAGGAGAAGGTTGCGATACAGGTTGCCGAGCAAATCAGTGACTTTCTGTTAACCGGGGCGATCAATAACGCGATTAACGCGCCCAGCATTAGTGCCGAGGAAGCGCAGTTATTGCATCCCTACCTGCAGCTGGCGCAGTGTCTGGGTTCTTTTATCGGACAGCTAACCCATGATCCGATCAAGACGCTGACGGTTACCTATGGCGGCGAAGCCAACGACTTGAACGTGTCCCCGTTAACGGTGCAGGTGGTGCAATCGATCCTCGAGCACCACAGCAGTTACGTCAATTCGGTTAATGCCCGGGAAGTCGCGCGGGATCGCAACATCAACGTGATCGAGGCGCACAACGAAGGCCGTGATGAATATCCCTGCAGGATTACCGTTGGCGTTGAGACTGAAACAAAATCGCGTAGTATTTGCGGCACGCTGATTCAAAACCGACCGCGCGTGATCGACGTCAAGGGAATTCCGCTGGAATCGAAACTCGGCGAACACATGCTCTACATCACCAATGATGACAAGCCTGGTGTTATCGGTGACATTGGTACCTCTACCGCGGAACGGGGCATCAATATCGCGAATATGCACCTTGGTCGTGATACTCGAAAAGGTAATGCGATAGTGTTGCTTGAAATCGACGAGGAACTGGGTAATGACGATCTTGCGCATCTGCGTTCGCTGCCAAACATCAACGATGTCCAGTATCTGTATTTCCCGTCCCTGCAATGATTGAAGATACCCCTGTTCAGGCACCACGATGGTTGGGGCGCAGCGATTCCCGGCAGCCATTCGTGGTTACGAGTTGCACGATTGGTGAATTTAACGCTGCCCTGACGCTGTTTGACGCCGAGCTGGGTGATTTGCAAATTCGTGAACATCGACCATTGGCGACCAACGCCTGCGATGTGATCGTCGACTGTGACCCCGAAACGGCATGGTCTTTGTTGCAGTCGCTGCGCGCAAAACTGATCGATGTGGATGTCTATATGCAACCGCAGGATGGTCGTGGCAAGCGTCTGTTGATCTGCGATATGGACATGACTATCGTAGCCGCGGAAACGCTCGATGAAGTTGCCGCGATGCTTGGCATGGGTGAGCGAATCGCCGCAATTACGGCGCGCGCGATGCATGGCGATATCGATTTCAACGCCGCCTTGCGCGAACGCATTGCGCTGCTGGCAGGGCAGCCTGAGCAGGTGTTTCACGATTTAGTTGGACAGTTGCGCCTGAACCCGGGGGCGGAACAATTGCTCAGCGCGGCGAAAGCTGCGGGAGTACATACCATTTTGGTCAGTGGCGGTTTTGCACAGGTTGCCGAGCCCGTTGCCCGACGACTCGGCTTTGACGAGGTTCATTGCAACCACCTGGAGATTGATACTGGAAAATTGACTGGCAAGGTACAGCAGCCGATTATCAATGCTGATTTGAAATGTAGTCTGCTACAGCAACGCGCGCGGGCACTCGGGCTGGCGCTTAGCGACTGTTGCGCCATCGGTGATGGCGCCAACGATCTGCCTATGCTCCGGGCGGCCGGCCTTGGCATCGCTTACCATGGCAAGCCTGTCTTGCGCGCAGCGACCAGCTGCCATATTGACGCCACCGATCTCGAAAGTGCGATTTACTTCATGGGCCTGGATCGCACTAGCGATCTTTAACGCGGCGGTGATTACAATTCAAACAGGATGTCGGAACGGATGATGTACTTCGTGCCCGATATGATTTCCTGCGAACTGTGCATGCAGTGCAGCGGATGCATGCCATGGGGGAAGCACAGGGCGCCACCGAGCGGCGTGCGCACATCGATAATGTCGGCTTCGTCGGGCTGCCGGGCGGGGCGGTCAGGGCTCGCCTTACTAACGTAGAACTGGGTCGCACCGCCCGCATAGTCTTCGCTCAGAAACAGCAGGAAACTCAATTGACTCCAGCGATCGTTATAGGCGTTGTCGACCAGTTCACCGTCGATGACACGCGACCCGGGCCACGAACCATCGGTGTGCGGGGCGAAGTAATCTCCCGGGCGGTAGCGATAGAAACGGAAACGTGAGTTGATTCCAAGCGCCGCTTTGCCGGTATTGAATTCATGATCATCCTGCACCAGCGCCTGGCAGCGTTGCCAGATGATAGCGTTGGTTTCATCATCGATGACCCAGGTCAAGCTGTCATTGTGGCGGATCGATCGTGGCAACGAAACCGCGGCGTCTTCCAGGTAGCCGAAGGTTTCAGTAAGGCTTACCAGTCGCTGGCATTCCTCTAACGATAAAATATTCAGCAACTGAAATGCCCCCGGGACTGCGTCTAGGTTGACGCGGCGCACGGGGTTGCTGTAATCATGCTCGAGATTAGCCGGATTATTGTCCCGACAGGCCCAGGTTGGAATCGCGGGATTCTCGGCGCCCGCTTCGCGTTCGACGATGTAAAAATCTGCTGCAGGCATGCCCGGTGAAATAACCAGTCTGGAATCGATTGGCAGATTAAACCAGAAGCACCTCCCGGTCGCCATGGCTATGTAAAAAATATTGAACCTGATCGCCATTTATGACACTTTCGGGATTCCGGAACATGACAGCGCTCCCGGTAATCTGCAGCGTAAAAACCGGCGGCGCGCGATCTGTACCCACTGGTTTGGCGATGATGCGCGTTTTGTTGTCGAAGTAAACGTTTTATGCCCGTAGCCCGCACATGGAATAAATGGAGAAATACGTGAAGAAATTATTGTTCCTGTCTCTGCTGCTGACTCAACTGATCGCCTGCTCGGCGGAAGTAGGTAGCGATGAGTGGTGTGCAAATCTCGAGCACAAGACAAAAGGTGACTGGACTGCTAATGAAGCAACGGATTATGCGAAACACTGTATTTTCAAATAAGGCCATGCAATTGGATCTCTGCCGATTAGGCTTGCCTCCAGGGAATCAAAATCGAACAAACTGACATTTTAATAATCGGGGGTGGGCTTAGCGGATTAGTCGCAACCTGGCAACTGCGATCCGCGGCGGTAAACGCAAGTGTGATGGAAGCTCGAAGTCGTTTCGGAGGCCGAATTCTAACAGTCGGGAGCGATGGGGGTGTCGATTGTGATCTCGGCCCTTCCTGGTTCTGGCCTGGGCAACCACTGGTAGCTGGCTTGTTGGAACATTTCAAAATTCCACACTACGCACAGTTTGCCGACGGCGATGTACTGCTGCAGCGGCCGGGGGGACACATCGAGAGAAGTAGAGGTCCGTCACCAATGACAGGATCACGGCGGATCCAGGGCGGTATTAATCGTCTGGTTGATGAAATAGCCGGTCAAATAGATACCGCCCATCGCTTTTTGGCCCATACGGTTACGGGGCTTTCGATCGATGAAGACATAATTATTGTCGATGTAGAGGGGTCATCCGGGCCAACCCGGGTGCGAGCGAAGCATGTAGTCCTGGCGATACCACCCCGCCTCGCGGCAGAGCTGAAATATTCTCCTGAACTGCCGGAGGACGCTATGCAAACCCTCGCGGCGACGCCTACCTGGATGGCGGGGCATGCTAAATTTTTCGCGGTTTACGATGAACCTTTTTGGCGGCAGCAGGGTCTCTGCGGAACTGCCCTCTGTCAGGGTGGAGCATTGGCGGAAATCCACGACGCTTCACCCGTCGCTGCAAACAGCTTCAGCCTGTTTGGATTTTCCGGGCTGAACCCGCAGAGCCGGGCGAACCTCGGAAGAGCTGAATTTATAAAACAGGCTACGGCGCAACTCGCGACCTTGTTCGGGGATCAGGCGAATAACCCGAGAACGGTTTATTTTCAGGATTGGAGTAGCGAAAAATTTACTGCCAGTGTTGCTGATCACAGGCCGCAAATTCACCATCCACGGTATGGACTCAATCTTCAAGTGGGTAGCGACTGGGAGGGAAAGCTCGAATTTATTTCCTCGGAAACATCTTTCCGTAATGGTGGACTGATTGAGGGCGCACTGGAATCCGGTCTGGGGTTATGCAGGCGGATTACAGGTCTGGATAAATCTTTCATCGATGACAGCTAGACAGCCTGGAGCAGGGTCGGTTTGAAGGTTTAGCGACCTTTTTCCGCAAATGTAAACCGCCAAATGCCTTGATTAAGTATTTTCAGGGTTTTCTGTCAATAGCCAATATTTCACCAGATCTATTTATACAAATAGCTATACTTAGACCCCTGGTGTTTTTTCACGATTAAAGCAAAAAAGAAAATCCTCGTGAAAAAGCGATTTCTAACGAAGAGCAGGTACAGATTGTTTTTAGCGATCTAAAGTTTGACAAGTAGTACTATCGGGGCCACAAGTCATGTCAGAATACAATATAATCTGCTAGCCATAGCTTTCGTTATATGAAAAATTTTCCTGTTTTGGGCCTGCTGTTAATTGCTCTGGGTTACTTCAGCCCGGGGGTTCAGGCGCATGAAAGTTTTCGCGTCCTGGCGATTCACGCGTACAGTCAGGAATACCCCTGGACAAAATCACAACACCGGGGATTTGTCGAAGAACTTACCAGGAATTCCCTGATACCTGTCAATATCAGTACCGAGTATCTTGATACGAAACGACGTGCCTATAATGATGATTACGCGCGGCAATTCAGGCGTTACATACAGGTAAAGTACACTGGTTACAAGCCAAATTTAATATACGTAACCGATGATAATGGTTACCTGTTCGCCAGAAATTACCTGTTAAAATTATACCCGGATGCTCCCGTCATTTTTTCCGGTGTTAACGACTACAGTATTATCAACGACATCGAACCCTTGCGCATTCGCGGTGTGTTTGAGAAAAAGGATATTTTAAGAAATCTTGATCTAATACATGCCGTCGATAAGAAAGATGCAGAAATAATTGTTCTGGGTGATGGGTCCAGCACTTATCGGGTCATTGAAACCGAAATCAGGCAACAGTTGGAGAGATATCCCGATATTCGTGTTGAATTCATCGTTAAGAACAATATGGAGGAACTGATTGAAGTATTAACTAGTCGCAGCCAGAAATACCTTTTCCTCACTAGCATTGGTGAAATCAAGGGGCATACCGGTTTGTTACTCAATCCGGAAACGGTCGTTGCTGAAATTGTCGAGCTCGGTAAATTTGCAATTTTTACCATGGAGGATTCCTATTTCTTTGATGGCGTCATTGGCGGTTATGTAACCAGTGGAGAACTGCAGGGTGTGAAAGCTGCCAGACTGACTCTAGGCATGCAAAAGGATAGCGGCATTCATAGAGTCGAAAATATTCTCGACAGTCCTAACACCTATATCTTCGATCAATCAGAAATAATTAAGCTGCGAATGGCGTTGCCAGACGAAGTTAATGAAAGGGCCGTATTTTACAATATTCCCCCTACCTTTTATGAAATAAATCGGACCCTGATACTGGTTATCTCAATTTTGTTGATAGTCACTTCGATATTAATTGTCAGCCTGGTGTTCTTCTTGCGGATCAAGAAAAGAAAAGATAAAAGGAGACGAGAGGTGAGGCGTACGGCTCAGCTCGAGCGTTACCAGAATGCAATGATAGCCTGGTCTGAAGCCAGTCACGAGAGTATCGAGCACGCTTTCAAGATGGCGACGGAGATTTCAGCAAACACTCTGGATGTGAAGCGTGTCGGTATTTGGCTTTATAACGAGGCTAGAACGAGTATTGAATGCCGGATCGAGTATGTTCGTGGCGATGGGCATTCAAGTGGTGATGTACTTTTAAAGGATGATTTTCCGCGTTACTTCGCCGCGCTGGAAGCCGGGCGGCGTATTGTGATTAATGACGCGAGAAATGATTCCTCGACCAGCGAGCTGACTGAGGCCTATCTGCTGGGTAAGGATATATATTCTGTGCTTGGTGCCCCGATATTCTATGACGGTAATATCATTGGTGTGATTTGTCATGAACATGTCGGCGATGCGCGGAAATGGACCGTAAACGAACAGGAATTTTCCGCGCTAATTGCCAGCGACATCTCCCTGTCACTGGAGGTCGATAAACGTAAAGTGATCGAAAAAAACCTCGAACATCAGGCATATCACGACTCGCTTACCGGTCTTCCAAACCGGGCGTTACTATTAGATCGCATCGACCAGGCGATAAGGCATGCGAAACGCAATAAATCACTACTCGCGGTTCTTTTCCTGGATCTGGATAATTTCAAGCAGATAAATGATTCTTTTGGTCACTCGGTTGGCGACAAGGTGCTGGTTTCTGTATCTGGAATGCTGAAAGACGCCCTGCGGGATATGGATACGATCGCGCGTTTGGGTGGGGATGAGTTCACGATTCTGTTGAGCGAGTTTGAAAAGGAAGAAGAAATCAACGAGATTACTACAAAACTTTTTGATATTTTACGGCGACCACTGGTGATCAAGGGGAGTGAGCTTTTTGTCACCACCAGTATTGGCATAAGTGTTTTTCCAGAAGATGGTGTAAGCCCTGAAATTCTGTTACGTAATGCGGATGCGGCAATGTATCGAGCAAAAGAGAAAGGCCGCAATGGGTTTGAATTTTACACCCATGACATGACGGAAAGAGCGCTCGAAAAAGTACACATGATTGCAAATCTGAATCGTGCGCTTGATCAGGGTGAATTCGAAGTGTATTACCAACCACAGTATGACCTTCAGCAAAAACAGCTGACCGGGATGGAAGCATTAATTCGGTGGCACCATCCTGACTTTGGGTTGCTTGGTCCCGATCAATTTCTACATGCCGCGGAAGAATCCGGATTGATTGTTGCCCTGGATCGGTGGACGATGGGTCAAGGTATGCAACAAATGAAACTGTGGAAAGATGAGGGTGTTGCGGTAGGTCGTCTTTCCCTGAATTTGACTATGCAGCAAATTGATCAGCCCGATTTCCTGGAATTCCTGAGGGAGCTGATGCAAAAAAATGACTGTGATGGCGCATCTTTAGGGTTTGAAATAACGGAAGGCCAACTCATGAAGAACCCCGACAGAACGATTGAAATCCTGAACCGGGTCAGCGCCCTGGGCATAAAGATTTCGGTAGATGATTTTGGCACAGGATACTCGTCTTTGGCTTATCTGAAGAAGCTCCCGGTAGACACGCTTAAGATCGATAAGGAGTTTATTCGAGATATTCCCGGAGATGAAGATGACGTGTCGATCGTGAAATCGATCATTGCGTTGGCAAAAAGCATGAGAATAGATGTTCTGGCCGAGGGAGTAGAAACCGAAGAGCAAATCGATTTTCTGAGCAAAGAGGGCTGTACGCTCATACAGGGATTTCTATTCTCACATCCAAAAACCGCCTTTGAAATTCCAGATTTAGCCAGTTACTGGGTGAAGTCAGCAAACTGGCGATAAGCATGTGCTTAATGCAGCCGCGCGACTGACAATCCGGTTTTTATTCATGCTAAAGTGCGCGCAGTAGCATTTCCGAGTAAAGTGAATTATGAGCCAGGCAGCCAGCAAGGTAATCGAAGATACTCTCCTGATAGAGAATTTACCCTATGATATCGACGCTGGTATTGCGCGTCGGGCCTCGATCGGACTGATCGTGTTGGCCACAGATTACACCATCGAACATGAATGGCGCCAGGTTTTTGCCGACCTCGACGGCGTTGCGTTGTATTCGAGCCGGATTCATAACGAAAACAGGATAACCCCCGAGACCTTGCGTGCGATGGAACCACGAATTATCGAATGTGCACGGGTGATAACCCCCGATACCCCGGTGGACGTGATTGCCTATGGATGTACCTCGGCATCGATGGCGATCGGCGAGGAACAGGTTTTCGCCAACATCAGGCAGGCCAAGCCCGATGCCAAATGTACCACCCCGATTACCGCGGCGTTTGCAGCATTTGATGCCTTCAGGGCAAAACGCATCGGTGTACTTACTCCGTATCCGGCCGACGTCAACAAAATCGTTTCCGAGTACATCGCCGCGCGTGGATACCAGGTGCCGGTGTTTGGCTCTTTCAATGCCGACCGCGACACGGTGGTCGCGCGCATCACACCGCAATCGATTGAGCAGGGCGTGCGGGAAATCATCAGCCATGCTGAAGTTGACGCAATTTTTGTTTCCTGTACCTCGGTGCGGTTGATGCAGGCCTGCGCCGAACTCGAACAGAATCTCGGGATTCCGCTGACCTCGTCAAATCATGCCATGGCCTGGCATGCTTTGCGGCTTGCGGGTATCGACGACAAGCTGGGCCAGTTCGGCAGCCTGTTTGAACTGGCGCTAGATTCTTAGGTTTTCATCCCGTTTAAATCCGCTTAGCCGATGTTACCGCTTGTAACGCCACCCGATAGTATCTGTATCGTTCGACTTTCAGCTCTGGGCGACGTCACGCACGCGGTTCCGGTGCTGCGCGCAATTCAGCAATACTGGCCGCAAACCCGGGTAACCTGGATATGTGCGACGCTCGAACATAAGTTATTGGCTGGACTGGATGGTGTACGCTTCATCGTAGTCGACAAGAATGCAGGCTGGATGGGTTACCTGAATCTGCGGCGACAGCTAGTGGACGAGAACTTCGACGTCATGCTACAGATGCAGACTTCGGCACGGGCTAATTTTACCGGGGCCTGTGTCAGGGCCCGCATCAAACTGGGTTGGGACAGATATCGGGCACGGGATTTTCATCGCTTTTTCATGACGCACACCATCCCCGAGACCAGGCAGGAGCACCAGGTTCAGGGGCATTTATCTTTTGCGCGAACCATTGGCCTGGATGTGCAGGAGCCGGTATGGAATTTCCCGGTTGACGACGAGTCCATGGCTTTCGCGAACTCGGTGTTGCCCCCGGGTAAACGAATACTGCTGATCTCTCCCTGTTCCAGTCATTCGCGACGCAACTGGAGCGCGCCGCGCTATGCCGCCGTGGCTGATTATGCGGCGATGCATCATGGTATGGCAGTGGTATTGTCCGGAGGGCCCTCTGCGCTGGAACGCGACACCGGTGAAGCGATCGAGAAGGCGATGCAGCAACAGGCCATTAATCTGATCGGCAAGGATACCCTGCCGCAACTGGTAGCCCTGCTTAAACGCGTGGATCTAGTCATGAGTCCTGACGCGGGACCTGTTCACCTGGCCAATGCGCTTGGCACAGCCGTCATCGGGTTGCATGCCTCCACCTGGTCGCTACGCAGCGGGCCATATAATTCGCTGCAGTTATGTGTTGATAAATTCCCACAGGCAGCCGAGCATTTCCGCGGCAAAAGTCCGCAGGAGTTACGTTGGGGCACCCGCATCGAAGATGATGGCGTGATGGATTTAATCGAGATCGACGACGTCATCGAGCGCCTTGACATGGCGGTTGAAAACTTCAAGCCTTGAGCCGTTGATTACCAGCAACCACTGCGCCTGTTAACTTAGCTGTTGATGGCTGCCTGTCGCAGAATATTCAGCGGTGCCATTTCGGGCAGGCGGCAATTACTCAGCGGAACAATACTGGTGTGGACGAATGCATGCTGACCAGACAGGCAGGCATGGCTTACCATATCGGTAAACACCATCCAGGCAGAAAACGGTGGAAATCGAAACTCCTCATGCCCCTGTGTTTCATGTTGAAAAGAAGGCGTATCTTTCATGTAATTATGGAACTTTCGCATC
>Ga0265306_10000146_pt1 | contig 29356 bp, 13 predicted proteins | sample Helome_3_FD_192493 | JGI IMG/M metagenome (GOLD analysis project Ga0265306, IMG submission 192493) | Marine sediment microbial communities from subtidal zone of North Sea - Hel_20160420 (Illumina Assembly) | ecosystem: Environmental > Aquatic > Marine > Subtidal zone > Sediment ... | reverse complement strand
TGCGGATACCGATGCCACCATCGTGGATGCCGACAGCGCCAGCCTGACGCAGCTCTCGATCACGATCACCAACCCGGCACCGGGTGACGAACTTGCGGTCGACACTGCACAGCTGAATACCCTGGGGATTGCCGTCGACGCGTCGTCCACGACAAGCAGCCTGTTGCTGACCGGTACTGTCAGCAAGGCTAACTACATCACGGCCCTCTCATATGTCGGCTACCTGAACAGCCAGGTGGTGCCGGATCCGACCGCGCGCCTGATCGAGTTCTCGGCCACAGACACCGAGCAGCACCAGGGTGAGGCCTCGGTGACCACGGTCGGCATCGGCAGTGACTTCGCCATCACCTTCGATCCCATGTCGCAGATCGTGCTGGCGGACAGCACTCTGGTGTACACCATCAATGTGACCAACGTCGGCACCACGCCGGCCGTCGACCTGGTACTGACCAGCGTGCTGGATGTGGATGCCTTCATTACCGACATGCAGGATCCGGATACCATCGGCTGGGATTGCAGCGACTTCCAGTCCGGCGCGAATCCGACCGCGGTGTGCAGCCTGCCGACCCTGGCGCAGGGCGCGACGGTCTCGCTGGCCATCGAGATCATGACGCCGCTGGTGACCAAGGAGATCATCAACAACGTCACCGTGACCAACAGCGATCCGCTGCTCGGTACCGGTACCGCCAGCCAGACCAACCTGGTGGTTAACTTCCTCGACGGCACCGGCTTCCTGCCGGAAGACAAGGTCACGGACTTCGACGGCGTCACCCTCTATGCCGACATCGACGCCAACTTCGGTCATGCGCTGTCCCTGCATGAAGACATCCTGGTGGTGGGTTCACCCGATGATCTCGACGGCGGCAGCATCAGCAGCGGTGCCGTCGCCATCTACCAGCGCAATCCCGGGGTCGGCTGGAGCCTGCTGACACGCCTGGAGAAACCGGGTGCGCACGCCGCCGGTGACCGTTTCGGTGAGTCGCTTGCCTGGGACGGTGACAGGCTGGTGGTCGGCGCGCCCGGTGCGGGCGAGGCTTATGTGTACGACACGGCGTTCAGTAACCAGCCACTGGTCATCGGCGATGGCACGGCCAGTGCGGGCAACCAGTTCGGCAAGTCGGTGGCCCTCGATAGCGGCCGCATCGCAGTGGGTGCGCCGGGTGCCGACATCAACGGCACCGACAACGGTCGCGTCTACATCTTCGAGGAGAATGCCGGCAGCTGGTCACAGACGGCCGGCGTGAATTCGGACAAGGTGGGCAATATCACCGGTATCAGCGCCAACGGTTCGGACTTTGGCGCCGCGGTGGCACTTGATGCCAACCGCCTGGTCATCGGTGCACCCTATATCAACGGCCCGGTCTCGCAGGGCGTGACGCTGCTGTATACCTATACCGGCGGTAACTGGACCTATAAACAGGCGCTGCTGAAACCCACCATCGACAAGCCGGACTACTTCGGCCGTGCGCTGGACATCGAGGGCAACCGCATTGTGGTCGGTGCACAGTTCTACGACAGCGGCCACCCGGCCTCCGGTGCCGCCCATGTCTTCAGCCGCGATGCCGCGAGCGGCGCCTGGAACCATGAGCAGAAGCTGGTGGCCTCGAATGCCATCTCCGGCGAGGAGTTCGGCACCGCGGTGGACATCCAGGGCGACACCCTGCTGGTCGGCGCCTACAACGGCCTCAACCCGATACCGAACTTCATCTCCGGCGTCGGCTATATCTTCCAGCGCACCGGCTCGGTCTGGAACGAACAGCAGATCATCAGCGCAACGGATGCCGCCCTGGGCGACCGCTTCGGCCGCGCGGTGGCACTGGACGGTGACCGCGTGGCCATTGGCGCCACGGCGGACGACGACAATGGCCTGAACGAATCCGGCTCCGTCTACAGCTTCCGCATCCGCACCAATCCGGCCTACAAGCTGGTCGCCTTCGACAAGACGGTGGACGCGGAATTCGGTCGGGCGCTGGCGGTGAGTGGCGACACGCTGGTGGTCGGTGCGCCTTATCACGACCATGTGGTGGCGGCCGATGACAACCGCGGCGCCGCCTATGTCTATCGACGCGACACCGACAGCTGGTTGCTGGAACAGCAGTTGCTGGCCTCGAACGCGGCCAACGACGATCACTTCGGCTGGTCAGTCGATATCAGTGGCGACACGCTGGTGGTCGGCGCACCGCACCGCGACGGTGTGTTCGCAGATACCGGCAGCGCCTACACCTTTACACGCGTCGGTTCGGTCTGGATCGAGCAACAGCAGCTGGCCGGCCAGTCGCCGGCGGCCAATGACGATTTCGGCACGCGCGTCGCCATTGACGGCAACCGCCTGGCCGTGGGCGTGCCGGGGCGTGCAGCCACCATCCAGTCCATCCCGCTCGCCGATGCCGGCGTGGTCGAGGTGTTCGACTTCGGCGCCACCTGGACCCGGACCGACACCCTGGTCGCAAGCGCCATCACCAACCGCTTCGGCCGGTCGCTGGACCTCGCGGGCGACACACTGGTCGCTGCCGGTCTCAATACTGAGGCCTATGTCTTCGACGGCAGCGGCGGGTGGATCGAACAGCAGATTCTCGCCGTGTTGCCGCAGCCGGTCAGCGCCGCCGCTATATCCGGCGATACCCTCGTGCTCGGTTCCGGGACAAATGCAGACCTGGGCATGAATGCCGGTGCCGTGCAGGCCTACAGCTGGAACGGTGCCAGCTGGGTGGATAACGGTCGCCTGTATGCCGACGATGCGGCTGCCGAGGCACGTTTTGGCACCTCCGTAGCTATCTTTGGCGACCAGCTGCTGGCGGGCGCGCCCGGTGACGATGAGGCAGCGAGCAACGCAGGTGCTGCCTACCTGTTCAAGGCGTCCGGCGGTAGCTGGTTGCAGCGTGGCAAGATTCTCACCATCGACGCCGAACCCGAAGATGCGCTCGGCGGTGGTTCACCGCAGGCCGTCGCGATCAATCTGGACGGGCTGATTGTCGGTGCGCACCTCGAGGATGCGGACGGCAGCGGGACCAACTTTGGTGCGGTATATACCTCGTTCACGGCGCCTACGGCGTCGTTGCCGGCCGGCAACTACAGCACGAACCAGCTGGTCACGTTGAGTTGTGACGACTGTGCCTCCATCTACTACACGACCAACGGCAGCACGCCGACCACGGCCTCGTCACTTTATAGCGGTGCCATCATCATCGAGGCAGTCGGCGCGCAGACCACCACAACGAACCTGCAGTTCATCGCCTGTGATTCGCTGGGCAACTGCAGCACGGTGCAGAGCATCGCCTATCTCATCGACGTTGAAGCACCAGCCGTGCAGGTCGATCCTCCGTACCTGGGCGGTACCGGTATTGTTGACACGGCATTGATTCCCGTCACCGGCACCACCACTGAAGAGAATGGCGGTTCCGGTGTGCGCCAGGTGGAGATCGAGTTGCAGGATATGGCTACCGGCCAGTACCTCATGATCGACGCGGCCGGTGTGTTCCAGGGTCTGACGCCAAATCCAACCTGGCTGAAGGCAACCACCACGGACAGCTGGGCCAGCTGGTCACTGGCACTGGCCACCAATCCGTTCGTCGAGCAGGGCGTCTACAACCTGCGCGTGCGTGCCACCGACGAGGCCGGTAACGTGAGTGCCATCAGCAGCAGTACCTTCACCTACTTTACCGGCACGGCACTCTATACCCAGCTGAACCTGTCGCCATCGACATCCAGTATCCAGTCGGGTGCCAGCATCAGCATGAACATCGACCTGAGTGTGCTGGCGGACCCGAATGCCGATCTCAGCCGCCATGATGTCTGCCTGACCCTCACGGCACCCGACCAGACGGTGCAGGAACTGCTGCTGCATACGGACAACGTGGGTTTTGTGAATGTCACCGACGTGGTGAACGTGATTGGCGGGCTGGGTGGATCGTTCGCCTTCAGCCAGTCCGGTACCTACGGCCTGCAGGCCGATTTCACCGGGACTGCCAGCCCGGCAGCGCAACCCGGCAGCGCCTCGGGCCTGTCCTGTGCGTCGCAGTTCCTCGGTGGCACTGTCGTCAACCTGCAGACCAGCAGCGACAGCCGTATCGTACAGGTCGGTGAGTCGGCCGGCTATGCACTGCTGGTCGAGGGCCTGGTCACCGGCGACGATGCCGGACGGCAGTCGCACAACGTGACCATGAACCGCGTCTACAATGTGCTGACGGCACGCAGCCTGAACCCGGATGATGTCTACTACTACAACTTCGATATCGACCAGGACGACACGGTCGACACCTTCGGCGGTGGGCCGAACGCGACCACCGGTATCGACGAGGTGCCGGACAAGACCACGATCCAGGCCCTGCTGACCGGCACGGGGCCGGGCAGCCTGGCGGAGAAGATGGCGAACCTGCCGGGTGCACTGACCATCGTTCTGAGTGACCATGCCAGCGTGAACGTCGCGCAGGACGAGGGCACCTTCTACATGGGGGCACAGACCATTGCCTCATCCGAACTCGCCGCGTGGATCGGTATGCTGGAGACCAACGTCAAGGCGCTTAACCCGACCTTCTCGGAACCGGTGATTACCGTCATCGGCGCCTGCTACTCGGGTGGCTGGCTGCAGGATCTGGCTGCGCCCAACCGCATCAACTTCGCCAGTGCGGCGCCGGGCGAGGAGTCCTACCGCGGTCCGCTGGAGCCGGTGTCGACCACGCTGGTCCCGAGCGGCCTGTTGCGGTCCGGCGAGATGTTCGTCGAGGAGTTCTTCAAGGCGGCGGAGCTGGGTTACAACCTGCGGCAGATTTTCGAGATCGCCACCGACAAGGTAGAAGGCTATACACAGATCGATGGCGCCGGCCTGCCCGACCTGACCTTTGGTGACCAGGCCGCCCAGCACCCGCTGGTGGACGACAACAGCGGCTTCGATCCGAACGATGCAGGGATCCTTGCAGCCAGCAACGCCCTGCAGGATGCCACCGGCTCCAACCCGAACCCGGATGGTCAACTGGCCGGTTCCTATTTTATCGGCGTCGCACCGGGCACCACGTTTGATCCAAGCACCACGGGTGTGGTCGCCGATGTCGTGAACGTCACGGACACGGTGTTCCTCGGCGACAGTGCCGTCGAGGACAATACCCTGCTGTTCCTCACGGCCAACAGTGACAGCCTGGTGCAGGATGCCTGGATCGAGGTGCGCAGCCTCGGTATTGCCCTGCCGACCGGCAGTGGTGGCAGCACATTGCCAACCCTGCAGGTGGACAACGATGTCGACCAGGGTGCCGGCCCGGCCGCGCTGCGCATTCCGCTCAGTCGACAGGCAGGCCTCGGTTACGTGGCACAGCCGGCCATCTTCGGTAACGTGGCAGACGGCCCGTTCCGGGTGTTCTACTTCGTTCAGGACGTGGCGACCGGGAACATCTCGCCGGTGCGCTCCTCGCTGGTCTACAAGGACAGCAGCGCCAACCTGAATGCCCCGACGGCACCCGTGCTCAACCTGCCGGCCGACGCTTACAGCAATCCCGATGTCAACATCGTGTTCGACTGGTCAGACAGCACCGATGCGGACGGTGATCCGCTCACCTACACGCTCGAGATCGCCACGGATCCGGCCTTCGGAGCGGGCGATATCGTCTTCACGCGCGAGGAGATCGCGACCTCCTACACGACGATTGACGACACGGCCGGTCTGCTCGATGCCACCCAGTACTACTGGCGGGTGACGGCGGTGGACATCTTCGGCAAGCGGACAACGAGTAGTACCCCATACCCGACCTTCAGTAACGACTACACCAATGTCGTGCGGTTCACGGCGTTTATTACCGTGACCAATGCGCTGCAGCCGGGTGAGCTGGACGGGGCCACGGTGGTGGCCAGCCCGATCGATCCGGTTACCAAGCAGGTAATCGGGGCGCCGGTACCGGAGTTTGAGAAGGGCACGCTGACTGCAGATACCATGTACTGGAAGTATGACCGGGACGACTATCGCTTCGATATTGCCGGGCCCACCGGATACGGTACGGCGGTGGAAACGGCCGTCAACCTGAATAGCAGTGATCAGTTCCTGTCGGTCACATTGCCAGGTTCCGACTCGGACGGGGATGGTCTTCCGGATGCCGACGAGATCGCAAACGGTACCGATCCAAACGACGTGGATACGGACGATGATGGTATCGTCGACGGAGCCGGTGGGCGCGTGTCGCTGGCCGACTATGCCCTGAACGGAGGCACCGGTACGCCGGTTGATACCGACGGTGACGGCTTCGTCGATGGCGAAGCAGACTTCGGCAATGATCCACTGGTGGCCGATTTCGCTGACGGCAATATTGCGCCGCTGGGTGCGCCGGACACGGTGGTGAACGTGGCGGACTACCTGATCGCGACACGCATCGTGACCGGAGACCTGCCGGTCACACCCGAGGCGCTGGGTCACATCGACATGAATGCCGACGGCCAGATCAATGCCGGTGACCTGGTGCTGCTGATGCAGCTGATACTCCCTTAGTGTTGCGGTGCCCTGTGCGTAGCGCGAGGGAGGTGCTGAAGAGCATGTCACTGCGACGAACGGAGTCAAACGTGCGTCATTGCGAGGAACGGGGTGACGAAGCAGTCTGCAAATCATTCTGTATTACTGCGGGATTGTTTTACTGCACACGCATCGGCGTATCAACCGCAGCTTCCACCCGTTTGAATAACTGAAACAAGACAAGAATGACATGAAAAGAGCAGGGCGGTTCTTCAGCTTGTCTACAGTCTTGTTGTGGCTGTTCCTGTGCAGTGCGCACGTCGCTACAGCTGATCCGCTTGAGGCCAGTCGTACCCATGCACAAACCGCCGGATCCCTGCAATATCTTGGCAAATTTCCACAATCCATCGAGTCGTACCGCCAGGCACTGGCGCTGGCAGAGCAGGGTGCTGACCGTGCCTGGCAGGTATTGCTGCAGGGGCAGCTTGGCGGTGCCCTGCTGGCTGCCGGCCAGCTCGACGAAGCGGAGACGGTCCTGCGTAACGGTTTGGCAGACGCACAGGACCTGGATGATGCCGGCCTGCAGGCCTCACTCACCAATAACCTGGCCCATGTACTGAAGGCGCGGGGCGATGCCGCAGCTGCCCTGGTCCGCTTCAGGGAGGCCGTGGCGCTGGCAAAACGTGCCGGTACACCGGCCCTGCTGGCCAAAGCCTCGCTGAGTGCAGCGGGGATCCTGCTGGCATCCGGCGGGGATGTCGGCGAGGCGGAGGCTTTGATCGGGCAGGCCTGGGAGGCTACCTCGGGATTGCCACCATCACGCCGCAAGGCCTGGTTGATGCTGGGTAATGCGAAACATTTACAGGAGCTTGCGTCAATTTCCTCGAAGAACACCGAGGTGCTGCCTGTGGCGGCGCAGCGCCTGCAGTCGGCGGCAGATCTGGCGGACACGCTGGGCGATGGCCGCACGGCATCCCATGCCTACGGTTCTCTGGGTGCGCTCTATGAGCAGCAGGGACAATATGACGAGGCGCTGTCGCTGACCGATACGGCCGTGTTCATGACGCAGCAGGTGCATGCCTCCGAGCTGCGCTATCGCTGGGAATGGCAGCAGGGCCGTATCCTTGCCGCGCAGGGCAAGGCGCTGCAGGCACTGGCTGCCTACCGGCGGGCGGTGGTGACCCTGCAGTCCATTCGTGCGGAATTCACCGCCAGTAACAAGACCGTGGCCGCCACGCTGCGCGAGGATGCCTCGCCCCTGTTTCTGGCCCTGGCCGACCTTTTACTGCGCCAGAGCGAAGCGGAACAGGCGCGTGCGCAGGAACAGGCACTGTTGCGCGAGGCGCGTGAGACGGTGGAGCTGCTGAAGACAACCGAGTTGCAGGACTACTTCCAGGACGACTGCGTAGCCGCCGTGCGTTCGCGTATCAAGGAACTGGATGCCACCATTGTGCCCGGTACCGCGGTGCTGTACCCGATCACGCTGTCCGACCGTGTTGAGTTACTGCTGAGTCTGCCTGACGGGTTAAAAAAGTACAGCGTACCGGTAGCCAGCAAGGCGCTGGTTGACGAGGTGCACCTGTTTCGCCAGCGACTAGAAAAACGTACCACGCGCCAGTACCTGAAGCAGGCGCGGCAGTTGTATGAGTGGCTGATCAGGCCGCTGGAGCAGGAACTGGCAAGTCACCGCATCGATACGCTGGTCGTGGTGCCGGGACCGGCGCTGCGCGCAGTGCCGATCGCGGCGCTGCATGACGGTACGGACTTTCTGATACGCCGCTATGCCGTGGCAATGACGCCAAGCCTGCGCCTGACCGATCCGCGGCCGATCCGGCGGGAAAACATCAACCTGTTGCTGAATGGCCTGACGGAATCCGTGCAGGGTTTCCCGCCACTGGTGCATGTCTCGTCCGAGCTGGATGCCATCAAGGACCTGTACGGTGGCAAGGTCTATCGCGACAAAAGTTATCAAAAGGCCGTGGTTCAGCAGGAGCTGGCCAACGAAGAGTATTCCATCGTGCACTTCGCTACACATGGGCAGTTCTCCGGCAAGGTCAGGGACTCGTTTATTCTCACGCATGACGGCAAGATCGACATGGACGACCTCGAGGAATACGTTGGTGTCAGCTGGTTCCGGAAAGACAATCCGGTTGAGCTGCTGACACTCAGCGCCTGCGAGACCGCGGCCGGCGACGATACCGCGGCACTGGGGCTGGCCAGTATTGCCATCAAGGCCGGTGCGCGCAGTGCGCTGGCCTCATTGTGGTCCATCAATGACCAGGCCAGTTCCGAACTGGTGTCCGAGTTTTATGTACAGCTGCAGAATCCGGATGTGTCCAAGGCGCAGGCGCTCAAGCTGGCACAGGTTGGTTTTCTCGATGACCTGCGCTACAAACATCCCAGTTACTGGGCGCCGTTCCTGCTGATCGGGAACTGGCTGTGATGCAGTCGGGGCCGACTAAACGATTATTCCCTCTCCCTTCGGGAGAGGGCTGGGGAGAGGGGGTCAATCAGGCGACCCGTATATATCCCCTCTCCCCAACCCTCCCCCTGAGGGGGAGGGGATATGGGGTAATTGCGAGTGTGTGAATATTCACGCGGGATGTATGCAGTATCTAACAGACTTACACTGTGGCAATGACGATGATAAAGACAGGGAAGGAGCGGTTTAAACTATCGTCCTTTTGCGAGTAACGCAGTGAGGAAGCAGCCTCCGGACGACCGGTAATGAGATGGAAGGATTGCTTCCCTAAACACGCAATGACGGTCCGGGAATCGATACGATGAACGCCAGACAAAGAAAATTTAGCTTGAACTTCCTGGGTCTTTTGCCCTTGCTGCTCTGCCTGTACGGCAGCGTACAGGCGGGTGTCGCCACAGACGGCACCGTCGGGACCGTCCCGGCAACCACGCTGGCCGGTCCGAATTACGATATTACCGCGAACCTCGGCGAGCAATGGGGCGGCAACCTGTTCCACAGTTTCAGCGACTTCAATATCGCGACCGGTGAGTCCGCGAATTTCAGCGGCCCGGCCAGTGTCTCCAACATCATCAGCCGCGTCACCGGTGGTGGCTCTACCGTGGACGGTGCCATTAATTCCTCGATTGCCGGCGCCAATCTGTTCCTGATCAACCCGGGTGGCATCATCTTCGGCCCGAATGCCAGTCTCAACGTCAGCGGGTCCTTTCATGCGACTACCGCGGGCTACCTGGTGCTGGGCAACAACGGTCGATTTGACGCGGTGGCGCCGGCCAGTTCCGTACTGACCACTGCGCCACCGAGCGCCTTCGGTTTCCTCGGTACTCCGGCGCCGATTTCGGTGACGGACACGCGTCTGCAGGTGGCCAACGGGCAGACCCTGACACTGGCCGGCGGTGATGTCACCACGCAGGATGCACTGCTGTATGCCCCGGAAGGTACAGTGCAGGTGGCAAGTGTCGGTGCGGCCGGCGAGGTGAATGTCGATGTATCGACGCTGGATCCCGGCAGCTTCGGCCAGATGGGCACGATCAGCGTGTCGCATCCCGGTAGCGTAACGGCACGTTTTGTCCCCGGGGTGGGCTTCGTGGGGAACCTGGATGCCAGTGGCGGTAACGGCGGCACGGTCGTGATTCGAGGCGGCCAGATTATGCTCGACTCGGCACTGGTATTCGCCGACAGCCAGACGGGCAGCAGCGGGCAGGTGGATATCCGGGCGGCCGGTTTGCTGCATGCGACCAATGGTGCCACGGTCAGTGCGGATCATTTCGGTACGGGAAGCGGCGGTACCGTCACAGTGGCGGCCGCTGACATGCTGCTCGACTTGGGTGGCCGCCTGCAGGCTGACAACTACACGGCGAATCCGGGCGGCAGCATCCAGGTCACAACCACGACGCTGACCATCGACAAGAAAAGCGATCCGGCGATTTCACTGGTCGGCGACCAGGAGAGTGGCCTGTTTGCCGCGGCCTTCGACAGTGGCGATGGTGGCAGCGTGACCGTCGATGCCACCACGGTGTCCGTCGGCGGGGGTGGCGCCATCGAATTGAACGCAGATAGCGCGGGCGGCAACGGCGGTAACCTGATCGTAACGGCGGACCTGGTGCAGCTGCATGACGATGGCGCCGTGCGCGTGAATACCTTCGGTCCCGGCGATGCCGGCAACGTCAATCTGATCGTCGACCGGCTGGAAATCACCACGGGCGGCAATATTGCCACGCAGTCTCTCGGCGCCGGCAGCGCGGGTACCGTGGATGTCGATGCAACGCAAAGCGTCACGGTGACGGGCACTGGCAGCGTCGATCCCAGCGGTATCTACAGCAACGCCTTCAGTACCGGCAACGGTGGACAAATCATCGTCGCCGCACCCGACATCGTGGTTGACAACGGTGCGCTCATCCAGGCCGGTGTCGGTGCCAGCCCGACCCTGCCGGGTCTGCCGCCGGCCACGGCTGCAACGCAGGCCGGCAGTATCACTCTGCAGGGCCAGCGCGTGAGCGTGTCGGGGCTGGCCCAGGTGTCCACGCAAAGCGACAACGCAGGACAGGCCGGTGATGTGAGTATAAACGCGACGGAAACTTTAAATATCACCAGCCCGGCCGGTGGCGTGCAGAGCGGTGTGTTCAGTACGGCATCCGCTGCCGGTGCCGGCGGTTCAATCACCATCACCGGCGGCCAGCTGGTGATGGACGGCGGCGCCATCAATGTCTCATCGGCCAATACCGGCAACGCCGGTAATATCACGGCTAATATAGATTCGGCGTCCCTGCAGTCGGGGGCGCAGGTCAGCACCAGCGTGTCCGGTACCGGCAATGGGGGCACACTCATGGTCACGGCCACCGGCGATGTCAGCCTGGACGGCCAGGCCAGTGACGGTTTCAGCAGCGGCATCTACAGTCAGACCTCCGGCTCGGGCACGGGCGGTAACGTGGCTATCAGCGGCAGCAATGTTTACCTGTCAAACGCCGCCACCATCGACTCGGAAAGTCTGGCCACCGGCGATGCCGGCAATATCCAGGTCACCGCGGTGAGCAGCGTGGAACTCAACAATGCCTCGATCACAACAGCGGCCGCCAATGCCGACGGTGGCAATATCAAGGTGACGGCCAGCGACCTGGTCTACCTGAAGAACAGCGACATCACGGCGGCCGTCGGCGGTGGTCTGGGCAATGGCGGCAACGTGGATATCGACCCGCAATTTGTCGTGCTCTCGTCCAGCAATATCCTCGCCAGCGCCATCGGCGGCAATGGTGGCAACATCACCATCGTGGCCGATCACTTCGTCAGCTCGGCCGACAGCGTTTTGAATGCGTCCTCGCAACTGGGCATCGACGGCACCATCAATATTCTGTCGCCGGACGAGGAGGTCAACAGCAACCAGGTCGAACTACCGGTCGCCTACCTCGATGCCATCGCATTGTTGAAGGAGCGTTGCAGTGCACGCCGCCTTGGTGATGAAAGCAGCTTCGTCGTCGCCGGACGCGATGCCCTGCCGGCTGCGCCGGATTCACCCTACTCACTGCTCTCGTCGATGTCGGACAGTGCCGGACTGTCGGCCGCGGGTCAGGGCAGCACCCTGCAGCAGCAATGGCTTGCCAACAGCCTGGCGGCCAGCCGTTTCGGTTGTACCATGTAATACAAACTTAACGTCTCGGTTCATCCCACATGCGCAGGCCGCCGGTGAAGGCGTCGTTGTTGTGGCCAAGGCTGACATGTTCGGGCAGTTCGCCGGCGGTAAATTGTTGGGCATTGCCGCCGCCGAGTACCACGTAGTCCGGACACAGGACGTAGCTGAACAGGCCGATTGCCTCGACGACGTATTCCTTCCAGCGTGCCGTCCCGAGGCGGTCCATGCCGGCCTTGCCCAGCAGGCGTTCGAAGGTCTCGTCATCCCTGAACGGTAGATGGGCCATCTCCAGGGGCACGATGTGTCCGTCGTGAATCAGCGCCGTGCCGAGCCCGGTACCCAGGCCCATGAACAGCATGACCCCCTCACGGTAGCTGCCGAGCGCCTGCATGGCGGCATCGTTGAGCATGCGGACCGGGCAGCCGAAGGCGGCCTGGTAGTCGAAGGCGACCCAGCCGGTTCCCAGGTTGACCGGCTCGCGCACCGGCCGGTCATGCCGGACCGGACCGGGGTAGCCGATGGAGACGCGCTCGTAGCGCCAGTCAGCGGTGAGATCCGCGACCGCCTGCATCAGCTGCGGCGGTGTCATGCCCGGCGGCGTGGGGAAGCTGTCCGATGCCTGCCCGGAGGCATGCAGCTTCACGCTGATTCCGCCAATGTCAACGACCAGGGTATCCATCATCAGGCGTCTGCAGGGGGCGATGAAACCCCCGAGTGGGATTGATTAACCGTCTTCATTGAATCATTATTACCGCCACGGCCTCGCGCAATTCGATTGGCGCCAAAGCGCGATTATAAAAGGATTATACGGAAAGAGGAGGGGGCTGGGTGGTTACCGGTCATGGCGGGCTGACGGGTCCGATTGTGACTTTTGTGTAACAAGGCCCGGCAGAGAAACTTGACGGATCAATCAGCAGCGGACGCCCGTGCAGGACAGGCCGAAGACCGCGAAATGCCCACTTTCGGTGCGCTGGCCCGCAAGACCCTGGTGCTGGTGCTGGCCGGCGGCGCGGGGTCACGCCTGTACGACCTGACCGAGTGGCGCGCCAAGCCGTCGGTACCCTTCGGCGGGAAATTCCGCATCATCGATTTCACCCTGTCGAATTGCATCAATTCGGGGCTGCGACGCATCGGGGTGCTGACCCAGTATCGCGCCCATTCGCTGATCCGTCACATCCAGCGCGCCTGGGGCTTTCTGCGCAACGAGGTGGGCGAGTTCGTCGAATTGATACCGGCACAACAGCGCGCCCGGGAAAAGCGCTGGTACGAGGGGACGGTCGACGCCGTTTACCAGAACATCGATATCATCCGGCGCCATCAGCCAGAGTACGTGATCATACTGGGCGGTGACCATATCTACACCATGGACTATTCACAGATGCTCATGCAGCACGTGGATAAGAAAGCGGACATCACCGTTGGCTGTATCGAGGTGGCGCGTGAGCAGGCCAGCCGCTTCGGTGTCATGAGCATCGATGACGAGCTGCGCATTCGCCGGTTTGCCGAGAAGCCCTCCAATCCGGAGGCCATACCGGGCAAACCGGATACCTCGCTGGCCTCGATGGGCATCTATATATTTTCCACGGATTTGCTGTACCGGATTTTGCATAGCGACGCCATCAATATCCATTCATCACATGATTTCGGCAAGGACGTCCTGCCGGCAAGTATTCATAAATACCGGACCTACGCGTACCCGTTCCGCGACAAGCATGGTGATCCGGCCTACTGGCGCGATGTCGGCACGGTGGATTCCTACTGGTCGGCCAATATCGAACTGTGCGATGTCAAACCCGAACTGAATCTCTACAATTACGACTGGCCGATCTGGACCTACCAGACACAGTTGCCGCCGGCCAAGTTCGTCTTCGACGAGGGCGAGCGCTGCGGGTGTGCCATTGACTCGCTGATATCCGCCGGCTGTATCGTCTCGGGCGCACGCGTGAAGCGCTCGGTCATTTTCTTTGCCACCACCATCGGCGAATTCAGCAAGGTTGAACGCAGCGTCGTCCTGCCGAAGGTGACGATCGGCAAACACTGCCGGATTACCGATACCATTATCGACAAGGGCTGTGTGATACCCGATGGCACCGTTATCGGCGAGGACCCGAGGGCGGACGGGAAAAAGTTCCACGTTACACCGAACGGTATTCGCCTGGTCACACCGAAGATGCTGGATATGAATCTCTACGAACTGGAAGAACCACTGGTCGACTGATTACCGGAAGCCACTATGGACAAACCTGTGAAACTGGTGCTTTGCTGGCACATGCACCAACCCTATTACCGGGACGAGTTGCATGGTGAATATCACCTGCCCTGGGTCTACCTGCATGCCATGAAGGATTACAGCGACATGGCCTGGCACCTGGAGCGGCATCCGGATATGCGGGTGGTGGTGAATTTCGCACCGGTGCTGCTCGAACAGCTGCTGGACTACGCGCGGCAGATCAGGGCCTACCTCGACAGCGGCACGCCGATGAATGACCCGCTGCTCAACCTGCTGGCCGGCGTGACACCGATACCGCTGGATAACCGGGAGCGCCTGCACATTATAAATGAGTGCCAGCGCTGCAATGCCGAGACCATGATCGCGCCCTGGCCGGCCTACCGGCTGCTGACGGAAATTCCCCGCTGCATGCACATACCGGGCAGCGGAGGGTCTATGGCGACGGATGCGCTGTCCTATCTCAGTGATGAATATTTCCATGATCTGCTGGTCTGGTACCACCTCAGCTGGCTCGGACATTCCCTCAAACGCAAGAAAAAAATCACCCGGATGATCGCCAAGGGGAGCGGCTACACCTCCGCAGACCGTCATACGCTGTTACACATCATCCACAAGTGTATCGACGGCATCATCCCCCGTTACCATGCGCTTGCCGATGCCGGCCAGATCGAACTGTCGATGGCGCCCTGGGGCCATCCGATCATTCCGCTGCTGCATGATTTCGACAACGCCGAATGTGCGCTGCCCGATGCGCCGCGCCCCGAAGCGGCCTACTACCCCGGCGGCAGGGAACGCAGTCGCTGGCACATACAACATGGCATCGAACTGTTCGAGCGCTGCTTTGACCACAAGCCGGCCGGTGTGTGGCTGTCAGAGGGCAGTATCAGCCAGGGTTCGCTGGAGTTGCTGGACGAGTTCGACATACGCTGGACTGCATCGGGCGAGAATGTCTGGCGCAACAGCGCACGCCTGTCGAAGCTGGAAGAGCAGAAGGTCAGCAGCAAGCGCGGACTGTTCCATGTCTACCACCACCCGGCCGCCCGCTGCAGGATATTTTTTCGCGACGACGGCCTGTCCGACCTGATCGGTTTTGACTACCGTGACTGGGACGCCGGTGACGCGGTTGCCAACCTGGTCACACACATAAAGAATATCGGCAAGTTCCTCGCCGAGGAAAAAGATGACTGCGTCATCAGCATTATCATGGACGGCGAAAATGCCTGGGAGTATTACCCGGACAACGGTTCCCACTTTATCGATCGCCTGTACCGCGCCATCGCGGAGGAAAAGTCGATCGAGCCGGTCACGTTTGCGGACGCTGTAAAGCAGCCGGTCACAGAGTTGCCCGACATCTGTCCCGGCAGCTGGGTCTACGGATCTTTCTCCACCTGGATCGGTGATGCGGACAAGAACCGCGCCTGGGACCTGCTGGTCGAGGCCAAGCATGAATATGACCGGGTCATGGCGAATACCACACTCGACAAGCAACAGCGCCTGCAGATTACCCGGCAACTGGGTATCTGCGAGGGCTCGGACTGGTTCTGGTGGTTCGGCGACTACAACCCGACCGAGTCCGTGCATGATTTTGACGCGTTGTTCCGCAGCCAGTTGCGCAGGCTGTACCAGCTGATGGACGTGGCGCCACCGCCTGCACTGGAAATTCCGGTCTCGCACGGCAGCAAGCATGCGCACGGCGATTCCGGTGCCATGCAGCGCAATGCATGACGCACCGTAATCAATCGGCCAGCTAACGGTCATGCACCACAATGTCCTGTCAACCCGACGCAGCGGGATCCTGCTGCACCCGACCAGCCTGCCGTCGGGAAAGCTGGACGACGATGTCCTGCGCTGGCTGGATTTTCTGGCAGCTGCCGGGCAGAGCGTCTGGCAGGTGCTGCCCCTGGGCATACCGTGTTGCGGCCACTCGCCCTACCAGAGCCTGTCGGCCTTTGCCGCGAACCCGGGGTTGTTGCCGGAGGTCGGGGCGCTGCAGGCCGCAGACCCCCTGTTCAGGGAATGGGTGGCGCAACAGGCCTTCTGGCTGGAGGACTTCGTCGCCTTCATGTCGATCAGGCGACGGCACGACAACCGGCCCTGGTATGAATGGCCGGAGACCTGGCGCGATCGTGAAGCCGGGTCCCTGCAGCAGCTGCGCAGCGAGCATGCCGGGGAACTGGATCGCCTGCGCTGGGAGCAGTACCGGGTCTATCAGGTGTGGCACTCCCTTCACGCGGCAGCCAACGAGCGGGGGGTCTTTATTTTCGGCGATATGCCGATTTTCGTTGCCCATGACAGTGCCGACGTCTGGGCATGCCCGCAACGCTATCTGCTCGACGGGCAGGGACAGCTGTCCTATGCTACGGGCGTGCCTCCGGACTATTTCTCGGCGACCGGACAGCGCTGGGGCAACCCGCACTACGACTGGCAGTTCATGCAGGACGAGGGCTTCAGCTGGTGGCTGCACCGGCTCGGTGCGCAATTAGAGTGGTTCGACCTGCTGCGCATCGATCACTTCCGTGGCCTGGAATCCGTGTGGATGATCGAGCCGGACTGCAAGACGGCCGTGGAGGGCCACTGGGCAAAGACGCCCGGTGCTGCATTGCTCACTGCCCTGCAGCGGCACATGGGCGAGATACCGCTGGTGGCCGAGGATCTCGGCATTATCACCCCGGAAGTGACCGGGTTGCGCAAACGCTACAAGCTGCCGGGCATGGCCGTGCTGCAGTTTTCTTTCGACGAATCCGATGACAATCCGCACAAACCCCGTAATATAGGATCAGATACGGTGGTTTATACCGGGACGCACGACAACGATACCACGCGGGGCTGGTTCGACGCCCTGCCGGGCGACCAGCAGCAGACTGTGCTGGCCGAGCTGGGCGTTGCTGATACTGGCGAGGTGGTGGAGGCCATGATGAATACCGCGATGCACAGCAGGGCACAGCTTTGTATACTGCCGCTGCAGGACGTGCTGGGACTCGGTGCGGAAGCACGCATGAATACACCGGGCGATGGCGGCGATCACTGGCAGTGGCAGTTTGACTGGTCAATGATCCCGCAGGGTGTCGCCCCTTACCTGAAAGAGATGAGCTGTAATGCCGGACGCTGCTGACAGGCCAAAACGCAAACTGACCCGACTCGGTCTGGCGCGCGCACGCGTGCAGGCCGGTGGATCGCACGATCCGTTCGAGGCATTGGGTACGCACAAAACGGTGGATGATACCCGCGAGGTCAGTGTGTTTCTGCCGAAGGCGGAATCGGTCCGGCTCGAGGGTGGCCGCAGGATGGAGCGTATTCCGGGCAGCGATTTTTTCGTCTGCAGGCTGCAGCCGTCCGACCCACTGGAGCCGCATTACCGCGTGACCTGGGAAGAGAAGGGCAGCGGCACGGTCCACGAGCAGGTGTCGCCGTACACCTTCGCGCCGCAGATCAGCGACTATGACGAGCACCTGTTTCGGCAGGGACATCACCAGCATGCCTGGAAGTTCCTCGGCGCCAAGGTGCAACAGGTTGACGGCATTGACGGTTGCCAGTTCGCCGTGTGGGCCCCGGGGGTGAGACGGGTGAGCGTGGTGGGCGACTTCAACGAATGGGACGGCCGGCGCCACCCCATGCGCTGCCGGGGGGACTCCGGCATCTGGGAGCTGTTTATCCCGGGACTGCAGCCCGGCGCCGCCTACAAGTATGAAATGCGCACGTCACATGGCGAGATCCTCATCAAGACGGATCCCTATGCACGGCGCATGGCCATGCGACCCGACACCACCTCGATCATTCCTGAGCCAACACGCTGGTCGTGGACGGACGCTGACTGGATAACGCGTCGCTCGGCCTTCGACTGGCAGCATCAGCCGGTCAGTATCTATGAATGTCATGCCGGTTCCTGGCGCAAGCGAGCGGATGGCGGTTTCATCAACTGGCGGGAGCTTGCCGCGCAGCTGATTCCCTGGGTGGTGGAACTGGGCTACACCCATATCGAACTGATGCCGGTAAACGAGCATCCGCTGGACGAGTCCTGGGGCTACCAGGCAACCGGCTACTACGCACCGACGGCCCGCCATGGCAGTCCGGATGACCTGCGCTATTTCATCGATCAGTGCCATGCCAGCGGGATCGGCGTGATCCTCGACTGGGTGCCGGCACATTTCCCGCGCGATGCACATGCGCTGGCGCGCTTTACCGGTGAACCGACCTATGAACACGCCGACCCGCGGCGCGGCGAACACCGCGAGTGGGGCACGCTGGTGTTCGATTACGGCCGTCCTGAAGTGCGTAATTTCCTGCTCGCCAATGCGGTCTACTGGATCGAGGAGTTCCATCTAGACGGCCTGCGGGTGGATGCAGTCGCCTCCATGCTGTACCTGGACTATTCGCGCAACCCGGGTGAGTGGGCCCCCAACCAGTACGGCGGCCGGGAGAATATCGAGGCGATCGATTTTCTGCGCGAGATGAACCGCGTGGTGCATGGCCTGTTTCCGGGTGTGCTCACCATTGCGGAGGAGTCCACCTCGTGGCCGATGGTGTCCCGGCCGGTCGATGCGGGCGGACTCGGGTTCAGCATGAAGTGGAACATGGGCTGGATGAACGACAGCCTGTCGTTCATCCAGCAGGACCCGATAAACCGCAAGTATTTCCACGACAAGCTGACCTTCAGCATGCTGTATGCGTGGAACGAGAATTTCGTCCTGCCCCTGTCGCACGACGAGGTGGTGCATGGCAAGCGCAGCATGCTGTCCAAGATGCCCGGTGACAACTGGCAGAAGCAGGCGAATCTCAGGCTGTTCTATGGCTGGCAGTATGCCCATCCCGGCAAGAAGTTGCTGTTCATGGGCGGCGAACTGGGCCAGTGGCTGGAGTGGAATGTGAGTACACAGATCGACTGGCCATTGCTGGAAGTCGACGAGCACCGGGGAATCAGGCGGCTGCTGGCTGACCTGAATCAACTCTACCGCAGTGAGCCGGCCCTGCACCGCTACGATCACGATCCGGCCGGCTTTCGCTGGATCGACTGCAACGACAGCGCCCAGTCCGTGCTGGCAATGCTGCGCAGCTGCGAATATCCGGAACAGGATATTATCTGTGTCATGAACTTTACACCGGTGCCCCGCCAGGATTACCGCATCGGTGTGCCGGACACGGGCAGCTACCATGAAATACTCAATACCGATTCCAGCTATTACGGCGGCAGTAACCTGGGCAACTGGCCGCTGGAAACCGAGCCGTTGCCGTGGATGGGTTTCGGGCAATCAATCAACCTGGTCCTGCCGCCGCTGGCAGCCGTTTTTCTGAAGGTGAAACATGAAGATCCTGCAAGTCCTGAGTGAATGCTATCCGCTCATCAAGACCGGCGGACTGGCCGACTACGGCTTCAGCCTGCCGCATGCAATCAAACAGCTGGGCGCCGACGTACGCCTGCTGATACCCGGTTACGGCGATGTGCTCGCTTCCGTCAGCGATGAAAAAATCATTGCCGAGTTTGAAATCGAGCTGGCGGGTGTGCAGCGACATGTGACGGTGATCGAGGTGCTGCCGCCGGAGTTCGAGGTGCCGGTCTGGCTGGTGGTCTGTCCGGCGCTGTTCGAGCGTCCCGGAAATCCCTACCTCGATGCGGATGGCACCGACTGGCCGGACAACGCCGAACGCTTTGCGCTGTTCTCGAAGATCGGTGCGCTGCTGGCCACCGGGCAGAATTCATTGCGCTGGCGGGCGGACGTGGTGCATTGCCACGACTGGCAGACCGGCCTGCTGCCGGCCTGGCTGCAGGACCAACCTGATGCGCCGCTCAGTGTCTTTACCATCCATAACCTGGCCTACAGCGGGCTGTTTCCACACAGCGAGTTCCAGCGCCTGGAGCTGCCGGATGCCTGGTGGCATTCGGAAGGGGTGGAATTCTATGATGGTATCAGCATGCTCAAGGCGGGCATCGTGTATGCAGATGCCGTGACCACGGTCAGCAGGACCTATGCAGCAGAAATCCTGACGCCCGAATTCGGCTGTGGCATGGAAGGTGTACTGATTAACTACCGGGACAAGCTGAGCGGTATCCTCAATGGTATCGATGCCCATATCTGGAATCCGGCCGATGATCCCTATCTGCAGCGTCAATACGGGATAAAGGATCGCGACACGGGCAGGGCGGCCAACCGCGAGGCCCTGTTCAGCCAGCTCGACTGGCAGCCGGGAGAGACCGCAAAGGCAGCACCCCTGTTCGGCTCCATCGGCCGGCTGGTCGAGCAAAAGGGCACTGACCTGCTGGTGTCCGCCGCATCACGCATCCTCGATCATCATGCGGCGTCTTTCATCATCATCGGCGAGGGACAGCATGAATACATCGAGCAGTTGATGGAATTGCAGCACACCTACCCGGACCGGGTCAGGGTGTTTATCGGTTATTCGGAGGGGCTGGCGCACCTGCTCGAGGCGGCAGCGGATTTCTTCGTCATGCCGTCGCGTTACGAGCCCTGTGGCCTGAACCAGCTGTACAGCATGCGCTATGGCACACCCCCCGTGGTGCACTATGTCGGCGGGCTGGCGGATACCGTGACCGATGCGACCGCGGAGAATCTTGACAACGGCACCGCGACCGGCGTGGTGTACTACCGGCCACATCAGGATGCCCTGCATGAGGCGCTGTTGCGCGCGCTCACACTGTTCGATGATCCCGTGCTCTGGCCACAGATACAGCAGGCCGCCATGCGCGAGGATTTCGGCTGGCATAACAGTGCGACACAGTACCTGTCACTGTATGCAAAGATCAGTGGTGAATCGACAGGGTTCAACGGGATGCGTGTGACACGGGCGAAGAAAATTGGCCAGGTGGCAAAACGCGCGAGTGCCGCGCCCTTGTCCCGGTCCAGGAGCAAGGCACCAAAAACCAGGGGGCGTTGATTCGTCGGTACTGCGAACTCTATGACAAACTGATTGTTACCCTGCGCCCGGGTAATACCGTTATACCCGTGTTTACTGCCAGCATCACAACCAGTGCATCATGCCGCATTCGAAGGGATGGCTCAGCAGGTGGTGGCAGGGGTAGTAGCGGATCCTGAACTGCTGCAATCCGCTGATCGTACAGCCACCGTCGATATCGATCAGGTCGCAGCGGTACAGGGCTTCGCCCTGTTTGTCGGTTTCCACGTAATAGAACAGTAATCTGTCCGTATCATTGCACTCGCCATCCCGTTTACCCGTACCCCGGACACATTCGATGATCAGGTCATCCGGCTGCAGGCCGCCGAGGTGGATGGCAACTTCCAGCGACAGCCTGTCGCCGGCCGTGATAGATGCGGGGATGTCCGTGATCAGGCGCCCGTGGACGGACGGCCATGCAGCGGTCACTTTCTGTTTCCAGCCGGCCAGCTCGCGCGCACCCGCGGCTGCATTGGCCTGCAGTAGCCTGCCCTCGCGGGCCGCCGGCGCATAGGACTGGCCGAGGTAGTCCATTGCCATGCGAATGGTATTGAAGCGCGGGATGATGGTTTGCATGGTTGCGCGCGCCATGTGTATCCATGCTTCCGGCTGGCCATCCTCGTTGCGGTTGTAGTAGGCCGGTATCACCTGGTATTCAAGAATGTTCATGAGTTCTTCCGCTTCCAGGCCCTCGCGCGTGTCATGGTCGAACTCGGGGTGGGGGGTAATGGCCCAGCCGTTTTCCCCGTTGAAACCCTCGGCCCACCAGCCGTCCGTGACACTCAGGTTGAGTACCCCGTTGATGGCGGCCTTCATACCCGAGGTGCCGCAGGCCTCGAGGGGATATTCGGGTGTGTTCAGCCAGACATCGACGCCCGGCATGAATTCACGGGTCATGGACAGGTTGTAGTTTTCCAGCAGGATGATCCTGCCCTGGAATTCGGGCTGCAGGCTCAGTTCGAAGATCCTGCGCAGCAGGGCCTGCCCCGGCTCGTCGTTGGGATGCGCCTTGCCGGCAAACACCAGCGTGAGCGGTCGTTCCGGATCATTGACCAGCCGGGACAGGCGTTCGAGATCGCGAAATATCAGCCCGGCACGCTTGTAGGTCGCAAACCGGCGTGCGAAACCGATCATCAGGGTGTTGATGTTATGCGGGGTCAGGTGGGCGGTGAGTCGGCCAACCAGCGATTTGGTCCTGGCACAGCGTTCGTACTGGACGATCGCACGCTCGCGGATGTTGTCGATCGCCGCGGCCTTCAGCAGCTGCCGAATGCTCATGAAAACATGGTCCGGGATCTGATCGATGAAGTCTTCCCAGAATTGCGTGTCGGTGAGGTTGGCGCGCCAGCCGCCCCCCATGTACATCTCGAACAGCGCCGCCCAGGAACCGGCCAGGTAGGTTTCCACATCGGTGCCATTGGTAATGTAGCTGACCGGGTTGTCGTGCACGTCGATTTCAGGCCAGACATAGCCCTCCATCTCCGCGGCGATATCCCCGTGGATGCGGCTCACACCGTTGCGGAAGCGTGAACCGCGCATCGCCAGCGAGGTCATGCAGAAGCCATGCGGGTTCTGCGGGTTGGCGCCCAGTTCGAGAAAGTGCTCCGCGCTGATACCGAGTTCCTGGATCATGTCTTTGAAATACTCCGTCATGGAGTCATATTCAAAAGTGTCATGTCCGGCCGGGACCGGTGTATGCGTGGTGAAGGCCGTGCTGGCGGCAACCAGTTCCAGCGTGCTCTCGAAATCCATTGAATCGTCGATGTGTTCGCGGCAACGTTCCAGGATCTGGAAGGCGGCATGGCCTTCATTGATGTGCCACACGGTCGGCTGCAGTTGCAGGGCGCGCAAGGCGCGGACACCGCCAATGCCGAGGATGATTTCCTGCTGGATGCGGGTTTCGCTGGTGCCGCCGTAGAGTTCCGCGGTCAATACCCGGTCTTCGGGTGCGTTCTCCGGCAGGTCGCTGTCGAGCAGCAGCAGACGGATATGTCCGGCGCGTGCCTCCCAGACCCGCAGGGCGAGTTCGCGTTCGGGCAGGCTGACGGTCACGCGGATCTCTGTGCCGTCCGCATCCGCTGCCGGAGTGACCGGCAGGTCGCAGGGATCGCTGCGCCGGTAGTCGGCGATCTGATTGCCGTCACAGTCGATGAGCTGGGTGAAATAGCCGTGGCGGTAGAGTATGCCGATACCGATAAACGGCACCCACAGGTTGCTCATCGCCTTGCAGTAATCGCCGGCCAGTATGCCCAGCCCGCCGGCATACAGCGGCACGCTTTCGTGAAAGCCGTATTCCGCGGAAAAATAGGCCACCAGATCGTGGTCCGGCGACAGGTGCTGTTCGATGCTGGTCGCGGGTTTCTGTTCCAGGTAGGTATCGTACTCGGCCAGTACGTTGCGGTACTCGCTCAGCAGGATGGGATCCTGTGCGGCCCGGTTGATGCGCTCCTGGCGCATGCGTCGCATGAAGACCCGGGGATTGTGCCGCGAGGCGTTCCAGCATTCCGGGTCGAGGTGCCGGAACAGGCGGCGAACGTTGCGGTTCCAGCTGAAGTAAAGATCGTTGGCGAGTTCACCGAGACGCTTGAATCGCGCCGGCAGCACCGCCTGTATTTCCACGTTGTACTCGGTACCCTTCATTTGGTCTTTTTGCATGGCTCCGGAAATTCGTTCGGTTTTGTCAGTCAGGGTCATGAATCTGCCTGCCTGTGTGATACCGGCTTGCAGGCAGGCATTGCCGCACAGGCCATCACCGTGAAGCAGGCACGATCAAGCGCATAGTATGCACCATCCGGAGAGGGACTGCGCGTTTTCAGCAGGGTATTGACAGCACCGCTGCCGCGGAGCCGGATGATGTTCGTGCGCCGGTACCTGCGGGGAATCAGGCGCAGCCGGTGCGTTGTTCTGGTCGGCCGAGCGGTCAGTCGACGGTGCTTGCCTGACTTTCCGTGCCGGCCGTGCGGGCGGCTTGCACCGCGGGCGTAGATTGCCGGATCTTCGCAGTCTGCACGTCCTCGCTGACCAGGGTTTCCTGGCCCAGTTCGGCTTCAATATCCAGAACGATCTGCGTCATCTTGAGAACACTGTCGGGGTTGAGCGAGATGGAGTTGACCCCCTGTTCCACCAGCCAGCGCGTGATCTCGGGGAAATCGGACGGCGCCTGGCCGCAGATACCGACATATTTGTCCTGTGCACGACAGGCCTTGATGGCAATTTCCATGAGGGCCAGTACGGCCGGATTGCGTTCATCGTAGCCGCTCAGTATGCCGGAATCCCGGTCAACACCGAGGGTCAGCTGGGTCAGGTCGTTGGAGCCGATGGAGAAGCCGTCACAGTGTTCGAGGAAACGCTCTGCAAGCACGGCATTGGCCGGGATCTCGCACATCAGCTTGATCTTCAGTCCGTTGTGGCCGCGTTTCAGGCCATGCTGCGCCATCAGCCCGAGTACCTGCGTGACTTCCTCGACGGTGCGCACGAACGGGATCATCAGTTCCAGATTGTCCAGGCCCATGGTTTCCCTGACCTTGAGCATGGCCGCGCACTCCAGCGCAAAGCATTCGGCGAAGTTCTCCGAGTAATAGCGCGACGCCCCGCGAAAGCCGATCATCGGATTTTCCTCGACCGGCTCGAACTGATCGCCGCCAAGCAGGGCCGCATATTCATTCGATTTGAAATCGCTCATCCGCACCGTGACCGGTCGCGGGTAGAAGGCGGCCGCGATGGTGCCGACACCCTCGGCGAGGCGGTCGACATAGAAGTCGCGCGGGGTGCGGTAACCGGCCGTGCGCGTGGCGATATCGCGGCGCAGTTCCTCGGGCAGGCCGCTGTACTCGAGCAGTGCCCGCGGGTGTATACCGATGCTGTTGTTGATAATGAATTCCAGCCGCGCAAGACCGACGCCGGCACTCGGAAGGGCTGAAAATTCAAGCGCCTGTACGGGATTCCCGACAATCAGCATGATGTCGGTTAGCGGCCGTTCGAGGCCCTCCAGGTTGACGCGCTCACTGCGATACGGCAGCTTGCCGTCGTAGACGAAGCCGGTGTCGCCCTCGACACAGGACACCGTGATGTGCTGTCCGTCGTGGATCGCGTGGGTAGCGTCGCCCGCACCCACCACCGCCGGTATGCCGAGTTCGCGCGCCACGATGGCGGCGTGACAGACGCGCCCCCCGCGGTTGGTAACGATGGCGCTGGCGATCTTCATCACCGGTTCCCAGTCGGGGTCGGTGATGTCGGTAATCAGGACCTCGCCGGGCTGCAGGTCGTGCATGTGTGAGGCATCGAGAATAATGCGCGCCCGGCCGGTGCCGATTTTTGCGCCGACAGCCTTGCCCTCGGTGATGACAGTGCCGCGCTGCTCCAGGGTGTAGATTTCCTGGAAGGCATCCGTACGGATGGAATGCACCGTTTCCGGACGTGCCTGCACAATGAACAGTTCGCCGCTGACACCGTCCTTGGCCCACTCGATGTCCATCGGGCGCGGTTTGCCGGCCCTGGCCGAATAATGTCGTTCGATCGCCAGGGCATAACGGGCAAGCTGCAGGACTTCGTCATCGTCGATGGCAAACTGCTGGCTTTGTGTCTTTTTCACTGCCACGTTGCGCGTGGCTGCGGCGGTCACCGGGTCCCGGGTGTAGATCATCTTGATGGCCTTTTCGCCGAGATGTCGCCGGATGATCGGCCGGTAGCCCTGTTCAAGTGTTGGCTTGTGGACCAGGAACTCGTCCGGGTTGACCGCGCCCTGCACCACGTTTTCTCCCAGGCCGTAGGCGGCGGTTATCATGACCACATCGCGAAAGCCGCTCTCGGTGTCGAGGGTGAATATGACGCCGGACGAGGCGAGGTCGGAACGCACCATCTTCTGTACGCCGATCGACAGGGCGATGCTCATGTGATCGAAGCCCTTGTCCACGCGGTAGTGGATGGCGCGGTTGGTAAACAGCGACGCAAGCACCCGCTTGCAGGTGCGCAGCAGCTGATCAAGGCCGCGAATGTTCAGGTAGGTTTCCTGCTGGCCGGCAAAGGAGGCGTCGGGGAGGTCCTCGGCCGTGGCCGAACTGCGCACGGCCACGTCGGGTTCGTCGCCGTATTCTTCGACCATTTCTGCGTAGGCGAGACTGATTTCCTCCGCCAGCTGCAGTGGCAGTTCCCCGTCGACAATCCAGCCGCGAATGCGGGCGCCGGTTACACTCAGATCGTCGACATTCTCGACATCGAGTTCCTCGAGGGCCTGCCTGATACGGTCTTGCAGATCGTTGTGCTGCAGGTAGTCGCGGAAGGCCTGGGCCGTCGTGGCGAAGCCGTTCGGTACCTTGACACCTTCACCGGAGAGCGCCTGGTACATCTCGCCCAGCGAGGCGTTCTTGCCGCCGACCAGCGGCACGTCTTCGATACCAAGTTCAGCGAACCGGCGAATGTAGGTTAATGATTGCATGCAAGGCCCTCATGTTTATTATCAGCGATCGCCGGAATTGACTGCAGCAGATTCCGGACAAACTACCATACCAGTCCATAAATGGGGAGCGCAGCTTGATGAGGCACGTCAAGTACAGGATAAAAATAAAGTAATTGTGACCGGGTTATTACAGGACAGACGGTCTGGTGCAGTCGAAGATCTGCAGGGCCGTTGCATCCCGGCCTGCACCCCGTTGCCGGCAGGTTATTTCCGGCAATCTTTTCTCAGTTTGATGATGGCCTTGAGCAGGTCGGAACGATTCAGCTGCCCGACGATGCAGTTGTTGTCCATCACCGGGAAACCGCGCAGGGATGTATCGATGAACAGCTTGGCGGCATCTGCCAGACTGGTATCGGCATCGATCGTGGTGACGTCCGTCTGCATGTATTCCGAGACGCGTCCGCCCCATTCATCGTGATAGCAGGCCTTGACGATGGCCTCCAGACAGTCCCGCTCCGCCAGCAGTCCCACCAGGTTGCCGAGATCATCGACTACCGGTGCGCCGGGGACGCGCTGCCGGGTGAGTTCCTGGAAGGCCTCCATGACATCCATGTCAGGATGCAGGGTGACCGGGTTGGTCGTCATGTAATCGTTTACTCTGTGTGTCTTCGCCATGGTCTGTTGTCCCGTCGTGTATCAGGCGTTGGGTCCCGGGCTGCCTTGCCGCCGCTTTCTGCACGGGCGTCGACAGGCGCCGTGACAGTCGGAGGCGACGCCCGGGAGGTTGTTCAGGCCGCCGCAACTGCCCTGGATACTCCGGCGGCCGCGCAGCACGCCCAGCCCCAGCCCGGCGACGGCCAGTCCAAACACCAGGATGCTCGCCAGTAGCTCGATCATGGCCGCATAGTACCTCCGCACGCCGGCCGAAGCATGACCGGTGTAACCGGCATGTGTTGAGCGTCACGCACCGAAGTCATCCAGCATGATGTTGTCGCGTTCAACGCCCAGTTCCTCGAGCATTGCAATCACCGCCGCATTCATCATGGGCGGGCCGCACAGGTAGTATTCGCAATCTTCCGGTGCCGGGTGATAGCTCAGGTAGTGCAGCAGCAATGCCTCGTGAATGAAGCCCAGGTAGCCCTCCCAGTGATCACCCGCCTGTGGATCCGAGAGTGCAACGTGCCATTCGAAATTCGGATGCGCCGCCTGCAGGGCGTCGAACTCATCCTGGTAGAAGATTTCGCGCCGGCTGCGGGCGCCGTACCAGAACGACAGCTTGCGGTCGGTGCCGATCCGTTTGAGCTGGTCAAGGATGTGGGCCCGCATGGGTGCCATGCCGGCGCCGCCGCCGATGAAGATCATCTCCGCATTCGTGTCGCGTGCGAAGAACTCCCCGTAAGGCCCTGAAACTGTGGCTGTATCTCCGGGTTTCAGGCCGAAGATATACGATGACATGATGCCGGGCGGGGCATCCGGCTGCATGGGGGGAGGGGTCGCAATGCGCACGTTCAGCATGATGATGCCGGTTTCCCCGGGATAATTCGCCATCGAATAGGCGCGCGTGACCGGTTTGCTGACCACCGACGCGTAGCGCCACAGGTTGTGGCGGTCCCAGTCCGCGCGGAATTTTTCCGGGATGTCAAAATCCCGGTAGGCAATGCGGTGCGGCGGGCACTCTATCTGGATGTAACCGCCGGCGCGAAAGTCCAGGTCCTCGCCGGCCGGAAGTTCCAGCACCAGTTCCTTGATGAAGGTCGACACACTCCGGTTGGAGCGCACGCTGCACTGGAATTTCTTCACACCGAGGACTTCCGGCGGCACCTCGACCTGCAGATCGCGCTTGACCACCAGCTGGCAGGACAGGCGCTCGCCGGCGGCGGCCTCGCGTTTTGTGATGTGGGTCAGTTCGGTCGGCAGGATGTCGCCGCCGCCGGCATGGACCTTCACCCGGCACTGTCCACAGGTGCCGCCACCGCCACAGGCGGAGGGTACGAAAATATCCGCCGCCGCCAGTGCGCTGTTGAGTTTGAGTCCGACCGGGGCAGCGATGTCCTGCTTGTCGTTGAGGCGGATGTTGATATGGCCGCTGGCAACCAGGTGGCTGCGCGCCAGCAGGATGATGCCGACCAGTGCCAGTACGATGGCCGTGAACAGGGTGACGCCGAGCGTGATGTCGAGCATGCGGCCGGCCCCTACAGCTGGATGCCCGAGAAGGACATGAAGGCCAGGGACATCAGGCCGGTGATGATGAACGTAATGCCCAGTCCCTGCAGTCCGGCCGGCACGTCGCTGTACCTGAGCTTTTCCCGAATGCTCGCCAGGCCCACCAGCGCCAGTGCCCAGCCGAAGCCGCTGCCAAGGCCGAACACCACACTCTCGCCGAAGGTATAGGTGCGCTCCACCATGAACAGCGAGCCGCCGAGTATGGCGCAGTTCACGGTGATCAGTGGCAGGAAGATACCGAGGGCGTTGTAGAGTGCCGAAAAGTAGCGGTCAAGGACCATTTCCAGGATCTGCACCATGGCAGCAATGACCCCGATATAGCTGATCAGGCCGAGAAAGCTGAGGTCCACATCCGGCAGGCCGGCCCACGCCAGGGCACCGTCAGCCAGCAGCCAGGTATGGATGAGCTGGTTGATCGGCACGGTGATGGTCTGCACCACGATGACCGCGGCGCCCAGTCCCAGTGCGGTCTCGATGCGCTTGGAGATCGCCAGAAAGGTGCACATGCCGAGAAAGAAGGACAGGGCCAGGTTCTCGACGAACACCGCACGGACAAACAGGCTGAGGTA
>Ga0265306_10000145_pt1 | contig 29429 bp, 27 predicted proteins | sample Helome_3_FD_192493 | JGI IMG/M metagenome (GOLD analysis project Ga0265306, IMG submission 192493) | Marine sediment microbial communities from subtidal zone of North Sea - Hel_20160420 (Illumina Assembly) | ecosystem: Environmental > Aquatic > Marine > Subtidal zone > Sediment ... | reverse complement strand
GCTGAATTCTGGTTCACCGACGTGCTGTGGCCCGACTTCGACAAGAATGAATTCGATCGCGCCCTGGCATTCTTCGCTGCAAAGCAGCGTCGCTACGGCCAGACGGGAGAGCAGGTGGAGGCGGTGCTATGCTGAAGACCCGGATAATCACGGCCGTGATCGCGCTCGTCGCGCTCGGCGTCGTCCTGTTCCTGGTTCCGCCACGGTTGACCGAACTGGCGATCGGCCTCGTTATACTTGCAGGCGCCTGGGAATGGTCGGCATTCCTCGGCCTTTCTTCCAAGCCCGCCCGGGCCATTTATGTCGTCATCGTGGGCGCGCTGTGCGCGCTGCCTTATCTCCTGTTGCCAGTTAGCCGTGAGGCTATTCTGCAGATCGCCTGTGCCTGGTGGTTCGTAGCGTTCGCCTGGACGTTCTTCTACCCGACCGCGATTCCAGCGGCCGTGCGCTGGCTCTCGGGTGCGCTCGTTCTCGTACCCGCTTTTACGGCGCTGATCCTGCTATTTCGAAGCGGCGTCGAATTCCTGCTGTTCGCTTTACTCATCGTGTGGGCCGCGGACGCGGGCGCCTACTTTGCGGGCAAGCAGTTCGGCCGGGTCAAGCTCGCGCCTGCTATCAGCCCCGGCAAGACCTGGGAAGGTGCGATCGGCGGTCTGCTCGTCGTCGCCGTGCTCGCCGTCGCAACCGCGTATTGGGCGGGTGTACGGCCGAGTGTGTTGCTGCCTTTTTGCCTCGCCGTCGCGGCTATATCGATCGTCGGCGACCTGACCGTTAGTATGTTCAAACGGACGTCCGGGATAAAAGACAGTGGTTCGTTGTTCCCGGGGCACGGGGGCGTTCTCGATCGCATCGACAGCGTTTCCGCAGCATCGCCCCTGTTCGCGCTGGGCGTGAACTGGCTGGGGGTCGTCTGATGGCTCGTTCATGCGCGATTCAGGCTGCGCCGGGTACTGTCGGGCACTACGTTGCGGGAACTGCGGCCCCCGGCGTCAGTCAACTACGGTGTGGTGCAGCAAATGGGTAGCGCGGTGATCGATCTTCTGGCGTTTATCGTGGCGATCAGCGTCCTGGTCGCCGTACACGAATTCGGGCATTACATTGTCGGTCGGTGGACCGGCATGAAAGTGCTGCGTTTCTCGATCGGCTTCGGAAAACCTGTCTGGACGCATGTCGCCGGCAAGGACCGGACCGAGTACTGCGTCTCGGCCATCCCTTTGGGGGGCTATGTGCGTTTCCTCGACACGCGCGAAGGGCCGATAGACGCCGCGGACGAGGGGCGCGCGTTCAATCAGCGGCCGATACCGGCTCGCATCGCCGTGTTACTCGCGGGACCGGCGTTCAACTTCCTGTTCGCTATATTCGCTTTCTGGTTCCTTTTCATGGATGGCGTACCTGCGGTTCGTCCAACGGTCGGAGAAATCGCGCCGAATTCGTATGCCGAGGCTGCGGGGCTCCGCGAAGGCGAGCAGATCGTCGCGATCGGCGATGCGGAGGTGCTGGCATGGGACGGCGCGCTGATCGGGCTTCTGGACAGCCTCGTTTCGGACAGCCGCATCGCATTAACGCTCGAAGATGAATTCGGCGCGAGACGCAAAGCCGTAATCGAGGTTCCGGATGCCGCGGCCGCCGGCCTGACGGAGCCGGGCGTGCTGTTCGATGGGCTGGGATTCAAGCCGGGGGCTGCCCCGGTCATTATCGGAAATCTCCAGGAGGGCGGCGCGGCGATCCTTGCCGGGCTGCTGGATGGTGACAGGATCGTCGCGGTCGACGACACTCCGATTCCCGATTTTCGCAAGCTTGTCGAAGTCGTGCAGGCGATACCGGGCAAGCGCGTGACCATTCATTACGTGCGTGACCAGCGCCGTCAATCAGTGATCGCGACGCTCGGCGAGAGGACGATCGAGGGTGAGCGGCAGGGATTCCTCGGCGTCGGCAGACTTGCTGACAACATTGGCGCGGCGAAATCGTTCGTGTCGGCCCTGGAACAGACCTGGGCGAAGTCCATTTTCACGGTGCAGATGCTGGGCCGCATGTTGACCGGGGACGTGTCCATCAAGAACATCAGCGGGCCGATCAACATCGCCCAGTTTGCGGGCGAATCGGCTGAGCGGGGAATGGGTTACTTCGTTAATTTCCTGATTATCGTGAGTATCAGCCTCGGCGTGCTGAACCTGTTGCCGATACCGGTGCTGGATGGCGGGCAAATCGTTTATCAGCTGATAGAGTTCGCCAAGGGTGGGCCGATGACCGAGCGGGCACAGATTATCGGGCAGCAGGCCGGTATTTTTGCGTTGCTGTTACTCATGAGTTTCGCCTTTTACAACGACATCGCACGATTACTGAACTGAACGGAAGACCTTTGCAAACAAGAACAATCATTGTCGCATTGCTGGTATTGATGCCGCTGTTCGCGATGGCGGCCGACGAATTCGTCGTTCGCGATATGCGGGTCGAAGGGCTGCAACGTATATCGGAAGGTACGGTCTTCAACTACGTACCGATCAACATCGGTGACACGATTGATCATATTCGAATCGGCGAGGCCATCCGCTCGCTCTACGGTCAGAACCTGTTCGACGACATAGAAATGCGTCGTGACGAGGACACCCTGGTCATCGTCGTGCGCGAAAGGCCGTCGATCGAAAGCTTCGAAATCGACGGTAACAAGGACATCAAGACCGAGGATCTCATGGATTCGCTGCGGGGCGTCGGCCTGGCGCGCGGTCGCACGTTCGACCGCTCGGTGCTCGACAACGTCGAGATGTTCTTGCGCGACCAGTATTACGATCGGGGCAAGTACGGCGTCGCGGTCGACACAATTGTGCAGGACCGGCCCAACAACACCGTTGCGATCAAGATCAACGTCAAGGAAGGCGACCGCGCGAAGATTCGCCAGGTGAACATCGTCGGCAACGAATTATTTCCCGAAGACGAGATACGCGAGGACTTCACACTCGATACGGCCAATTGGCTGTCGTGGCTTCGCCAGGACGATCGCTACGCGAAAGAGGCACTCGAGGGGGACCTGGAGATTCTGCGTTCCTTCTACATGGATCGTGGCTATGCGGACTTCAAGATCGACTCGACGCAGGTAGCGATATCGCCGAACAAGAAGGACATTTTCGTCACAATCAACATTCGCGAGGGCGACCTTTACAGGATTTCCGAGGTGAAACTCGTCGGCGAGATGGTTGTCCCCGAGGCGTTCCTGAATGCGATGGTTCTTTCAAAGCCCGGGTCCGTGTTCAACCAGAGGCTCCTGACCCAGTCCAGTGACATGATGAGTTTCCGCCTCGGTGAGGAGGGCTACGCAAACGCCGAGATCGAAGCCGTGCCTGAGCTCGACCACGAAAAGAAAGAAACTGCGGTGACCTTCTTCATAAACCCGCAGAATCGTGTTTACGTTCGACGCATCCGCTTTAATGGCATCGACCAGGTGGATGACGAGGTACTGAGGCGCGAGATGCGCCAGATGGAAGGGGCCTACCTGTCGAATTCGCTGGTCGATCGATCGAAGATTCGTTTACAGCGGCTGCCCTATATTGAAAACGTTGCGGTAGACACCACGCCGGTGCCGGGCAGCCCGGATCTCGTCGATGTCGATTTCGATCTCGAATACCGGATGCCGGGGCAATTCTCCGGCGGTGTCGGTTACTCGGAGTCACAGAAGCTGCTGCTCAACGGTAGCATCGTGCATACGAACTTCCTGGGCACGGGCAATCGTGTTGCGCTCGAAGTCAATACCGGACAGTACCAGAAGCTCTACAGCCTCTCGCATACAGACCCTTACCGGACCATTGACGGCGTTCGCCGCACCGTGAGTTTCAACAAACGCGACATCACGCAGTTCACGTCTGCGTCATCCGATTTCTCGACGGAGACGAAGGGCCTGACGGTCGAATACGGATACCCGGTTACCGAATACCAGGCAATCTCACTGGGCGCGACGCTGCAGCACAATGAACTCGCGACTACCGATGGCAGTAACCAGCAGTCGCAGGATTGGGTAAGAAACAACGGCGACACCTACATCGAGAACCTCGGCAACGGTCTCATCTTCTACGGTACCGAGTTTGACACGGTTGAACTCATTGCGGGCTGGTCGTACGACAGCCGCAATCGGTCGCTGTTCGCAAGCCGCGGCACGCGTCAGCAGATTTTCCTGTCGATGGCCGCACCGGGTAGCGATGTCGAGTACTTTCAGTCCCGCTATAGCCTGACGAAATATCTTCCGATCACGAATAAGTGGATTGTGCGCCTGAATTCGGAACTCGGCTATGGCAAGGCCCTCGGGGACACGACGGCATTGCCGCCCTACAAGCAATTCTATGCCGGTGGCCCGAAATCGGTCCGCGGGTATAAAGAGTCATATCTGGGCCCCCGGGACAGTTTCGGCCGTCCTTACGGTGGTAACGTATTGGTCGCGAGCCAGGTAGAGCTTATACTCCCGCTTCCCGACAAATGGGCGAGCCAGGCACGCGCCAGCCTTTTTTACGACATAGGCAACGTATTCAACACGGGCGAAGTCGACTTTACGGACAGGCTGGGTAGCCCGCTCGATTACGAGCCGGATTTCGATGAACTGCGTACTTCGGTCGGAATCGGCATACAGTGGCTGGCGCCACTGGGGCTGTTTCAGTTCAGCTATGCTTACCCGCTGAACGACTACGAAGGGAACGACAGGTATTACGGAGACGAGCTGGAACGATTCCAGTTCTCTATTGGACAAGCATTTTAAGGAAAAGAAAGTTTATGAGTTTTGTAAAGCAATACAATGTCAAGGCTGCATTGGCTATCGCGCTGGTTCTTGCGTTTTCGATGCCCGCTGCGGCACAGGACATGAAAATTGGCGTCGTCAGTTTGCAGGCACTGATAGAACGGGCACCGCAAACGAAGGCAACCATGGATGCTTTGCAGGAGGAGTTTGCGCCGCGCCAGCGTGAGTTGGTGGCAAAGCAGAAAGAATATGAAGAGCTGGCCGGGAAAGCGCAAAAAGATTTTGCGGTGATGGGCGAGACCGAGCGCCGCAACGCAGAAAAGGATCTGCGTGATCTGCAGCGCGAGGTGACGCGCCTGCAGAACGAGTTGCGCGAGGATCTGAACCTGCGGCAGAACGAGGAATACGGCCTGCTGCAGCGCGCGATGCTCAAGGAAGTACAGGACTATGCCGAGCAACAGGGGTATGACCTGATCGTCGGCGACGGCGTGCTGTTCGTCAGCACTTCGGTGAACATCACGGAAGAAGTCCTGCGCGCGGTCGAAGCGAACTACCAGGCGACCAGCGCGCGCTAGCCAGAGCGGGAGACCTTCGCAGACCAATGCCGATCAGCCTCGGAGAACTTGCCACGCAGTTCGGCTGCGAGCTGATCGGCGATCCTGATACCGTTATCAGTGCTGTCGCGTCCTTGCCCAAATCGGGGCCGGGCGATCTGACCTTCCTGTCGAGCGCACAATTCAAGGCGCAGCTCGCCGATGCCAAAGCCGGTGCCGTCATCCTGCGCGAGCAGGACGCTGCGGACTCGCCGGTTGCCACGATCATCCACGACGACCCTTATGCGTGTTATGCGCGCATGGCGGCAGTCGTTTGTCCGCCGCCGGTCTGTGCACCGGGTGTACACGCAACGGCGGCTATCGACGACACTGCAAGCGTGGCGAAGAGCGCACACGTCGCGGCGTCAGTCTTCGTCGGTGAACGTGCACGTATCGGCGAAAATGTGTACCTGGGCCCGGGGACTGTCGTCGGCCCCGACTGCGTGATTGGCGACGGATGCCGCTTCATCGCAAATGTGACGTTGGCGCGCAGTGTCCATATCGGCGCCCGGGGAATATTCCATCCCGGGGTTGTCCTGGGATCCGACGGATTCGGCAACGCAATGACGGCCGAAGGGTGGGTGAAGGTGCCGCAGCTCGGTGGAGTGAAGATCGGCAATGACGTAGAGATCGGCGCCAACACAACTGTCGATTGCGGTGCACTCGATGACACGATCATCGAAGATGGCGTGCGTATCGATAATCTGTGCATGATCGCGCACAATGTGCAGGTCGGTGCGCACACGGCCATGGCCGGACAGACAGCCATTGCCGGCAGTACCGTGATCGGCAAACGTTGCCTTTTCGCGGGACGCTCGGCAACCGTAGGGCACATCAACATATGCGATGATGTCGTCGTTGGGGCGCAGTCATACGTATCGAAAGACGTTACGGAGCCCGGCACTTATGTGGCGAGTTTTCCGGCGGTTCCGGCCAGGGACTGGGCGCGTCAACTGGCGCGCTTCAGGCGTCTCGGATCACTGGCCGGCAGGGTAGGCAAACTGGAGAAGGGCGGCGATTGACGTGTCTTCGCGACCCCTATGATTCACGCAACAGCGATTATCTCTGATAAGGCTGAAATCGCCGACGACGTCGAGATCGGCGCCTATTCCATTATCGGCGACGGTGTCGAGATCGCCGCCGGCACCCGTATCGGGAGTCATGTCGTCGTCAACGGCCCGACCCGTATCGGCGAATCCAATCACATCTGCCAGTTCGCCTCGATAGGTGACGACCCCCAGGACAAGAAATACGCGGGCGAGCCGACGAGTCTCGTTATCGGCGCACGTAATACGATTCGGGAATTCTGCACGATAAGCCGCGGCACGGCCCAGGACCGTGGTGAGACATGCATCGGCGATGACAACTGGATCATGGCCTATGTACACATCGCGCACGATTGCGTGGTTGGTAACAAGACCATCATGGCCAACAACGCCACGCTGGCGGGCCACGTGCATGTCGGGGACTGGGTGATTCTCGCCGGATTCTCGGGCGCACATCAGTTCTGCAAAATCGGCCCGCACGCGTTTCTGGGCATGTACGCGGGCGTCAGCCGCGATGTCCCGGCATACACACTCGTCTCCGGGCAACCGGCAACAGCGCGGGGTATCAACAGCGAGGGCCTGAAACGCCGCGATTTCACGAGCGAGCAAATTCGCAACATCAAGAACGCGTATCGGGTGACGTTCCGCCAGGGCAAGAAATTGCAGGAAGCCATCGAGGAGATCGAAGTGCTCAGCGGGCAGCAGCCCGAGCTCATCCCTTTTCTCGATTCGTTACGCTCTTCCGAGCGTGGCCTCGTTCGCTAGCCGGTACCGATGAAGATCGGACTCGTTGCGGGTGAGGCCTCGGGCGACCTGCTGGGCGCCGGCTTGATCCGCGCAATACGCGGGCGCTACCCGGATGCCACGTTCGAGGGTGTCGCCGGGCCCGAAATGGTCGCGGCCGGCTGCGATCAGTGGGAACCGTCGCAGTCGCTGGCCGTTATGGGTCTGATCGAACCCCTGGTCCATATCCCGCGCCTGTTGCGCCTGCGAAGAATGCTCAGGAAGCGCTGGCAGGCCTCGCCGCCTGACGTCTTTGTCGGTATCGACGCTCCGGACTTCAACCTGGGCCTCGAGAAGAAATTGCGCAAGTCGGGCATCAGGACTGCTCACTACGTCAGTCCCTCTGTCTGGGCCTGGCGCGCCGGCCGCATAAAGACGGTCAGGAAAGCCGCGGACCTTGTCCTCTGTATTCTTCCGTTTGAGAAGCCACTCTACGACGAGCATGGAGTACGCGCCGTGTTCGTAGGCCATCCGAAAGCCGACGAGGCGCCGGCCCTTGTCGAGGCGTACCGGGCACGACGCGAACTCGGTGTCGATGCTGATGAACTCGTGGCTGTCCTTCCGGGTAGCCGCCGGGGAGAAGTTGCTCGGCTTGGCGACACGTTCGCCGCCGCAGCAAAGCTGCTCGCCGACGCGCGACCCGGATTACGTTTTGTCACACCGCTCGCGAATCCGGCGCTGCGCCCGCTGATAGAAGAGCAGCTACTGAGAGCAGATGTCGCCGCGCACTTCGACTTGATCGACCGCGATTCAGAGACCGTGCTAATGGCGGCCGATGTCATCTTGCTGGCATCCGGCACCGCGGCCCTCGAGGCGGCTTTGCTGGGCAAGCCGACCGTCGCCGCCTATCGGGTAGCGAAGTCGACTGCCGCCATCGTACGGGCCCTCGGCCTGATCAAACTCAGGTATTTTACGTTGCCGAATCTGCTGACCGAGACCCCCCTGGTGCCCGAATTCATCCAGGAAGACGCGCAGCCGGAGCCCGTTGCGGCCGCTGTAACCGAGCTGCTCAACGACCCGGAGCGGCGCCGTTTCATTACCGGTGAATTTGCTAAACTCAGGGCGGAGCTGGCGCTTGATGCAGACCAGCGTGCGGCCGAAGCCGTTATCGCGCTCGCACACGACAAATGAAGTCCAGGCGCAGACCCTCACGATGCAACAGGCAAATCTATTCGTAAAGACCGGGCTTGTCGCCGGGGTGGACGAGGCGGGACGCGGACCGCTTGCGGGTCCGGTGACGGCTGCAGCTGTCATTCTGCATCCGGACCGGCCTGTGACTGGACTGGCCGATTCCAAGAAGCTCTCGCCCCGCAAGCGAGAATCGCTCGCAGCGGAGATTCGAGTCTCGGCGACGGCCTGGTCAGTAGCCTGGGCAGACCCGGCCGAAATCGACGCAATGAACATACTCGCGGCTACGATGCTCGCCATGCGGCGCGCAATCCTTGGTTTACCGATCATGCCGGCTTTCGTGCAGGTCGACGGCAACCGGCTACCCGACCTGAACTTCGGCGCAATGCAACCGGTGGGCGAGGCGGTTGTCGGCGGAGATGACCGCATTGCAGCGATCAGCGCCGCTTCGATACTGGCCAAGACCGATCGCGACCAACGGATGCGCGATCTGGATCGGCTGTATCCATGCTACGAGTTTGGGCGCCACAAGGGCTATGGGACCAGGGTTCACAAGGCGCGCCTCGAGGAGTTTGGTCCCTGCTGCGAACATCGGCACAGCTTCGCACCCGTGCGAGCCGCGTCATGAGCGCGCCGTCCTTCGTACACCTGCACGTACACACCGAGTACTCGATCGTCGACAGCACGGTCAGGATTCCGGCCCTGATGGAGCAGTGTGTATCCCGCGGGCTGCCCGCGGTCGCACTGACGGACCAGAACAACCTGTTCGGGCTTGTAAAGTTTTACCGCAAGGCGATCGCCGCCGGCATCAAGCCAATTATTGGCGCGGATCTGCGCATTCATAACGACGAGGACCCGGACCGACCGTATGCCTTGTTGCTGCTGTGCCAGGACAATGCCGGTTATCGCAACCTGTCCGGACTCATTACGAAGAGTTACCTGGAAGGCCAGGTACGCGGGGAGCCGTTGGTGCACCGCGAGTGGCTCGATGCAGATAGCTGTCGGGGCCTCATCGCGCTGTCGGGCGGGCTGCATGGCGATATCGGGCACGCTCTGCACGCCGGGCATGAGCCCGAAGCACGGGAGCGCCTGTCCCTGTGGCAGGAGGTCTTCCCGGATCGCTTCTACCTGGAACTGATTCGCACGGGCCGGCCTGGCGAGGAGGCATGTGTGCAATCGAGCCTGGCGCTGGCGGCCGAGATGCGGGTGCCCGTGGTGGCGAGCAACGACGTTCGTTTCCTCAGCCCCGCGGATTTCAATGCGCACGAGGCACGCGTCTGTATTCACGACGGCCGCGGTCTCGCCGATCCTGACCGGCCCAGGCATTACAGCGAAGCTCAATACTTGCGGTCGCCGGAAGAGATGTCCGAGATATTTGCGGACGTGCCGTCGGCGTTGCAGAACAGTGTCGAGATCGCGCGGCGCTGCAACCTCGATCTCAGGTTGGGGGACAGCGTGCTGCCGGCGTTCCCGGTACCAGCGGGCCAGGACGAGGCCGACTTCCTCGAAACGGAGGCGCGCCGGGGCCTTGATGCGGCACTTGCAAGGAAATTCGAGGTCGAGGAGATCCCGCCCAGGGAACGCGACGCATTCCGCGCGCCCTACGACGAGCGCCTCAGAATCGAACTCGATGTCGTCCAGTCAATGGGTTTTCCGGGTTACTTCCTGATCGTCGCCGACTTCATCCGCTGGGCGCGCGAGAACAATGTGCCGGTTGGCCCGGGGCGCGGTTCGGGCGCTGGCTCGCTGGTCGCCTGGGTGCTCGGCATCACCGATCTTGATCCGCTGCAGCATGATCTGCTGTTCGAGCGCTTCCTCAATCCTGAGCGTGTATCGATGCCTGACTTCGACATCGATTTCTGCATGGACGGACGCGATGCCGTTATTGACTACGTGGCGCAGCGATACGGCCGCGAGCGCGTTTCGCAGATCATCACGTTCGGCACGATGGCGGCCAAGGCCGTCATTCGGGATACGGGGCGTGTGCTTGGCCAGCCTTACGGGTTTGTCGACCGGATCGCGAAACAGGTGCCGTTCGAGATCGGCATGACGCTCGAAAAGGCGCTCGAGCAATCTGATGAGCTGGCCACCATGTACCGGGACGATGAAGAGGTAGCGGCGATTATCGACCTGGCCCGTTCACTTGAAGGACTCGTGCGCAATGCGGGCAAGCATGCGGGTGGCGTCGTCATATCGCCAGGGCCGCTGACCGACTTCGCGCCACTGTATTGTGAAGAGGGCGGCAGTAATGTCGTCACGCAACTCGACAAGGACGACGTCGAAGCCGTTGGACTCGTCAAGTTCGATTTCCTCGGACTCAAGACGCTGACGATCATCGACCGGGCCGTGCGCATCGTCAACGAGTCCTACCCGGAGCGCAAACTCGACATCAGTCTTATCCCTGAACGCGATGAAACGACTTTCGAGCTACTGCGCAGCACGCGTACGGCCGCCGTGTTCCAGCTCGAATCGAACGGCATGCGAGACCTGATCAAGCGTATGCGTCCCGATCAGTTCGACGACCTGGTGGCACTCGTCGCCCTGTTCCGTCCCGGACCGCTGCAGTCCGGCATGGTCGATGATTTCATTACACGCAAGCATGCTTCGAACAAGGCGGACATCGACTACCTGCACCCCGATCTGAAGCCCGTGCTCGAGGAAACCTACGGCGTGATCCTCTACCAGGAGCAGGTGATGCAGATCGCCCAGGTGCTGGCCGGTTATACGCTCGGCGGCGCCGACCTGTTGCGTCGCGCGATGGGCAAGAAGAAGCCCGAGGAAATGGCGAAGCAGCGCGAGATCTTCGTAACCGGGGCGACGGACCGTGGCGTCGCGGACAAGACCGCCACGCACATTTTCGACCTCATGGAAAAGTTCGCGGGGTACGGCTTCAACAAGTCACATTCGGCCGCGTATGCCGTGTTGTCCTACCAGACCGCGTATCTGAAAGCCCACTACCCGGCCGCATTCATGGCGGCGGTCATGGGCGCGGACCTGCAGAATACCGATCGTCTGGTGACGCTCAAGGACGACTGCCGCCAGCTGGGCCTGAGGCTCCTGGCCCCGGATATCAACCAGTCGTCCTACCAGTTCAGCGTGTTCGACGATGACACCATTCTCTATGGTCTCGGCGCCATCAAGGGTGTCGGTCATGCGGCCGTCGACTCACTGATCGAGGAACGTCGAAAGAACGGCGACTTCAGGAGCCTGGCGGAATTTTGCCGCCGGGTCGATCACGACAAGATCAACCGGCGCGCCCTCGAGGCAATGGTCAAGTCCGGCGCGATGGACACGTTTGGCGAGTCACGCCGCAGCCTCATGCATCAGGTCCCCGAGGCCCTGCGCAGCGCTGACCAGCATGCACGCGCCGCGGCTGCGGGACAGAACGATATGTTCGGCATCGAGGCGCCCGCTCCTGAGATCGAAACGTCGCGACCGGCAGAGCTCGCGGAATGGCCCGAGCGCCTGCTGTTGAGCAATGAGAAAGAGGCACTGGGGCTCTACCTGACAGGGCATCCCTTCGATGCCGAACGACACGATGCAAGCTATTTCGTCGACGGCAAGCTCGGCGAGATCACGGCGGAACCGCCGCCGCAGACCAGCAAGGGTGAGCGCAATTATGCCCAGGCACGGCGCGAAGCGACGGTCGCCGGCCTGATCGTGGATGTGAGAAAGCGCGGCAACCGCGTGAGCGTGGTGCTTGATGACGACACGGGTCGCATGGAAATCAGTTTCTTCAGCGAGGCGTTCCAGGAGTTTCGCCACCTGCTCGTCAAGGACGAAATCGTCGTGATATCGGGCGGTCTGCGCTATGACGATTTCATTGGCAGCTGGACGGTCAACGCAAAGAACGTCCTGCACATTGACCGCGTAATCGAGTCGCGGGCCAAGAGTATGATTCTGAGTCTTGCCCCCAATGGCCAGGGCGAGCAGCTGCTCGTGAAATTGCACGATCTTCTGCTGCCATTTCGTGAGGGCAGTTGCGATGTTTCGGTCAGGTACATTGGCGATAGTGCGTCTGCTCGACTGGCGCTCGGGCCCGAGTGGGCCGTGCGGCCGAGTCGTGAATTGCGCGACAAACTGACGGAATTACTGGGCAACAACAACGTCCGGCTGCTCTATGCACCGGGACAGGAGATCATGTAATGTTGCTGCCATGGATATGAAATTTCTCGATTTCGAGCAGCCGATTGCGGAGCTCGAAGCGAAGATCGATGAGCTGCGCTACGTTGGTGACGATTCGGAGATCAACATCAACGAAGAAGTTGCTCGTCTCAAAGACAAGAGCGAGTCGCTCACCAGGAGTATCTTCTCGAAACTGAGCCCGTGGCAGGTGGCGCGGGTCGCCCGTCACGAGTCGCGGCCCTACACGATGGACTATCTCGCCGTCATTGCACCGGATTTCCAGGAGCTGCACGGCGACCGGATGTACGCTGACGACCCGGCCATCGTGGGTGGCGTCGGCCGCATCGACGGCCGCGCCGTAATGATCATCGGTCATCAGAAAGGGCGAGATACCAAGGAGCGCGTGCGGCGCAATTACGGCATGCCCAAACCCGAAGGCTACCGGAAGGCACAACGTCTTATGCGCCTCGCGGAAAAATTCTCGATGCCGATCGTCACGTTCATCGACACGCCCGGCGCCTATCCCGGTGTCGGTGCCGAGGAGCGCGGGCAGAGCGAGGCTATCGCTTACAGCCTTTACCTCATGGCGGGGCTCAAGACCCCGATAGTCAGCGTCGTGATAGGCGAGGGCGGATCGGGCGGTGCCCTGGCGATAGGCGTTGGCGATCGCTTGCTGATGTTGCAATACGCTATCTACTCCGTCATTTCTCCCGAGGGCTGCGCGTCGATCCTCTGGAAGAGTGCCGAGAAGGCCGAGGATGCAGCCGAAGCCATGCGTATCACTGCGTCGCACCTCAATGATTTTGGCCTGGTAGACGAAGTTCTCGAGGAACCCCTCGGTGGTGCCCACCGCAATCCAAAGGAGATGGCCGAGGTAATTCGCAACGCGATCCTCAAGAGTCTCGACGAACTCGACGGCCTGACGACCGACCAGCTGCTCGAGCAACGCCAGCAGCGCCTCGCGAGTTTCGGTCAGTTCAAAGAAGCGTGACCTTCGGCGAAAGCGTCCTGGAGGACAAACTCGGTGAACTCGAGGCTACCGCGGGCGAGCCCTCGAGATACGTCGTTGCGTTTAGCGGCGGCCTGGATTCCACCGTCTTGCTGCACGCCCTGAAGCCGCTCGCTGACCGCCGGGGAATTGCTCTTGGTGCAATCCACGTCGATCACGGCTTGCAGCAGGATTCGGGCGATTGGCGCCGACATTGCGAGGCGACGGCTACGGCCCTCGGCATCGATTGCAGAAGTCTCCGCGTGACCGTCCAGCTCGAGTCGGGCAAGGGACCCGAGGCGTCGGCGCGCGAGGCACGCTATACGGCATTGCATGCAGAGCTCGGGACGGGCGACTGGTTGCTGAGTGCGCACCATCGGGAAGACCAGGCCGAGACCCTGTTGCTCAACCTCGTACGTGGCACAGGTCCGGCCGGCATAGCAGGGATCGGCCAGCTCCGGCGCTTCGGTCCGGGATGGCTGGTGCGGCCACTGATCGGCGTCGACCGTTCGGCGCTCGAGGACTACGCGAACAAGCAACAGATCGAGTGGATCGACGATCCCAGCAACGCGGACCGTCGCTTCGATCGAAATTTCCTGCGGCACGACGTGCTTCCGCGATTGAAATCGCGGTGGCCCGATATCTCGGCGCGGCTGCAGCGCAGTGCGCTTAACGCGAGCGAGGCGTCACAGTTACTTGCGGATCTCGCCGCCCTCGATCTGGAGGCCCTGGGTGGACGCGCCGAGCGACTGCCGATCGACGGCCTGGCGACCTTGGCGGCGGCGCGCCAGCGGAATGTGATCCGTTACGCCTTGCGGAAGCTCGGGCTCTCGACGCCGACAGCCATACAACTCGGACGAGTGCTCAACGAGCTGATTCCCGCGCGTGCTGACGCGCAGCCCCTCGTTTCCTGGCCCGGCGCCGCCGTGCGCCGCTACCGCAACGGCATATACCTGTTGCCCGAAAGACTGGAGGCCGCGCCGGTTTCGGGCGATGTGACGCAGTGGCCCCTGGAACTCGGCCGCGGGCTCGGCAGGCTGAAACTTGAACCGGGTGCCGAAACGGGGTTGTCGGAGGCACTGCTGGAGCGCGGACTGCGGCTCTCGTTTCGGAAAGGCGGTGAGGAATTTCGGCCCTATGGTCATACACATACACGCAAACTCAAGAAATTACTTCAGGAAGAGGGGGTCGTGCCCTGGATGCGGGATCGTGTGCCGCTCTTGTATGCCGGGGAGGAAATCGTCGCGGTCGGAGACCTCTGGATTGCGGCGGACGCCATCGCAGAGCCGGGCAAGCGGGTTCGCTGGTTGGATCGTCCTGCACTGCATTAGCTGCCCGGGAGGCGTTCAGTCATTGTGTCGAATCAGGTGATCTGTTAACGTTTAAAACCGTCTTTAGTCCAACGACGGCGCGGAATTCGAAGGGTTGGAAGAAAGCACCAGCGACGCAGTGCTTTTGCTCCAACCCTTTCTTGTTTCTCGCTTTCTGCGAAAACAATGCGCGATCAACTCATAGGTCAACAATGACATCGTATGTATTCATCACGGGCGGTGTGGTCTCGTCCCTTGGCAAGGGAATCACGTCGGCATGCCTCGGCGCCATACTGGAAGCGCGCGGACTGACGATCAGCATGATCAAGCTCGATCCGTACATTAACGTGGATCCCGGCACGATGAGCCCGTTCCAGCACGGTGAGGTATTCGTTACCCACGATGGCACGGAGACGGATCTCGATCTCGGCCACTACGAGCGCTTCGTGCGGACGGCGAAAGGTGGCCGCCATTCGAACTACACGACGGGAAGAATTTACGAAAGCGTGATCGCCAAGGAACGCCGCGGCGAGTACCTCGGAGCAACCGTCCAGGTTATCCCGCACATCACCAACGAGATCAAGGAAGGGGTCAAGAAGGGTGCGGGCGACGCGGACATTTGCCTGGTCGAGATCGGCGGCACGGTCGGCGACATCGAATCCTTGCCATTTCTCGAGGCGATCCGCCAGATGGGCGTCGAGCTCGGGCATGACCGCGTCGTCTATGTGCACCTGACCCTGGTGCCTTACATACCCACAAGCTCCGAGATCAAGACCAAGCCCACGCAGCATTCCGTGAAAGAGCTGCGTTCGATCGGTATCCAGCCCGATATTCTGGTTTGCCGTTCAGAGCGGCCCCTGCCTTCGGATGAACGCAAGAAGATCGCCCTGTTTACCAACGTTCCCGAAAAGGCGGTTATATCGGCTTATGATGCCGATGATCTCTACAAGATTCCCGCCATGATGCACGACCAGGGACTCGACGGCATCGTCGCGCGCCAGCTTGGCCTGGACCTGCCCGAAGCGGACCTCAGTGAGTGGAACACAGTCGTCGAAGCCAAGCGAAATCCTACGGCCGAGGTGAACGTTGCCATGGTCGGCAAGTACATGGACCTGAAGGACTCCTACATCTCCCTGGTCGAGGCGCTGCAACACGGTGGTATCCATACGCGCACCAAGGTGAATATACATTTCATCGAATCCACCGATATTGAAGAGCAGGGTACGGACGCTCTCGACACGATGGACGGTATCGTCGTGCCGGGCGGCTTCGGCGATCGTGGCATCGAGGGCAAGATCGACACGGTCGCGTTCGCACGCGGGAAAGGCGTGCCGTATCTCGGAATATGCCTTGGCATGCAGGTCGCGGTCATCGAAGCGGCGCGCCACCTTGCGGGTCTCGAGGGAGCCATGAGCACCGAGTTCGACAAGAGCACGCCGCATCCTGTCGTCGGCCTGATCACCGAGTGGCAGGATGCGAGCGGTGGCGTCGAGGAACGCAGCGAGGCCTCCGACATGGGCGGCACGATGCGGCTTGGCGGACAATCGGTGACTCTCGCGGAGGGCTCGCTCGCGGCCCGGAGCTATGGCGCGACAGAGATCGTCGAGCGGCATCGCCATCGCTACGAGGTCAACAACCACTACCGCGACCGGCTGTCCGCAGCGGGCCTGATCTTCTCGGGCCTGTCGGTTGACGATCTCGTCGAAATGGTCGAGATCGAGGACCATCCGTTCTTCCTGGCGAGCCAGTTCCATCCAGAGTTCACGTCCAATCCACGCGACGGCCACCCGCTGTTCAAGAGTTTCATCGCGGCCGTGCGCCGCCACAGCGAGGGCGAACTGCCGGAGGCCGCCGAGGCATGAAACTGTGTGGCTGATGCCGCAAACGACCGGCCATTCTTCCTGATCGCAGGTACCTGCGTTGTCGAGAGCGAGCAACTGGCACTCGATACAGCGGGAACCCTCAAGGAGATCTGTAACGGGCTCGGCATCCCGTTGGTCTACAAGTCGTCATTCGACAAGGCCAACAGGAGCTCGAGAGACGGCTTCCGTGGCCCGGGCATGGCAGAAGGCCTGCGTGTGTTGCAGGAGGTCAGGAGGCAACTCGGCGTGCCGATTCTTACAGACGTGCACGAAGACACGCCGATGGACGAGGTGGCCGAGGTCGTGGACGTCTTGCAGACGCCGGCGTTCCTGTGCCGTCAGACCAACTTCATTCTGCGAACCGCAAGGACCGGGTTGCCTGTGAACATCAAGAAAGGGCAATTCCTGTCGCCCTGGGAGATGCAGAACGTCGTCGACAAGGCTCGCTCGGCGGGCAACGACAAGATCCTTGTCTGCGAACGCGGCTTTTCATTCGGTTACAACAACCTGGTCTCGGATATGCGCAGTCTCGCCATAATGCGCGGCACCGGGTGCCCGGTCGTTTTCGATGCGACCCATTCGGTACAATTGCCTGGCGGCCGGGGCGCAAGTTCGGGCGGCCAGCGTGAGTTCATTCCCGTGCTGGCGCGCGCGGCGGTGGCAACCGGGGTGGCTGGCGTCTTCATGGAGACGCATCCGGAGCCATCGAAAGCGCTAAGTGACGGCCCCAATGCCTGGCCGCTGGACCAAATGAAGGATCTTCTCGAATCGCTGGTAGAAATCGATGCCGGCGTCAAACAACGCGGTTATCTCGAGGCGGGATTCGGCCTCGGGGTCCCGCAAACGGAGTGACAATGATCAAAATCAAAGAAATTCGCGGACGGGAAATTCTGGATTCGCGCGGCAACCCGACGGTCGAAGCAGACGTAACGCTGGCCGACGGCAGCACGGGACGCGCGGGCGTTCCTTCAGGTGCGTCGACGGGCACACGCGAAGCCGTCGAGCTGCGGGATGGTGACAAGTCGCGCTACCTCGGCAAGGGCGTGCGGCAGGCCGTGGCCAATGTCAACGGCGAGTTGAGCGATGCGTTACTGGGCGTGGAGTTCGATAACCAGCGCGCACTCGACGAGCGCATGATCGAAGCCGATGGAAGTGCCAACAAGGGTCGGCTCGGCGCAAATGCCTTACTGTCGATTTCGCTGGCAACGGCCAAGGCTGAGGCCGCGTCGAAAGGCATCTCGCTGTTTCGGCACCTGGGGCCGAGCACGGTGATGCCCGTGCCGATGATGAACATCATCAACGGCGGCGCGCATGCCGACAACAGCGTCGATATCCAGGAGTTCATGATTCTGCCGGTCGGTGCACCAAATTTTTCGGAAGCGCTGCGCTACGGCGCCGAGATCTTTCACAGCCTCAAGAGCGTGTTGCGTGGCCAGGGACTGAACACTGCCGTTGGCGACGAAGGCGGTTTCGCGCCGGACCTGCCTTCCAACAAGGCGGCGCTCGATACGATCATGACGGCTATCGAGAGCGCCGGTTTCAGGGCGGGCGACGACATCCTGCTGGGTCTCGATGTTGCAAGCTCCGAGTTCTATAAGGACGGCCTTTACGATCTCGAGTCCGAAGGGCGCCAGTTCGATGCACCCGGATTCAGCGATTTCCTGGCCGAACTGGCCGACGGCTACCCGATAATCTCGATCGAAGATGGCATGGATGAGAGCGACTGGGAGGGTTGGCGTGTGCATACGGAGACCCTGGGCGACAGGGTACAACTCGTCGGCGATGACCTGTTCGTGACCAACACGTCGATCCTCAAACGGGGCATCGATGAAAAAATTACCAACTCTATATTGATAAAACCTAACCAAATCGGTACCTTAAGCGAAACTCTTGATGCCATTACTATGGCTGATGACGCGGGCTACACCGCGGTAATCTCGCATCGCTCCGGCGAGACGTCGGACAGCACGATTGCCGATATCGCGGTAGGCACGCAGGCGACGCAGATCAAGACCGGGTCCCTGTCCCGGTCGGACCGCATCGCCAAGTACAATCAGCTCCTGCGCATCGAAGAGGAATTGGGCGGCGACGCAGGGTATGCAGCTCGCGAGGCGTTCTCGGTCAAGGTCGACTGACGCCACTGGCAGATAATTTGGGGTTACCGCTTGTTCAGTTCACGCTGGCTACTCGTTCTTCTGGGCATCGCCGGGCTCGGCCTGCAGGCCGAACTCTGGTTGTCCGCCGATGGCTATCGCAAGACAATGAAGCTGCGTACGGCCGTCGCTGAGCAGCGCGATCTGAATGAATCGCTGCGTCACCGCAATGCCTCCCTGGATGCCGAGGTGATCAATCTCAAGCAAGGACAGGATGCCGCCGAAGAGCGTGCGCGTACCGACCTCGGCATGATCGGCAAGCAGGAGACCTTTTACCAGGTCGTGCCGGTCGCCGACGCAGACCACTAGGAAGCCCCATGCCATTGCCGGACTGGGCCCGTGCGCACGGGGAACCCTTGTTCGCGGCAGCGATCCGTACTCATCCTGAAGATTTCGTGGTTCACGAAGTCCTGGGCTTCGATTTCAGCGGGGACGGCGAACATGATTATCTCTGGATCGAAAAGACCGGCGCCAACACCGAGTGGGTGGCGCGGCAACTGGCGCGCCACGCCCAGGTGCCGGCTCGCGACGTGGGCTACGCGGGTCTCAAGGATCGCCATGCCGTGACCCGACAGTGGTTCAGCGTGCCGCGCTGGAACGCGCCGGACTGGGAGCAGCTTGAGGCCGAGGGAGTCACCGTCCTCGGGCAACAACGGCACAGCAGGAAGCTGCGGCGCGGCGCACACCGGCAGAATCGCTTCCAGATCGTTCTGCGGGGCGAGATTTCAGCCGCTGTCGGCATCGAGGAGCGATTGCGGCAGATCGCCGCGGCCGGCGTTCCCAACTACTTCGGGGAGCAGCGATTTGGGCGCGGCGGCGCGAACATTGAACTGGCCGACGCCTGGGCGTCGGGCAAGCGATTGCCACGGCACAAGCGCAGCCTGGCGATATCCACGGCACGATCATTCCTTTTCAATCAGCAGCTGGATGTGCGCGTCCGTGAACGAACGTGGAACCAGGTGCTGCCTGGCGACACCGTAAACCTCGACGGGACGGGCAGCGTGTTCGAGGTAAGTGAGGTCGACGACGAGATACGTCGGCGTTGCGCCGAGCATGACCTGCACCCGGCCGGGGAACTGTGGGGTGAGGGGGCAGCCGCCGTTGTCTCGGGGTACGAGCACTGGACGGGCGCGCTCCGTGATGCCCGCGTAAAAATGGCGCACCGGAGCCTGCGTTTGCGAGTCATCGATCTCGAGTGGTCGCTTCGAGGGAATGCGCTTGAACTCGGATTTGCGCTCGGGCGCGGAGCCTACGCGACGTCTGTGTTACACGAAATTGCCGACGCTCGAGATGACATGCGCCAGATGTGATAGTACTGCGAATAAACAGACTCAAAAGCGCGGGCGACAGTGTTGCGCTGCCGCCCACTCCTGGGCCAGGCATTCACACTCAGAATGCGTGAATGTCGTACCAGGTCGAGTTTGCCACCTCAAAAGAGCGAATTTGTGGCGTATCCTCGAGCATTTCCTCCATCTTTTTGTGGATTGATGGATAGAGATCTCGCGCATACTTGTCAGCATGCTGCTTTGTGTCCCAGAAGCTCAGTGAAATAGCTTCGTCTTTTTCCTTGTCGAAGAATGAAAGTTCGTCGCGGAATCCCGTCTGTTTTTTCAGCATCGGGATAACTTCCTTTTCAAACCGTTGATTGAACAATTCAAATTTTGACGGTTTGTAATGTGCCATCACCTGTCGAACATACATGATCGTCTCCTTTCGCCTGTTTCCGGTATCGAATCTCCGTGGTGCTCCAACGAGCAGACCCGCAGAACTCGCCGTATTGCCTATGTGATCACCGGCCAACGACGATTGCATTGACATATGACGTGGAATCCTAAGTAACTTCCACGATTTTCAAACCCCGGGGTGCGCCCTCAAAATTGCATTTGATTGTGGAGTCGCTGCTTGGGTACCCATGCGAAATTGCGCACGGCGAGCGTTCCTTTGCTTCGCCATGCCTGCGGGCTCTGCTCGCTACAGGATTGGTGCTGGCCACCAGGGCTGGACGAGAGCGACCGCAAACAACTTCATGCCATTGTCCGGCACACCTGTCCCCTGCCGGCGGGCCACCACCTATTTCGAGCCGACGACCCGTTCACAGCCATCTACGCCGTGCGCAGCGGCTGCATCAAGACTTACACTACGGACCGGCAAGGGTACGAGTATGTGCGCGACTTTCACCTGCCTGGTGAGCTCTTGGGATTCGATGCGGCGTACCCTGAGCGCCATCACTTCAACGCCTTGATTATCAGGACTGCCTCACTGTGCATCATCCCCTATCGCGACATCGCGGTGCTGTCCCGACAGGTTCCTGGTCTGCAGACCCGAGTCCTAGCCCTGATGAGCCGCGACTTTGCGCGGCAGCAGATGTGCGTCGCGGGATCTGACGCTACGCAACAGACTGCGATATTTTTGTTGGACCTGGAGGCCCGGCTACGGCGGCGAGGCTACGTGGAGTCTGAGTTCGATTTGCCGATGTCGCACGAAAACATCGCAAATTACCTGCGCTTTTCACCCGAGACCCTGAGCCGAGTGATTTCGAAACTGCAGCAAGCGGGCGTCATCCACGTCCATCGCAGGCATATCCGTTTGCTGGACGTCGCCCGCTTGGCCTTGATCGCCGAGGGCGCACAACTGGAACAGAAATCGGCCCTGGATTGACGGAAATGATTGACAGATCGAACTTCCGTTTATGGTCGATCTCTACCTGTCACAAACGGGAGTTGACGAGCTACAGCGGCTCTGTTCTATGCGATCGAATGGGAGTATAAATAGCCCACTTATCGCTTTGTCCGATCGAGGGGAAGACAATGAAAACAAGATACGTCCTCGCATTTATCGCGAGCCTGGCGCTCGTAACCGCGTGTGGCCAGAAGGCAGAGGAATCCGCCCCGGCGCCCGACGCAACACCCGAGAAAGCCGCTGAATCGTCCGCCGCGGCGGGCAGCGGCGGCATGGTCTTGCCAGCCACGACGTCCTCGGATACGGCTCTCGAACAGTACATGGCCGGTTGGGCCGATTTCGAAAACAGCCGTTTCGTTTCGGCGAATGCCAAGTTCCTGGAAGCGGCGGCGACAGACCCGTCGTTCGCCATGGCTCACCTGATGGCGGCGCTGTCCTCAGCCTCCACGGAAGGTTTTACGAACAATCTGAAGCTGGCGTCAGCGAACAAGGCCGAGGCTACGCGAGGCGAGCAGTTGATGATTCAGGCTATGGAGAACGCGTTCGCCGCGGACGCGGCGGGTTGGATCGCTTCGGTTGAGGAGCTGACCCGTGTGCATCCGGACTCGGTTCGGGCATGGCTTTTCCTTGGCAACGCTTACACCAACGTTAATAACGCGGCCGATGCCAGGGCCGCCTATGGGAAAGCCATCGAGCTGGACGCGAACTTTGTGCCCGCCCACATCAACCTGGGAAATAACTTCCTGACGCAGGAGCCGAAAGACTTCACCAAGGCGGAGAAGCATTTTATGCATGCCTCGAAACTCACGCCGAACGAACCGAACCCACACGACTTGCTGGGCGACGTCCATCGCGCGCAGAATAATCTCGAAGCCGCCTACGACGATTACACCAAGGCCGCGGAGCTGGCACCCGACCTGGGATCGGGTTATCAGCAACGGGGGCATGTCAACTCGTTCCTCGGCAACTACGAAGAGGCGCGAGCCGACTACACGCGCTCTGCCGAACTCGAAGATGCACGAGGCAGCAACGCTGGCGGCTTCTTCCTGATCTATAGAGCCTACGTCAATATCTACGAGGGCGACGCCGACGCAGCGATAGCCGCGCTCAGGGACCACGCAGCCGGGGCTGGTGACGCGTACGCGGATGGCGCCGTGGATATCCAGGTCAATGCGTTGTCGAATGCGGCGCTGTTCGCGACCGAGGCCGGCAATGCCGAGGTGGCGACTGCCGTCATCGCCGACGCGGCCGTTGTCATGCGGGAGCGGGCCGAAGCCCTCGCATCCGACGAGGTACGGGACGCGCAGGAAGCGACCATCGCGTTCATGGAAGGCCTGCTCGCCGCGCGGATGGGCGATGCCGAGGGCGCCGCTGCCAAGGCTGCCGAATTCGAGGGCCATGTGGCATCAAGCACGAACCCGAGGAAGCTCGAGCGGATGCACGAGATTCTCGGGATGGCCGCCTACTACCAGGATGACTTTGAGGCTGCGGTCGAGCACCTGTCGGCCGGCGACCACCTGAGCAACATGTATACGAAATACTATCTCGCCCGTGCAAACGAAGCTGCGGGGAACACGGATGAAGCCGCTCGTCTCTATGCGGAGATGGCGGTATGGAACTTCAATGGGCCCGGATACGCGATGTTCCGCGAGGATATCCTGGCCAGGGCCGCCTCCGGCTGAATTGGCAAGAGGCTACGGACAAGGGCCGCCCCGCATCCGTGGGGCGGCCACTACACCTTCTGCAACAGCACGTATATGGCGCCCGTGCCGCCATCAACCTGGCGCGTCGATACGAAAGCCAGCACGTTGTCCCATTTCCTGAGCCAGCGATTGACGGCATTCTTGAGAACGGGCCCGCGCTCGCCTGATCCGAGCCCTTTGCCGTGAACGATGCGTACGCAGAGGTGTCCCTGCATGACGCTGTACTCGATGAAGTCGGCGAGCCGGGGTTTTGCTTCCGCCAGGGTCATGCCATGCAGGTCGATCTCGGCCTGCACGCTGTACCCACCCTTGGCCAGTTTGCGCATCGTGCGCTTGCCGACCGATGGCCGATGGTAGCGTAGTGCGTCGCCGTAGCCGTGCTCAAGGGTATCGATATCGTCTTCGAGTGTTTCCCTGAGCGCCTCCTGCTCGTCAGCCTTGGCGAAGCGCGCCCGTGGTTTGGGCCTGGGTTTGTCGTGCGGTACGCGTTCTTCGCTCCGGAGCGGCTTGGCCCCCGACATTGCGCGGCGAAACTCATCAATGTCGTCTTCAGTCACAGTCTGGTCTTCGAGGCTATGGTGCGGTTGAATCTTTGAGTATAGTGAGCGCGTCGCTATCCTCCAATCCAAAATGAAAATCCTTATCAGCAACGACGACGGATATCTCGCCACAGGGATTATCGCGCTGACCGACGCGCTCGAAGAGGTCGCCGACGTCGTCGTGGTGGCGCCCGATCGCAATCGATCGGCTGCCAGCAGTTCCCTGACGCTGAATAATCCGCTGCGCGTGTCGGAGGTTGAAAAGAACCGCTACAAAGTCGACGGCACGCCGTCCGACTGTGTACACCTCGCCCTGACCGGATTTCTTGACTACGAGCCCGATCTCGTCGTCTCTGGTATCAATCATGGCGCGAATCTCGGGGATGACGTGATCTATTCGGGAACCGTCGCGGCGGCCATGGAAGGGCGTTTCCTCGGCTTGCCGACGATCGCAGTGTCGCTGGTCGGTCAGGACCTGCAGCATTTCGCCGCCGCAGCTCGCGTGGCTTCCGAGCTTGTGCAGAAAATCGAGCGTGCCGGGCTGTCGCCGGACACGGTACTCAACGTCAATGTTCCCGACCGGCCTTACGAAGATCTGCAGGGTATCAGGGCGACGCGCCTCGGTTTCCGCCACAAGTCAGAGCAGGTCCTCAAGGACCAGGATCCTTATGGCAGGCCGATCTACTGGGTCGGCCCGGCAGGGAAAGGCCAGGACGCAGGTGAGGGGACCGACTTTTACGCCGTCGAGCATGGCAGCGTCGCCGTCACGCCGCTCAAGGTGGACCTTACGCGCCACGAGGCCGTCTCAGGCATTGCGGACTGGCTGATGCAATGATCGACATCAAGCAGGGCATCGGCATGACGTCGAGACGAACGCGAGATCGGCTCGTGCAGCGGCTCAGGGAACAGGGCATACGGTCCGAGGCGGTGCTGGGCCAGATTCTGAGCGTGCCGCGACACCTGTTCGTGGACGAAGCGTTGGCGAGCCGCGCCTACGAGGACACCGCACTGCCGATCGGGCTCGGGCAGACGATCAGCCAGCCGTACGTCGTGGCCCGCATGACCGAGGCGCTGGTCAACGGTTTCGAGGGCGAAACCGTCCTCGAGATCGGTACGGGTTGCGGGTACCAGACGGCGGTGCTGGCAGGCCTCGTGAAGAAGATCTACACGGTCGAGCGCATCTCCGAACTCCTGCGGAAGACCCGGCAACGCCTGCGTGACCTCGATATCTACAACGTACAGTTTCGGCCGGGTGACGGCTGGGAAGGCTGGCGCAAGTACGGGCCCTATGACGGAATTATCGTGACCGCCGCGGCCGACGAGATACCGGGCCGCCTGCTGGAGCAACTCGCCACAGGGGGAAGGCTTATCATCCCTATCGGCCCACCCGGCAGGCAGGAACTCACTATGGTCACCAACCGCGATGGCCATTACGAGCGGGTTTCCCTGGGGCTGGTCAGTTTCGTGCCCCTCGTGAAGGGAAAATAACTTATATTTATCAATATGATAAATATTCTTTTAAAGGTAATTTCTTCAATGGCGGGGATGACTTGACATGCGATTGTTCGAACCGCTGTATGAGCGTGTAATCACCTGGTCGCGTCACCCGCACGCGGAGCGCTACCTTGGCGCGATGAGTTTTGCCGAGTCCTCGTTTTTCCCGATTCCCGTCGACGTCATGCTGGCACCGATGTGCCTGGCCGACCGCAGTCACTGGTTTCGTTATGCCGCGATAGCGACGGTGTTTTCGGTGCTTGGCGGACTGGCAGGTTACGCCATAGGTTACGGCATGTTCGAGGTCATCGAGCCGTGGCTGCGGGAATCGCACTATTGGGATGCCTACGAAACCAGTCGCCGGTGGTTCGATGCATACGGTGTCTGGGTGGTCTTCGTCGCTGGTTTTTCGCCGATTCCTTACAAGGTATTTACGATTGCGGCGGGTGTCGCAGTACTCAGCCTGCCCGGTTTTTTCATTGCCTCGTTGATCGGTCGTGCCGGCCGGTTCTTCCTTGTAGCCGGACTCATGAGGCTCGGCGGTGAACGCTTCGAGACGACGCTCAAGACACACATCGAACGGATCGGCTGGGCCACCGTGGTGGTTGCCGCGATCGGCATCGGTTGGATGATGATGCGGGGCGGATGACCTCGCGGTTTGTCATCCTCTGTTGCTGCCTGGTCGTTCTGCAGTCCTGCGGCGGCCAGTCCCGCTGGCAGGACACGCCGCAGACCCACATCGTGCGAAAAGGGGAAACCCTGTTTTCGATATCGTGGCGTTACGGCAAGGACCCGGGCGATGTGGCGCGCTGGAACCGGCTCGGCGACGGCTCGCTGATCTATCCCGGCCAGGTCCTGAAGCTTGGCCCGACCGGTTCGTCGGGCTCGCGAGCGTCGACGGGCAGACGTTCGACACCGAAGCCATTGCCGGAGATCCCGGCGCAACCCTCTCCGGCCTGGTCGTGGCCGACCACAGGCCGGATCAACGTTGAATTCGGCGCGAAACCCGGCAGTGGCACGGGTGTCCTGATCAACGGCAAGGCCGGACAGTCCATTCGTGCCGCGGCTTCCGGGCGTGTCGTGTACGCGGGCAGTGGACTGATCGGTTACGGCAAGCTTATTATTCTTAAACATAACGACACCTACCTCAGTGCCTACGGGTACAACGCGTCGCTGCTGGTCAAGGAAGGCGAGAACATCAAGAAGGGGCAGCGCATCGCGACAATGGGGGAGGGGCCGGAACGCAAGGCGCGATTGCATTTCGAGATCAGGCGCAACGGCAGGCCGGTTGACCCGAGAAAGTACCTGTCGAAGAGATGAGCCTGCCGGGCGCAGTCGCCCCTTGGCGCGAGGGGGTAAGACATGGGGCAGTTGCTGGACCCAACACGTCAATACCTGGACGAGATCGGCGTCTCGCCGTTGTTGACGGCCGACGAAGAGAAGATCTATTCGCGACGCGCGCAGCGCGGCGACGAGGCAGCCCGTCAGCGCATGATCGAGAGCAATCTGCGACTCGTCGTCAAGATTGCGCGGCGCTACACGAACCGGGGCTTGCCGCTGCTCGATCTCATAGAGGAAGGAAACCTCGGCCTGATCCGTGCGGTCGAGAAATTCGACCCGGAACGCGGCTTTCGTTTTTCCACTTACGCGACCTGGTGGATTCGCCAGACAATCGAGCGCGGGATCATGAACCAGTCGCGTACCGTGCGCCTGCCGATCCATGTGATCAAGGACATCAACTCCTGCCGCAGGACGGCTCGTCGTCTGCGCAACGAACTCGATCGTGTACCGACATTCGCTGAGATCGCCGATCAAATGGACGTCGAAGTCTGTGAGGTTGAGCGCCTGATGGCCCTTCACGACCGGGTAACGCTGCGCGCTAAGAGTGCGGACGAGGATGGGCCGGTCGAGCGTCTGCGTGCGAGACGCGATGCCGAACCCTCGCGCTGCGCGCAGAAAGATGCGGTACACGAGATCGTGGATCATTGGGTCTGGGAGCTCAATGATAAACAACGCGCTGTTGTCGAGCGGCGCTTCGGCCTGCATGGTTACCGACGGGCGACCCTGGAGCAGATTGGCGACGAGATCGGCGTTACGCGGGAGCGTGTCCGGCAGATTCAGCTGGACGCGCTCAAGAACCTGCGCCAGATGATGGAAAGCAACGGCATCTCCGGCGACAACCTGCTCGACTGAGCCTTACAGGTACAAGACCGCTCCAACCTGCCGCCCTTCGCCGGCAAGTACGTTGAATGTGCGCGCCGCGGCCCTGGTATCCATCGACTCGAGCCCAATGCCTCGACGAGCGAAAGCGAAAACGAGTTCGCGTGGCGGGAATATGCTCGCGCCGCCGGTCCCGAGCAACACGAGCTCAGGCGCGTGCTCGAGCAGCACCTCGAAATGCGCCTCCTCGAGTTCGGCGACCGGAACGGGCTCCCAGCCCGTAATCACCTCGGCCGGCGTCATTGCAATGGTCTCGCCGTACGCGTCGCCGCTGATGACGATCGCGGACGATGTGACCGACTGGATGGTCAGCGTGCCCGTGGATTCTCTTGTGAATTTCAAATTCGCATCCCTTAACATCGGCGCCACATCATGGAAGCATCATATGACAAAAATGCGGCCGTCATAGTTCTGCCCCCTGTCAGCCAACTCGACGACACGTCGTTGCAGAGATGGCTCGCGCGATCCGAACTTGGCGTGGAGCCGCAGCCGAACGAACTGCTCGCCACGATCCTTGGCGTGATCGGGCAGCAGTGCCCGGCAGAGGGTCTCGGTGCGCTGCGTATGTGGGGACAGACCGGCGATCGGCCCACGGTGTGGCTTGCCGCTGCCGACCCCGTCTATCTCGAGCCGCGGCTGGACCAACTGTGCCTGCACGCGCTGTCGCGATCTCGCGTTGCGCCCGTCGAATTGCGTGCGCTGGTCGACCACCTGCAGCATACCCTGGCCACTGATTCCGGGTTCGGGTTTGCCCGCCTGGGTTCGAGCTGCTACCTGCGATCCAGGGAACCGCTGGCGACGGCCGCGCTGCCCGCCAGGTCGATCGACCAGCAGGTACCGTCGGACTTTCTGCCCCAGGGCCCGCAGGCCGCGGCGTTCCGAAATCTCCAGGGTGAGATCGAGATGGCGCTGCACGAACACGAGGTCAATCAAAGCCGCGTCGAGGCCGGCAAGCAGCCCGTTAACTCGCTCTGGCTCTGGGGTGGTGGCATGGCGCCGGAGCGCACGACCCGTGCGCTGCCGCCGCTGTTCGCCAACGATCCGTTGCTGCACGGATACTGGGAAGCCAGCAACGCGGTTTACGATCTCTGGCCCGGATCGATAGGGCAGTGCCTCGAGGCCTCAACGGGCGGCTTCGTTGCCGTGACGCCGCCGCGGCGAGTCAGTGCGGAATTTTTCGTTGACAGCCTCAACTCATTGCGCTCGGCCTTGCGAAGCAAGCGCATCAGCCGCCTGACATTGTTGTTCCGTGATGGAAGACGGGCCCACGTCCGTCGCCCACATGCTTTAAGATTCTGGCGCCGCCGTTCCAAACTGCTCGACTGAACCCGTGAAATCCCCGAGACCCGTCATCGCTCGACCTTTGCCCAGCACCGCCGACCTGGCGGGTCTTGGCGACCTTGATCCGCTGCATGCACGGCTATTCGCAATGCGCGGCCTCGCTACTGCCGCAGAACTTGACTATGGGCTCGCTCGGATTGCGCCCGTGAGCGCGCTCGAGAACATTGACGATGCGGCTGCTCTCGTCATAGGGAAGCGCGCCGAGCGCATCATCGTGGTCGGCGACTTCGATGTCGATGGCGCGACGAGTACGGCGCTCGTTCTGCGCTGTCTTCGCGAGTTCGGTTTCCGCGACGTCGAATACCTCGTCCCGAACCGCTTCGATTACGGCTACGGCCTGTCCCCCGAAATCGTCCGCGTCGCGGCCGGGCGTTCACCCGGCTTGCTGATTACGGTCGATAATGGAGTGTCGAGTATCGAGGGCGTGGCGGAAGCGAAAGCGCTCGGCATCCCGGTACTCGTAACGGACCATCATCTGCCGGGCAACGAACTGCCCGACGCCGACATCATCCTCAATCCGAATCTCGAGGGCAGCCGTTTTCCGAGCCGCAACCTGGCCGGTGTCGGTGTGGCGTTCTATCTCATGGCCCGGATCGGTCGAATGCTCGAGGATGCCGGCGCGCCAGGGGCAGCTCGCGTTCCCGCCAGGTACCTCGATCTCGTAGCGCTCGGCACCGTCGCCGATGTCGTGCCGCTCGATCACAACAATCGCATACTCGTGCAGCAGGGGCTCACGAGGATTCGTGCC
>Ga0265306_10000144_pt1 | contig 29527 bp, 25 predicted proteins | sample Helome_3_FD_192493 | JGI IMG/M metagenome (GOLD analysis project Ga0265306, IMG submission 192493) | Marine sediment microbial communities from subtidal zone of North Sea - Hel_20160420 (Illumina Assembly) | ecosystem: Environmental > Aquatic > Marine > Subtidal zone > Sediment ... | reverse complement strand
GTGGCACGGTCGAGATCCACGGCATTCTTGGCATACTGATGCGACTAATGATGGCTCCACCCAGTACGATGATTGAAAATACGCAAGCAATGAAGAAAAGCTGACCGATCTCGACGCCGACGTTAAAGAACAGTAACGCGATGGGAATCGATGATTGCGGCAGACCAATTTGCGCTAACGCCCCGGCAAAACCGAAGCCATGCAACAGACCGAAGATGAACGCAACAATCCAGGGATACTTCTCTGTAAGTCCCGGGCTCCCTGATCGGCTGTGCATGATTTCAGAGGCGACAAACATGATGCTCAGTGCGATCGCTGCCTCAACGGGTGGCCCTGGTATCTGGACCAGTTGAAGCGTTGCACCTGCCAGCGTGAGACTGTGAGCGAGGGTAAATGCGGTGACAGTTATAACCAGACGCCGTCTACCTTTTACCAGAATCAGAAGAGCAAGAATAAACATGAGATGGTCGATGCCTTCAAGGATGTGCTTGAAACCAAGCACGAGGTAGGTGCGCACCACTTCAAAGCGACTCGGTATCGCCGGAACTGTGAAGGATGAATCTCCTGGGGTCAGGCGGCGTGACTCGACAGTGCCGTCGGTGAAGTCGAAGCGGACAAGAACATCAGTCGATGTTTGATCGAGCCCGTCGATTCGGATTTCGCCACCTTCCAGACCGCCTGCGCAGCGTGCTGTCCAGCCTGCAAGGTACGCCATACCATCCCAGACCGATGGCGGTGGCTTCGCCTGATCACAATTCTCAGGCAACACCGCAGAAATTGCCATGGGCTTGCCACGGTTAGCCGGTTTCTTCCACAAGACCGAATACAGATCTGTGTCGACCAGACGGAGTTCGAGAAAACCGGGTTGCAGTGCATGACCATGTGAAACAGAGGCAAAACCGGCTATGTTGATCAGAAGTACTGCCAGTGCAAATAATTGCCCACGTACAGACAGCATTAGCGACTCTCCTTATCTACAACCTCGCCTGCATTCTCTTCACGGAGGATCTCGACAATGTAGCGACTACGCCGTTTCGCATAATCCTGCTCGCGATTCTCCTGTGCTTTCGCGGATTTCCAGTGTTGCAGCACGAAATCACGGACTTCTTCCAGTGGTGGTATACGGGCAGGCTGGCCATCAAGCGTGCGTATCAGGTGTACACCGTAAACGGACGTGACTGGCCCGACCCACTCTCCGGGTGCAAGTTCAGCGATCTGGTTGTAGAACCCTTTACCGAACACACTGTCAATCGCGTCTGGTGATGACAGCTTGAGCTGCGGCGGCAGAAGCGTATGTTGGCCAACTTTGGATGGGTCTGTAACCGTCTCTGACCGTAATGTTTTCAGAGTTTGCGAAACGGTATGTTCGGGTGGAGATTCGCCAAGGTAGATTTGCTCGAAAGCCAGACGCGGTTCACTCCGGTAGGCGTGTTCATTTGCTGCGAAAAAGGTCTCCAGTTCATCTGCAGAAGGCTCCTTTAAATAGATACCTGTGTCGGTCAAAAACTCCATCTTTTGCCGTAGTCGGCGTCGGACAATGGCATCATTTTTGTCCAGTCCGAGCGCCAGCGCGTCGCGGTAGTAAACCTCCGACCGGACTTCCTCTTCAATCAGGTTATCAAGCTCCTCAGCTGTGGGCATCCGATTCCAGACATCTTTGAATACTGTCGCTATCTGGCTGATTCGTTCAGGGGTGATTAATATTGTATCGGTTGGATTTTCGCTGATGTCATTGACGGCGGTATAAATCAGGAAAAACAGGCCGCCAATGGCGATGAAATGAAGCAGCGGTTCCCGCAGAAACCGCTGCAGTATGGAAGTATTCTTCTCGGTCAAGATTTCGGTGTGTACCAGATGGGTGACGTGTAAGCCCGCTCCTGGGTCGAGACAGGCGCTCCCTCTGGCAGATCAATGCCAAACCTGAAGGCATCATAGGTGGACCAGCGAGGAGTCGGGATTTCAAGGACCCGCGCATAGTAAAAAGCTTTCTGCTTTGCATCAAAATCAGGATCTGTCCAGACCATACTCAATTCTGATGCGCCGATGGTATTGCTCCAGGTGGCAGTAGCAGCGTCTACGGTATTGCCCACAGCCGGTAATTTGCCTTTCTTATCCAGCACCCTTTCACCCGACCACGCAACGTCGTAAACTTTCTCATGCGTTGTGCCGTCGGCAGCGAGCCAGCCTTTCACGATCTGGATACGATCGAGATTGGCACCAATCGGATCACGCAAGGCATAGACCATGAAGTTCGGCGCGGCTGCGTCCTTGGGTTTCACCCGCAGGTCGCCGCCCATTGGGACTCCTTTCTTATAGCCCGCATTGGCCGGTATCCGGGAGTTCAGGTCCTGATCGTTAAATTCCCAGCCGCCAAACATCCTCACAGACATACGCGGCCCGGTTGTACCATAGACTTCTCTGCGCAGCATCGCATCAAATATTGCTTCACGAGTATTCTCAGTTGCCCAGACCGCAGCAAGTCCCGATGCAACCATCTGCCAGCCGACTATTTTTCCCTTGTCTGTTTCCATGAAAGGATGGCTCATCCGTTTTGGATTGGGTTCGTAGCCGCTATGCTTGCCAAAGAAGTTGTCTTCTTCGGCGGTTGCCAGTGACGTATGGCTGTCGGTGGCACCAATCAGGCCGAACTTGTATGGATTGGTGCCGAGGCGTTTTTCGATCGCCAGGCCACGCTTCAATGCCTCACGGGCGTATTCGCCGGCCAGCATATCGTTGGTCTTTGCCTCTGAAACATCGAGATTACCGATATCCCAGGTCTCGTAATCGGCAAATTCGTCGTCCGGCGACAGGAAGGGATGGGCTTCACCGTCACCCTTGATCTGGGTAACTTCATAGAGCGGCTCCCACTTGTCTCGCTGGGTGACATAGGTCTCGTCTAACACGGTTCCGTTCCACTGCGCTTCCAGCGGAAACATGATCCCGTTTGACAGATTACCGTTGTGCGCAATTGCCAGCACTTCGCCACCGGTCTTGGTTTCGTAGTTAGCCAGATACTTCCAAAGATCCCTGGGGTCGGGGCTGCCCTGGGGCGCTGTCATGGTGAAAGGCACCACCTGCCTTGCGCGGACCGCGCCATCCCGCATGATGACTACCCGGTGCATGTTGTTGCCCTTGATCAATGAAGTCCATTCAAAGCCAACGAATGCGGTAAATCGCCCAGGGTTGTTGAAGGCCTCGGCGTCATCAATGACTTTTTCCCACAAATTCTTGAAGGGCTTTGACCCGGGTGAATAGAGCGCGAACATTTCCGGATCCATCTTGTTATTTGAGAATGCTGTGATCAAATCGAGCGATGCCTGTACCGCTGCATCACCACCTTCTTCTATCGCCTTGATCCAGCGTGCCGACTGTTCGTAGGCCATCAACTCCGGTTTCCCGGCAGCAATATCGCCAAAAAACCCCATTCCATCGGAATGATCAGCTACCACCAGCCAGTCCAGTGGACGAGACAAGCGCACCGCCTGACCGGTTGAGGACACAACTTCCTCACCGCGTGCGAACCGGTAAGCTTCACGAGGAGACAGACGATTACCGAACAAGCCTGCATCCATTGACAGCGCAGTGTGAAGGTGTGAATCGCCCCACAGTGGCCTCTCGGGGAAACCGCGTTTAGCATAGGGCGAATAAACTTTGCCGGTATAGGCATTGGACAGCTTTTCTGCTGTCGGCGTGCCCGTATCCGAAGCTGCTACGGGCTGTGAGAATATCAATATCGCAATGAGTGATATGGCTAAAACAAATCCGTTAATATTCTTTTTCAAAATCATATTCATCTCCTGAGCATTAAGTTTTCTTTGAGAGTAATTCCAATATGGTGTTCTAAAAATGTGCTAAGATTCTATGATGGTGGCATGGAGTCCGTTTCGATCTATAGTTGGGTTGAACTCTATCTCTTCGTCTAAACTTAATATACCGAAACCACTGAATCATATCATTGTAACCACGTTTTATTAAATTGCAATTCGAAGGCAGCCAAATTTGATGCTAGAATATTGGTTGATGTTTCATATTGAGTTCAGCGAGTTTCCTGGCTGATTTCTTAGGAAAAAACTGGCCTGCAAATACTTTTTTATCAGGCTTTTTGTTGCCTCTGCGTTCCGGGCCTCTGCGGCGGTCAATGTCATATCTTCTTTCCGCACCCGATCGTCGATCAAATATAATTCCAAATCCTTCGTTATTCTCTCGCACAATCCACCCTGTAAACCTAACGCTCTTTCGGTCCTTTTTCCCAGATATGGTTAGCGCAATCTTTTTCCCGACAGGAAAGATTGAATCAGTTTCTATAAAGGCCCCTCCGCGGCTAATATCTCTAATTCGTCCATTATGGTTTTGATTTTGATTCTTAAGGCTAATCAGCTTATTGTAAATTTTTCTCTGATGCTCCCGTTTATTCTCAATATCATTTATCCAATTAATATCTTGTTCACAGATTTGCGATATAGACTCTTTTGGGTTAATCGATTTAGCTCCGTATCCGAAACGAAAAGATGAGTTAAAAAGTTCTTTTTTCCAAATAATGGAGACATCAAACGTTATTTCCTCTTTGTTTAGCTTCCTAACCATTATAGAAATTTCATCGCCTGTTAATATCTGTTCGTTAGATTCGAAATATATACCTCCACTGCTCAAATTAGAAATTATACCGTCGTAATGGATATCAGGTATGACAATATCATGAGAAATATTGACTTCACATTTAACGCGCTGTTCTCGATTTTTCCGGTGTGGATTTATATTCACAAATATTTCCTTTGTCCAAAATGTTCGCTCATTATTTTTTAGTTGATAGTGGGGTGGCAGCGTCAGCCATTTTAAGCGCCCATCCGCTACACTATGCATTGTACTTTTTTTTCCTTGACATACAATATGTTGTATGAATAAAGCTTATAAAAAATTAGCTTTCATTAATCAAGCAGAATTTTACCCAAATTTTATTGCACAAAATTGATCACATACCTTACTCGATGTGCCTATGTTCGATTAATGACCACCGTCCCGAATCTAGATTCAAATCCAGCATCGGCTGAAAGAAACCATTGGCATGTCTAAACTCGACCTGATTCAAAAGGGCGCAATACACCCTGTATTCCGGAAACAAATATTATCGGAGGCAGTCAATGTCGCGCAGATTGTGGAAGCAGCGAATTACAGATATCCTTGACTCCACCCATTCATTCGTTGGTTTATCACCCGACCGGCCAAAACAAGCCCCTATAATTCGCAATCCAAATACTTTTATACTTGAATTGTTTATTTAAATAACTTATTGACAAATAAACAATTTGAGACTATATATTTAGATACGCAAAAACTAATACCAAAGAATTCAATCTTATTTTAATTTCCTGAAGACATGCCAAACGTATTTCTCAAGTTGGCATAATCATAGACTGGAGTTGGTGTTTTTGGGAACCTAACGCGTTTATATCCTTAGCTTTTCCATTAAAAATGGTTTGTGCCCAAATAAGGAGCAAACACATGATAAAATGTGACTTTTGTTTTGACCTCAAAAACAAACTATCTGAATTAAAAACATTATGCCGGCATTTGGAAGACTGCAGCAATATGATGGGACTGCCACAAAAGTGCCTTTTTGAAATAAATTTAGGGTTGGACGAAGTGTTTACCAACATCATCTCATACGGATTCGAAGATGAATCAGAACATCAGATAAAATTTACCCTGGCAAAGGATAAGGAAACGCTGGTCGTGCAGGTCGAAGACGATGGAGTACCATTTAACCCGCTTGATGTGCCAGGACCCGAGTTATCCCAAGATTTAGATTCGATAAATATCGGCGGACTAGGTATCCATCTGATAACAAAAATGATCGATGATATTGATTATCAAAGGGTTGAAGGCAAAAATAAGTTAATCTTAAAAAAATGTGTCAACGCCGCATAATTATACATAGCGCCATAATCGATCACATCGCCAAAGACAACGCCTTGGGGGCGCATAGAGGATATGAATAAATGACCATTGCGGGGGGGACCGGTTTATTTTCTTTTCATCCAGCATTTCAAAGCTCTTAAGTTAAATTGAGGCCATTCCGATAATATTATTATGGCCAAGATAAATGTAGCTCTTGGCTTTGAGGGCGCTTCCTAAGCATGGGGGAGCGCCCTTTTTATTTGGCTAATAAGTCTACCCAATACCCCTCAGTTTTAATCGTCGCTGAAGGCGGCACAGAAGGCCTGCAGTCGTTTGTTTAACGCTGAATTGAGCGTCTTTTTAGCGCTGTTCTTAAGAATAGCCCTACCTAACCGGATAGGTCCTTATCACTAGCCTTAGATGAAACCTGAGATTCAATCAAGTCGAATAGACCCTAAATTGCCTCCCCTGCTATGATTTATTTCTCGAGTTTAAATTGTAACTGCCGATACAAGTGTTGGGCGTAAAATTTTATGGGTTAAAGGTTTTCAACAATGATTAAAACAACATATACTTATAGTTTATTTACTTTACTTCAAAAATATAAAAGTGATGTTGCTAAATATGATGATGAGCCTCGAACTGCTCAGGGTTTTTTAACCTCAAAGCTATTTTCTTGGCTTCTGATAATTTTTCTTGGCAGCTGTTTGATCGGATATTCAGCTTTTTTATATTACGAGGTGGTTTTGATTCCCAATTCTTCGCTGTTTTAACCACTTGACATCTGACCTGCTAACCTACCCTGCTTTATTTATCGAAGGCCATTTACCTGAGCTACGAACGGATTACTGAATAGGGTTGATACGGAGCGGAGGAAGAAAATGATGTTTGCGATGCCTTTGTACGAGGTGCGATATAATGAATGGGAACAGTGGCAGGAGATCTCTGAGATCGAACTTATGGATGGATTATACAAAATCTAATTCCAGGAACCCACAGTATTTCTTTTAGATTCATTTCTGACAAGAACAATTGATTGGGTTTTAAAGTGTAATGTTCCACCGCTGGTATTTGGACCTGGATTCCACCTGTATCCCTGACCAAGATTTTTATCAACGGCATTAAAGACTTCAGAATCTGATGTCCAGTCCGTTTCGGATAACTTCATCTGCGTCCAGACTAAAGTTTCCTGTGTATTGAGTTCTCGAACTCCTTCTTTTATTGCGGTTATACTGGCGGAGTCAGATAAAAGGTCAAATTTCTTTATAGTTACTGAGAGCATAACGCTCATGATGACCAAAACAGCCATCAATTCAATCATGGTAAAGCCTTTCCGATTAGCGATCAGATTATCATTCATCATATCTAATTTTTTCCATCTCCTGAGGTCCAAATGAGTATTTTGCTTGATAATGCAATTTATTTAGTCCCATTTTATGTTGCAAAAATAATGCAAAAAACGAGCCAAAGGGTATGCCTATCAATAAAGTTTTTATTTTCAATCGTTTATTAATCTTTTTGTTTTGCAAATTGTAACCCAAATTTTAACATTATTAAAAAATTTTATAAATATTTTTAACAGTTTGATTTATATCCCCAAATTTGCTTTGCCATAATCAGTGCCGTTTTATAAAGAAATCCGCTAATTCTATCACCCATCGCTTGATTTCTGCTTTTGATAAAACTGATCACATTGTGAAATAAATTCCCTATTTCTTAGGCGCTTTTTTCCATAAAGATTAACCGCACCTCTGATAGCACAAGCTAACTATCCATTATTACGTGTATTTTTCAAATTTATGTTTCAGTCAAAATTTGCATGCTTTTTGCTTACCTATCATTTTACTCAGGGTGGAACAAAAAATAGAAGTTAGTCGAAAAACATTTTTTTAAAATTTAAAATTACGGGGAAGGAAATAGTTCATGAAAATCGCTAATCAAAAAAATAGTGTCGATAAAAGAATCAAACCGAGAAAGCCTTCTTCAGGAAACATTTTCTTCACCTCAAAGAATGGATTTTATGAAGGCAGACTTAATAATTTTAGTCGTTATGGCCTATTTATACAGACAACAGCTTCCTTGCGTGTGGGAGAAATTATTACCGTCGCTCTGCCGCATTTAAGTGGCAAGAATATTAAGTGCAAAGGGCAAATCATATGGCGTAACAGGGTGGGATGTGGGATCGAATTGTTTAGAAAACGTAACAATGCAAGCTTTAGAATAATCAAATGAGATTGGAATTTTAGACAAATCTTTAAAGGCGCCGTTCATGCACAATAATTTTCCCGGATACCAGATCATCTTCTGAAAACCATTGTGTTATCCATATGAAACATGTACTTTTATAGCGGCTGTCCCAAAATATACGTTCTGTTGTTCAAACGTTTTTTCTTTCAGCCAATTATATTGCAATTCTGAATTTCGGAACATATTTATAGAATGCGGCATATAAAAGTTGAATTATTAGCGAAACCCGGCTTATAAAGTATACCAAATTATATTCTGTCTCGGTTGATAGCTCAACGTTGCCTGAAAATTATATATTCTCAATGAATCGAAGGCTCATACTGTCTCGGTTTATTGGAAAAATCCGAAAAGACATAGACTCGTGCATTAAATAAGTTTACGGAGTCAAGCCTTCAAATGTACCTTACCCATTATAATCTTACACTAAAGCCTTTTGAGGAAAGCCCAGATCCTAGATTTTTTTGGCTCAGTGAAAAACACAAGGAGGCGCTTGCCTGCTTAAAATATGGTATTCAAGAGAATAAAGCATTCCTTTTACTTAATGGCGATATTGGGACTGGAAAAACTACACTGATTAATTATCTTTTATTCGACAATGACCAAGATGCCATCGTAGCAACTCTTCCGGATCCTGACCTCAGAATTCCGGATTTTTTCAAATTGCTTTCAAAAGAATTTAATATCAACATAGATTTTGACACCAAGGGAGATTTTCTAATCCAATTCGAACACTTTTTGCACAATACATATTCAGAGGAAAAAAAGGCGCTACTAATAATAGACGAGGCCCAAAGACTGAACCAGCAACTTCTGGAACAAATCCGTCTTTTATCCAATATTGAGAGAAATGATGTTAAGTTAATCAACATTTTTTTTGTAGGCCAGAATGAAGTCATTGATATGATAAAGGATGAAAAAAACAAGGCCTTACGTCAAAGACTTACAGTACATTATACTATTGAACCCTTGACGGAACCTGAAACCCAGGAATACATCAAATATCGTCTCAGGGTTGCGGGATCCAAGACAGGTATTTTCAGCTCTGAAGCTGTTCATGAAATCTTTTTATTTTCCAAAGGCTATCCTCGATTGATCAACATCATTTGTGATCGAGCACTCTTAACCGGTTATGTTTCAGAAACAAAAAAGATTTCTGGGGCAATAGTTAAAAAATGTGCTGATGACCTAAAGATCCTTGTTGAATGAAGGGGCTTACAAGTTAAATACTTCACTAGGCTCTGGCGTCATTTAAACTCAACCGCACATATAGCCATAATTTTTTCTGATAGCAGATCTGGTGCCGGTTACCTCAATCACCTTTGTTCAGCATTTTTTTGGCTTTTAGTATATTTTCCCGAGCATTCTGATTCTGGGGATCTATCTCCTGAACCTTTTCCCATTCCGCGATGGCCTTACCCAGATTTCCCTGCATGGCATAGGCGACACCAAGGTTGTTGCGAGCTTCAAAATCTAAGGGGTCCAGTTCAGTCACTTTCCTGAAATGACCGATGGCTTTATCCATTAACCCCTGCTTTTGATAGTTGATGCCGAGGTTAAAGTGAGCATTGGGATAGGTCGGGTTTGCCTGAATGGCCCGCTGATAGCTTTGGACGGCTGTGTCAAGGGCGCCCTGCTGATCATAAACGACACCAAGGTTGTAATGGGCCTTGTAGTCATCCCGATAAATGGCGATGGCCCTTTTATATTCTTCGACGGCCTCATCCAGGCGCCCCAGTTCCTGATAAGCGCGGCCGAGGCTTCCGTGGGCGACACTGCTGTTGGGTGAGCTTTTGACCGTTTTGGACCACAGGGTAAGCCCGTCTTTCCAATCCCGATTGCGTGCAATGGTCACCGTTGAATACAGGCCAACGATGAAAATGACCAATATGGGCGTTATTATTGCAAGGGTCCTTGGCCGGGACAACCGCGACTTCAAGAAGTCATTTAAGACGACGGCTACTACCACACAATAGCCTAAAAGTGGAATATACAGATAGCGGTCGGCAAAGGGATTGAACAGGGGAATCAGATTATAAACCGGAAACAGGGTAAATAAAAACCACCAGACGCCGAAAAAGATTGCTTTTGACTTTTTATAGATTACAAAGCTGGCTGCGACCAGCCCTGCCAAAACAACGAGACTGATAAGATTGTTAGTCTCGAAGAAGCCGTCGGGATAGGAAAACACATAGTCGGCATTAAGATCGGCAGGAAAAACCGCCAGTTTAATAAAGCTGTAAATATGAGCCGGCAGATAAATAATTCTTTCAATCAGGTTGCCGTAAAAGGGTTTGATGGATTCCCCGGGGTGGTAAAAGGCCCCAAAACGCAGGTACAGATAAAACAGGCCGACGGCAAGATATCCCGAATAGAAATATATTCTGTCTTTAATTGAACGCAGTATCAACTTTAAAGAAAAGGATCGCCCGTCGGCATCTCTAAAGGCCAGGTCATACAAAAAAATTGTGGCCGGCAAGGTAATGGCCATCTCTTTTGACAGCAGGGCCAGCAGAAAAGAAATTAATGATAGAACATAAACTTTGATACAGGATTTGACCTCTCCGGTATTTATGGCGGTGTAACAGATAAAGGCCAGAAAAAAGAAAGCGGCCGCCAACAGATCTTCATTGTAGGAGATGGCATCAACCGCCTCGGTAAGTGCCGGATGACAGGCAAATAACAACCCGGCAATCAATGCGGAATAACGATTCTTGATAATTTTATTGGCAAGCAGGTATACCAAAATGACATTGAGCGCATGCAGTAAAACGCTGAACAAGTGATAATATGTGGCGTTGAGTTCACCGATTGAATAAATCAGGTAATAAGACAGCGTGGCGACCGGTCGATAGCTTGCTTCTCCGGAGGCCACATTAAAGTAGGAACGACTAAACAGGGAAGGCAGACTTTTCCCTGGATGCTGGATGTACTTATTTTCAACGATGGTGGCAAAATCATCATAGACAAAACCGTTGGTCAAAGAATTAAAATAAACAACCAGGCTCACCAGCGCGAGGATGGTGACGGGGAGTAAATGGCTTGCTGAAATCCCGGAATTTCCGTTACCTGGTTGCGGAACTTGATTTTTTTCTATGGAGCTTCTTTTCTGATTCATATTTTCGGAGTTGATTTATGGGTCGTGGAAGCGGCTTTCCAGCCGCGAAGCGGATCATACCGGTAGGGCAATCGCGGCTGGAGAGCCGCTCCCACGAGTTGATATCTCTTATGTGAAATTTAATGGGTAGAAGTGGTTTCAAAACCTCAGATTAGGTTCAAGGGCAAGGCGCAGGCCGATGAAAAAGCGCAGTCCCGCCTGCGGCGGGATGAGCAGTACATTTTGAAGAGGCCTGCAACGCAGCCATTGGGCCTTAGATGGGGTTTTGAAATCACTTCTCCTTAAGGTGAGGGCCTTATCTCTTATATCAAAATATGCCACTCAAGATTGAGTTATGATGAAAATAGCAGGAAAATGACCAAGGGTAAAGATCTAAAACCCCATGGGTCATCAAGCGCCAGAGCGGTTGTCATGTTTATACTAATTTCAGGATGTTACATATTATATTTTCTCCTATTAGCAAATCTGGCAAACGGAACATATTTATGACAACCGCTATAACTTGACGCCTAACACATTTGCATCATATTATGGGATAATTATTAATCCGCCGGAGGATAAACCTCTGGAGGGCGGACATGGGTGTAATTCCTCGCCTCTTGGGGCGATTATAAATATTTCGATTGATAAACCGTTGCTTGTTGTAGTGAAGCGAAGATCCCGCTACTCGGGGCAGCGCGGCAGTTCATTGAGTGCGGCATGATTGCCGAGTATGAAATACAAGGAGAAAGAACCCCATGAAAGATGAATGGATCCAGGCTCTGGGAACAATGACCTATGGGATTTACGTTCTTACCTCATTTTATAAAGAAAAGATCAATGGAATGATTGCCTCCTGGGTTTCCCAGGTCTCCTATGATCCGTTGTTGCTCATGGTGGCGGTGCACACCAATCGCTATTCTCATCATCTCATTGAAAAAAGCGGGTGTTTTGCCCTGCATGTGTTGGCCCGCGATCAGGCGGATCTCTTAAAACGCTTCAAGGGATCCGATTCCGAAGCAAAATTTTCTTCCATTCCATGGAAGCGGGGCAAAACAGGGAGCCCGGTCTTAGAAGATTGCATTGCCTGTTTTGAAGCCAAAGTCGTGGATAGATTCAAGCCCGGCAACCACACGCTCTTCTTCGCTGAGGTTGTGGATGCAAAGGTTATTGCCGATGGGCAACGGTTAAGCAGCCAGGACTATGACGGGCTATATCTGGGCAGGTCCTAATGAATCGTCAATTTAATCAAATTGTTGAACAAATCAGCCGTGTTGTTCTGGGAAAAGAAGACCAGATCCGCCTGGCGCTGACCTGTCTGCTGGCCAAAGGTCATCTTCTGATCGAAGATATACCCGGAATCGGTAAAACCACCCTGGCCAAGGTGCTCTCCAAATGCCTGGGTTTAAACTTTCGTCGCATTCAATGCACCAGCGATATGCTGCCGGGTGATATCTTAGGGGTGTCCGTGTTTGAGCGTAAAAGCAGTTCATTTCTTTTCCATCCGGGCCCCATCTTCTCCCAGGTTCTGCTGGCTGATGAAATCAATCGGGCAACACCCAAAACTCAAAGCGCTTTGCTGGAAGCAATGCAAGAACGCCAGGTTACGGTAGAAGGTAAAACTCGGACCCTGGACCAGCCGTTTTTTGTGATTGCAACCCAGAATCCCATCGAGCAGTCCGGGACCTTCCCGCTGCCGGAAAGCCAGCTGGACCGGTTTTTAATGCGCATCGATCTTGGTTATCCCAATAGAGCCGCCGAAAAAATGCTTCTCTCACAGGGCGAAACCAGAAGTACGCTTGCTGATATGCAGCCCATGCTGACCAGCAAGGATGTCTTGATGTTGCAGCAGCAGGTCAGCGAAGTACATGTTTCCGATGCCCTGCTGGATTATGTGCAGGATGTTCTGGGGTTTACGCGCCAATCGCCTCATTTTCATGTCGGTCTTTCACCGCGTGCCGGCCTCAACCTGCTCATTGCCGCCAAATCAAGCGCGTTTCTCCAGCAAAGAGATTATGCCCTGCCTGAAGATTTACAGAAGGTAATGCCCTGGGTCGTTGGACACCGCTTGCGTTCACGGGATGACGGCGTTGAATTCCCACGGGACAGACTGATGTCGGTTTTGTTGCAAGTGCCGGTACCGTAAACATTGAGCCGTCAGGCAGGGAATGGTCCAAAATCAGAAGCAACCGCAAGTACCTATGTCTGCAACCAGTCAAACTCTAACCGGGAATAATCACACCACCGGGCTTGCCATCATCATTGGTCGAAATCGGATTCGGATCCGGCCGACCCGCCACGGAATGATTTTCATTCTTCTGGTTCTGTCGATGTTTCTGGGGTCTTTTAACTACAACAATAACCTTGGTTTTCTCCTCACCTTTCTTCTGGGAAGTATAGCGTTGGTCTCCATTGCCAACACCTATAAAAACGTTTCCGGTATAACAATTGTGTCATCATTCACCAAACCGGTATTTGCAGGGGAAAAGGCAGTTTTTGAGTTTATCATATCAGGTGGCGCCGCAAACAGAGCTCGTATTGGCTTTGCTTTTGAAGGTCACCAAACCGTTTACCATGACTTGATTGGGCACGAGGATAATCGCATCCAGGTGTTCGCCCGCCCAGCGTCAAGAGGAATCTTGAAACCCGGGCCGTTGTTGATCCATTCAAATTACCCTCTGGGACTATTTCGAGCCGGTACGCAAATTGATCCGGATCTTGAGTGCATCGTCTATCCCAAGCCACTGCCCGGCAATGTAAACACAATAGACGCAAGATCTCCAACCGGTGAGGACGTAAGCTATAGCGGGCCAGGATCTGACAATTTTCATGGACTAAAGAGCTATGCGCCGGGAGATCCTATCCAACGGATTTCGTGGAAAGCCTCATCCCGCGGGCAGGGCCTTTTCACCAAAGATTTTAGCGGGCAATACGGTTCAGCCGTTTTTCTGGACTGGCATACGCTTAAAGCACCTGATCCAGAGCATAAACTATCATTGCTGTGCCACATGGTTCTCAAAGCCTATCAAAATGACTTGAGTTATGGTCTCAGGCTGCCCGGCAACAGTTTAGAGCCGGGGAAAGGCAGAGGACACAAATTACGCTGTTTGAAGGCTCTGGCCTTATTCCAGCTTTGAATCTTGGAATTTCTATAGCTTTAGATTCTTTTTTTGAAGTTAGCGCTTTTTTTAACCATGGAGTATTGGATTATTGGAGTGATGGAATATTGGTTTTTATAAATGATATTATCCATTTTTAAGTTTATTGCAGATAATTGAACAATAATCCAATGTTTCAGCATCCTATCCGAGCCTGCTTGTATATTGCAGGGCTTTCAGGCCGAAGGCTAAGCCCTCGAATCAGGAGGCTAAAACCCATTTTTCCAATATTCCAGCATTCCCTCCGGGGCGTAAGACCTACACGCCGGAGGCCAATGGGGGTGAAGCCCCAGACTTGAACCATGCAGACCACCAAAAACATATCGCCGCATCTCGGCGCCCTCGCAATTGCCCTGCTGCCTCACATTTCGCGACTGCCGCTGTGGGTGGTTTTCTGGTGCGTGATCGCCTGGGCTTATATTCTGGTGGTCGAAAAATATCGCTTGCCCCTACCCGGTAAAGCCCTGCGCCTGGTCCTGACACTCAGCGGTACGGCAGCTGTTTTGCTGACCACCGGTTTCAGCCTGGACCGGTATTCGAGCGTGGCCTTGCTGTGGATCATGGCAAGTATCAAACCCATGGAAATCAGGACCTACCGCGATGAAATGGTCACGATTTTTCTGATTTACTTTCTGGCCGTCTCCAGCCTGTTTTTTTCCAGCAGTTTTGCCGTTGGTCTATACATGGCTTTTTCCATATGCGTAACGACGGCCGTTTTGATCCACATTCATCAACCCCGCAAAAATTTCAGCGGCAACCTTGGGTTGTCCGCAACGCTGATGCTAAAAGCCCTTCCCTTGACACTAATCCTCTTTGTTGTGGTTCCCCGAATACAGGGCAGTTTGTGGGGAATGCGCAGCCCGGCAACAGCCCGGAGCGGGTTTTCCGATCGCCTGACCCCAGGATCTGTCACCCAGCTGGTCCGCAACAGCGATATCGCCTTTCGGGTGGAGTTCGACGGGCAGATACCGGAGCCGGATCGCCTTTACTGGCGTGGTCTAGTATTCTGGTTTTTTGACGGTCAGGCATGGCAGCACAGCAGAAATCGCCGCTACTTCGCTGCACCGCTAAAGGGGCAAAATTCAATAGCGTATACGATTACCCTGGAACCTCACAACCGACGCTGGTTGTTTGCCCTCGACCTGCCTTATAAATTCGGATCCAAGGCCTTATTTTCACCGGATCATACCTTAACCTCACGCTGGATCGTAAGACAGCGGTTTCAATACAGGGTACAATCCTACATCACATACAACACGGGCCGGTTATGGGAATGGGAGTCTGCGGCCCTGCAAACCCCCTGGGGCACAAACCCGCAAGCGGCCGCACTGGCTCGCAAATGGCGGGCTGACTCAAACTCCATGGCGGGTGCAGTCAATTCGGCCCTGAGCTATTTTCAAAGCAATGATTTTAGCTACACATTGAATCCACCGCCGCTCGGTGATGAATCCATTGATGATTTTCTTTTCAAAACCCGCAAGGGGTATTGCGAGCACTATGCATCCGCCTTCGCTTTTTTGATGAGGGCGGCCGGTGTTCCGACCCGGATTGTAGCCGGCTATCTGGGTGGCGAGCTCAACCCCTATGGTAAATATCTTATCGTTCGGCAATCCGATGCCCATGTCTGGGTGGAAGTATGGCTGCCGGCCAAAGGATGGGTGCGGATTGATCCCACATTGACGGTTGCACCGGAAAGGATCGAGCAGGGTGCGGCGGCGGCTCTCCCGCTTGAGGAACGATCAACCCTTAAGGCCTTTACCGGCTCGGGACCGCTGGCAAAGTACCGGCTCAACCTGGAACTGGGCTGGGACGCGATCAACAATCAGTGGAATATGTGGGTGTTGGGATATTCCAATAATATGCAAAAAACGCTTTTCAGCAAAATCGGAATCAAAAACGGCACATGGGCGGGATTGGCAAAAGCCATTATTCTTAGCATCGGATTAATAGGGGTGATATCCATCTTATATTTTTTTCGGTTTGCAGCCAAATTCTATGAGAAAACCGATGCCGTCCAGCATATCTATCTAAAATTTTGTGACAAACTCGATCGTATCGGACTGGCCAGAACGCCTTCCCAGGGCCCGCTGGCTTTTACTGGAATGGTGATCGCGATTCGCAATGACTTGAAAACCAGCGTCCGGGATATCGTCAACCTCTATATTTCTCTGCGTTACGCCGGCACTGGGAACAAAGATGACCTCAAGCGACTGAAAGTGCTGGTCAGACACTTTGACCCCTGATCAGGTCAACCAGCGTTTCCTTCGCTTATAGTGTTTTACATCGCGATAGCTCTTCTTTTTTCCCACTTCGGTCAGTCCCAGGTAGAATTCTTTGACGTCGGCATTTTCCTTAATCTTTTCCACCGAATCATCCAACACAATACGACCGTTTTCCATGACATATCCATGATCGGCGATACTGAGTGCCAGCCTTGCGTTTTGTTCAACCAGTAAGATACTGACCCCCTCTTCCTCATTGATGCGTCGGATAATATCAAATATTTCGCCGACCAGCATCGGTGATAGGCCCATCGACGGTTCATCCATTAGCATGAGCTTCGGAGATGCCATCAATCCTCGACCGATGACAAGCATCTGCTGCTCGCCGCCGCTAATATAACCAGCCAGGACCTTGCGACGCTGGTGAAGCCGGGGGAAATACTCATATACTACCTGCAGATCCTTTTTCAGACGGGCCTTATTTGATACGGTATGGCCACCGGCGATCAGATTTTCTTCAACTGTCAGATCCTCAAAGACACGCCGGCCTTCCATGACTTGAAAAATGCCCATACGCACAAGCTCTTCTGGATAAAGTCTATCAATCCGTTTGCCCATAAAGCGAATCTGACCATCGGTGACCTCACCGTTTTCTGTTTTCAAAAGCCCGGAGATGGCTTTCAGTGTAGTGGTTTTACCGGCCCCGTTGTTCCCCAAGATGGCAACAATTCGGCCTTCCTCGACCTTGAGTGACATCCCCTTTAACACCAGGATAACATTGTGGTAGATCACTTCGATGTTGTTGACTTCCAGTAAGGGTTCCATCCGCACCACTTATGCATATTCCTAATTAATGTTGCGCAAAATATTATTTAACTTTCTTTAGCAAGCTATCGCGTTTCAAGGTTTCGGGTGTCAGGTGTCAGATGTCAGGTTTCAGCAACAGCATTTCCCATGCCTCATAGGGGACTGGGACAGGATGCGGCCTCCTTATCGATCTAACCGCCGCTCCGGCGGTCTGCGGTGCCCTGACACCTGAAACCTGACACCTGAAACCAATGGTACGGCCTAGCGAGTATCACTTGTTGAAATTAAGCCGTAATTCCTCCGTGGGCAATCAGACTTAATAGTTAGGCATCCAGCCGCGAATAAGTTTTGTCCTCCTCACCCAGATAGGCCTTGATGACATGCTCGTTATGCCTGATTTTTGTGGGATCGCCTTCGGCGATTTTAATGCCGAAGTCAAGGACGCACACCCGGTCCGATATATCCATGACCACCCCCATGTCGTGTTCGATTAAAATAATGGTCACATCCCACTCATCGTTGATATCCAGCACAAACCGGGCAATGTCCTCGGTTTCCTCCAGATTCATGCCAGCGCATGGTTCATCCAGCAGAAGCAGCCTGGGACGCATGGCCAGGGCCCGGGCGATCTCTACCCGTTTTTGGAGGCCATACGGCAGGGTGTGAACAGGCTGTTTGCGAATGTGCTCGATTTCGAGAAGATCAATGATCTTCTCTTCGATGTGTTTGCGAAACGCCATTTCTTCCCGACGGGCTTTGCCGAAATAAATACCTCCTGCAAAGACACCGGATTTCAAATGGACGTGGCCGCCGAGCTTGATATTATCCAAAACCGTCATGTGGGCGAACAGCTCAACATTTTGAAAAGTCCGCGCAATTCCCAGGATTGCAATCCGGTGGGCTTTGAGATCGGTGATGTCGCGGCCTTCAAAGATGACCTTGCCCCTATCGGGCTGATAAAAGCTGTTAATGCAATTCAGCAGGCAGGTCTTGCCGGCGCCGTTCGGCCCGATAATCGAAAATATCTCCCCCCTCTTGACGCCGGTGGTTACCCCGGAAAGCGCTTTTAAGCCGCCAAAACTCAGGTGAAGATCTTCAACTTTAAGCTGGTAGTCTTCTGCTTCACTCATTATATAAACCAAATGCTATTCGCCCAATTTTTTGACCATTACCCGGGTCTTCATCCGATACCCGGTTCCATCCTGATATTTGATATCCGCTTCGATATCGAGCTCTTCATCATCGCCGTAAAGAGCTTCAACCAGATCCATATAGCGTTCAATGACAAATTTGCGTCGCACCTTGCGTGTGCGGGTCAACTCTTCATCATCTGCATCCAGTTCCTTGTATAAAAGAACAAATCGCCTGACTTTCGCCACCCGGGGCAAAGACTGGTTGGTCGTGGTCACCTCTGCGGCGATTAATTCATATACTTCCTTTTTTTGAGAAAGGTCAGTGTAGGTGGTATAGGCGATCTGATTATTTTCCGCCCATTTGCCCACATTGCCGGCGTCAACGGAAATCATGGCGGTAATGTACGGTCTCTCCTGACCGATGACAACTGCATCCATGATGTACGGTGAAAATTTTAATTTATTTTCGATCAACTGGGGTGAAAAGCGGCTGCCATCGGATAGTTTCATGACATCAGCCATGCGGTCGATGATGATCACATGCCCATCGTCATCGATCACGGCCGCATCGCCGGAATAAAACCAGCCGTCCCGAATCGCCTTGGCGCTGGCCTCAGGATTTTTATAATAGCCTTTAAAAACCGTATCGCCCTTGGTGAGCAATTCTCCGGTATCCGTGGTTTTGACTTCAATTTCCGGCAGGGGCATCCCGACTGTATCAAGGCGAATGTCGTCGGTGCGGTGAATAATGGTCGCCGCGGTGGTTTCCGTCGCACCATAAGCTTGCTTGATTTTGACGCCCAGAGCCAGAAACAGCTTAAATATTTCCGGTCCCAACGGAGCCCCACCGGTGTATGCATGCCGCAAACGCGTCAGACCGAAAAAATTGTTGAGTGCGCGGAAAAGAACCAGATAGGCAATCCAATTTAGCAGCCGCCACACCGGGGGCGGTTTCTTTTTCTCAAGGGTAAAATCAGCCAGGCGGTATCCGACCGGCAAAAAGGTGTTATAGACCAGTCTTTTTATCCAGACCGCCTCCTGGATTTTGACCTGAATATCCGAACAAATTTTTTCCCAGATCCTTGGTGGGGCCAGCAGTATGTGCGGTCCAATTTCACGGATGTTTTCCTGGACGGTTTCCACTTTTTCGGGAAAGTTCACCGCAAAAGCTTTGTATAGCGACCAGTACACGCCGAATTCCTGCTCACCGATCCAAGCAAAGGGTAAAAAAGAAACATACTCGAAATCACCCCGGGCCGCATCCACCCGATCCTGTAATCTGGCCACCGCCACCATGTTCTTCTGGGTTATCATACTGCCTTTAGGAAGCCCGGTCGTCCCGGAGGTATAATTGATCATGCCGACATCATCCGGCGTCAACCCGGCGATCATCCCGTCGAACAGGCGGGGCTGTTCGGCGACCAGGCCCCGGCCCAATTTCTGAATATCTTTAAAATAGGTTAGAAGCGAATCGTCATAGTGGCGCATGCCCTTGGGATCATCCACAATAACATTTATTACGCCGGGACAGGTGGATTTGAGTTCCAGCACCTTGTCGGCCTGCTCCTGATCGCCGGCCACCACATAAATCGAGTCCGAGTGGTTGATGATATATTCCACCTGATCCAGGTGACTGTCGGGATAAATACCCACGACCGCGCCGCCAAGGGCCTGGGCGGCCAGCTCGGTATACAATCCCTGGGGACGATTGTCCCCGGCATATGCAATTTTGTCACCTCGTTTGAAGCCGAGTTGGTGCAGTCCCAGGGCAAAATCCCGCACGTGTTCATAATAGCCCTGCCAGGTCGTTGACTGCCAGATGCCGAATTCCTTTTCACGGATGGCCACCCGGTTGTCCCCGTAGAGCTCGGCGTTGCGTTTGAGCAGTGCTGGAAGTGTTAAATGTTCCGTCATGGGTAATTAGATTTAATCCGTCCGGATCCAATCCGATATCGGTTCAAAGACTTTTTTGCTCACATTGGCCTTGTAAACCCTTCCCATGGGTATCTTGTTGTTGACCACCGTAATCGGCGCCATCAGGCCGCCGACATCGAAATCCTTGATGGACTGCAGGGCTTTTACCAGACCATCCCCGGTCAGATCGCCTGCTTTGTCGGCCCGCTTGAGACATTCCACAAAAACCAGACCGGTGAAAAACCCTTGCATGTAAGAGGTCGGCCGGTATTTGACCTCCGGATGGTGTTTTTGATTCCAGGCCCGGATCTTTTTGATCATGGGGATATCGTCCTGATAATAAAAGGCGTAGGGCATCACACCCAGGTAGCCTTCGGCCAGGGGACCCATTTTATCCAACAGCATCTTGTGCGTTCCCCAGTGGGTGCCCATAAATTTTACCTTCAACCCGTAATCACGGGCCTGTTTGATCACGGCCGGTACCGGTGAAAGAACAAAACCCTGGAAAATAACATATTCCGCTTTTTTGCGCTTCAAATCCAGCACCTGGGAGGCAACATCCACTCCACCGACCTTGGCGACTTCTTCGGCCACCAGATTGAGCCCGAGTTTTTTGCACATCTCTCGGCCGTAGGAAACCGGATCCCGCCCGAATTCGGTATCACTGTAAAAAAAGGCCACGTTGGCACCCGGTTTTTCCTTGGCAATGTATTTCAGCAAAATGCCGAACATATCACTGTAAGTCGGTCCCGGTACGAAGACATAGGGATTGGCGGCGGCATTGGCCAGTTCACTGGAAAATGAGGTAGAGCTGTAAAGCACCTTGTAACGGTCTTTAATCTCCGGCGCGACGGCCTTTCCCATACCGGTGCTCTCGCCATACATGATCGGCGGGTTGTCCCGGGCCATAATACGTTTAAACGCCGCAACCGCTTTATCCACACTGTAAGTGCCGTCTTCCATGATGTACTGGATCTGTTTGCCGTTGATGCCTCCTTCTTCGTTGGCCATCATCAGCGCATCCTCAAGCCCGGCATTGATCTGGACACCGGCAAAGGCAAATCGACCGGTGATGGGCTGCACCGCACCGACTTTGATCTCATCGGCCGCAAAACAGTCGACACCGACAGTTAAAAACATTCCTGTTGCGAGAACCAATAAAAGAATAAAAAATTTTCTCATAACGTTTCCCTCCTTTTTTTTTAAATGCACCTCGTTTACGATATGGTTGGCAATGCAGTCTATCCATAGTCCGTCCATATCACCTCTGTATCAAGACTTTTTATATAGAAGGTATCTTAAAAATAGTAGATTACGTTCAATGGCAAGGCGTCTATTCGGTTTAAAAGCGGAGCGTACACGCAGTACGTGAGCATTTTAAACCGAATCGCAACACGGCCATTGGACGTAAGATGCATTTTTAAGATACCTTCTAATATGAGAAAGGCCACAATAGAAAGAATGCTTTTATGCGGCGCCATATTTCCGCCAGCCCTCGAGGCTCAAATATCAGAAAAAGTACGATTAAAGCGCCAAAAACCACCTCTTTCATGGGGATAAACAACTGCCCTATGGCCGGAACCATCTTGCTGAAAGCCGCCGACAACACATTCAGCACCTCCGGCGTCAACACCATGAAGATGGCGCCGAATATGGATCCGAGAACGCTGCCCATCCCCCCCACAATCACCATGGCCAGATATTGGATCGACAGGTGAAAAGGAAAGTGCTCCGGGGTGACGATCCTCATGAAGCTGACCCACAGGGCACCGGCCACGCCGGCATAAAAAGATGAAATCGCAAAGGCCGTCAGCTTGTAACGAAACAGGCTGATTCCCATGATTTCAGCCGCCAGATCCCGGTCACGAATAGCCACAAAAGCCCTACCCACACGGCTTCGAACAAGATTGCGGGCATAGACCACGGCTAAAATAACCATCACCAGGGTCAGGAAATAAAACCGTTTTTCCGTATCCAGGGCGAAATTTCCCAGAACCGGTGCCGGCACATTGATGCCCCGGATGCCATGGGTCATCGATTCCCAGTGAATGAAGATAAATTCAAAAATAAACTGCGCGGCAAGGGTCGCCATACAAAGGTACAGGCCCTTGACCCGCAAGGAAGGGATGCCGATGACCAGGCCGGCCCCGGCAGCCACAAACCCTGCGCAGGGCAGTGCCAGCCAGAAGGAAAAATTTAACCTGGTCATCAAAATCGCCGCCGTATACCCGCCGACGCCCACAAAGGCCGCATGCCCCAGTGAGATCTGGCCGGTAAACCCTGTCAAAATGTTAAGACCCACCGCTCCAATAATGGCGAATCCGATCAAATTGGCCACGTAAAGAACGTAGGCATCCGCCACCAAAGGAAGAAACAGTAGAAAAAGGAAAAACAGGCCCAGCCAGAATTTTACGAAAATGGACTGGAAAATTTCTTCGTCTGTAATGTAGGACTCTTTAAAATCACCGCAGCGCATATCTACCCCAGACGTCCCGGAAATCCGAAGCACGAAATTCGAAATACGAAACAAATACTAAATTCGAATGTTCAAAACCAGGTTCCCACCGGCCAAAAGGTCAGGCTACTGTTTTGGTTTTGAATTTTTGTCATTTGAGATTCGAATTTGTTTCGGCCCATTTTATAAGATCGGGCGATATTCGGATTTCGAATTTTCATCTTTCACACAAAAAAACAATTTTAGTCTGCCGTCATTTAAGTATCCTGTTACAATGTTGGTAGGTCTCATACCCGTTCTATAATCTTCTTTCCAAACAAGCCATAAGGCCGTATCATAATAATCAAGACCAAAATAAAAAACGGAGCGACGTCTTTGACCCCACCACCGAACACAGGATCGAGATAAAGACCGGTCAGGTTTTCCAGAATTCCAATAATCAATCCCCCCAGTATGGCGCCGCCAATACTGTCCAGACCGCCCAGGATTATCACCGCCAGCACTTTGAGACCGATGTCCCCCAGATAAATACTGATGCCGCTGATGTTGCCGATCACGATACCCCCGATCACTGCGGCCACAGCCCCATAACTCCACGAAAGTGCGAATATCCAGCGGACGCTGATACCCATGGAAAGTGCGGCCTGCTGATCACTGGCGGTGGCCCGCATGGCAACGCCGGTGCGGGTAAGTTTAAAAATAAGGATAAAAATAATCGTACCGATGGCAGCAAACACAAAACCCCAGAGTAAACCGGATGGAACAATCGCAAAACCCAGATCCAGGGGTTCCGGCGGGAAGATTTCAGGAAACGAACGATATTCCGGGGACCAGATGATGTGCGTCAATCCTTGCAGGATGCTGGACAACCCGATGGTAACCATTACCACCGAAATGATGGGCTCGCCGATCAGCGGTCGCAGGATTATTCTCTCAAGAACCATTCCCATTACGATGGCAAAACCCAGGGTGCATAAAAAGGCCACCCAGAAAGGCGTGCCCAATTGGCCAAGAAAAGTCAGACAAATGTAGGCGCCCAGGGTCATAAATGCGCCGGTGGCAAGGTTCAAAATCCCGGTGGCTTTAAATATAAGTACAAAACCCAGGGCAATTAATCCGTAAACCCCTCCGGTGGCAATCCCAGTTACAATCACTTGCAGAAAAATATCCATTACACCTAGCTCCCCGACTTCGGTGAAGATACAGCCACACCGCGCCTTGCCATGAGCCTGGATTCACATTTTTGAAAGGCCTTCTAAATACTTTTGTGCTAATATCATCTTAAAAAAATGAATTCAAGTCAATTTCTTTAGTGCTCTTCAGCAAGAGCTTACTTTTTTCTAAAAAAAATGAAAAAAATGCTTGACATGCCACATGGTGGTAGTGTAGGATGCGTTCACCCCTGTAAGAATGCTTCTTAAAATACCTCAATGCCCCTCCACGTAGAGCGGCTCATATCCCCGTGAGCCGCTCTTTTTTTTGCCTGAATCGAATCTCAGATTGAATTTCAAATCGTTTCCACGCGCTTCTCCTTTATTCACCTCTGCCGTGAAAAACAATTTTGCAGGTTCTTTTTTGGATTGACAAACAAACATCAATTTTTTAATGTCACTTAATTTAAAATCTGAATGAATTTTATTTTTACGAAAGGAGCTCATAATGAAAAAGACATTTTTTTTGACCGGAATCCTGGCAGCCCTCATTTTAACCATCCCCGCTATCGTCGGTGCCGCAGAGGTGCGCGGCGTGACGGACACTGAAATTGTCGTCGGCTGGACAACGCCGCTTTCGGGCCCGGCCGCCCTCTGGGGCGTCACCGGCCTCGGCGGCAAAGCCTGGGCCGACCACATCAACGCCCAGGGGGGCATCCACGGTCGTAAAATCAAGGTGTTGTTAAAGGACGACGGCTATAATCCCGCTCGGGCCCTGGCCAATCTCCAGCAAATGAAGAACAACGTTTTTGTCGTGGCCGGGTTGCTGGGAACGGCGATCTGCAATGCGGCCAAAGATTTTCCGGCGGATAACAATATCCCGCTGATCACGGCTTACGGCGACATCCGCATCTTTGCCCGACAGCCGAAAGCGAAAACAAGAAACGTATTTGTGACCTACCCGGATTACGAAGACGAGGGACAATATCTGACCGCCTGGGCCATAAAGAATCGCGGTGCCCAGAAAGTGGTCGTATTTTATCAAAATGACGACTACGGCAAAATGGGGCTGGCAGGGGTTAAAAAAGGACTGGCGGCCACCGGCGGCAGAGCCAAGCTGGTCGGTGCCGTACCCTATGAAATTACCGAACGCGCCCTGAGCACTCACGCCCTCAAACTCAAGGAATCCGGCGCCGACACCCTGGTCATGTATGCCGATCCCACCCATGCGGCCATCATTACCAAAACAATGGCCAAGGTTGGTTACCAACCCATGGTTGTGGCGTCATTTCCGCTGGCGGATGCCATTATGTACAAAATTGCCGGGCCCACCTGGGAAGGAACCTACGTCGGGCTCCCTGGCAATTCAGGCCTGCCGGGCACGGATCCGGATGCCGACCGTGTGGCGGACATCCTAGTAAAATACAATCCTAAAATCAAGGGCAAAGAGTTTCTGGCCCTTTTTGGCGCCACCTCGATGATGCACCTAGCCGAGGGTCTCAAAAACGCCGGCCCCAACCTGACCCCCGAGACATTGGTGGCGGGCATGGAAAAAATCCAGGAGTGGAAGGCCGAAAATCTTGGTGCCCGGGTCACCTACTCGCCGGATCGCCATCACGGCAACAATGCTTCGCGGGTAGGCCAGGCCAAGGGCGGCAAGATTGTTGGGCTCGAACCGTTTACCGTTTTCCAACCCCGCTTCTAAGGTTATGGACATATTGCGCATTCAAGGGCTGTCAATTAGTTTCGGGGGCATCCAAGCCCTGCAGGACGTAGATTTCAAGGTCGTGCCGGAAGAAATTCTGACGGTGATCGGGCCGAACGGATCCGGCAAGACGACCCTTTTTAACTGTATATCCGGCGTATACAGCCCGGACGGCGGAGAGATCTCTTTTGAAGGGGAGAGCCTTCTGGGGCTCTCCCCGGATGCCGTCGCCCAGAGAGGGATTGCCCGCACCTTTCAAAATCTACGCCTTTTCCTCCACATGACCGTCCTCGACAATCTACTGCTGGGAAGACACATTAAGTTCAAGAAAAATCCCCTAAATGCTTACTTGCGACGGCGCGTTGAAGAACTGCGCCATCGCCAGGTCGTGGAAGAAATCATCGAATTTCTGGATTTGCAGGCTTACCGGCAGTCACGAATTTCCGACTGCCCTTACGGCGTCCAGAAACGGTGCGAGATCGGCCGGGCCATTGCCATGGAACCGCGACTTCTGCTCCTGGATGAACCCATTGCCGGTTTGACGGCTGAAGAAAAGGAAGAGTCCGCCTATCACATTACCGAGATCCGCGGACGCTACAAAACCGCCATCCTGCTGGTGGAACACGACCTTAAAATTGCCTCCCGCCTGGCGGACCGCATGATAGCCTTCGATCATGGTGAACTGATTGCCCGGGGCACCCCCGAGGAAGTCCAGCGATCCCCGGCTGTTATTCGGGCTTATCTGGGAGACGAATAGAAATGGTCGGTTGTCCATTGTCTGTTGTCCGTTGCTAAAAGCGGAGAACTCGTCAAGAATAGCCACGGACAACAACCCACGAACTACGGACATATTTTATGGAACCATTGCTGAAAATCGCCACCATTGAAACTTTGTACTATGATCGCATCTATGCGCTGCACGGGCTGTCGCTGGAAGTAAAGGAAAAGGAGATTTTTACGGTCCTGGGACCCAACGGCGCCGGCAAAACTACCTTGTTAAAGACCATCGCCGGTTTGCTGAAGGATCAGCCCAAAAAAGGCACCATCGAATTTATGGGCAAACGTATCCATCGACTGGCACCGGAACGGGTTGCGCGCCTGGGGATCGTCTATGTCCCTGAAGACCGGGGACTGTTCCGGGAGCTGACGGTGGCCGAAAATCTGGAGTTGGGCTGCTGGGGCCGGAAGGATTCTCAACTGCAGGATGACTTCGATTTTATTTATACGCTTTTCCCGATTCTTAAAGAACGGGCCGGCCAGGAGTCGGAAACTCTTTCCGGCGGTGAGCAGCAGATGCTGGCTATGGCCCGGGCCATGCTGCGCCGACCAAAGCTCCTTATGCTCGATGAACCCTCCCTCGGTTTGGCTCCCCAAGTTGCGCGCCAGGTCTATGACGCCCTGTTGAAAATCAGCCAGGCCGGGACAACGATTCTGCTGGTGGAGCAAAATGCCAAACTGGCTCTGGGTATCGCCACTTACGGCTATATCATGGAATCCGGCCGCATCGTCCTCGAAGGCACACCCGCAGAACTCCAGGAAAACGAGGATGTGCAGGAACTCTATCTCGGGGTCGGCAAGGAGACCGCCTCTCCCAAAGGCTGGCGACTGTATAAAAAAAGGAGGACATGGTAATGGGGAACAAGGCAGCCACCCTCCCCCACATATTCTTTCAACAGGCCAAAGACCGGCGCCATCGAATTGCCCTGCGGCGCAAGGAATTCGGCATCTGGAACCGCATCACATGGGATGAATACAGCAAAATGGTCAAAAGAACAGCCGCCGCTTTAATCCAGGCCGGATTGCAGCCCGGCGACCGGGTGGCAATTCTCGGGGATAACCGGCCCGAATGGCTCGTGTGTCATGTGGCCGCCATGGCGATCGGATGTGTGACCTGCGGGGTCTATTCCACCAACGCGCCGGAAGGGGTCGCCTATGTGGTGGGGCACTCGGAATCCAAATTGCTTTTTGTCGAAAATGAAGAGCAGGTAGACAAAGTCCTGCAAATATATAAGGATCTGGAACAGCTTAAAAAAGTAGTCGTCTGGGATCCTAAAGGACTCTGGGGCTTTTCCCATGAGGGGATCATGTTCTGGGACGAATTTCTCGCGCTGGGCGACAGATACCTCAAGGACTACCCGACCTGCGTCAAAGAGCGATTGGATGCCATCGATCCCGGACAGGCCGCCCTGATGGTCTACACTTCGGGAACCACGGGCCGCCCCAAGGGGGCCATGATCAGCCACCATAACATCATAAGCCTGACGGAATCACTCGACCGGGCCGTTGGTTTTAAAGCCGAGGATGAATTATTGTCCTACCTGCCGTTGGCCCATATCTTAGAAAATTTCCTTTCCGTTTTTCAGGCCATTTACAAAGGCGGAACCGTAAATTTTGTAGAAAGTATCGACACACTGGCCCTGAACCTGCGGGAAGTGTCACCCACCATTTTTGTCAGTGTCCCCCGGATCTGGGAAAAATTTATGTCCATGATCGAAATCCGGATGTCGGATTCGACCATTGTCAAACGGGCTTTATATCGCCTGGCCGTGCGGGTCGGTATGCGCTGGGTGCGCACCGACAAAAATTCAAGCCAGCGATTTCTTTGGAGTCTGGCATACTGGCCGTTTTACATTCTGGTACTCTATCATCTGAAACGGCAGCTGGGACTCGAACGGGTTCGCTATGGTCTCTGCGGCGCGGCTCCGGCCTCGCCGGAGCTGTTTGAATTCTACAACGCCCTGGGGGTCCCGCTGCGAGAGGGATACGGCCAGACCGAATCCACCGGAGTGATCGCCGTTCAGGGGATTGATAACCCGCGATTGGGATGTGCCGGTGAACCCCTTCCAGGAGTAGACGTCAAAATTGCCGAGGATGGCGAAATTCTTGCCAGAGGTGAAAATATATTCCTGGGCTATTTTAAAAATCCTGAACTGACAGAGGAAACCGTTAAAGAAGGCTGGTTGCACACCGGAGATATCGGCGCCCTGGAGGACGGACAGCTTAAAATTCTGGACCGCAAGAAGGATATCATCATCACTGCCGGAGGAAAAAATATTACCCCGGCCTTTATTGAGAATAAACTGAAATTCAGTACCTACATCCAGGATGCCGTCGTCATTGGCGACCGCCGCAAATTTCTGACCGCCCTGATATTGATCGACGAAGACAATGTGACCAAATATGCCCAGGACAACCGCATTCCGTTCACCACCTTTGCCGACCTGACCCAGAATGATGAAATCCAGAAGCTGATCAATCAAGAAGTCCTGGAAATGAATAAAACCCTGTCCAAGGTCGAAACCATTAAAAAATTCGCCTTGCTGCCCAGACAATTTTATGAAGAGGACGGCGATGTAACGCCCACAAAAAAGGTCAAGCGGGCATCTCTGGAAAAACGATATGCGGAAATGATCGACAACCTCTATACGCGGTAATTTTGTATAGGTAAGCATTCAGGCTGAGATAGTTATTTCAGCTTTTTCTAAACATTTTTTTAGGTTTCAGGTGTCAGTGTTCAGGTGTCAGGATATCGAGCTTCAGACCCTGACACCTGAAACCTGACACCTGAAACCTTTAAGTAGAGTAAACAACGTCAAATTCACGATTGAAAATGAGATAGTCCCGAAATGTTGACGTCACTCGAAGGTATTACGTATGGATCTGATTGAAAGCTACAAGGAAGAACTCCAGCTCATCCGCAAACCATGGACCCGGGTCTGGGTGGGCGCCTTTGTGCTCTGCATGCT